>Ga0070714_100001127_pt1 | contig 19193 bp, 15 predicted proteins | sample LARL83metaG_FD_65450 | JGI IMG/M metagenome (GOLD analysis project Ga0070714, IMG submission 65450) | Corn, switchgrass and miscanthus rhizosphere microbial communities from Kellogg Biological Station, Michigan, USA - LAR L8-3 metaG | ecosystem: Host-associated > Plants > Roots > Rhizosphere ... | reverse complement strand
GCCTCGCGCAGCTGCGCCGCCTGCTCGGACGAGAGCTGCGGCAGAATCGCTTCGTGCAGTTGGGAGAGGCCCTCGAAGTGCGCGCGCAGCGCCTTGAGCACCCGCTCGACGGTCAACGCCTGCTCGCTGAGCAGCTCGCTGCAGCGCAGGACGTCCGCGAAGTTGGACGCCGCGTGGTCGGTCACCGTGCTGGTTTCCACAAGCAAGCCGAGAAGTTCGGTCAGGAGGGCGGTATTGCTCACGCCGCTTTGATGATCGTCGAAGCTCTCTGCGTACATTCCGATGACCTCTGGAGTGCGGTTTCCATTTCGCCCAGCGCGGAAATGAGCTGACGTATCGAGGAGGGCTCACGGAAGTTCGCAGCCGCTCTTGCCGCGCGCAGCGCTTGAGCCGTAGCCTCTTCGACGAGTAGCGATGCCTCTACGAGGCGTTGGTAGACCTGGCGTTTTTCATCCATGTTGACTCCCCGGGCAACATCAAGTTCCGGCGGTGCATATACTGCGGCCGCCTTCATTGGCTCGATCGTACCAAGCGAGTGCGGGCCTCGTCGTGAGCAATTGCACCCACGCGAGCGCGATTTGTGCGATTCTTTACGGGCGCTTACTTGCTATGAAGCCCTTGCGACACTGCTCGCGGCCTCTTCGAGGGCTTCCAGCGAGCGGGCAATTTCGGCTTTGGCGGCACCTGCCCGAGCACGCAGGAGCGCGGCGATACACAGGAGGCCGACTTCGTCGTCGTCGTTCAGATGCTGCTGCAGATCTTCGGCATACTCATACAGCGGCGCCAACGGCATGGAGACGGCGGAAAGGGCGTCTGCGAGTCGCCTAACCCGAGTTTCGGCATTCGCATCCATAAATAGAAAACCTTAAAGCGCCATGAAAGGGGAGGTGGCGCTTATCGAGTGTACGACTTTTGTCGCCAAGCGACCAGGGCATTATGAACTAGTCAAGGCCGTGGTCTTGCGGTCGAAAAAACGGTACCCGTTCTTCCCGCTCTGCTTGGCGTGATAGAGTGCTTCGTCGGCGGCAAAGAAGAGCGTTTGGCCGTCGGTGCCGTCCTGCGGGAACATCGATACGCCGATTGAGGACTGCAGGCCGTTGCGGCGCAGTGCCGAGAGCATGCGGTCGACGCCGCGCTCGGCGGCTTGACGATCGGTTTTGGCCATGACGACCACGAACTCGTCGCCGGCGTAGCGCGCCACGATGTCGCCTTTGCGCGCCGTTTTCTTCAGGACGTTCGCGAAGCGCTTGAGGGCCAAGTCTCCCAGACTGTGGCCGCCGGAGTCGTTGATCTTCTTGAGATCGTCCAAATCCAGAATAATGAAAGCAAAGGGCGTGTCGTACCGGTCCGAGTTATGAAGCTCGCGGTCCAGCATCTCGTTGAGCGCCCGGCGGTTCGGTATGCCGGTCAACGTGTCCGTGAGCGCGAGGCGCTGGGTTTCCTCGAGCAGGCGGCGGGTCTCTTCGTACAGGCGCGCGTTTTCCGCCGCGATCGCGGCCTGCGCTGCAAAATCGAGCAGCACGCGCAGTTGGTTTTCCGTCACCTCGTCGCTTGGAGCGCGATCCACGTACAGCATGCCGCGCACCACATCGCGCGCTACCAGCGGGGCGATGCAGTAGGAACCTTGCGTGTCCGAGAGGGGTTTATCGGGATCGGACTCGTAACCGAACGCGACTTGCGTCACGCCGCGCGCGACGTCTTGAAGCGTTGAATTCGGCAGATAATCAAATGCGTCCGGTGCATGGCTCACGGTGCCGTCGGCGTCGCCCTCCAGGCGGCGAATGACTTTGCCGTGTTCGTCGACGTCGAAGAGAATGACGCGCTGGAACTTTAACGCTTCGGTTACACCGCGCAGCACCATCGATAAAATGTCGTTGATGTCCAGCGTGGAATTGATGGTGGAGAACACCTGTTGAAGCACGAAGAGCTCGGCGTTCTGCTGGGCGTATTCGTCTCGCTCGGCTTCGAGCATGGCAATACGCGAGCGAAGGCGCTCGATCTCCGAGAGGAGTTCGGCCTTGTCCGGGGCCGCTTGGACGGGCTGGGCGCCCGATTCGGACAGGTTCAAGCCCACGATTACTGTAACGTCTTAATCCGTCCGTTTCTTTAGTTTTACCGTACCAAACTCAGAGGGTCGAAAAGCCGTCCGGTGAGCCAGTTCGTTCATCTTCATGTCCACAGTGAATACTCGCTTCTGGACGGAGCCTGCCGTGTCGACGGGCTCTGCCGGCGCTCCGCGGAGGATGGCAGCCCCGCCGTAGCACTAACCGACCACGGCGTCATGTACGGCGCCATGGAGTTTTACTACACAGCGCGCGATTTTAAACTCACCCCGATCATCGGGTGCGAGGCGTACATCGCGCCGCGCGGGCGTCATGACCGCACGGTACGCGACGAAGCGCACGTGACGCTGCTTGCCGCGGACGTCGAGGGTTACAGAAACTTAACCGCGCTTATCTCCAAGGGCTTTCTCGAGGGCTACTATTACAAGCCCCGGATCGACCTCGATCTGCTGGAGAAGCACAATCGCGGCCTTATCGTGCTCTCGGGCTGCATGTCGGGCATGGTCGCCGCGCCGCTGCTCAAGAACGACTACGAGAAGTCCAAGGCGGCCGCAAAAACGTTCGTCGACATCTTCGGCGACCGGTTCTACATCGAGGTCATGCGCCACGGCATGCCCGAGGAAGAAGTCATCAATCAAGGTCTCGTGAAGGTTGCGCGCGAGCTGAACGTTCCGCTCGTCGCGACGAACGACTCGCACTACCTCGTGCAGAACGACGCGCCCGCGCACGACGTGCTGCTGTGCATCGGCACCGGCAAGACGGTGCAAGACACAAGCCGCATGAAATTCTATTCCGATCAGTTTTACGTGAAGAGCGATGCGGAGATGCGCGAGCTGTGGGCGGATCTGCCCGAAGCGTGCGACAACACGGTCGAGATCGCCAAGCGCGTCGACATTCGCATTCCGGAGAAGATCTATCATCTGCCGGCGTTTCCCGTGCCGCAGCAGAACGGCAAGGAAAAGACCGCCGAAGAGTATCTGCGCGAGGTATGCGAGCAGGGGCTCATCGACCGCTACGGCGAGGAGCGCGCGAAGAACGACGCGGCCCTGCGCGAGCGGTTCGAATACGAACTCGACGTCATCCTGAAGATGGGCTTCGCGTCGTACTTCCTGATCGTGTGGGACTTCATCAAGTACGCGAAGGATCACGATATCCCGGTGGGTCCGGGACGCGGCTCCGCCGTCGGTTCCGTGGTTGCGTACTGCTTGAAGATCACGGATCTGGATCCGCTCAAGTATAGTCTGATCTTCGAGCGCTTCCTGAATCCGGACCGCATCTCGATGCCCGATATCGATACCGATTTCTGCGTCGAGCGCCGCGACGAAGTCATCAAGTACGTCACGGAAAAGTACGGATCCGACCGGGTCGCGCAGATCGTGACGTTCGGCACGATGGCCGCGCGCGCGGCGGTGCGCGACGCGGGTCGCGCGCTGGGCGTTCCGCTGCCGGACGTCGACAAAGTTGCCAAAATGATTCCCTCTGGGCCAGGCGGGATGTCCATCGCGCAAGCGCTGGAGCAGATTCCGGAGATCAAGAGCCTCTACGCCATGTCGCCGGAGATTCGGCGCCTGCTCGACACCGCCAAAGCGATCGAAGGCCTTGCGCGCAACTCCGGTACGCACGCGGCGGGCGTGGTTATCTCGCCGGGCCCGCTCATCGAGTACGCGCCGCTCGCCAAGAGCGACACCGGGGTCAACACGCAATACGACATGGTGTGGGCCGAGAAGATCGGCCTGCTCAAGATGGACTTCTTGGGGCTGCGCAACCTCACCGTGATGAAAAATGCGGTGGACGAGATCCGGCGCACGACCAATGCCGGCTTCGACATCGCGACGATTCCCGACGACGATCAGCGCACGTACGAGATGCTCTCGCGCGGCGATACGATGGGCGTCTTCCAACTCGAATCCGAGGGCATGGTGCGCGTTTGTACCGAATTGCGTCCATCGGACTTCAACGACATCATCGCGCTCGTCGCGTTGTATCGCCCGGGCCCCATGGACTGGATCCCGCAGTACATCAGCAACAAGCACGGGCGCACGCCTATCACGTATCTGCACTCGAAACTCGAGCCCATTCTTCGCGACACGTACGGCATAAGCTGCTATCAGGAGCAAATTATGCAGATGGCGCGGGATCTCGCCGGTTTCACCATGGGGCAAGCGGACGAACTCCGCAAAGTCATGGGAAAGAAGCAGAAAGAAAAGATCCCCGTCTACCGCGAGAAGTTCATACTCGGCTGTAAAGAGCACTCGGATATCGACGAAACGCTTGCCGGGAAGATCTTTGAATTCATCGAGCCGTTCGCCGGTTACGGCTTCAACAAGTCGCACGCCGCCGCGTACGCGTGGGTCGCGTATCAAACCGCGTTTTTAAAAGCGAACCACCCGCTGCCCTACTTCACCGCGCTCATGTCGTCGGTCAAGGACAAGACGGACAAACTCGTCGAGTACATCGACGAGGCCAAGAAGCTCGGTATCTCGGTGCTGCCGCCGGACGTCAACGAGTCGCGTACGGATTTTGCCGTCGTCGGCGATCAGATTCGCTTCGGCCTCTCCGCCGTCAAGGGCGTCGGCGAAGGCGCCGTGCAAGGCATTCTCGAGGCGCGCGATGCGGCCGGGCCGTTCAAAGATTTGTTCGATCTCGCTAAGCGCGTCGACAACAAACAAGTCAACCGCCGTGTGTTCGAAGCGCTGATCAAGTGCGGCGCGCTCGACTGTCTGCCGGGAAACCGCGCGCAGAAAATCGCGGCGCTCGATACGGCGATGGACATTGCTGCGGCGGAATCGCGCGACGCGCAGCTCGGCCAGGTTTCTCTGTTCGGCGATGCGCCGGCCGTTGCGGCTGCGCTGAGCCCGACGCTTCCCGCGGTGCCGCCTCCGAACACGATGCAGACGCTGCAATGGGAAAAGGAAACGCTCGGCATCTTCGTTTCGGGGCATCCGCTTGCAGACGTCGCGGACGCGCTCGCGCGCACGGGTGCGGTGCCGGTCAAGGATCTGCGCTCGCGCGAAGACGAGAGCTTCGTCACGGTAGCGGGTATGGTTGCCTCCGCGCGGCGCACGCTCACCAAGGCCGGCCAGCAAATTCTCATCGCGCAATTGGAAGACACCACGGGCACGACCGACGTCGTCGTTTTCGCGAAGCTCTATCCGCAGGTAACGCATCTGTTCGAACAGGATAAGATCCTCATCGTGAAAGGACGCCTGCGCATGCGCGAGCGTCCGGGAAGCACGGGCGAGGACGCGCCGGTGGACGTTTCCGTGAGCGCGAACGAGGTACTGCCGTTCGAACGTCCGGCATATACGGCCCCGCCCGCGGGCTGGCATGTCGTCGTGACCAGCCGCGACCAGGTAGACCGCCTTGCGGCAATTCTCGACGAGTGGCCCGGCACGGTCCCGGTGATGGCGCGCATCGGCAATCGCACGCAGCGTCTGCCGCGCGGCGTCGCGCCGGATTATCGCGTGCGGAGCGAACTGGCGCGCATCTTTGGCGCGGAGAACGTTTCCGAAGGCTTGCCGCAGTGAGGCTTCCCGCCGGCGTCCGCGATTGGCTGCCGCAAGAGTTCGCCTACAAACGCGAGATCGAGGAAACGATCCGGCGCGTCTTCCGCACCTGGTCGTATGCGGAAGTCCTCACGCCAACGTTCGAAAGTTACGAATCCCTCGAACGCGGTTTAGGCGAGAAATTGATGCAGCAGACGTTCCGCTTCACCGATCCGCTCGGCTCGCAGTTGGCGCTGCGCACGGAGATGACTACGCCGATTGCGCGCGTCGTGTCGGCGCGCCTGCGCAATGCCACGTTGCCGCTGCGGCTCTCATACGTTGCGACGGGCTTTCGCTACGAAGAGCCGCAACTCGGCCGCATGCGTGAGTTCACGCAAGCGGGAGCCGAGCTCATCGGCGGTCCGGGAATCGACGCGGAAGCGGAAGCGCTGTTCATGGCCATCGAGACGCTCGATGCGGTCGGGCTGAGCGACGCGCGCTTCGACATCAACGACGCGGCCATCGTCGACGGCATTCTGCGCAGCGCCGGGCATCACGGCGAAGACCTGCAGCGCTTAAAGAAACTGATCGCCGAACGCAACGTCGTGGGAATCGAGGACGAGACGATCCGCCGGTTGACCATGACGCGCGGCCGCGACGACATCCTGCGCGTTATGCGCACGATGTGCCGGACGCCCCAGTCGATAGCCGCGCTCGGCCGGCTTGAAGCGATCCTCGAGCGCGCCGCCGCGCTCGGCTACCGAGACCGCATCAACGTCGATTTCGCGCTCTTGCGCGATTTGGAATACTATACGGGATTCGTGTTCGAAGGCTACATCGCGGACCTGGGCTTCTCGCTCTGCGGCGGCGGCCGGTACGATTCGCTGCTGCCGCGCTTCGGCTACGACGTGCCCGCCATCGGCTGGATGGTGGGCGTCGAGCGCATTCTGCTGGCGCTCGAACGCCGCCGCGTGGACGAGCGCCCGCGCAACGAGGTCGACGTGCTGGTGAGCGGCTCCGATGCGATTGCTGCGCGTGAGCGGAAAAAAGGTTTGCGCGTGCGCGTCGACGTGCGCAACCTGGATCGCGACAGCCTGCTTGCGTACGCGCGGCACAAGCGCATTCCGCGCCTGATCGTGGCGAGGGAAGGCGAGATCGAGGAGATCGTCCTTGGCTGACGATCGGTTGGTGATCGCGGTACCGAAAGGCGCGCTGTACGAACAGACGGCGGCGCGTCTGCGTGCCGCCGGAGTGGACGTCCCCGATCATACCGGCCGGCGGCTGACCGTCATGTCGGGCGACGGCAAGGCCGAACTGCTGCTGCTGCGCCCTACGGACGTTCCGGCATACGTCGAGTTCGGCGCGGCGGATTGCGGCATCGTCGGAAAAGACACGCTGTGGGAAACGGATCGTTCCGTGAGCGAGGTTGCGGATCTGGGTTACGGCGCGTGCAAACTCGTCGTGGCCGCGCGGCGCAGCGATAACTATCACAACGGTGCGCGCTATCCGACCTTCTTGCGCGTCGCTACGAAATTCAAGCGTTCGGCGCAGGCCTACTTCGCGGAGCGCGATCTGCCGTGTGAGATCATCGCGCTTCACGGTTCCGTCGAACTCAGCCCGCTGGTAGGCCTGTCAGACGTGATCGTCGACTTGGTGGCGACGGGAAACACGCTGCGCGAGCACGATATGGTGGTCGTGGATGACATCGCCTACTCGACCGCGCGCTTGGTCGTCAATCCCGTTCGTTTTCGCGCGAAATACGATCGGCTTCGCGAATTAATCGAACGGCTGGAGAAGAGGCCGGAGTGACTCTTCCCATCGTCAGCGCGCTTGACCGGCAGGCGCTCGCGCATTTGTATCAGGGAGGCTGGAATCCGCCCGCCGAGGTGACCAAACGCGTCGGCGACATCGTTGCCGACGTGCGCAAGCGAGGCGATGCCGCACTTGTCGACTACACGCGCCGTTTCGACGATCCCGCCTACGACATCAGCAAGCTGCGCGTTCCGATTCCGATGTTCGAGCAAGCCCGCGCGCTCGTGCCGCATGAGATTGTCGAGGGTTTAGCCCTGGCGCGCGAGCGCGTCGAGCAGTTCCATCGGCGCCAACTGCACGGCGACGTCGAGTACGCCGACGACGACGGCACGCAATACGCGCTCCGTTACCGGCCTTTGGATTCGATCGCGGCGTACGTGCCGGGCGGCACGGCGGCGCTGCCCTCATCGGTCATCATGAACGTCGTGCCGGCGAAGGTAGCCGGCGTCTCGCGCATCATCGTTCTAACGCCGCCTCAGCGCGACGGAAAAATCGCGCCGGCGGTGCTGTTCGCGTGCTGGCTCTGCGACGTGGATGAACTCTACGCCGTCGGCGGCGCTCAGGCGATCGCCGCGGCGGCGTACGGAACCGAATCGATCGGCCGTGTAGACAAGATCGTCGGCCCCGGCAACGTGTGGGTCACCGAAGCCAAACGCCAAGTCTACGGCGCATGCGCGATCGACGGTCTTGCCGGACCCTCGGAAGTGCTCGTGGTCGCGGACGAGACGGCAAACGTCGATTTTATCGTGGGCGAACTGCTCGCGCAGGCCGAGCACGATCCCCTGGCGCGCGTGGCGGTAGTGTCGGAATCGCGCGAACTGCTCGAGGCGTGTGCGAAGCAGATCGCGGATTTGGACATCAAGGCGCTGCCTCGCGGCGAGATTATCGCGTCCGTGCTCGAGCACAACGCCTATTTGATTCATGCATCAAAGCACAAGCACGTCTTTAAAGTGATCGATCGCTTCTGCCCGGAGCATCTCTCGCTGCAGGTGCGCGAGCCTCGGGAATACCTGCCGCGGATTCACCATGCCGGCGCGATATTCGTCGGCGGGCAAACGCCGGTGGCGTGCGGCGATTATATTGCGGGTACCAATCACGTGCTGCCGACCTCCGGCGCGGCGCGTTTCTCGTCCGGCCTGCACACCGGCGATTTCATGCGCACCTTCAGCGTGCTGGAAAACAGCACGGAGCGCATGGCGGGGGACGCACAGACCCTTGCGGCGCTCGCCGAGTTCGAGGGGCTCGCGCAGCACGCGCGGACGGCTCTCCTTCGAGCGGCTCAGAATGGCACGCCGCAGGACCACGCGCATGAAGTATAAGTTGGTTGCGTTCGACTTGGACGGCACGCTGCTCGGTGAGGAATTGCGGCTTCGCCCGCGCGTGCTTTCGGCGATCGCGAAGATGCGCGAGCGCGGCGTGCAGGGCTGCATCGTCACCGGACGCATGTATCGCGCGGCGCTGCCGTTCGTGCGCGAGCTCCAGTTCACCGCGCCGGTCGTCTGCTATCAAGGCGCGGCGGTAATCGATCCGCAGACGGACGAGGTTCTGCAAGACGTTCCGCTGCCGAACGCGCAGGCGCTCGAACTGGAAGCGTACGCGCGCGGCAGCGGCCTGCACATCCAACTGTACGCGAACGACCGCTACTACTGCGAGCAGCGCAATCGCTACGCCGATCTCTACGCGAAGATCTCCGGCGTGCAGCCGATCGTCACGCCCTCGCTTGCGCGGCAGTTCGAGACGTGGGACGCCACGAAGGCGTGCATCATCGCCGAGCCGGAGGTCGTGCAGGAGCACTTGCCGCGCGTGACCGCGCTCTGCGGCGACCGCGCCTACGTAACGCGGAGTATTCCATGGTTCATCGAAGTGATGAACTCGCACGTGAACAAGGGCAAGTCGCTGGAAATCGTCGCGCGCTATTTGGACATTCCCATCGAGCAGGTGCTCGCGATCGGCGATTCGTGGAACGACGCACCGCTGCTGGAAGCGGCGGGATTCGGCGTCGCAATGGGCTCCGCGCCGCCCGAACTGCGCGAAGTCGCAGACGCGGTCGTCAGTGACGTCGAGAACGACGGCGTCGCGGAAGCGGTCGAACGGTTCGTGCTGGCGTGAGCCGTTCCAAGCGCCCCAAGCGCATCAAGAAATCCGCCGGCGCACGGCTGCGGCCCTATTGGGTGCTCTTTCTCCTGGTGGCGATTGCGGCGGCGGTGGGCGGCTATTACGCCGCGACCTGGCCGGGGTTCTATCCAAAGCACGTCACGGTCAGCGGAAACCGCGTCGTACCCGCCTCGCAGATCCTCTCGCGCGCGCAGATCGCGCCGCAGCAGAACGTGTGGCTGCAGAACGCGCATCAGGCCGCCGCGCGCATCGAGGCGATCCCGTACGTGAAGACGGCGCAGATCCGACGCTCGCTTCCGGCGAACGTGCGTATCGTCGTCACGGAGCGCAAACCATTCGCAGTATTGCAAGCCGGTGCGCAGCGCGCTATCGTCGATCGCGACCTGCGGGTGCTCGAGCCGGATCGGGGTCTCCCGCTGGTGCTCCCCGTGATCGAACTCAAAAGCATCGCGTTGCCCGGCGCCGGAGCGTTCGTGCGCGAGCGCGGTGCTGCGCGGCTGCGAGACGATTACATCGCGTTAGAGCAGGCGCACGTTGCGGTGCGCTCGCTGCACTACGATAAGTTCGGCGATTTGGTCGCGGCGACGCCCGGCGGCGTTTCGCTGCTGCTCGGCGATGACACGGATCTCGCGACGAAGACGCCGCTCATCGACCCGATCATTTCGCAGGTGAGTGCGACCGGCAAGAAACTCGCGGCCGTCGATCTGCGCGCGCCGAAGACGCCGGTCGTCGTCTACAAGCGCTGAACGCGGCAACGCGGATCACTGCGGGACCTTCTCGTGGTGATCCGGATACGGCGGCGGCGTGTAGTGCGGCAGCGGATGCTCGCGCAGCATTCGCATCGCGGTGTTCACCGCCGCTTCGAGCTGCGGATCGTGCCCGTCGCGCAGGGCTTTGGGATCTTGCCACACCTCAAGATCCGGCGGAATGCCGTGGCCTTCGACTTCCCAGTGTCCGTGCAGGCCGCCGATCGCGATGCGCGGCGCCATCACGCTTCCGCCGTCCATGAGCGACGGATAGCCCCCGATGCCGACCAGACCGCCCCACGTGCGCATTCCGACGAGCGGGCCGATCTTCGCCTTGCGGAAGTACCACGGCATGGCGTCGCCGCCGGACCCAGCGTATTGGTTGATGATCATGACCTTCGGGCCGTAGATCGCCAGTGGCGGATCGATCGTCACTTTTCCGTCGCGCGGGACGAGCATGCTCATCGGCTTGCGCGAGAGAATGTCGATGATGTAATCCGCGACTTGGCCGCCGTGGTTGAAGCGTTCGTCGAGAATCATGCCCTGCTTGTCGACCTGCGAGAAGAAGTAGCGGTTGAAGTTCGTGAAACCGCCGTACGCCGTATCCGGCAGATACACGTAGCCGAGTTTGCCGCCGCTGAGGCGATCGACCTCGCGCCGGTTATCTTCGATCCAAGCGTAGTTGCGCAGCGAATGTTCCGAGGGGACCGGCGTGACCGTAATCTCGCGCGAATCTTTGCCGTCGGCATTCGGAGCGACCGTGATGATGGTCTGCTTGCCCGCGGTCTCCTCGAACGCTTGGTAAACGTTGTCCGCGGCGTGGAGCGGGCGGCCGTTGACCGCGAGCAGATATTCACCGGTATGCACCTCTTCGCCGGGCTGCGTGAGCGGTGCGGCGAGCTGCGGATTCCAGTTCTCGCCGTTGTAGACGTGCGTGAAGCGGTAGCGCCCGTTTTGGATCGTATAGTCGGCGCCGAGCAGTCCCGTGCTGACGTGCGGCATATCAGGTTCCGTGCCGCCCCGGACCCACATGTGGCCGGTCGAGAGATAGCTGAGCATTTGATGCGTCAGGAACGTGAGATCGTCGCGCGAACCGATGCCCGGCAAGAACTCCGCAAAGCGCTTCTGTATTTGCGGAAGATTCAACCCGCCGTAATGTTTGTCGTAGAAGAAGTCGCGTTCGATGCGCCACGTCTCGCGGTACATCTGCGCCCATTCCTCGCGAGGAACGGAGAAGAGCTCCATGTCGGCGCTCGCCAGTTCACCTTCGCCGGCCTTAACGGGCGATGCCGTGCTTACGATGTTCCATCCGCGCCCCTCGTTGAGGAGCATCTTCTTGCCGTCGGCGGAGACGGCGAATCCGCCGGAGCCAACGCCCTGCGCGAACGGCATCGCTTTACGCGACTCCATGTCGAACTTGAGCACCGTCATGCGCGGCGGCTCCGGTGCGACGCTCGTGAGCGGCGCCTGCAGCAGGAAGACCTCGCCCGATTTTCCCGCCGCGAGATTGACGTAGTTCGCGTTTGGCACCGGCAATGCCACGATGCGCTGCAGTATGCCGCCGAAATCGATGCGCACGTCGTGCGCTTGCGCGCTCGAATGCGCGGAGGCTTTCGGCGAGGCTGAGGGACTGGGCTCGTCATCGTTCACCGGTTCGTCATCGGTTTGCGGTTTGAGCGGTGTGACGGTCGTATCTTGCAGCACCGCCGCGTAGAGATTGCTGCTGGTCGGGCGCTCGTCGCTCTCCATGTCCAGGCCGTTTGACGTCAGGCCGGTGTTCGTGCTGGCGAGAAAGTACAGATATTTTCCACTCTTGTCGAAGGCCGGATTGCGGCTGTCGCTCATGCCGTCGGTGATCTGCGTCGAACGGCCGTCGGCCGGCGAGTACACGAAGATCGCGTTCAAGTAGTTCGCGAGCTGGTTATTGTACGCGAGCCAGCGGCTGTCGGGCGACCAGGAAACGTTGAAGCCCGTAGCGCCGAACGTTTCGAACGGCGCGTGCGCGATACGCACGGGCTTGCCGCGATCGAGATCGACGTACCACAAGTTGCCGTGCTTGTCGGAATAGGCGATTTTCTTGCTGTCGGGCGACCACACGGGCGTGTAGAAGAACGACGGCTCGGGCAGATCGATGACGCGCGCCGGCTCCAGACCGCGCTGATCCTTGATATGGAGCTTATACTCGCCGGTGCGATCGGAGAAGTACGCGATCCAGCGTCCGTCCGGAGACCATGCGGGATCGCGATCGGCGATGCCGGGCGTCTGGGTGAGATTGCGAATGTCGCCGTGATCGGCCGGAACGGTGAAGATGTCGCCGTGCGCTTCGAAGACCGCGCGCACGCCGCTGGGCGAAATGTTCGCATTCTGAATGTCATCGCCCACTTTGAGCCAGTGCGGACGCACTTGCGGCATGTCTGCAGCGATGCTGACCGGCACCGTGCGTTCGCCATGTCCGAAGTCGTACACGTGCAGCGAGCCGAGCTGCGTATACACGATGCCGTCCGGACCCGCGTTCGCGGAAAGTATGTCGAAGCCGTCGTTTCCGATCAGGCGCCGTACGCTGCGTGAATGCGTATCGTAGGCGTACAGCGTCGCCGGACCGTCCCGATCGGAGAGGAAGTAGACGGTATCGCCCACCCACATGGGGTTGCGATCGTTCGAGTTCTGCCGCGGAATTTTTACGACGCTGGAGTCAGCGAGATTCGCGATCCACACCGGCGTCGTTTGTCCCCCGCGATAGTGCTGCCACTGCGGCTCCCACTGCGCAGTCGGCACGTAGGCAAGGTGCGTGCCGTCGGGCGAGTACGCGCCTTCTTCGGCCATCGCCAGGGGAAGCGCGCTCGGAAATCCGCCGCTTACGGGGACCGTGTACAGCATGTTCTCGTCGGCATGACTCGCGCGGCCGGAACGCAGCAGCACGCTCTTTCCATCCGGCGTCCAGCCGACGGCGACGTCGGCACCGGGATGAAACGTCAGCCGGCGCGGTTCGCCGCCGCTTGCCGAGACGACGTACACGTCCAAATTGCCGTCGTAGTTGCCGGTAAATGCGACGCGCGTCCCGTCCGGCGAAAAATACGGCGCGCCTTCGAGATCGTATCCCGTGACCAAACGGCGCGCCTGGCCGCCGGATCGCGCCACGATCCAAATGTCGCCGCCCCATTCGAACGCGATCTGCGTACGGCTGAGCGTCGGATCTTGGAAGATGTACGGTGTTTGCGCGCGCGAAGCCACGGGTGAAACGAGCAATGCGAGAAGCGCGGCGAGAAAAACGAACGTCCTGCCCATGGCACGTCGTTCAGCAGCGCCCGCGCCGCGCCTGCGTGCAAGAAAAACGGCCTCGCGATTGCGAGGCCGTTCGTTTGCCTGAACAGCGGTTCTGTTACGACTTCTTTGCGTAGACCGCGACCATGCCTTTGATGAGCGACATCATGATGTGGTCGTTCGCGGCGACTTTGCTGAAGTCGACGTTTGAACGGTTGGTGGTGAGATTGGCCTCCATACCGTTGTCGAGCTTCACCAGGATGTGTTTTGAGTCCACGACCTTCTCAACGGTCGCGGTATACGTACCGTCGGGGATCAGTGACGGGTCGACGGTGTTTCCGGCCAACGCCGCGGCCGGTGCGGCAAATGCCGCCAAGAGTGCAAGCAAGGGCAGAAGTTTACGCACGATTTCTCCGTTGGGCGGGCCGAGGAATAACAGTTCGGTACCGGCACTCCACTGTGCCAGTTTCTAGCCTAAGATTGTAGCGCAAGAGACCCCTGGTCTTCTAGTGCCTGGCGATTTTTTTCCTTATCGCCCAGGGCGGCGCGTGAGGCAGATCCGACCTGGAACTGTCCGACGAGCTCTCCCAGCGAGGACGCCTCGCTCAGCACGTCGGCGGTCTGACCGGCGACCTCGGTGACGGCACCGGCGTTAGCCCGACCCAGTTCCGAGGTGCGGCCGATGGTCTGGCCGAGGTTCTCGATGGCGATTTGCTGTTCTTGGGAGGCCTGAGCGACCTGACCCGTGCGGGCTTCGATCTCCGAGACGCTCTCCAGAATCTGATTCGAGGTGATGGCCTGTTCGCGCATCGTCGCCGCCGCCTCGTGCGTCATCGCCCCCATCTGTTCGCTGGCCTTGGCCAGTTCTTCGGAGGCGCGAGCCTGTTCGGTGGTCGCAACGCTGATCTCGCTCACGAGCTGAGCCATCTCGGTGACGCGCTGGCTGATCGTTTCGATCATCTCGGTCACCGTGCGTGCGGACGCGGCGTTGTTCTGCACCAAGTTGTTGGCGCGTGCGGTCCGCTCGAGCACGGCCGTGGTACGGCGCTGAATGTCGGCGACGAGCTGCCCGATTTGCTTGGTTGAACTGGCGGAGTTCTCGGCGAGCTTGCGGACCTCGTCCGCGACGACCGCGAAGCCGCGGCCGTGTTCGCCCGCGCGCGCCGCTTCGATGGCGGCATTGAGCGCGAGAAGATTTGTCTGGTCCGCGATCTCTTCGATGAGGCCGAGGATCTCGCCGATTTGGCGCGAGGCCTGATCGAGACTCTGCATCTCGCTGACGACGTCCGCGACGGTGTCGCTGATGCTCGACATGCCTTTGGAGAGCTGCGTGACCTCGTTGCGGCCCTCACGCACCTGTTTGTCGGTGCTGCTCGATTCCTCACGCACACGCTGGGCGTTGCCGGCGACCTGGACGATTGACGCGGACATCTCCTGGGTGTTCGCCACGGCTTGTTCCACGACGGTGGCCAGGTTGAGCAGATTCTGATCCATCTCTTGAATGGAAGCGGTCATCTCGGCGACCGCGCTCGAGATGTCCGTGACGCGGCGCGCCACCTGCTCGGCGTTGTCGGCGACCGTCCCCGCGGTCGCGCGCACGGAGGTTGAAAACTCGGCGGCGCGTGCGAGTGCGGTCAGCTCTTCGCTGACGCGCGCTTCCACTTGGCGCGCGGTATCGTTCGTGTGCGAGCTCGCGGTTTGCACCGTCATGACGGCGTGCTGAATCGTGGAGATAATTTGAGAGAGACGTTCTCCGAGCTGATCGACGGCCGAGCCGAGGCGCCCGAGCAGATCGCGGCCTTCCCAGCCGACGCGGGCCGTCAGATCGCCACGGCCCATCGCCTCGAAGACGTCGAGGCAGCGGCCCAGGCCCATGTTCATGCTGCGGCGGAACCAGCTCATCGCGAAAAGCGCGACCAGCAATGCGAGCGCCGCACCGGCGACCGTCAGCATCAGCGCGACGTTGCGCGCCTGCAGCAATTTCGAGAAGCGCACGTCGGAATTGGCCTTGAGCGCATTGAGCAGCGCATCGCCGTCGGCGCTCTGCTGCTCGAACGCGGCCGCGGCCATGCCTTGAATCTGCTTGAGCGCGTCGGCTTTCTTGCCTTGCGCGAGCAGCCCGACGCCCGCGAGTGCTTGAAAATCGTAGGCGCTCGCGCTGCCGCTGCTGATCACGTTGCCTTTAGCGTCTTTGGCGCCGACGAACTTTTCGACCAGCGGTTTGATCGCCGGATCGGTCGAGGTCATGTCGGCCATCTTGCGCGCGTCTTCCGGGAACTGCGCGATCATCGCTTTGGCCTTCGCGAGCGAGGCCGCCGATTTCGACGGATCCGGATTGGTGGCGGCATCGATGGATGCGGCGCGCAGCGTGTCGGCGTCCGAAGCGACCTTCACGTACGCTAATTCGCCGCGAATGATCGTGTCGTGCAAAACCTGGGCTTGATTCGTGATCTGCCCCATGCCCCACATCGTCACCGGTATGGATAAGACGATGATGACGATGACGGCGACGAATGCAGAAGTCAGGCCGCGTTCAAGACTCGTGCGCTTTTGATCCATATCCTGTTGTATGTCGGCCGTTGGGCCTAAAGTTTGAGTTGAGAATCTACGTTTCTGCCGCTGCTGCGACCGCGCTTGTCCGGCGTGTGACCATTGCCGCCGGAATGACGGCGAGCACCGCGGCGGCCACTACCACAATCGCAGCGGAAAGGGCTTCGGGCTTGGCAACCATGACGTAGAGTGCCGCGACCAGTTCGAGCAGCGACATGAACACCATGTAGTTGAAGAGACGGTCGTGGCGCGCTGCGTCGATGGCGGGCGTAATCGCTCCGTCACCGGCCTTCGCGGCCATGGCGTGCAGCGCGTCGGCTTTGCGGCCGGTCACGGCCGGCCCGAGAACCGCGAGGACGATGGTCAGGATGAAGACCACGTTGATCCAGCCCGCGCTCCAGCCGAAGCCGCCGACGTAGATCATGCTGATGCCCATTACCAGCAGCACAAGCGAGGAGATGCCCATGATTGGCCCGACCGCCGGGGTGTTGAGCAGCGCGGCTCGCAGCTCCGCCAAGGTGTTCGCGCGATGGACGTGCAGCACGGCCGCGAGCTCGATGGCGATGCCGGCAAAGAGACCCACGACCGCGAGAATGTGAAAAAACAGCAGCGTTTGAAGCACGGGATGTCCCTCCGTTTTACGGTCGCGACCTTCCGCGAACCGCCGCGATTCTCCGTTTTGATTTCCGCTATGCACAGGTTGCTCGCAAGGAGAGGCGCGGCGCTCAGATAACCATTGGGAATCCTTGCCAAGACCCGCTATCCGTAGTAGGGTTTTGCTAAGCCGTACACAACATATAGGGGTTGCCAAAGTTGAAGCAAGAGACCGTCGCCGGGCTCGATATCGGAACGACGAAGACCTGTGCGGTCGTCGCCGCCGAGGGTCCCAACGGCCTCGAAATCATCGGGTACGGCGAAGCACCCTCCCTGGGGATGCGCAAAGGCGTCGTCACCGATCTCGAGGAGACGATTAAGTCCATCGAGGCGGCCACCGAGAAGGCTGAACGCATGGCCGGCGTCCACATCCAGGACGTCTACGTCGCCATCACCGGCGAGCACATCCGCAGCACCAACAATCGCGCCGTGGTCGCCGTGCAGAGCGACGACCGCGAAGTGGGCATGAGCGACGTGCGCCGCGTCATCGACGCGAGCAAGATCATCAATCTTCCGGCGGATCGGCAAATCATACACGCACTTCCGCGGTATTTCACGGTCGACGGGCAAGACGGCGTCGAGGATCCGGTCGGCATGGCCGGCGGACGTTTGGAAGTCGATACGCACATCATCACCGGCGGCACCTCATTCATCACGAACGTGCTCAAGTGCGTGCATCGCGCGGGTCTGGAAAGCGCGGGGCTGGTCTTCGAACCGCTCGCGAGCTCCGCTTCTACCCTGCTCTCGGAAGAGAGGCAGGTCGGTGTCGTGCTCCTGGACATCGGCGGCGGCACCACGGACATCGCGGTGTACTCCAGCGGCGGCGCGATCTACACCTCGACGATCCCCGTCGGCGGCAACATTCTGACGAACGACATCTCTCTGGGCCTGAAAACGACGAGTGCGGAAGCCGAGCAGATCAAACGCGCGTACGGTGCCGGCACGGCTGAGGACGAACAGACGCAGACGTTCCCCGTCAAGACGCTCGACGGGCGCAGCACGAAAGACGCGACGAGCGCCCAGCTGCGCCAGATCGTCGTGCCGCGCGTCATCGAAACGTTCCGCATGACCAGGCAGAAGATTGTCGAGAACGTGCCGCGCGATCTCGTGCTCGGCGAAGTCGTGGTAACCGGCGGGGGCGCACATCTTCGCGGCATCGAGCCGCTTGCGGAAGAAGTCTTCGGTTTGCCCGTGCGCGTCGGAACGCCCAGCGCGATCGCGGGGCTCACCGACGTGCTCAAACAGCCCGAGTACGCAACGGCAATTGGTCTGGTGCTGTTCGGACCGAACGGCGGCACAGATCATCACGAATACGTCAAGCGCAGTCCGTCGTTCTTTACGAAGATTCGCTCTTGGCTCGGCGATTTGTGGAACTAGAGAATTTCGAACCCGAGCAACCCTCACTCTTTACGGAGGAAACCCTGAACATGGCTGATGCGAAGCGCTACGTCCCGGAACACGCGGCAACGATCAAAGTGATCGGCGTCGGCGGCGGTGGTTGCAATGCCGTGAACCGTATGATCGAGGCCGGCCTGTCCGGCGTCGATTTCTTCGCGGTGAACTCGGACGTGCAAGCGCTCCGCAATTCGCTGACCGAGAACACCGTGCAGATCGGCAACAATCTGACGCGCGGTCTGGGCGCGGGTGCGAACCCGACGCTCGCGCGTGAAGCGGCCGAAGACTCGCGCGAGGACCTCGCGATGATCATCGACGGCGCCGACCTCGTGTTCATCACTGCCGGCATGGGCGGCGGCACGGGCACGGGAGCGGCTCCGGTGATCGCGGAGATCGCGCGAGAAACCGGAGCGCTCACCATTGCGGTCGTCACGAAGCCGTTCGCATTCGAAGGCCGCAAGCGCATGCAGTCTGCCGAACACGGCATCGCCGAACTCGAGGCGAAGGTCGACACGCTCATCACCATTCCGAACGAGCGCATTCTGCAGGTCATCGAGAAGCGCACGCCGCTCAACGAGGCGTTCTCGTACGCCGACGACGTGCTGCGCCAGGGTATTCAAGGCATCTCGGATCTCATCACGCAGCCCGGCTTGATCAACCTCGACTTTGCCGACGTGAAGACGATCATGACCGATGCCGGCAGCGCGATGATGGGCATCGGCGAGGGCTCGGGCGAGCACCGCGCCGCGGATGCCGCGCAAAAAGCGATCGCATCGCCGCTGCTCGAGACCACGATCGAAGGCGCGCGCGGCGTGATCTTCAACATCACGGGCGGTACCGACATGGCCATGTACGAAGTGAACGAGGCCGCGGAGATGATCAGCCGCGCCGTCGACAACGACGCGCAGATAATCTTCGGCGCGAGCATCGATCCGACGATGAGCGGTAAAGTGCGCGTCACGGTTCTCGCCGCGGGCTTCGGCCAGTCGCGCTCCTACGGACGCGCCGCCAGCGGCTTCAACTTCGCGGATTCCAAGATCGAAACGGTCGCGCCCCTCAACATGGATGACATCGAGGTTCCCGCGTTCCTGCGCTATCGCGGCTAAGGTGAG
>Ga0070714_100001126_pt1 | contig 19197 bp, 18 predicted proteins | sample LARL83metaG_FD_65450 | JGI IMG/M metagenome (GOLD analysis project Ga0070714, IMG submission 65450) | Corn, switchgrass and miscanthus rhizosphere microbial communities from Kellogg Biological Station, Michigan, USA - LAR L8-3 metaG | ecosystem: Host-associated > Plants > Roots > Rhizosphere ... | reverse complement strand
GCCTATCAGCTGCAGGAAGCCGTACGCCGCACCGGCCGTCCCGCGCCCGACCTCGACCGGCTGCTGGCTACTCCAGTATGAACCGCCACGGCAGTCGGCAATCCGGAACATCAGCGAACTCGTCCGGGCGGAGCGAGAATTTCCAGTTGCCCGTATATCAGAGTTGCCGCTCGAGACTCACGCCACAAGTGATGGAGGGCTGTCACCGTTCCGCGGTCAGCCAGCCCCATCACGATGCTTCATGCCCCGGAATGCCCCTTAAGCCGGGGCATATCGCACCTTGGGTCGGCGGCTAGAGGCTGTAATTCTCGTAATTGAGGATCCCTGAGTATCGGACGCGGGTAACGGCCCGATGGGTGCAAGGCGACGATCGTGGTGGACATGATAACGGTGCAGGTTAGACACTCTCACTGAAGCGACGGGCTTGCCCGCCGGCCCTGGTGAGGCCTTCGGCCGGGTGATCCACCGTATGGTGCGCACTAAAATAAGCCAACTCGTGATAGACGGGCTGGGTCTAGCCCAGTTCCCTATGAGCCGCCTTTAAAGACTGCGAAAATCCAATCTTGCCTGTGGGCATCCGTGCACGGCGGCGGACAGCGTTGTCCTCCTGCTGGAGACACGGTTCACCGAAACTGACAGACTGCAAACGTGGTGTTTGTTGCTGACGATCTTGCGGCGTGGCTGATTGGGCTACTCGCGGACGCGGGCCGTAGGCGGCTCACCGAGTTGGTGCTAGGCAGTGAGCAGGAGCGTGCGCTGCGGCGAGCCGCGACGGCCGCTGTCGAGCTCACCGCCGAAGAGCTGCATCCGGAAGGCGGTGAGCTGGCTGAGGAGCTGACGACGAGGCTCGGCCAGGTATTCAAGCTGGTGCTGTACGCGCCGATGAAGGGACAGGGGACGCTGCTGGAGACGTTGCAGGCGGGGGTCGCGGGGCAGCTGGCTGTCCTGGGTGATCCGGGCTTGACCGGCACGGGGAAGTCTTCGGCGGAAGTAATGAGGGTGCCCGTCACGGTGCTGGCGGACAAGCTGACCAGTCACCTGGTGCGGGAGATAGTGATACGCGGGGCCCGCGGCGGGCCGTTGGCGCCGCTGGCCAACCAGCTTGACCACGACGTGACCCACATTTATAGCCAGCGGGTGGAGGGCAAAATTGACCGGCTCGCCGACGGAATCCTGGAGGCGCTCGCCGGGCTTGAACGAGGCTTGACGGTGGCGGAGCGGCCGACCGCTGCACACACCCTGCCCGCTGATGTGGCCTCGTTCACTGGCCGCCACGCCGAGCTAGATCAGTTTATGCAGGCGCTGCCGGGGCGGGCGAGCGCAGGGGGCATGGTGTGCATCGGTGCGATCGACGGGATGCCCGGGGTCGGGAAGACTGCTTTTGCCGTCCATGCCGCCCACCAGCTCGCCCCCTACTTCCCCGATGGCCAGCTCTTCGTGCGCCTGCATGGGCATACCCTCCGTCAGCGCCCGGTGGAGCCTGCCGACGCACTGGCGACGCTGCTGCTGGCGGCCGGAATCGCGCCGCAGCACATCCCTGCTGGGGTGGAGGCGCGGGCAGGATTGTGGCGGGATCGGATGGCGGGCCGCAAAGCGCTGCTGCTGCTGGATGATGCGACCAGCAGCGAGCAGGTCCGGCCGCTGATACCCGGCACAGCCGGGATGCTGGTGCTTGTCACCAGCCGCCGGCGGCTCGCCGCGCTGCCGGAGGCGCTGCCGGTTACCTTGGGCGTCCTGGAGGCGGACGAGGCTGCGGACCTATTCGCCAAGCTGGTCAGCCGCCCCGGTCTCGAGCCGACTGACCAAGGCGTTGTCGCGGTAGTGAGGCTGTGCGAGTACCTGCCCCTGGCGATCAGCCTGATGGCCGGGCAGCTCAAACACCACCGCGCCTGGAAGACCACCGATCTGGCCGCCGACCTCAAATCGGCCGGCCGCCTAGCCGTGATGACCGCCGAGAACCACTCGGTGGCCGCCGCCTTCAGCTTGTCCTACGGCAGCCTCCCCGCAGACCGGCAGCGGCTATTTCGTCGGCTCGCCCTGCAAACAGGCGCCGACATCGACGTATATGCAGCGGCCGCCCTAGACGGCAGTGATGTGGTCACTGCTCGCCGGCTCCTGGATGACCTCTTCGGCTACCACCTGATCGTCGAATCCACCCGGGGCCGCTACCACTTCCACGACCTCATCGGCGAGTACGCCCGCACCCTGACATCCGCCGACCAGCCCGCCGAGCGTGACGCGGCTGTCGATCGGCTCCTGGACTACTACCTGCATACCGCCCGCGGTGCCGACCGGCACCTACCTCAGCGCACCCCCGCCGGGGCGTCTGCCGTGACAGGTACTCCGCCACCGGACGGGCCGGCCCTGCCGACGCGGGAGGATGCGGTCACCTGGATGGACGCCGAACGCCTCAACCTGCACGCCGCCGCCGACTACGCCGCGCACAATGACCGCCCCGCCCGTGCCATCGCCATTGTTGCCGCGATGAACAGCTTCTTGCGCACTCAGGGCCACTGGTACCAAGCTCTCACCCTCCACCACACCGCTCTCGACATGGCACGGCGTATCAGTGACCGGCTCGCTGAGGCCGACGCCCTCAACAACCTGGGTACCGTGCAGCGCATGACCGGCGACTATCCGGCGGCCACCGCCAGCCAGGGTCAGGCAGTGGAGCTGTACCGTCAGCTCGGGAGCCGACTCGGAGAGGCCAACGCCCGCAACGACCTGGGTCTGGTGCAGCAGGCGACCGGGGATTATCCGGCGGCCACCGCCAGCCAGGCCCGGGCGCTAGAACTGTACGGCGACCTCGGCAGCCGGCCCGGTGAAGCGAACGCCGTCAATGACCTGGGTCATGTGCAGCGCCTGACCGGCGATTATCCGGCCGCGGCCGCCAGCCACGCCCGTGCGCTGGAGTTGCACCGCGACCTCGGCAACCGGCTGGGACAGGCCTATGCACTCAACTACTTGGGCGTCGTGCAGCAGGCGACCGGAGATTACTCAGCGGCCACCGCCAGCCATGCTTGTGCCCTGAAGCTTTACCGCGACCTCGGCAACCGGCTCGGACAAGCCAACGCCCTCAACGACCTAGGCGCCGTGCAGCGCCTGACCGGCGATTACCCAGCGGCCACTGCCAGCCACACCCGTGCGCTGAAGCTTTACCGCGACCTCGACGACCGGCTTGGAGAAGCGGAGGCCCTCGACGAGCTTGGTGTGATGCAGCGCCTGACCGGCGATTACCCAGCGGCAACCGCCAGCCACACCCGTGCGCTGAAGCTTCACCGCGACCTCGGCAACCGGCTCGGAGAAGCCAGCGCCCTCAACAACATGGGTGAGCTGTCGCTGGTATCCGCCACGCCTGCTGAAGCGCACGCCCGTCACAAGCAAGCTCATGCGATCGCCACCGACATCGCCTCACCGCTTGAGGAAGCACGCGCCCAGGAGGGCATTGGCCGATGCCACCTTCGGGACGGCCAAACCGTAGAGGGCGCTGCATCGCTGCGGCAGGCCCTGGCGATCTACGAGCAGATCGGGTCCCCCAGCGCCGGGCGGGTACAGACGACGCTGCGTGGCATGGGCCTGTGACAAGACGAACCATCAAAGCGGAAGAGATGGAAACCTGACGCTCGGGCGCATGGCACACAGCGCCTGTCCCCGGACTGGCTGAGACGGCGCTCCCGTACGTGACGGGCGGAGGCCCCGACACCCGCGAAAGTGCACCCTTGAAGGGCTGTTCCATCAGCTCGGCGCAACACCTGGGCGAGCATGACGCCTATTCCGGGCTTGTCGCCAGCCGGATCGTGGAAGGTGATTCGTATGGTTCAAGCCAAATCCATATTGCCCATAACGTCCGCGAACGCTGGCACACCCACATCGGAAATCAGTCCGCCCCCGTCACCCAAGCGGGTGGCCGCACAGATTTATCCATTCGGGCGCGGCACAAGCGGCCACGCTTGCGACCAGGTTGCCACCCATAACGGCGGGTACGCGTGCGCCTTCGGGGTTAGGGCCGTTGCTGTTCGTGCGGTATGACGGGCCTGGTGACCGGTACGATCGTGACGAGATTGTCCAGGCCGGCGAAGTCGGCAGGATTAGTTGTGTATAGCGGCAAGCCCTCAGCTATGGCAGTAGCGGCGATCATGAGATCGACGACCCGGCCCCTCGGCTTGCGGCCCGCCGCGATGACTGCGGCGGTTACGCGGCCGAAGATCCGCGCCGCCTCGGCGTCGAAGGGCACCGGGTCGAATTCGTTCTCGGCGCGCTGCAGTACTTCCAGGCGCCGGGCGCGTTCGGCGTGTTCGTCGTAGGCGTCCTGATCTTCGTTGCGGCGGACCTGATGCGGGCCGGCGGACAGTTCTGCCAGCGTGATAGCGCTGATTGCCATCTCATCGGGAAGTTCGCCAGGATCGACCCATCGCCTCAGGACCAGGATATTCGTGTCGAGGATGCCCTGTCGCGGCGCTTCACCGCTCATACGGGCTGCTCTCCTCATAGTCCAGGGCCGCGTCCTGGTCGGCCCGGAACGTGTCAAGGTCAACCCCGGGCGCATTGCGCGACATGGCAGCGAACTCCTGGCGAGGGACGAACCGGCGCCGCCGGCGGAGCGGGATCAGCTCACCGATCCGGTGTCCGTCCCGGGTAACGGTGAAGGACTGCCCGTGCTCGACAGCATCCATGATCTCCCGCGACTTCATCCGCAAATCGCGCTGCGTGATCTCTGGGTATGCATCCATGTGATCAGGATAGCACCCGGTGCTACCGGGTGCTATCCTCTGGCCCTCCCGCCGATTAGGTACTTGTCAACCAAGTCCATCCATTAGCGCTGCGTGGACCGGAGAACATCTGTTCTGGGCTCCACAAGACGGTGTCGACACGCGAGGGGCACCATAGTCCGTTCTGATATGGATCTTTGGTCGGACGGACTATGGTGGCTGGTCTCGTGACGATTCGGCACATAGCTCTGGCTGCCCCCGGCATTTCAACAGTTATCCGCACGGCAGCGGTGGCGGCTCGTTATCGTGGCGATCGCGTTTCCGATGCTGCCGGTTCGCGGGTCTGGCGGCAGGCTTGACGCCGGTCAGGTGGTCTCGAACTCGCGGTGCTTTTCCAGGTACGCCTGCCGGGCGGGCTTCTTCATCACCCAGGTTGAGTCCTGGTTCCCCGGCACGGCCGGCTCGAACCCCATCGCTTTGTAGATCTTCTTGGCCAGCTGGCCGATCGGCAACAGGGTGAGGTTTACTCCCGCGCCGGAATCCGCCTTGGCGGCCTCGCGGATGAGATACTCCATGAGCGCACCGCCGATGCCTTTCATCTGCTTTTGGAGTGATTCCGGCTCGACGGTGATCTCGTCTATGCCCAGAGTTGCCCCCAGGGACCACATGGCAAGCGCCTTGATCTCCCCGCCGTCACGCAGGAGGGTGCACCCAGCCGCGTCCCTGTTCAGCGCCAGGCCGCAGGTCGTAGCGGCGTTGCGGACGCCGGCCATGCGGGGGCAAAGCGTCTCCAGCACACCTGCCGAGTCGCTAAGGGCCGTCAGCAGGGGGATCCAGTACTTCTCTTCCGGCTCATCTTCCCGGCTGATGGCAAGAACCGAGGTGAGATCCATCTTCGTCAGGCCCAGCATGGATGCCGCCGCGTTGGTAAGCACCTTCGTGGCCTGGATGACCTCATCTTTCGTGACTCCCCTGTCCGTGCTGGCCAGGGACGTGAGCTGCCCCGCGCCGCGGAGAACCTCAAACGCGGGCAGGACGAACCGCGATGCGAAGACCGATCCGGCCGGCACCCCTTCGGGTTCGCGTGCCGCTTGGTAAGCGGCCATCGCCTCCTTATTCAGCATGGCTATGGTCGTCCAGGCCACGTAAACGTGGTCGGCACCTGATTTAAGCTCGGCTTCTTCGATCTGGGACGCCTGGGCGATCCATTTGTCACACAGGGCGTTCTTCCCGGCATTCGAGTCGTCCGGCCAGGCTTCCTTCGCAGTCTGCACGGTAAAACGGCGCTGAGAAATCGATGTGCCGGATTCGGCAGCCTTCTCGACGGCGGTCTCGGTCATTTCTTTCTCCTGTTCACTTTCGCTGACTCGCTGCCGCATGGGCGCGGGGTGAGCAAAGGGCTCTAGCCCGGTAGTGTGATCACCCGGTATCAGGAGATAGTTCGTCCGAGCCAACCTCGAAACCGATCATAGTCCCCCCTCGAGAACATGCTCACTGAACGGGATGCTAAGAAACCGCCGTTAAGGGGCTGCTGTGCGGGGATTAAGGCCATGATCTGAACCATGCCGCACCTGGCCCGTTAGCCTTGTGAATGGCGGAGCTACCGGGCGGTGCCGTACAACAGGCAAGCGTCTGATTGATTCCATCGCGGGCAACGCATGCGTAAACATTAAGGTAACTGCGCTGCGACGGTCTCAGTTCTGTGATTCCCCTCTTCGCGGCACAAGCGGATGCCTCCAAGCAGATGACCGCCGGCGCTCATGCCGGGTCCTTGTCGTTGTTTCCCGAGAGGAGAAAGGTTTCCGCAGGCGGTCCGTCCGGTATGCGGCAAATGAGTGAAATGCCTTAAAGGTGGCGGCAGTATGTTCATGCGAGTAGCGTCACCAGTTTGAAATGATGCTGTTACTGCTGCTCTTTAGCGCGGAGTTAGTTTGGCCCCAGAACGTTACCATTCGCTCCATAGGTTACTGTTGGCGGATCCGGTGGATAACTGCAACGCGAGAGTTCCTAAGGGCGCAACGCAGGAATTTCAGGACAGCCGACCGGGAGCAGTCCGTCGAGGCCCGGGGCATTTCTGGAAGGTCGTGCCGCTGCTCATCCTCGTCACTGGCATCGCCGTCGCTGGGTGCGGCAGCACGTCTTCGTCCTCGTCGCCTCCAAAGGCGGTGCCGACGAGTACCCGGACTGGTTCCACAATCTGCAAGCCGAGCCCAGCGTCGGAGTCCAGGCGGGAAGTCGACGCTTTACCGCCCGGCGCGCCTGGCGTCCCCCGTCCGAACGCGAGGCCCTCTGGCCGCAGATGGTGCGCATCTTCCCGCTGTACGAGGAGTACGCAGCCAAGACCGAAGGTCAGATCCCAGTCGTCCTGCTCACACCCCACGACTGAACCATCCCTCAGGCACTGCCGTGTCCGGCCAGACTGTCACGGACCGCTGAACTTACGCTGGTGCACGTGCGTCCCACATTCCGGGGGATGCCGCTCGGCGCCCGCGTGGTGGTGCGTGCCGCGCGGGACAAAGTGTGATCATCATCAGGTACCCCTTCAACGAAGTAGTACCCGTGACTCAGCAATATCGATAAATGTCGCGGATAGTATCCGCCCCAAATCCTGCCTTGACGGCTCAAACAGCACGCGTGATAATCCTTCCATCAGACGTTCTTGGGCCTTGCGGTATATGTGGTTCTGCTGTCCGTAACCGCTTAGTCCAACGCCGAGAAACGCTCTGTGGGGAGGGATGCGATGGCTGCGGTACCTCGCGTTCTTTTGGTCGTCCCGGGAATTCTGGCGGGAGTTTTCATCCCCGCCGTGCTCGTGAGCACGCCCAAGCCGGCCCCGCCGAGTGCCGTCGGTATGAACTTCATGGACTTCTCGAAGGACGTCGTAACATTGCACCGCGGCGAGTGGCTCACCTTGGTGAATGACTCGCGCAATATCCACGCGGTCGGGCCAGGTCAGAATGGGCATATTGTCAGCCCCGTGCGCGGCGAGCCGCTGGCTGGCTTCCATCTGATGGAGACGAACGCTGTGTACAGAACCGGCCCGTGGCTTACACCAGGCACCTTCCATGTGACCTGCTCAGTCCATCCGATGATGAATCTCACCGTCGTGGTCGTCCCCTGACCGCGGTTTCCCGCTAGCTGGACACCCGCCGCACCGGCCCGCCTCCCGTGCCCCACTGTTCCAAGCATCCGGAAAGGAGGAAGCCCATGAAGTCTGTCTTCAGTACCGTCAAGCATGTCCGCTACGTACTAGGTTCGCTCAGCGCGGTGATATTCACCGCCGGGACCGCCCCCTCCCTCTAATCGCAAACGCCGATGAGGACTGTGCGAGCCGGCGCAGTCCGACGCAGACGGCGTCGGCTCGCGCACCGAGATCCGCATAGGCGTGACGTGGTCGCACTCGCGATCACCACGACGGAACGGAACGCTATGTTCGAAACAGGGATACGGCAGTTCCGGCTGGCGCTGGGCATGGTCCAGGGGCGGCGGCTTGATCCGCGCAACGTAGCTCGCCTCGTCGACGACGCGCTCGCCACCCTTGCCGAGTTCGGCGAGCCGGGTGCTGACGCGGCTGAACTTATCGACGGGCCGATGTCCAGCCCGGAGGCCCGGCTCGACATCGCAAACCGCAGCCTGCGCCGTACGGCACGCAGGCTCGCCGCTCAGTCGCCGTTTTACGCGCGCCGCTTTGCCTCCGCACATGTCGAACCGGCCAGGCTCGACGTCGCGGGCCTGCGGACGATACCGGTCACGGTCAGCGCGGACCTAGCCGGACGGCAAGGGGATTTTCGCTGCACTGACGTCCCGCCCTACCTGGCTACCCGCACCACTGGCACCACCGGGCGCCCCACGGAGGTGTGGCTGTCGCGCTATGAGATGGAGTTGTGGCCGGCCCTCGGCGCGCTGGCGGGGGTTCTGCGAGGCGAACTGCTGCCCGGCGATGTCATGCAGGTGAACCTGAGCTCACGCTCCACCGGGGCTATGCACCTGGCAGCCGCCAGCTGCCGACTGGCCGGAGCCGGATGCCGTCCGCTCGGCATCGTGCCGCCGGATACAGCGCTTGAGAGCCTGGCCGACGGAGGCACGACAATCCTGGTCACCTGCCCAAGCTATCTCGCCGAGCTTGTGACGGCGGCCCGGAGCCGCGGCATGGGCGCCGGCGACTTCCAGCTGCGTCGTCTTCAAGTGGGTGGCGAGTTGCTGTCCACGAGCCTGGCGCAGGCGGCGGCGGTAACCTTCGGCGTCTCACTCGTCGACGACCCCTACAGCATGACCGAGGTTGCCCCGGTCACCGGACGTACCTGCAGCCAGGCGCACCTGCACTACGACCTCAACCTGGGCCTGACCGAGCTAGTCGACATGGGCACGGGCGAGCCTGCCGCCCCTGGGGCGCTTGGCACGCTCGTCATCACCCCGTACTTCCCTTACCGGGATTGCATGCCGGTGTTCCGCTACGACACCCGTGACGTCGCCCGGTGCCTGCCCGATGCGCCGCTGCGCTGTGAGCTCGCCGGTGTCCCCGCGACCAGCCAGATCCTCGGCAAGGCCAGCCATCTGCTGCGCCTGGCCGGCGGCGAGATCATCACGCCTCGCCTGCTTATCGAGGCGATCGAAGCACTGCCAGCTGAGCCCTGGCCCGCACGGTACCGCGCCACCGCTCGCGACGGCCGGGTCAAGCTGACCCTGCCGGCCGGCACGATCGCAGGCTACGGCGAGGCCGAGGCCCGCCGCCACTTCGCCGCGGCCGGGCTGGACGTAGACCTGGACATCGTCGCCGACGACCAGGCACCCTCGCTTCGCCGCACCCGCAGCGACCTGCACGAAACCACGTTCGCCAGCCAGCAAGCATTCGTCGGAGCATGACATGTCAGTGCCCATTCAACCGATCTCGATGCTGGCGCAGAGTTTCACCGAGTTTGGCGTGATCATGACTGGCACGACCGTGGTCTGCGCGGGTGCGCTAGCGTACTTCCGCCGCGTGCGGGTGGAGCGTCCGGCGGTGGGGACGTTCAACGCTCGCGACGTCGTGATCCTGCTGGTCTTCATCGGCGTCCTGCCGTTCGTGTACGGCTGGCTGCCGGTCCCGCTGGTCACCTGCCTGCTGGCCCTGACGTTCGCCTCCGCGCTTTACATCGGCTACCGTCCCCTGCTCGGCTCAGGTGGGATATGGCTGGGGATTGGCTTGCTCATCGGCTTCAACATCTGGTCGGGCAATCACATCATGGGCACCCTCCCCGGATGGCAGGTCTGGTTCACCGAGCAGGCCATCGCGGTGTCGCTCGCCGCGATTGCCGTGTGCAACCTGTACTTGCAGGGCGGGATGAAGCTGCGGCACGTCGCGGGGCTGGCGCTCGGACTCGCCGGGTACGACGTCGTCTTCGCCGCGTACTACCCGCTGACCGGCAGGCTCATCGCGCGCTACATCACGCACCCGCTTACTCCGCTGTTCGGCATGCGATTCGGCCTCGTCGACTACGCTCTCGGCCTCGGTGACCTGCTCGTCTACTCCCTGTTCTTCGTGGGCTCATACAAGGCGTACGGGGCGCGAGCGGCCGCGGTAGCCGCCGGCGTCATCGCGGTCATGGGCGGCTTTGCGACAGCGTTCATACCGTTCCTGTTCAACTTCACCAACGCCAACCTTGACGAGCTCATCCCCGCTCAGTCGCTGTTCGGGCCCGCCGCTTTCCTCACTTACATGTGGATGAAACGGCACTATGGCCGGGAGCGCACGATGGCGGAGTACCTGGCCAGCCAGGGCGGCGAGGCTGCCGCGTCCAGGGCGGAGCAGGCCCCGTCCCCTGAACCCGCGTCCATCTGACGCGGTGCCCGGCCCCCTACCTGCTGTGTTATGTCCGTGGCCCGGAAGGCATCATCATCGGACTGCCCGGACAGCTCAGCTGAAGGATGCCAGACGGGATCAGCGAGTGGAACAAGCACCCCAGGCCGTTCGGCTGGACCAAATCAGCCGACGACAGCCTCGAGACCCTCGCCGAGTACTGCCAGCAGATCCTTGACTTAGATCGCCAGATCTGCGTCTGCCGCCGCTATCCGGCTGAGCCACCTGGTGCGGTGGATGGTGCGCTTCCCAGCGATGGAGCACAGTTCCCGCACTACGACGGCCACCTGGTAGATGGCCTAGCTAGGCCGGGAGTCCCCGCCGAAGGTATCCGAGGTACTGGTCATACCGCGCGACGTGTTCCTCGGCGACTTCGTGCACTTGACCTGGATAGGAAGAGCTCCACAGGGTCGTCCGCCAGATGAGGCCTTCCAAGTGCAGCCAGCCGCTCTCAGCGACCGCCCTCGTCAGCGGAGACTGAGAGCCGCGATAGAGGCCGAGGAGTGCCTCGAAGTAGCCGTCGAAATTCGCGGCCAAGTCATTTACCGAAGACACTCCGACGGCGCCCAGTTTCGCAATGTCACCGGAAAACGGTATGACATCCGACATTTGCAGGTCCTCAAACTCGCGCCGCCTGTGGTACAGCGTCCCCGCGCAGGCGAACTTGAGGAACGCCACCCGAGCCTCCGGCACTTGAATCTCCAGCGCCCGTTGGGGCCGCTCGCCGGACTGCTCAAGCGCGGCGACGTGCATCGCCGCCGCGCCCAGCATCGTCAGGTCGTAAACGGTCGAGAGCTCCCGAATCCCCGGATCGCCGCCGAAGTCGTACCCGCCCTCGAAAAGCGAGTCGACCTCGCCGACCACGCCGCCGAAGTCGAATGCGCCGATATCCTGCAGGGCTTCCCAGCCGGCCACGTCAACCCCCTAGCGAAAAAATACGGCAAATCCTATGCAGGCCAGCCCGAAAGCGGTGGTGCCAAACAGGATCGACATTATCCACGCGATCAAGCTGCCCGTCCGATCCCCAACCGTATCGGACGCGTAGAGCAGGACCGTAAGACCGACGATCGCTCCGATAACAAGCACCAGGGCACCCAGCCGAATCGCGGGGGTCGAATCCGAGCCGAAGACCGCGAGGAGGCCGAGGACGGTGGCAATGGCGGCCACGAAGACCCCGATGATGGCCCCCCGGCCCTCGCCGCCAGCCTTGACGTCGCCCAGGGCGGAGCTCGGGACCTTCAGGCGCGACACGTCCGCCCACCTGAGGTTCAGCGTTCGCAAGGCAGTCGAGAATTCGTCGACAGACGGCCGGGCAACCGCATCGCCTGGCTGCCGGGCCGCTGCGGTCGGGCCTGACAACTTCTGCCAAGCCTGGTCCAGTGCCGTCCGCGCCTCCTCGAAGTCATTGACGGCGGCCCGGGCGCTGGTGTTGTCCCTCGCTGCGTCGGCCGTGTCCCGGTAGTACAGCCATTTCCACCCGCGGTCGAGGAGTGCCTGGCCAACGAAGATGGCACCGACGACGATCAGCGCCGTCGGCACTGCCCGCTCGGAGGAAACAATCCGGCCTGTCGGATATATGAGCCAGCCGCCGGCAACTCCCGCTATCCCCACCAGAGCGCGCAGCAGCAGCAGGATTACCTGATTCTTAAGCACCGGCGGCTCACCAGAGTCACCACCGGCCGACGCCGCCGCTGGCGTCGGCGTCTCAGGTTTCGGCGTCCGCCGATATCTCACTGGGTTCTTCAATGGACCTGGCTTGAACTCGACGGCGGGGATGCCGTTTAGACGGTGGGTTTCGCGCAGCGTAAGCAGGTGCTCGGCTTCGGCGGTGAGAGCGTGGACGCTTGGCTTTGCCTTCGCCTTCCGCCGGTAGATGCGGTCATCATAGCCGCGCACGCCGATTTCCGCGCGCTGCGCCGCGTAGGCGGCCTGCATGGCATCAGTAAGCGCCGCATCCAGGTCCTCCGCAAGGCGGCGTATTTCGGCCACTGGATCCCGCCGCGCGTGTGCCTGGCGGAGCCTGTTCTCGGCTTTGCGAGCGCCGTCGAGAAGTTCCGCCCGCCGCGCCGCGAGCGCCACGTCGGCCTGGTACATCTGCTTCGCCTCGCTACTTGGCTTCTGCCGCCTCATGTCGCTCCGCCCTCAAGGTCAGCGAGGACATCAGCAATCGCCTCGGTGATTCTCTGGCCAGTTGCGTGCTTAAATCCATCCCCACGGAGCCGAGAGGTTTCCTTCGAGGAATACATATCCATCTCAGGGCTGGTGGACAAAGCCGGACACACCCAGGTAAGGTTCACGATCCGGCACAGCTCCTGGCAGCGCTTCACCACCTCGGCCACCAGCTCGATCTTCGAGTCCACATCGGGCACGGTATACCAGGGACGGACGCCCGAGCCTAGTCTGGGCTGCGTTGGCACGTGCACCGCTGGATGAGCGGCGTCCGCCGCGGCCGGAAGGCCGGGCGGGTACTTTCGACGCCATGGACAAATCGGTTGCACTGGTCACCGGGGCTAGCAATGGCATCGGCAAGGAGATCGCGCGCCAGCTCGCCGCCGCCGGCCTCACGGTGTACGTCGGCTCCCGTGACCCCGCGCGCGGAGAACGCGCGGTGGCGGAGATCGGCGGCGATGCCCGCCTGCTCGTCCTCGACGTCACCGCCGCGGTGAGTATCGCTGACGCCGCAGGGCAGGTAGGAGCGCTGGACATCCTGATCAACAACGCCGGCATATCCGGCGACGGCAAGACGGCGGACCAGGAGGACATCGATACCTTCCGGCGCATCTACGAGACGAACGTCTTCGGCGTCGCCGCGGTGACCAATGCGTTCCTGCCAGCGCTGCGGCGGTCCGCGCATCCACGGATCGTGAACATCTCCAGCGGGACGGGATCGCTGGCCTGGGCTACCGGCCCGCAGTTCCCGCACCGCGGCACTTATGCCGCCTACCGGTCATCGAAGGCAGCGCTGAACGCGCTGACCGTGTTCTACGCCCACGCTCTGGCCAATGACCGTATCAAGGTCAATGCGCTGGCACCCGGGCTGCGTCGCACCGACCTCAATGCCGCGGCCGCGGCCAGCGACGGCGACCCGGCCGAGGCCGCGGCAGGCGCGGTCCGGCTGGCGCTGCTGCCAGACAACGGACCTTCCGGGGAGTTCTTCTCCTGGGACGGGACGCCGGTCCCCTGGTGAGAGGCGGCACCTGGGACGGGCGGGCCGCGCACGGTAGCCCGTGCGCGGCCCGCCCTGGGATCTCCGTCAGGCCCCGTCGCTCAGGAACCTGCCGGTGTACTCGAGTGCTGTCGTGCCGGAAACCGAGTTGCAGGTGGGGGACGCGAACGTGTCGGAGCAGGGGGTGTCCCGGTCGAGTGACCAGAAGTGCAGCCCGGCCAGGCCGTTGCTCTTCACGTATGACGTCAGTGTGTCCGCGTCGGCGATCGTGAAGGTCTCGCTGGTGTTGTCGTTCAGGCCGATCATCGGGGTGACGGCGATCTTGCTCGCCGCGATTCCGTAGGTGTGCTCGAGGTTTTTCACCGCCTGGATCGCCGATTGCGCCATTTCGCAGCTGCCGGAGACAACCACGCAGACGCTGCTGGACGCGCTGCCGAAGTCCATGGTCATCAGGTTGATGACGTAGTTCTTCAGGCTGGAGCCGAGCACCGCCTGGACGACCTCGTTGCCGAGCGAGTTCACTCCGCCGAAGCTCCCATCGGATGCTCCCAGCGTGGCGAGCGTGAACGAGAACTGGAGGTTCGGGTACTGCGACTGTGCTCCCGCCGCCGAGTTGACCAGGCCTTGGATGTCGGACTGGCTCTGGCCGCCTTCGATGTCGAAGTCAATACCGACCAGGTGCGGGCTGGCGTATCGCGCGACGAACGATTCCATGCCGGCCGTCGAGCCGCAGGTGAAGGTGCCGGCCTCGCCGCCAGTCGAGACGACGTAATTCAGGCCGGCGGCCTGGAGCTGCGGGACGTTCTCGGCGGCCCAGTTGGCAGCCGGGGCACCGCCCCAGTTCTCGCTGCCGCAGGATCCGGTAGCGAACGCGAGCGTGATCGCGGGCAGCTTCGGGATGTACTGGGACACCAGGCTGCCGGAGCCCACCACCGGGATTGCGGACCCTTCCACGGCCGACTGCATCTGGTAGGTGTTCCAGTTCATGTTGATGGTGACATCCTTGTACGGGCTGAAGAGCAGGCCGCTCACCCCGCCGGTGCCGCCGCCGCCCCCGCCACCCCCTCCGCCGCCACCGCCACCGCCACCCGAGCCGCCGGTGCAGGCGCCGTTGGATGTCCACGGCTGTCCCGAGCCGGGGCCGCCGTTGCTGGTCGCCGGGTCGTTGCCCTGCGTCCACCAGTTGGCGGTGTAATTGGTTCCGTTCTCGCTGGCCTGATTTCCGGCGGTGTAGACAGCCGTGGAACTCCACGCCGCGGCGCACGTGGTCGATGCCTGCGCGGCCGGCCCGGAGGCCAGCGCGAGGACCGAGCCGCCGGCTGCCAGCCCGAGCGCTGAGCCGGTGATGAGAGCGGTGCGCAGAATTCGTCTTCCGATCTGCATGGTTCCTCCTGGGTAAGAGGAGCTGATGCGCTCTGCGGCCTCGCATGAGCTAAACCGGTGATTTGTGTCACTTTTTATGCCCGTGGAGCCAGTAAAGTCAAGACTTTCTGTAAAGAATCTTTCTAGTTAATTTGGTTGGACAGCGTCCGGGGATTCCAGCGGCGGTTCAGTGCCGTATCGACGCGTGGGACCGTCGACGTCGTGATGCTCCGCAACAAGGCGGCGGCCCGGATTTACCGTAACGCGCCCGCAAACCTCACGGTGGGTGTCATCAGCCCGCCAGGGCAGCGGCGCTGACCCTGATCGGCCTGGTGACCGTACGGCGGGTGCCTGAAGAGCATGCCGCCGACAGGGCGGTCGCGCGTGCTGAACAGCCCAGTCGTTCACGGCCCGCCAGGTGCCCGGCAGCCTGCCGATGGGTATGCACCGTAACTGGTCGCTGCACTGCGCAGGGCGCTGTCGGCTACACCTTGCTATGTGGCAGGATCGCCTGATGCTGCAACTCCTGGGTTTCATCATCGACTGCCCGGATCCTATGAAGCTGGCGGCCTTCTACTCCCAGGTGACAAGCCGCGCCATCATGGAGGGCAGTGGCGACGACTTTGCCGGCATCACCTTCGGCGAGGTCGATCTGGCCTTCCAGCGGGTGGCGAACTACCGCGCGCCGCGCTGGCCCGACGACGAACACCCCAAGCAGTACCACCTCGACTTCGAAGTGGACGAGATCGAGCCCGAGCAGCGCCGCGTCCTCAAGCTCGGCGCGACACTCCAGCAGGACTTCACCGGACCCGACGGCTACGGCTGGCGGGTCTACACCGACCCGGCAGGGCATCCCTTCTGCCTGTGCCGCCACGAAGGGGTCACGTGGACCAGCAAAGGGGTGGCGTGGCCCTGACCCTTGGTGGGTGCCTTAATTGCCGAGGACATCCGGGCAATCCACGAGCCTGGCATCGGCACCGTGTCCCGCTAGAATCGCCTATGGATGCCGCGCCGGCAGCGGCCGGAGGCGATGACGCCGGGGGTCTGAGGTGGGCATTTCTACCCTTGAGGTCTCAGTCCGCGGCGCGGCGTCCGGTCCCCGGTGCTGGCGGCGGGGCCGCAGGACGGCGCGGAGGCGGTTGTCTTCGTACACGGCATCCCGGCCCGGCCGATGACTGGCGCGAACTCCTCACCCGCGCAGGGCCGTTCGTTGAGCTCGCGCAGATGCGGCTCCGGTGCGGTCGTCACCGCCCGGGCGGCTGTGGCGCATGCCAGCCGCCCGGCGGCATCTGGCGATTAAGAATCCGAGTGCGCTGCTAGCTGTACCGGATCCTGTCCTAGTACCAGTTCTGGTACCTGTTGCCCCTTGCCCAGGGATCGCTGCAATAGACATCTCCGTTGGCGTTGCTGTCGAGAACGCAGCCGCCGCCGGGGCCAGCGCTTTCGAACATCGTGCCGTAGTCCCCGCCGAGCTCATACCAGAGATCCCAACCGTAAATGTTGTCACAGCTATCCGTGTAGACCGCGACGTATACAGTCAGGCAGAGCCCGGTCTGCCTGTCCCGCAACTCCCATTGACCATTGCCGACGTAGATCTCGTTCCAGTTCTGGTAGTTCCCGCCGTTGCAGGGAAGGGTGTAGATGTCCTGCTGGTAATTGCTGTCCAAGCAGCGGCCAGTCGCGGCATCCGCCCAGCTGTAGATGGACACCTTGCCCGGACTCGCGTGGGCGCCCGGACTTGCGTGGGAGCCCGGACTCGCTTGGGCGCCCGGACTCGCCTGGGCGCCCGGAGCGATACTGATGCTGAGGATGGCCATCAGAGCTCCGATGCATGACAGCATGAGTTTGCTCTGCCGACGAGTACGCACAGTCGCTACCTCCGATCACGGCACATGCGGAACTCGAGGAAACCTAACAGGCACGGAAGACTGCTGGATAGGACCCGAAACGCCAACCCGGATCTGGGAGGAGGCCAGCTCCCCGCCACCGTCGCTCTGCTCGGCCGCTGGAACTGGTGCCATCTCGTGGGCTCTAAGCCCTGAACCCGCTGGTGAGCGAATCGGAATGTAATCTTGACGTGATTGTTATGTTATCCTTCCGAGATGTGCGTCAGAACCTCCCATTTATCAACACGCCGTCAGCAGATTCCGCCGTCCAGGTGTGCATCACGGAACGACGCGACAAGGTCATGCAATACGCGCTGGTGCTGTCACTGCTTGTCGTCGTGGTCGTGCTGGACCAGGCAACCAAGTGGTGGGCTTGGCGGAACGTCTCGTGGACCAGGATCAATTCCGGCGGCGACGTCCTCGTCGGCCGCACGATCAGCGCGTGGTATTCCCGCCCGGTCACCGGCGCGGTGCTCGACCTGCTCGACTTCGGCCTGCTGAGCATTACCGCCTCTGTCCTGGCGCGCTGCCGCGTACCGGCCGCCGTCGGCGTTCCCGGCGCCCTGATGACGGGCGGATGGGTGAGCAATCTGTTCGACCGGCTGGGGACGCACTACCTGACCGCCCCGGGGAGCGTCCGCGGCGTGGTCGACTTCATCCACATCGGCCACCACTACTACAACGTCGCGGACTTCTTCATCATCGGCTGTACGCCGGTATTCCTGCTCGCCGCCGGCTACCAGGGCGTGCGCGCGGCGCGGCGACCGCTCGCGCCAGGGAATGTACTGCCGCCCACGCGCGGCCGACTGCGGGCGCTGGCGCGGATCCCAGCCCTGGCCGGGGCGGTCCTCATCCTGGTCGTCGCGCTCGGCGCGGCGAACTACGGCGGTCTGAACGCCGCTCCCCGCACGCCGGCCCGCCACGCGACGCACACGCGGCCGCACTTCACCGCGCCCGTCCACCGATATCTAGGTCTGGCGATTCAGGTGCTCGGCCGGAACTCCAGTGGCTCTCCGGTCTCGACCAGGCTCTTGAGACTGGACAAGATCATCGGCCAGCCGGGCGTGATGGCCTTAAGCAGCGACCCGCCGGGATCAAGGCCACGGTGATTCACCATCAGCCGCGTCACGTCGCCCATCGCGACGAAGTCGAACCGCACCACCGATGCGCACCCGCCGTTGATCTCAAGGTAATCGGTCTGCAGCCACTCGCAGGTCAGCCGACGAGGATCTTCGCCCCCGGCCGGCCGGAACGGCATGCCGGACAGCCAGCTTGGCACCAGGGCGGGTTCCTCCAGAACCTCACGGACCCGTTTCGGCGCGGCGCGGAGGTAGATGTCGAAGGCCAGGCTCGTCATCGCCGGCACCGCCTCAGCCGCTGGTGCCTGGAGCGCGGGAATGTCCTCATACCCACTCAGCGCCGGAATCCCCGCTAATGTCACACCGCCTATTTTCCCGAACGACACGTGGTATCACGGGCCGAACTCGCGGCTGCCCACTTACCAGTCCCCCGGAAGCTGTAACGCGGACGCACAGCAAGCCGGTGTAACGAGCATGGCTCAGAAACTGCGGACGCTGTTCACTGATGACCTGGACGGCACGCCCGCGGAAGGTACGGTCCGGTTCGCGCTCGATGGCACCGAGTACGAGATCGACTTGACCGCGGAGCACGCGCAGGCACTCCGGAATACGCTGGCCCGCTATGTGGCCGCCGCCCGCCGGAGCCCAGCCAGCCCGCGACCCGCGCGCGCCCGGCGGGCCGCGGGCAGTCGCCCGGTCAGCGGCAGCGAGGTCCGCGCGTGGGCCAAATCGCAGGGCATGGAAGTAAAGCAACGCGGCCGGATGCCCGCCGAACTCGTCGTCAAGTTCAAAGCCGCCACCGAAAAATGACCTCCGCCCGGCAGCTACGTGGTAGATCGTCCGTTCGTGGAAGGGAAACCCCCGTGGACGGGGGTCAGCCCACCGCAAACGGGCAATCCGCCACGTTGTCCGGCCATGCACCGGCCGGCAAGCGCTAACCGGACGGCGGGTGAGCGTGAGCGGCCCGAGCTAGGCGGCCTAGTCTCCCGTAACCGGATCGCGTTGCGTGATGCAATACACCAGGCCGGCCGGATCACGCATGGTCAGCCAGCCATGGCCCGCATACAACGGCTTCGCGCCAAGCCCCTCGTGCCTGGCCACCTCGGCGCCGGTGCCTGAGCACGCCAGGTCCGGATGCGCGCGGACAGGCGTGCCGGAC
>Ga0070714_100001125_pt1 | contig 19224 bp, 15 predicted proteins | sample LARL83metaG_FD_65450 | JGI IMG/M metagenome (GOLD analysis project Ga0070714, IMG submission 65450) | Corn, switchgrass and miscanthus rhizosphere microbial communities from Kellogg Biological Station, Michigan, USA - LAR L8-3 metaG | ecosystem: Host-associated > Plants > Roots > Rhizosphere ... | reverse complement strand
ACGCCGGGCTGGTCGCGCAGCAGCGGCAGCACCTCGGTGGTGAACCGCATGGTGTCGAGCCCGCGCAGCAGCCGTGCGTCGTCCCCGGGTGCGCTGGCGTCCGGGAGGTTGTCCAGGATCGTGCGCTCCGCGGCGACGTCCCGGTACTCCTGCGCGCCGTGCTCGCCGGCCGCGGTCAGCGGGAAGCGGAACTCGGACTCGCCGACCCGGTACGCCCACTCCCAGCCGATCTCGACGTCGTGCTCACCGCCGTACGCGGCCTGGAGCACCAGGGTGGGCTCAGAGATCAGCGGCGGATCGAAGGAGCCGTCGGCGGAGATGATCGTGGCGGCGTGGCGTAGCCGCGGGTAGTAGCGGATGCGGAATCGCTCGGCCGCGCCCCCCGGGACCTCCAGCCGTCCGCCCTCGGCGGCGAGCCGCTGGAGGCTGGCCGGCACCGGCCGGACCAGCCTGGCAAGGCCGAAGCGCTGGCTGTCCGGGGTGTCGCGGTACACCACGCCGTGCGCGCGGGCCCCGATGAACCGGACCAGGACCTTCGGCCTGTCGTCGTCCGCGAGCCGGATTAGCGGCGTGATCGTGACGGCGTCGTGGCTGGCGATGTCCAGGCAGAATTCGGCGACGCGCGGCGGATCGAGGGGGTCGCGGCGGCCCGCGCGCAACAGGCGCAGGCCCGCCTCCCGTGCCTCGTCGAGCAGCGGCCACAGCCTGGCGGAGTCGAACGCGGACAGTTCGATCTGCTTGTCGTCGCCGGCGGAGTGGTAGTAATACGTCTGGTTCACCCGGGTCCGGTGCAGCGCGACGAACTCACGCAGCAGCCTGATGTGCGCGGGCCGGTAGCCGCCGTGATAATCGTAGCTGTCCAGCCTGGCCCAGCTGAGGCTGCCGTAGACCCAGCCTTTCTGCCCCTGCTGGACGAGACGGGCCATCAGGCGTGGCGGGCGGGTGTGGTCCGGGCCGCCGTCGGCCAGGGACAGTTCGATGGCCAGCGTCGTCTCGCCGCCCTGCTGGTTCCTGGCGGTCCCGTCGCCGGCGTCGAGCAACGCATCGAGGTCGCGCTCCCATGTCGCTGGCCGGTCCTGGCCGTCTTCCCCCGTCGCGACGGTCCTTGGGACGCGGGCGGCGCGAGCGCCGGGCATCCCCGAGACCGGATCGGAAATCGCGGAGATGAGCAGCGCGGCGGCGTGCTCGCAGCCGAACCGTGCCACGCAACTGCACTGCGCGGAGGCCACCCGCCAGGTGTGCGGCGCGAAGTAGACGGCCGGCGTGTGGAAGCCGCCGTGCCGGGCACGGATCACTCCGCACAGCGCATGCTGCGAGGCGACCCACACGCGCTGCACGACGGCGTCGTCGCGAAGATACTGGTGCGCCTTCTCGAGGCACTCGGCGCCGACGATGTCCTCAAGCGAGGCCGCGTCGATGTCCGGCAGCTCCGCGCGCATGCCGCGAGACTATCGGTCGGCAAGTGGTTTTCCCGGCCGCCATGCCGGCCGCGCCGGTGTCAATCCGGACTTATCCCAAGTACGCACCGTAGTCGGCAGGTGGCAAACGCGGGCCACGTTTACCGGCTCGTGATAGCCGAATCGGACCCCGCCAGCCTTACCAACTGGAGATTTTCTCCGCAAGTGCCGGGCGTGCCGATCGGCTTTCTGGCATTCTGAGGCGCCAGCGGTACATGTGCCACACACCAGTCACCGCACCCAGTGCGCGCATGGATACCCTGCGGAAAGGACTGCATTGTCGCGACACCGGACTGGGGCACGGAGCTCTCGGCGGAAACGGGGCCTGATCCGGCGTACCGGCATCGTCTTCCCGGTGGCCGTGATCGCCGTGGTCGCTGTGATCGGCGTCGCCCTCTATGCGTATGCAATCCGGCCCGGCTCGAGTTCCGGAGCCGCCGCCATCGAGGCGATTCCCAACTCGCAGGCGATGACCGTGCTGGAGGCGGAACGGCAGCAGTTGATCGCGATGAGCGCGGCGGCGGGCACGCTGACCGTCGTGACAAAGCCAAAGCTCGCCTCGCCCGGTCAGGTGGTCGCCGCCAACCCGGGCGCGAACACGTCGACCGGTATCACCTATGTGGCCTCGACGCCGCCCGACCCCAAGACCGCGCAGGCCATCGCGTACAACATGATGGGGAGCTTCGGCTTCAACCCGACGACGTACTTCGGCTGCCTGCTCGACCTGTGGCAGCGGGAGAGTAGCTGGAACTACCAGGCCGAGAACGCTAGCGGTGCGTTCGGCATCCCGCAGGCGCTGCCCGGCCTGAAGATGGCCAGCGCCGGCGCGGACTGGCAGACCAACCCGGCCACGCAGATCAGGTGGGGTCTCGGCTACATCAAGGGCCAGTACGGCAACCCCTGCTCAGCCTGGGCCTTCGAGGAAGCCAACGGCTACTACTAGCAATTCGTTGCCTGCCGTTACGCAACGCGTGACAATCCAACTACGCTTAGCACGGCAGTTGCCATCCTGCGTCACGATGCAATTACGCAATGGCTAAGACGATTCCCAGAATTCTCTGTCCGGTCTCTGACTTAAAGGGCCGCAATGGGCGGTTTCCCGGCCAGTGTGAGTTTCGCCATACGCGAAAGGCGGGTGTTCGCTAACCGATGAACTTGTAGGTAAAGCACGGGTTTTCGGCGGCTGCGCAGGTCACGGCCGGGTTGCCGTGATCTAGGTCACATGGAATTCGGGCGCGGGCACTGTTTGTAGTCCGGCATGGTTGATACCCGACAGCACCCCCGCCCGTGAGATGGCGACCTGAGATCGCCCCGGCGCCTTGCCCCGCGCCAGTCCACGCGCCCGATCCTGCCTGAGCAGTCGATCAGGGGTGGAGCACATCGCGTGACACCGCGTAACCGAAGGGCCCCCTTGTCACGGCACCGGTATGTCCATCCCAATCGCAGAAAGAAGCTGGCACTCGTCATCGCGGCCGGCGCGTTCACGATCGGTTCCGCGGCGACGGTGACGGCCGCGGCCTGGCCGGGTGGCAGCGCCGCGGCGGCCGATGCGAGGCTCACCGGCGTCCCGCGGGCGCAGGACGCGGTGGCCACCCAGCAGAGCATGCGCGACGTCGCGCTGCGAGCCGAGAACATCGCGGGCCTCGCGGCGGCGCGGGCGGCTGTCAAGCAGCAGGCGGCCGAGGCGGCCGCTCAGCAGGCGGCTAAGGCGGCCGCCGCTAGGGCGGCGAAGCAGGCCGCGACCGCCAAAGCGGCTGCCAAGGCGGCTGCCAAGGCCGCGACCGCCAAGGCAGCGGCCGCCAAGGCCGCGGAGCAGAAGGCCGCGCAGCAGAAAGCTCAGCAGCTCACCACCGCGGAAAACTCCGGCACTCCCCAGCAGATCGCGGCGGCGATGCTGAGCCAGTTCGGCTGGTCAAGCGGCCAGATGTCCTGCCTCGAGCCGCTGTGGCAGCGGGAGAGCGGCTGGGAAGTGACCGCGTACAACGCCGGCTCCGGCGCGTTCGGCATCCCCCAGGCGCTGCCCGGGGCGAAGATGGCCAGCGCCGGCGCCGACTGGCAGACCAGCGCCGCCACGCAGATCAAGTGGGGTCTGGGGTACATCCAGCAGGTCTACGGATCCCCATGTGGTGCCTGGAGCCACGAAGAAGCGGACGGCTGGTACTAACCCCCCCGGTACCAGTTCGGCCGATCGGCGAGGCGGCGCTCCAGCAGTCCGGAGCGTCGCCTCCCGGTTGAGAACGGCACGGTTGAGAACGGCACGGTTGAGAACGGCACGGTTGAGAACGGCACGGTTGTCAGAACGGCACGGTTGTCAGAACGGCGGGGTTGGTCAGGACGGCAGGGGCGCGAACGTCTGCGCCTCGGGGTCGAAGTCCACGTGCAGGGCGTTCCACTGGGCTTTGGGCGCGGTGAAGTAGAGCGCATAGGACTGCGGGCCCGCCGGCGTATTCGCGATGTACATCAGGTCGAGCACTTCCTGCACCGTGCCGTTGTCGTTCCACTGGAACTTCCAGTAGGCGCCCGGCCGGCCCCGGATGGGGAGCCTGGCCATCTCGATCCGCTGGTATCCGGGGAAACTGCCCTTGGCCAGCGACTGCTGCTCGATGTACCTGGCCTCGGCGAGCATGTCCAGCTTCGTGTGCCGGGTCATGTCCACCAGCAGGTAGGCGTTCAGGTCCGGGTCCTGGAACCTGGTGCGGACGCCCGACGTCCGCTCGACGCTCCAGTTGCCCGGGTGCGCGATCTGGAAGCCTGCTGTGGTGCCCGCCGTGCTGGCGGACAGCGAAAACGCCTGGAACCCGGACGGCAGCGTTCCGGTGGCCGGCTCCGGTTCGTTGATGGACTGGTTGATGCTGGCCGGGTTCGCTGTGGTGCCGGTGCTCGTCCCGGTCGGGCCATGACTCGTGGAGCCCGAGCCGCCGGTGGCCGCCGCGTGGTGGTGCCGCAGCGCCATCACCGTGGCCGCGCCGGCCCCCGCCCCGATGACCAGCAGCGCCGCCAGCGCCAGCTTCCAGCGCAGCCCGGATTTCCGCCGGGTCTGCTGCTGGGTTCCCCAGGAGGACTGCTCCTGCCGCGGCCAGGCCGTGGCGGCCGGGCTCGGTGGCTGCTCGTACGCGGCCGAGGTGCGGCTCAGCGGCCGGTTGTCGTACCAGGACGAGAAGTCGGGAGCGGGGGGAGTGGGGAACCGGGAGGCCGGCACGTCGTCGAGGCTCGGCTGCACGGCCGTTCCTGAGGACCACGCCGATCCGGCCCGCGGCTGGTTCTGCGGCTGGTTCTGCGGCTGATTCTGCGACGTGGCGGGCTCGCCGCCGCCCGCCGACCGCCCTTGCGAATCCAGTGACGTCTCCACGAGCGCCGCCTCGCCCATGGCCGCCCCCGCCGCCCCTGCGGCCGGCGCAGGCGCAGGTGCTGCTCCTGGTGCAGGTGCTCGTGCAGGCGCCGGTGCAGGTGCGGCCGCCGCATCCTTCGAGGGCGCCGCGGCCGGTGCTTGCGATGGCGATACGGACAGCGCGGTCGGTGAGTAACCCGCGGCACCCCGCCGCTGCTCGGCAAGCATGGGCAGCGCGTCGGAGATCATCTGGGAGGCGTTGACCGCGTCCGGCCGCACCGCCGGGTCGCGGCGCAGCAGCGCCTCGATGACCCTGGCCAGCGCCCCGGCCGCGGGTGCGTCGGGCGCGTCCTCGTTGATGATGGCGGACATCGTGGTGATCGCGCCGCCACGGGACTCGTACGGCCCGCGGCCCTCCACGGCCGCGTACAGCGTCGCGCCCAGCGACCACAGGTCCGAGGCCGGCGTCGCCTCGCCGCCCCTGATCCGCTCCGGTGCGGTGAATCCCGGCGAGCCCATGACCATGCCGGTCTGGGTAAGCTTCGGATCCCCCTGGAACGTCGCGATCCCGAAGTCGGTAAGCACCGCCCGCCCGTCGGTGCCCAGCAGCACGTTGGACGGCTTCACATCGCGGTGCAGCACCCCTGCGCCGTGCGCGACCGACAGCGCGGACAGCAGCTGGCGGCCGATCTCCGCGGTCTGCCGCGGCGACAGCGGACCGTCCGAGAGCAGCACCTGGTCCAGCGACCGCGCGTTGACCAGCTCCATCACGATCCACGGCCGCCCGCCGTCGTTGGCCACGTCGAAGACCGACACCACTCCCGGGTGCGACAGCCGCGCCGCGGTCTTGGCCTCACGCAGCGTCCGCTGATACGCGTTGTCGCGTTCTTCGGAGGTGAGCGTCTCGGCGATCTGGACTTCCTTGACGGCGACGTCACGGTCCAGCAGCTCGTCGCGGGCACGCCAGACGACCCCCATGGCGCCACGTCCGACAGGTGACTCCAGGCGGTAGCGGCCGGCGATAACTCGGCCCGTATCCGCCAAATCCCGCATAGCCGGACCATACACGGTGTTCGCTGAAAGGTCTCTGGCGGGCCGCTAAGCATTGATTAAGCGTCACCAGATTGTGCGCTGGCAGTCATCGAGAGTACGTCGAGCGCCGCATCGAGCGCCTCAGCGGTTATCTCGCCTCGCTCTACGTAGCCGCGCGCGATGACCACGGACCTGATCGTCGCGCCCGAAGCTAGCGCCTCATGCGCCACATCGGCCGCGGCCTCGTAGCCGATGTGGCGGTTCAGCGCGGTCACGATCACCGGCGAGGATTCGGCCAGCTGCCGGAGCCGGGAGGCGAAAGCGGAGATCCCCGCCACGCAACGCGACGCGAGCAGCGGTACCACCGACGACAGCAGCCGCAGCGACGACAGCAGGTTGCGCCCGATGACCGGCATCATCACGTTCAGCTCGAAGTTCCCCGCCGCGCCGCCGAACGCCACCGCCGCGTCGTTCCCGATCACCTGCGTGCACACCTGGCAGACCGCCTCGCAGATGACCGGGTTGACCTTCCCGGGCATGATCGACGACCCCGGCTGCAGGTCCGGGATGGAAATCTCGCCGAGCCCCGCGACCGGCCCGGATCCCATCCACCGCAGGTCGTTGCAGATCTTGTACAGCGACACCGCCACGACCCGCAGCACACCGCTGGCCTCGACCAGCGCGTCCCGCGACCCCGCCGCCTCGAAATGGTTCGCCGCCTCAGTCAACGGCAGCGACATATCAGCAGCCAGCTTGGCGATCACGGCGGCCGCGAAACCGGGCGGAGCGTTCAGCCCCGTCCCGACCGCCGTCCCGCCCAGCGGCAGCGCGCCAAGCCGCGGCAGCGCATCCGACAGCCGGGACACCCCCAGCCGCATCGCCGCCGCGTACCCGCCGAACTCCTGTCCCAGCGTCACCGGCACCGCGTCCATCAGGTGGGTCCGCCCGACCTTGACCACCGCCGCGAACTCGTCCGCCTTCGCCTCGAAAGCCGAAGCGAGCTCGGTCAGCGCGGGCATCAAGGACCGGACCACGAGCCGCGTCGCCGCCAGGTGAATGGCCGACGGAAACACGTCGTTCGACGACTGCGACGCGTTGACGTGATCGTTCGGGTGCACCGGCCGCCCGAGCCGCTCACGAGCCAGCGAAGCAATCACCTCGTTGGCGTTCATGTTCGTCGACGTCCCCGACCCGGTCTGGAACACGTCGATCGGGAACTGCTCGTCGTGCTCGCCCGCGGCCACCGCCCCGGCCGCGTCGTGGATCGCCGCGGCCATGTCAAGATAGAGCACCCCCAGCGACCCGTTCACCACCGCCGCGGCGCCCTTCAACGAGGCGAGCGCCCCGATCATGTCCCGCCCGATCCGCTCGCCGGACACCGGGAAGTTCTGCACCGCCCGCTGAGTCTGCGCACCCCACAGCGCGTCGTCCGGCACCTCGACCGGCCCCATGGAGTCGTGCTCGGTCCTCACGGCTTCGAACCGATCGACAGCAGCGGCCCGGTAGTATCCGCGAAGAAGTCGTTCCCCTTGTCGTCCACGATGATGAACGCCGGGAAGTCCTTCACCTCGATCCGCCACACGGCTTCCATGCCTAGTTCGGGGTACTCGAGCACCGACACCGACGTGATGCAGTCCGAAGCGAGCCGCGCCGCCGCGCCGCCGATCGACCCCAGGTAGAACCCCCCGTGCCGTCGGCAGGCCTCGGTCACCGAACCGGACCGGTTCCCCTTGGCCAGCATCACCAGCGACCCGCCGGCTGCCTGGAACCGGTCCACGTACGAGTCCATCCGCCCCGCCGTCGTCGGCCCGAACGATCCGGACGCGTACCCGGCCGGCGTCTTGGCCGGGCCGGCGTAGTACACCGGATGGTCCCGCAGGTAAGCGGGCATCGGCTCGCCCGCGTCCAGCCGTTCGGCGATCTTGGCGTGCGCGATGTCCCGGGCCACGACCAGCGGACCGGTCAGCGCCACGCGGGTGCGGATCGGATACCGGGACAGCTCGGCACGGATCTCCGCCATCGGCCGGCTTAGGTCGATCGCGACGACGGGCCCGGCCGTCTCTTCGGCACCAGGTTCCGGCAGATACTGGGCCGGATCCGTCTCCAGTTGCTCCAGGAAGACGCCGTCCGCGGTGATCTTGCCGAGTGCCTGCCGGTCCGCCGAGCAGGACACCGCGATCGCGACCGGGCACGAGGCGCCGTGCCGCGGCAGCCGCACCACGCGCACGTCGTGGCAGAAGTACTTGCCGCCGAACTGCGCACCAATCCCGACTTTTCGCGTTATATCCAGCACGGACTCCTCAAGCTCCAGGTCCCGGAACCCGTGCCCCGAAGCCGATCCCGAGGCCGGCAGCCCGTCCAGGTACTTCGCCGACGCGTACTTGGCCGTCTTCAGCGCGTACTCCGCGCTGGTCCCGCCGATGACGATCGCGAGGTGGTACGGCGGACACGCGGCGGTGCCCAGCGACCGGATCTTCTCTTCGAGGAACGCGAGCATCCGGGCCGGGTTCAGCACCGCCTTGGTCTCCTGGAACAGGAACGACTTGTTGGCCGACCCGCCGCCCTTGGCCATGAACAGGAACTTGTACTCCTCGCCGCCGGTCGCGTACAGCTCGATCTGCGCCGGCAGGTTCGACCCGGTGTTCTTCTCTTCCCACATGCTGAGCGGGGCGAGCTGCGAATACCGCAGGTTCAACTGCGTATAGGCGTCGTAGACCCCTCGGGCGATGTGCTCTTCGTCACGCCCGTCGGTCAGCACGTGCTGGCCGCGCTTGCCCATGACGATCGCGGTGCCGGTGTCCTGGCACATCGGCAGCACCCCGCCGGCCGCGATGCACGCGTTCTTCAGCAGGTCACGGGCGACGTACCGGTCGTTCGGGCTCGCCTCGGGGTCTTCGAGGATGGACCGGAGCTGGCGGAGGTGCGCGGGCCGCAGCAGGTGGGCGATGTCGCGCATCGCGGTGCTGGTGAGGAGGGTGAGCGCCCGCGGCTCCACTTCCAGGAATTTTCTCCCGAACGAGCTGTGGCTCGACAATCCGTCCGCGCTCACCAGCCGGTACGCAGTCGTGTCCTGGCCGGCCGGCAGCAACTCCGAAAATGTGAACTCCGCCACAGCAAACCCTCCAGTTCCGTAATCCCAAGCCAGCCTAGTCCCGCCCTGCCCGCGCGCCCGCCCCCGCCGGCTCGCCCCCCGCCCAGCGTGCCGATGGCGCCAACGGGTCCGGGTTCGTGGTGCCGATGGCGCCATCGGCCGGGGGTCCTGGCGTCCCGTTGGCGCCATCGGCACGTTCGGGCAACGCGGCGGCAAGGCGCGCCGACACGTTCTCGCGGGCAGGCGCAGCAATTCTGCGTGTCATGCTGGTCACGACTTGTACATATTTGAGCCTTCTTGTATTCTCATAAGTAATGCGGCGGCGCCGCGCCGCGCGGTGCCCCCGTCCGCGCGATGTTGCTAAGCACGCGGTGCCCCCGTCCGCGTCCGGCCTAGCGGCGGCGCCGCCGCGTTTGTTATCAATCGTTTGCAGTCCTCCGTGCAGGGCTGTAAACGATTTTCTGTTTTTGCCCCTGGTCCCCAGGCAGGCCCAGGGTGACCACAGGAACCTCGTCCGTCGCTGGCGTCACTAACCACGGCTTGGGTTGTTTTAACGAATTGCGGCATGGTACTCGGGCACTAGACGGTCCCGAGAACGGAGCGCGCCATGACCGCAACGCCGCAAACCGAGACGCATACTCCGTCGATCCGAAGCCTGATCCCGGCGCGGATCGACCGGCTGCCCTGGTCGAGGTTCCACACCAGGATGGTGATGGCGCTGGGGGTGGCGTGGATCCTCGACGGCCTCGAGGTCACGATCGCCAGCAACGTCGGCCCGGACCTGACCCAGAAGGCCGCGCTGAACATGTCGGCCGGCGGGGTGGCGGACATCGCCACCTGGTACCTGGTGGGCGAGATCATCGGGGCGCTGTTCTTCGGCCGGCTGTCGGACAAGCTCGGCCGGCGGAACCTGTTCATGATCACGCTCGGCGTCTACCTGATCGGCAGCGGCCTCACCGCGGCCACGCCGGCCGGCGGCAAGTGGTTCATCTTCCTGTACTTCACCCGGGTGATCGCCGGTTCCGGCATCGGGGGTGAATACGCGGCGATCAACTCCGCGATCGACGAGATGATCCCGGCGAAGTACCGGGGGCGGGTGGACCTGGCGGTCAACGGGACGTACTGGGCCGGCGCCATCATCGGCACGGCGGTCACCCTGTGGGTGCTCAACCACCTGTCGATCGGCACCGGCTGGCGGGTCGCCTACCTGGTCGGCCCGGTGCTCGCGCTGGTGATCATCTACGTGCGGCGCAACCTGCCGGAGAGCCCGCGCTGGCAGATCATGCACGGCCACGAGCTGGAGGCCGAGGAAACGATCGACGAGATCGAGGGCCACGTCGCGCACACCAAAGGTGCCCTGCCGCCGGTCGACCAAAGCCAGGAGCTGGAGATCAGGCCTGCCAGGCGGATCGGGTACCTGCACCTGGTGAAAGTGCTGTTCCAGTACTACCCGAGTCGCTCGGTGCTCGGCTCGGCGCTGATGATCACCCAGTCGTTCCTTTACAACGCGATCTTCTTCACCTCGGGACTGGTGCTGGAGTTCTACTTCCACGTCAAGCCCACGGACACCGGCTACTACTTCTTCGCGTTCGCGGCCGGGAACCTCGCCGGGCCGCTGACCATCGGCCGGCTGTTCGACACCATCGGGCGCAAGAAGATGATCTCCAGCACGTACATCATCTCGGGCGTGCTGCTGATCGTCTCCGCCCAGCTGTTCAAGGACGGCCACCTGACCGCGACCACGCAGACGATCTGCTGGGCGGTCATCTTCTTCTTCGCGTCAGCGGGCGCCAGTGCTGGGTACCTGACGGTCAGCGAGGTGTTCCCGCTGGAGGTCAGGGCGCAGGCCATCGCGGTGTTCTTCGCGATCGCGCAGGTCTTCGGCCTCCTCGGCTCGCACTGGTACGGCCACCTGATCGGCACCGGCCACGACCGGAACACCCTGTACGCGGGCTACCTGGTGGGCGCCGGCGCGATGATCCTCGGCGGCCTGGTCGCCGCCTTCCTCGGGGTGGCGGCCGAAGGCAAGTCCCTCGAAGACGTCGCGACGCCGCTCTCGGTTATCGGGAAGCCCGCCGAGGCGATCTTCCGGCCCGGGCACGAGACCCCGTAACCTCATAGCTTCGTGAAGTGGTGGAAGCACTCGAAGTACGGGTCGGTGGACTGCCCGAAGTACGCCGCCTCGCTGCGCTTGACCGCCAGGTACGCGGTCGAGCGCAGCGGCCCTAGGGCGTCCATCAGCACCTCGTCGGTGACCAGGGCGTCCAGCGCGGCGCTCAGCGAGGCCGGCAGCCGGTGCGCGCCGAGCGCGGTCCGGTCCGCGTCGGACAGCACGGCCGGGTCGATGTTGACCGCCTCGCCGGGGTCGATCTTGGACCGGATGCCGTCCAGCCCGGCGTGGATCAGGCCGCCCAGCGCCAGATAAGGATTGCCCGACGAGTCCGAAGGCTTGAGCTCGAGGTTCACCGAAGACGCCGAGTCGCCGCGCAGCGGCGAGCAGATCCGCACCGCTGCCTCCCGGTTGTCCATCCCGTAGCACGTGTACGCGCTGGCCCACATCTGCGGCGCGAGCCGCCGGTAGCTGTTCACGCTGCCGCAGGTGAGCGCCACCAAGCCGGGTAGATGGGCGAGCACGCCGCCGATGAAGTAGTAGCCGAGCTGGGACAGGCCGTACCGGTCCGCCGGGTCCGCGAACGCGTTCGCCGAACCGTCCGCCGTGGTCAGCGAGATGTGCAGGTGGCAGCCGTTGCCGGCCTGGTCCGGGATCGGCTTGGGCGCCAGGCTGGCCCACAGCCCGTGCCGGAACGCCACGCCGCGCACGGTCTCCCGGTACAGCACGTGGTTGTCCGCGGCCCGCAGCCCGTCCGTGTGCCTGATCGACAGCTCGTGCTGGCCGTGGCCCAGCTCGGGATAATAGTGCTCCACCTGCAGGCCCTGTGCATCCATGGCGGCGACCAGCTCCATGGTGAAGTCGTGGGCCTGGTGGAAGCCGGTGGCGGAGTAGCACAGGCTGTCGTCGAACGGGATCAGCCGGTCCGGGATGGCCGGCCCGGCCGGCGAGGATTCCCGCACTCCCAGCGTGAACTCCGGCTCGAACGCGGCCTGCATGCCGTAGCCTTCGGCGGCCAGCTCGGCGATGGCGCGCTTGAGGAAAGTGCGCGGGCAGGCATCCCACGGCGAGCCGTCCGGCTGCACCAGGTCGGCGAGCATGGCGCCCGCCCCCGGCGCGTACGGCAGCTCCACGTAGGTTCCGGGGTCCGGGACGATCCGCACCTCACCGACCGGGCCCATGCCCTCGACCGGCTGGAGGTGGTCGAGCATGGACATTGCCATCATCGCCACCGTGTGCCCGATGCCGCTGGCTACCCGCTCGTTCAGCCGCGTGGTGCTCGCGGACTTGCCGCGGATGATGCCGCCATGGTCGGCGTAAAGGAACCTGACCAGGCGAACCTGGCTGGTGTCAACGTCAATGTCCGTCATGCACTAATGGTTAGCACGCCAGGGCCGGTACTGTCTTGCACATGAGCCCCCGGTCCGCACCCTGTGACCTGCGGGCTTCCGATAGTGACAGGGATCGGGTACTCGCGGTACTCGGGGCTGCGTTCAGTGACGGACGGCTTACTGAAGAAGAATTTTCCGAACGATCCTCGGTGGCTTGTTCCGCTCGTACGCTCGGCGAGCTAGCGGGGCTGACGGCCGATCTGTCCGAGGAACCGCTGGTGCGCCTCGACGGGGGGCACACGATATCCGGCATGTTCGCCCCGGCGCACCGGGGCGGCCGGTGGGTCGTCCCGGAGAACGTCGCTGTCACGGCCGTGCGGAGCACGGTCGAGGTCGACTTCCGCGAAGCGCTGCTGGTCGCGAGCCGGGTCGTGGTGTCGGTCACCGTGGTCGTCGGCCGGGTGCTGCTGATCGTCCCGGACGGCATCCGCGTCGAGGTGACCAGCCGTGCCCTGTTCGGCCGCCGCGCCATGGGAGCCAACGCCGCCGGTGCCGCCGCGCTCCAGGCGGGCGGCGCCGACACCCCCGTCATCGACGTCCGCGCCCTGGTCCTCGGCGGCAAGCTGGAAGTCCGCACCCCGCCCAGGCCCCGCCGCCGCGGCCTGTTCCGCCGCCGCTAGCCTCACCATGCCCCGCGCCCGCCCGTTGCGCCGCCCGTTCCGCCCCCTCCTGTTGCGCCGCCCGCCCGTTCCGCCCCTCCTGTTGCGCCGCCCGCCCGTTCCGTCGTGCCGATGGCGCCATCGGGCTGCTGCACCCCCCACCCGTTGGCGCCATCGGCACGCAGCGCGGGGACCCGTTGGCGCCATCGGCATGCTGCTGTGGCCGCCCAGTGGCGGGGTCAGCCGAAGTTGACGGAGGAGTAGGCGCGGAGTTTCCAGAGTTGGTGCTCGCTTTTTATGCTGCGGATGGTGCCGGAGCGTGACCGCATCACCAGCGAGTGTGACGTCGCTCCGCCGGCGCGGTATTGCACGCCGGCCATCAGCTCCCCGTCGGTGATACCGGTCGCCGCGAAGAACACGTCGTCGGAGGCCACCAGGTCGTCGGTGGTCAGCACCCGGTCCAGGTCGTGCCCCGCGTCCAGCGCGCGGCGGCGTTCGGCCTCGTCGGTGGGGGCAAGCTTGCCCTGGATGACGCCGCCCATGCACTTGAGCGCGCACGCGGCGATGATCGCCTCGGGCGTGCCGCCGATGCCGAGCAGCAGGTCGATGCCGGTTCCGTCGCGGGCCGCCATGATCGCCCCCGCCACATCCCCGTCGGTGATCAGGTGGATGCGGGCGCCGGCGTCCCGGACCTGGCTGATCAGCTCGGCGTGCCGGGGCCGGTCCAGGATCACGACGGTGACGTCCTGCGGCGTGCCGCCCTTGGCCTTGGCGACCGCGGCGATGTTGGCGGCCGGCGGAGCGTCGATGTCCACCACGCCGGCCGCGGCCGGCCCGGTGGCCAGCTTGGACATGTAGAAGACGGCGGACGGGTCGTACATGGAGCCGCGTTCGGCGACCGCGAGGACGGCGATCGCGTTCGGCATGCCGTTGGCGCACAGCCGGGTGCCGTCGATCGGGTCGACCGCCACGTCGCACGCCGCGCCGCTGCCGTCGCCGACCTCCTCGCCGTTGAACAGCATCGGCGCGTTGTCCTTCTCGCCTTCGCCGATGACCACCACGCCGCGCATCGATACGGAGTTGATCAGCATGCGCATCGCGTTGACCGCGGCGCCGTCCGCGCCGTTCTTGTCGCCACGGCCCACCCAGCGGGCCGCGGCCATCGCGGCCGCCTCGGTCACCCGCGCAAGTTCGAGGGCCAGGTTGCGATCCGGCGCGTGCCGGGCTGGCTCGGGGGTCTCCTCCGTCATGAGGCTGATCCTACGGGCTGGCGGCCGGGCGCTTCGGCGGCGGACCGAGGTCGTGCCCGTGTTCGTGCCCGTGTTCGTGCCCGTGGTCGTGGTCGTCGAACGTGACATCGACGTGCTGTTCGGGGCGCCGTCGGTTCTGCGTGGCCTGGAGCGCCAGGCTCACCCGGTCAGCCGTGGTGAGCGGCGGCTGCAGGATGCTGCGGGGCCACAGCCTGCGGTCGAGCACGACGTTGACTTCGGCCGCGTAGACGGTGACCCGGACCGCCAGGTAGATCCACGCGATCAGGCCGAGCACGGTCGCGAAGATGCCGTACGCCGAGTCGCTGTGCAGGTAGTGACCGACAAGGAAGGTACCGACGAACTGCAGCACGGTATAAACGACGCCACCGCCCACGGCGCCGGGGAGCAGGCACCGCGTGTGCACCACCTTCGGGGTCAGGATGCGGAACGCCCCGATATACAGCGCCGAATTCACCACGGCCGCGCCGAAAGCGGAGAAGAAGCTCACCACGGTGCCGCCCGGGCCGAAGGTGCTCAGCGTGGTCAGCAGCGTCGTGGCGATCACCCCGCCGCCGAGCATGCCGAGGAACAGCACCGCCCGGCCGAGCCGCTGGAAGTAGCCAGGCCGGTCCGGCCCGGGCAGGTTCCACACCTGCTCCATGGTGAACAGCCCGGCCTGGGCCAGCCCGGTCGCGCCCCAGATCAGCGTGACGACACCGAAGATCAGCCCGATCACACTGTTGCGCTGGAGTTGCTGGACGCTTTCGGTCAGCGTGTGCCCGATCAGCGGGACCTGATCAGAGACCGCGGTGATCACCTGCTGGCGGATGTGCTTGCTGTACGACGCAACCAGCCCCAGGATCATCGTGAGCACCAGCAGCAGCGGGAACAGCGAAAGAAATGCGGTGAAGGCCAGGTTCGTGACCAGCACGCCGCCGTTGTCGTCGCCGAACTTCTTGCTCACCCCGAAGACAAAGGCGGCCGGCTTGAATCGTCGTTGCCAGCCGTCAATCCTCCGGATACCGCGCTCCACCGCATTCATCCGCCATCACCATTGCGGGAAATACCCCACCAGGGAGCGGCAAACCTGAGCTGGTCAGATGGGCGCCTCGGGGTCGGCTTCCTGGCGCTTGGCCATCGCGGCGGCGAGCCGGGCGCGGGCGCCGTCGAGCCATTCCGCGCAGACGTCGGCGAGCCGCTCCCCGCGCTCCCACAGCTCGATGGACTGCTCCAGCGTCAGCCCGCCCGATTCGAGCCGCTTGACCACCGCGGTGAGTTCGTCTCGTGCCTGCTCGTACGAGAGCGTCCCGTCCTGCTGCTTGTCCGCCACAACGCCAACACTATCCGTGTCGGTCCGCTGTCACGGTGAGCTGGTCCGCCTCGAACCGGATCGTCAGCTCCTCGCCGTCGGCGACCTCGGCCGCGGCGCGGACCACGCCGTCACCATCGTGCTGCACGATCGCATAGCCACGGTGCAGCGTGGCTGCCGGGGACAGCGCCAGCAGCCGGGCCCGGACATGCGCAAGGTCGTCGGCGCCCCTGGTCAGGCCCGCGTCCAGCGACACCCGGATGCGCCGCAGCAGGGCAGTCACCTGCTCGGACTGGCGCTCTATTTCCCGCACGGGGTTGGCCAGCGCGGGGCGGGACCTGGCCGAGCTCAGCCAGGCGGTCTCCCGGTCCAGCCAGCCGGTCACGCACCGCCGGGCCCGGTCGCGCAGCTGAGCGATGAGCGCGAGCTGTTCGGATACATCCGGCACCACGCGCTTCGCGGCGTCGGTCGGCGTGGATGCCCGCAGGTCCGCCACGTAGTCGAGCAGCGGCGCGTCCTGTTCGTGCCCGATCGCGCTCACCACCGGGGTCCGGCACGCCGCGACGGTCCGGACCAGCGACTCGTCCGAGAACGGCAGCAGGTCCTCGATCGACCCGCCGCCGCGGGCGATCACGATCACGTCCACCTCCGGATCGGCGTCCAGCCGGTGCAGCGCGTCGGTGACCTCGGCGGCGGCGAACGGCCCTTGCACCGCCACTTGCTCGACCCGGAATCGCACCGCCGGCCAGCGGCGCTCGGCGTTCTCCTGGACGTCCCGTTGAGCCGCCGAATCTCGACCGCAGATCAGGCCGATGACGCGGGGCAGGAAGGGAAGCAGTCTTTTTCGTTCGGTAGAAAAGAGTCCTTCGGCGGCGAGCTCGCGCCGGAGCCTTTCCAGCCGAGCCAGCAGCTCACCGATGCCCACGGCGCGGATTTCCAGCGCGGTGAGCAGGAACGAGCCGCGGCTGGCGTTGAAGTCGGGCTTGGCCCAGACGACGATGCGGGCGCCTTCGGCGGGGGCGGTCACGTCGAAGACCTGGCGGGTGGCCACGACGCGGACCGAGACGGCCGCGATCGGGTCGCGCAGCGTCAGGTACACGTTCGTGCCGCGGCGCGAGCACTCGGCGATCTGCCCCTCGACCCAGACCCGCCCGAGCCGGCCTATCCAGCCGCCGACCAGTTGCAGCACGGTCCGCACCGGCACCGGCGCCTCGGCAGACGTCTCCAGTGGCACTGTTCCCCCCACGTTTAAGATCAGCCGCCGGCCTCCAGCTTGGCGATGCGCCGCTCGAACATCGTGATGACCTCCGGGCGCGCCGCGTGTTCCCGCTCGTAGGCGGCCAGCTCGCCGACCTGCGCCGCCGTCAGGTTGCGCAGCCGGGCGCGGAGCGAGGCGACCGACAGCTCATCGTAGTTCGGCAGCGCGGCCGGGCCCGCGGCCTCGGCCGCGGGCGCCTCAGCGGGCGCCTCAGCGGGGGTGGCCTCGGCGACCGCGGCGGGCTCCGTGGCGTCGTCTTCCTTGCTCAGCACCCGCACGTTGCCGGTCCTGTTGAAGTCGCGCTTCCTGGTCGCGCGCTTCGCGGGCTCGGCGGGGGGCGTCGCCGAGGTCGTCTCAGCGGCCTCAGCAGCCACCTCCGGCTCGGCCTTTGCCGTCGGCTCGGCCTCGGCCGTCGGCTCGGGCTCGGCCGTCGCGGCCTCCGCCGGGTCCGGCGTGCGGGCCTGCGGCACGTCTTCACTGGTGGCGGGCTTATTGCGCAGCTTATCGGTTATCAGGAGCAGCTGGCCAACCCCGGCTAGCAAGCCGCGAAGCGCCACTGCCGGGGCTTCCTTGACGCGGTCGCTGATCTGCGGAGCGCGCATCTCACTCTCCCTATTGCGCTGGTTCCTGCCGGGCTATCTTCGCGCCTTCGGCTGGTACCCGCAACAGGCAGCGCCCGTAACACCCGCCTACCCGGGCCTCGACCAGGCTCGCCTACCATGAAGACATGCCTGAGGATTCCCGTAAGGTCCTGCTCGCCAAGCCACGCGGCTACTGCGCCGGCGTGGACCGGGCGGTGCAGGCAGTCGAGACCGCGCTGGAGCGGTTCGGCGCGCCGGTCTACGTTCGCAGGCAGATAGTGCACAACACGTTCGTGGTCCGTGAGCTGGAAAAACGCGGCGCGATCTTCGTCGCAGAACTGGACGAGGTGCCGGCGGGCGCGGTCACCGTATTCTCCGCGCACGGCATCGCGCCCGAGGTCAAGGAACAGGCCGAACGGCGTGGCCTGCGCGCCATCGACGCCACCTGCCCGCTGGTCACCAAGGTGCACAACGAGGCCAGGCGGTTCGCCGCGAAGGATTACGATATCCTGCTGATCGGCCACGCCGGGCACGAGGAGGTCGTCGGCACCACCGGCGAGGCCCCGGACCGGATCCGTCTCGTCGACGGACCAGGAAACGTAGCGGACGTCCAGGTCAAGGACCCGAGCCGGGTCGTGTGGCTGTCCCAGACGACACTGTCCGTGGACGAGACGGTGGAGACCGTCCAGGCGCTGAAGGGCAAGTTCCCGAACCTGCTCGACCCGCCCAGCGACGACATCTGCTACGCGACGCAGAACCGGCAGGCAGCGGTGAAGCAGATCGCGCCCCGGTCCGACCTGGTGCTTGTCGTCGGCTCACCGAACTCCTCGAACTCCGTCCGCCTGGTCGAGGTGGCTCGCGACGCGGGCGCGGCGGCCGCGTACCTGGTCGACGACGCGAGCGAGGTGGATCCCGGCTGGCTCGGCCCCGAGGTGACCACGGTGGGGTTGACCAGCGGGGCTTCGGTGCCCGAGGAACTGGTCGGCGATGTGCTGGCGATGCTGGCCCGGCACGGCTTCGGCGCGGTCGAAGAGGTCGAGGCGGTGGAGGAGCGCATGTCGTTCGGCCCGCCGCGGGAGCTGCGGGGCGCCGCGCGCACGCGCTAACCGTCCGGTTCGCCAAGATCGTTCCCAGGGTGCACCAAACCGTCAAACGATCATGACGCGACCAGGATGCGCAGGTCGGTCACCAGGTCGGCGATCTCGCCGGGCAGGCCGCGGCACACCGCGATGCCCAGGATCAGCGCGGTGCCGGTGAACAGCCACGGCGCCGCGGTGGCCAGCGTGACGATGATCCCGGTCAGCGTGGCGAACGTGCTCGGCGCGGTGAGCATCTCGGCGCCCGCGCACGCGGCGAGGAAGACGACGGGCGGGCTCACCGCCAGCGGCAGCAGCGCGCCGCGCTTGGTATACCGGGCCGCGGCACCGCCCGCGGAGACGAAGGCGAGGCCGGTGAGCGCCGTCCAGCCGGTCCATTCGGCGAGCACCATGGCGACGAAGCATGCCACGAACAGCCCCAGCACCGCGCCGCGCGCGGTCAGCTGGACGTCGGGCTGGGCTGGCTGGGTCTTCATGGCTACATTGTGCAACCATCAATCACGCATCGCACGCACCGGCGCCGTTTCGCGAAGGAACTTCGCGAAGGATCAGCGCGCCGCGCGTACCAGTTCCACGCGCCGGTCCGCCTCGGCGGCGCTGACCAGCTCCGGCGCGGTCAGCCCGCGCGTCTGCGCCTCCACCCCCGCCGGGCCCTCCAGGGTCCCGTCCACGACCCCCAGGTCGGACAGCCGCCGCGCGCTGACCAGCACCCGGGTCTCCA
>Ga0070714_100001124_pt1 | contig 19227 bp, 32 predicted proteins | sample LARL83metaG_FD_65450 | JGI IMG/M metagenome (GOLD analysis project Ga0070714, IMG submission 65450) | Corn, switchgrass and miscanthus rhizosphere microbial communities from Kellogg Biological Station, Michigan, USA - LAR L8-3 metaG | ecosystem: Host-associated > Plants > Roots > Rhizosphere ... | reverse complement strand
AGGGCCAGGTCTACATCCTGTCCAAGGACGAGGGCGGTCGGCACACGCCGTTCTTCAACAACTACCGTCCGCAGTTCTACTTCCGTACCACCGACGTGACCGGCGTGGTGAACCTGCCTGAAGGCACCGAGATGGTCATGCCGGGCGACCGGACCGACATGCGCGTCGAGCTGATCCAGCCGATCGCCATGGAGCAGGGGCTTCGCTTCGCGATCCGCGAAGGCGGCCGGACCGTTGGCTCCGGGCGCGTCACCAAGATCATCAAGTAGGGCACACCCGCGGGGGGCCGGAAGGCCCCCCGCGGCACGTGTAAGCAGTCAGCGGCACCCCGAAGAGTAAGGACACCGAGGCCACAATGGCGGGACAGAAGATCCGCATCCGGCTCAAGGCATATGACCACGAGGTCATCGACAGCTCGGCGAGGAAGATCGTCGACACCGTGACCCGGACTGGCGCGCGCGTCGCCGGCCCGGTGCCGCTGCCTACGGAAAAGAACGTGTACTGCGTCATCCGCTCTCCGCACAAGTACAAGGACTCGCGCGAGCACTTCGAGATGCGGACGCACAAGCGGCTGATCGACATCATCGACCCGACGCCGAAGACGGTCGACTCGCTGATGCGGCTCGACCTGCCGGCGGGCGTCGACATCGAGATCAAGCTCTGAGGAACCCACCGAGATGGCTAAGCAGATCAAAGGGATCCTGGGCACCAAGCTTGGTATGACCCAGGTCTTCAACGACGCCGGGCAGATCGTGCCGGTGACGGTCGTGCAGGCCGGGCCGTGCGTGGTGACCGCCGTCCGCACCCCGGACACCGACGGGTACTCCGCGGTGCAGCTGGGCTTTGGCGAGATCGACCCGCGCAAGGTGACCAAGCCGGTCGCAGGCGTGTTCGAGAAGGCCGGGGTCACTCCCCGCCGCTACCTTGCCGAGCTGCGCACCGACGACGCGTCGGAATACACCCTCGGCCAGGAGCTGACGGCGGAAACCTTCGCCGCGGGCCAGCACGTCGACGTGACCGGCCGGAGCAAGGGCAAGGGCACCGCGGGTGTCATGAAGCGGCACGGCTTCCGCGGCCTCGGCGCCGCGCACGGCACCCAGCGCAAGCACCGCTCGCCCGGCTCCATCGGCGCCTGTGCCACCCCCGGCCGGGTGTTCAAGGGCGTGCGGATGGCGGGCCGGATGGGCGGCGTGCGCACCACGGTGCAGTCGCTGACCGTCCACGCGGTGGACGCCGACCGCGGCCTGCTGCTGATCAAGGGCGCGGTACCCGGCCCCGCGGGCCGTGTGGTGCTGGTCCGCAGCGCGGCGAGGAAGGAGTCCTGATGACGGCGATCCCAGTGCTCTCGGCCGACGGCACGAGCGGCAAGACGGTGGAGCTGCCGGAGGAGATCTTCGCGGCCAAGGTCAACGTGCCGCTGATCCACCAGGTCGTGGTGGCCCAGCAGGCGGCGGCCCGGCAGGGCACGCACGCCACCAAGACGCGCGGCGACGTGCGCGGCGGCGGCAAGAAGCCGTACCGGCAGAAGGGCACCGGCCGCGCGCGGCAGGGCTCTGTGCGCGCCCCGCAGTACGCGGGCGGCGGCGTGGTGCATGGCCCGCAGCCGCGCTCGTACGTCCAGCGGACGCCGAAGAAGATGAAGGCCGCCGCGCTGCGCGGCGCGCTGTCCGACCGGCTCGCCCACGGGCGGGTGCTGGTGGTCAGCGGCTTCGTGGCTGGCGACGAGCCCAAGACCAGGGACGCTGTCGCGGTGCTGACCGGAGCGGTCGGCTCGCTCGACCGCCCGGTGCTCGCGGTCATTCACCGCGACGACGAGATCGGCTGGAAGTCGCTGAAGAACGTGCCCGGCGTGCACGTGCTCACCGAGGACCAGCTCAACACCTACGACGTGCTGGCCAGCGACCACGTGGTCTTCACCGAGCAGGCGCTGACAGCGTTCGTTTCTAGGAGTTCCAAATGAGCCGGATCAGCAACCCGAGGGACATCCTGCTCCGGCCGGTCGTCTCGGAGAAGAGCTACGGCCTGCTGGACGAGGGCAAGTACACGTTTATCGTGGCCCCGGACGCCAACAAGACTCAGATCCGGCTCGCCGTCGAGGCGGTCTTCGGGGTGAAGGTCACGAACGTGAACACCCTGAACCGGCCGGGCAAGCGCCGCCGGACGCGGTACGGCTTCGGCCAGCGACCGGACACCAAGCGGGCGATCGTCACCCTCGCCGAGGGCGACCGGATCGACATCTTCGCGGGCTAGGGGAGATCAATGGCTATCCGTAAGTACAAGCCCACCACCCCGGGCCGGCGTGGCGCGAGCGGCTCCGACTTCTCCGAGGTCACCCGGACCGAGCCGGAGAAGTCGCTGGTGCGCCCGCTGAATTCGCGGGGCGGCCGCAACGTGCACGGCCGGATCACGGCCAGGCACCAGGGCGGCGGGCACAAGCGTGCCTACCGGCTGATCGACTTCCGCCGGGCGGACAAGGACGGCGTGCCCGCCAAGGTGGCGCACATCGAGTACGACCCGAACCGCACGGCGCGGATCGCGCTGCTGCACTTCGCCGACGGCGAGAAGCGGTACATCATCGCGCCGCACGGGCTGTCGCAGGGCGATCGGGTGGAGAGCGGCGTCGGTGCCGACATCAAGCCGGGCAACTCGCTGCCGCTGCGCGCGATCCCGACCGGCACCGTCGTGCACGCCATCGAGCTGCGGCCCGGTGGCGGCGCTAAGATCGCGCGGTCGGCCGGGGCTGGCGTCCAGCTGCTCGCCAAGGAGAGCGGCTACGCCGCGCTCCGCATGCCATCCGGTGAGATCCGCCGGGTCCCGGCGGACTGCCGGGCCACGGTGGGCGAGGTCGGCAACGCCGAGCAGGGCAACATCAAGCTCGGCAAGGCGGGCCGGAACCGGTGGAAGGGCAAGCGGCCCTCGGTCCGCGGTGTCGCCATGAACCCGGTGGACCACCCGCTCGGCGGTGGTGAGGGCAAGAGCTCCGGCGGTCGCCATCCGGTGAGCCCGTGGGGCAAGCCCGAGGGCCGTACCCGGCCTGCCCACAAGCCCAGTGACCGGCTGATCAGCCGTCGCCGCGGAAAGAACAAGCGGTAGGAGCAGCACTCGATGCCTCGTAGCCTTAAGAAGGGTCCCTTCGTGGACGACCACCTGATGAAGAAGGTGGACGTCCAGAACGACAAGGGCAGTAAGAACGTCATCAGGACGTGGTCCAGGCGCTCCATGATCGTGCCGGCGATGCTCGGTCACACGATCGCCGTCCACGACGGCAGGAAGCACATACCGGTGTTCATCACCGAGTCGATGGTGGGCCACAAGCTCGGCGAGTTCGCTCCCACGCGTACTTTCCGCAGTCATGTCAAGGACGACCGGCGCAGCCGCCGGTAGCCGATCCAGGAGGATTGATGGAAGCCAGGGCAAAGGCGCGCTATGTCCGCGTCACGCCGCGGAAGGCCCGCCGTGTGGTGGACCTGATCCGCGGGCTGCCCGCTGACCGGGCCCAGGCCGTGCTGCAGTTCGCGCCGCAGGCGGCCAGTGACCCAGTCGGCAAGGTGCTCGCCAGCGCGATCGCGAACGCGGACACCATGGGCGGCCGGGGCGACCGGGGCATGCTGTGGGTGCGCCGCGCCTGGGTCGACGAGGGCCCGACGCTGAAGCGGTTCCGGCCGCGCGCCCAGGGCCGCGGTTACCGGATCTACAAGCGCACGAGCCACATCACGGTCATCGTGTCCGACGACGCCGAGGGAGGTGCTCGCTAAATGGGCCAGAAGGTCAACCCGCACGGGTTCCGGCTGGGCATCACCACGGACTTCAAGAGCCGCTGGTATGCCGACAAGCTGTACAAGGAATACGTCGCGGAGGACGTGGCGATCCGCCGGATGCTGCAGCGCGGCATGGAGCGGGCCGGCATCTCCAAGGTGGAGATCGAGCGGACCAGGGACCGGGTGCGGGTGGACATCCACACCGCCCGGCCGGGTATCGTCATCGGCCGCCGTGGTGCCGAGGCCGACCGCATCCGCGGCGACCTGGAGAAGCTGACCAGCAAGCAGATCCAGCTGAACATCCTCGAGGTGCGCAACCCCGAGACCGATGCCCAGCTGGTCGCTCAGGGCGTCGCCGAGCAGTTGTCCAGCCGGGTCTCGTTCCGGCGGGCCATGCGCAAGGCGATGCAGAGCGCCATGAAGGGCGGCGCCAAGGGCATCCGGGTGCAGTGCTCGGGCCGCCTCGGCGGCGCGGAAATGTCGCGCAGCGAGTTCTACCGCGAGGGCCGGGTGCCGCTGCACACGCTGCGCGCCGACATCGACTACGGCTTCTACGAGGCACGTACCACGTTCGGCCGGATCGGCGTGAAGGTGTGGATCTACCGCGGCGACGCGCTGACCAGCCGGGTCGACCGCGAGAAGCAGGCGGCACAGGCCGCGCTGCGCGCCGCGGGCCAGCGCGAGCGCGGTCCGCGCGGCGGCCGGGACCGCGATCGCGGCCGCGACGGCGACCGTCGCCGTCGTGGGCCGGAGGCCACCGGGGCCGAGGGACAGGAGGGCTGATCCATGCTGATTCCGCGCAGGGTCAAGCACCGTAAGCAGCACCGGCCGCACCGGACCGGCGCCGCCACCGGCGGTACCCGGGTGAACTTCGGTGAGTTCGGGATCCAGGCGCTCGAGCACTCCTACGTGACCAACCGGCAGATCGAGGCCGCACGTATCGCGATGACCCGGCACATCCGCCGTGGCGGGAAGGTCTGGATCAACATCTACCCGGACCGGCCGCTGACCAAGAAGCCCGCCGAGACCCGGATGGGTTCCGGCAAGGGCTCGCCGGAGTGGTGGATCGCGAACGTGAAGCCCGGCCGGGTCATGTTCGAGCTGTCCGGCGTCGCCGAGCCGGTGGCCAAGGAGGCGCTGCGTCGGGCGATCCACAAGCTGCCCATGAAATGCCGGGTGGTCAAGCGTGAAGTGGGTGAGGGCTGATGGCTAGCGGCCTGACCGCGCAGCTGCGCGTGTCCACCGAGGAGGAACTTGAGCACAAGCTGGCGCAAGCCAAGGAGGAGCTGTTCAACCTCCGGTTCCAGGGTGCCACCGGGCAACTGGAGAGCCACGGCCGGCTGCGCGCGGTGCGCAAGGAGATCGCGCGCATCTACACGGTGATGCGCGAGCGCGAGCTAGGCATCATCACGCTGGTCGAGGAGTCCGGCGACGAGGATGCCCGCGACGAAGAGACGACTACGGAGGCCGCTGAATGAGCGAGGCAACCGGCGGGCAGGAGCTTGCTCGCGGGTACCGCAAGTCCCGCGAGGGCTACGTGGTCAGCGACAAGATGGACAAGACCGTTGTCGTCCAGGTCGAGGACCACGTCAAGCACCCCAAGTACGGCAAGGTCCTGCGCCGTACCAAGAAGTACAAGGCGCACGACGCCACCAACGCCTGCGGCGTGGGTGACCGCGTGCTGCTGATGGAGACCCGGCCGCTGTCGGCCACCAAGCGCTGGCGGGTCGCTGAGATCCTGGAGAAGGCGAAGTGATCCAGCAGGAGTCGCGGCTTAAGGTCGCCGACAACACCGGTGCCAAGGAGATCCTCTGCATCCGCGTTCTCGGCGGCAGCGGGCGGCGCTACGCGGGTATCGGTGACGTCATCGTGGCGACGGTGAAGGACGCACTTCCCGGCGCCGGCGTGAAGAAGGGTGATGTCGTCAAGGCGGTCGTGGTGCGCACCCGCAAGGAGCGCCGCCGCGGCGACGGCTCCTACATCCGGTTCGACGAGAACGCCGCGGTGCTGATCCGGGACGGCGGTGACCCGCGAGGTACCCGCATCTTCGGCCCGGTCGGCCGCGAGTTGCGTGAGAAGCGGTTCATGCGGATCATCTCGCTCGCGCCGGAGGTGCTGTGATGAAGATAAAGAAGGGCGACCACGTAGTCGTCACCGCGGGCAGGGACAAGGGCGCCGATGGCCTGGTGATCGCCGCCTACCCGGACCGGAACAAGGTGCTGGTCCAGGGCGTCAACGTGGTGAAGAAGAACAAGAAGGTCACCTACCAGGGCAACCGCGGCGCCAAAGAGGGCGGCATCACCCACGAGGAAGCCCCGATCGACGTCAGCAACGTCCAGCTCGCCGATCCGGACAGCAAGCGGCCGGCCCGGGTGGGCTACCGGTTCGACGAGGACGGCAACAAGATCCGCGTCGTCCGGCCGAGCGGGAAGGACATCTAAGCCATGACCGCCGAAGCACCAGAGAAGGTCACGCCGCGGCTCAAGGAGCGTTACCGCGCCGAGATCGCTCCCGCGCTCCGCGAGGAGTTCGGGTACGCGAACGTCATGCAGACGCCGGCGCTGACCAAGATCGTGGTCAACATGGGTGTCGGCGAGGCGGCGCGGGACGCGAAGCTGATCGACGGCGCGGTCAAAGACCTTGCCACGATCACCGGCCAGCGGCCGGCCGTGGCCCGGGCGAAGAAGTCCGTCGCGCAGTTCAAGCTCCGCGAGGGCATGCCGATCGGCGCGCACACCACGCTGCGCGGCGACCGCATGTGGGAGTTCCTCGACCGGCTGCTGACCATCGCGCTGCCCCGTATCCGCGACTTCCGCGGGCTGAGCGACCGGCAGTTCGACGGTCACGGCAACTACACGTTCGGGCTGACCGAGCAGGTCATGTTCCACGAGATCGACCCGGACAAGGTCGACAGGCAGCGTGGCATGGACATCACCGTGGTGACCACCGCACCAACCGACGCCGAGGGCCGCTCGCTGCTGCGGCGGCTCGGCTTCCCCTTCAAGGAGGCGTGACGTGGCGAAGAAGGCGCTGGTCGCGAAGCAGAAGCGGACGCCGAAATTCGCCGTCCGCGGCTACACCCGCTGCACCCGGTGCGGTCGGCCTCGTGCCGTCTACCGCCGGTTCAGCCTGTGCCGTATCTGCTTCCGCACCATGGCCCACCGGGGCGAGCTCCCCGGCATCACCAAGTCCAGCTGGTAAGGGAAGCCGCCCCGAGGGGGCGGTCCCTCAAATAGGAAATAGACACCGCAGGTCCGGGACAACAGGAAACCACGGTGAGGAAGGCCGGTAACAGGCCATGTCAATGACCGATCCGATCGCGGACATGCTGACACGTCTGCGGAACGCCAACTCGGCGTACCACGACAGCGTCGGCATGCCGTACTCGAAGATCAAGTCGCACATCGCGGAGATCCTCCAGCAGGAGGGCTACATCGCCGCCTGGCGGGTGGAAGACGCCGAGGTCGGCAGGAGCCTGGTGATCACGCTCAAGTACGGGAACACCCGGGAGCGCTCGATCGCCGGCATCAAGCGGGTCTCCAAGCCCGGCCTGCGGGTGTACGCGAAGAAGGACAACCTGCCCCGAGTGCTCGGCGGCCTCGGCGTGGCGATCATCTCCACGTCCGGCGGCCTGATGACCGACAGGCAGGCCAAAAAGACTGGCGTGGGCGGCGAAGTGCTCGCCTACGTCTGGTAACGGGAGGAGCTGGACATGTCTCGGATCGGACGGCTCCCCGTCACCATTCCCAGCGGCGTCGACATCACCATCGACGGCCGCAGCGTGCAGGTGAAGGGGCCCAAGGGGACTCTCAGCCACGTCGTCGCGGAGCCCATCGACGTCGTCAAGGAAGACGGCGTCATCCGGGTGACCCGGCCCAGTGACGACGGCCCGGTGCGCGCGCTGCACGGCCTGTCCCGGACGCTGATCGCCAACATGGTCACCGGCGTCACCGAGGGCTACAAGAAGACGCTCGAGATCGTCGGGGTCGGCTACCGCGTGCAGGCCAGGGGCCAGGACCTGGAGTTCTCCCTCGGCTTCAGCCACCCGGTGACCATCACCCCGCCGGAAGGCATCACCTTCCGGGTGGAGGCGCCCACCAGGTTCGTGGTCGAGGGCATCGACAAGCAACTGGTCGGCGAGATCTCCGCGCGAATTCGCAAGCTCCGCAAGCCCGACCCGTACAAGGGCAAGGGCGTGCGGTACCAGGGCGAGGTCATCCGCCGCAAGGTCGGGAAGGCTGGTAAGTAAGTCATGGCTGGAGCTAAGACCAGGTCGTTCGCACGCGCGAGCGGTCTCGTCAAGAGCCACACCCGGAAGACCGCGGCCGGACGCGTCCGGCGTCACCTGCGGGTCCGCAAGAAGGTCACCGGCAGCACGAGCCGCCCCCGGCTCGTCGTCAACCGGTCGGCGCGGCACATGTTCGCGCAGATCGTGGACGACAACCGAGGGCACACTCTTGCGTCGGCCTCCACTCTCGATCCGTCTGTGAAAGCCACAGCAGGGGACAAGACCGCCAAGGCGCGCAAGGTCGGTGAGCTGCTCGCGGACCGCGCGAAGCAGGCCGGCATCACTTCGGTGGTCTTCGACCGGGGCGGATACCGCTACCACGGCCGTATCGCGGCGGTGGCCGACGGTGCCCGGGAAGGCGGGCTCGAACTGTGAGGACGCACCACAGGACGTTCCGCAATAAAGAAAGAAGGTTCGGCTAATGCCACCAGCTTCGCGGCGCGGCGGCGGTACTCACGGCGGCGGTGGCGGCGGCGATCGCCGCGACCGCCGCGAAGACCGGCGTGGCGCCCAGGCAGACAAGCAGGCCGCCTACCTTGAGCACGTGGTGACGATCAACCGTGTCGCCAAGGTGGTCAAGGGCGGCCGCAGGTTCAGCTTTACCGCCCTGGTGGTCGTCGGTGACGGCAACGGGATGGTCGGCGTCGGCTACGGCAAGGCCAAGGAAGTCCCGGCCGCCATCGCCAAGGGCGTCGAAGAGGCCAAGAAGCACTTCTTCCGGGTGCCCAGGATCGCCAGCACGATCCCGCACACGGTGCAGGGCGAGGACGCGGCGGGCGTGGTACTGCTCAAGCCGGCCAGCCCCGGTACCGGCGTGATCGCCGGCGGCCCGGTGCGTGCCGTGCTGGAGTGCGCGGGGATCAGCGACGTGCTGTCCCGCTCGCTCGGCTCGTCCAACCCGATCAACGTCGTACACGCCACGGTGGCGGCGCTGAAGAGCCTGAACCGGCCCGAGGAGATCGCGGCCAAACGCGGCCTGCCCATCGAGGACGTCGCGCCCGCCGCCATGCTCAAGGCCCGTGCCGCCGCCCAGGCGGCCGCCGCGGGTCAGGGAGCCGCGTGATGGCCAGCCTGAAAATTACCCAGGTCAAGTCGAAGATCGGCGGGACCAGCGAGCAGCGGAACAGCCTGCGCTCGCTGGGCTTGCGTAAGATCGGCCAGACGGTGGTAAAGCCGGATCGTCCCGAGTTCCGGGGCATGATCAAGGCGGTTCGCCACCTGGTCGCGGTCGAGGAAGTGGATTGATCATGCCAGAGGAAGCCAGTAGCGGACGCGGGCTCAAGCTGCATCACCTGCGGCCGGCCCCCGGCGCGCACAAGGCCAAGCAGCGGCTTGGCCGCGGCGAGGCGTCCAAGGGCAAGACCGCGGGCCGCGGCACCAAGGGCACCAAGGCGCGGACTACGGTCCCGCGCGGCTTCGAGGGCGGCCAGATGCCGCTGCACCGCCGGGTGCCCAAGCTCAAGGGCTTTTCGAACGCGGGCTTCGGCACCAGCTACCAGGTGGTGAACGTGGGCCGGCTGGCCGCGCTGTTCGCCGATGGCGGCGCTGTCACGCCCGAAGCCATGGTCGCCAAGGGCGCCGCGCGCAAGGGTGAGCTGATCAAGGTGCTGGGTACCGGTGACGTCAGCGTCGCGCTGCGGGTGACCGCGCACGCCTTCTCGGCCTCGGCCAAGGAGAAGATCCAGGCCGCCGGCGGCTCGGTGACCGAACTCTCCTAGGGAGAGCGGCCAGGACTCCTGCAGGGGGTTCAGGGGGTTCTCCCCCTAGGGCGAGCAGAGGAGACAACACATGGCGTGCCGGGTAAACTACGAGGTCTGCCCGACTTGTAGCATCCACCGAACCGGAGACTGCCGATGCTGACGGCCTTCGTGCGGGCGTTCCAGACGCCAGACCTGCGCAAGAAGCTGCTCATGACAGTGGGCATTGTTGCCCTGTTCAGGTTCGGCGCCTCGCTGCCCACCCCAGGCATCAGCGAGAAGGCTGTTACCGCGTGCTCACTGGGAGCGACGGCCAGCGGGTCCCCCAACGCGGGGCTCTACCAGATCGTCAACCTGCTGAGCGGTAACGCGCTGCTGCATCTATCGGTGTTCGCGCTCGGCATCATGCCGTACATCACCGCGAGCATCATCCTGCAGCTGCTCACCGTCGTGATCCCGCGGCTGGAGACGCTCAAGCAGGAGGGCCAGGCAGGTCAGGCCAAGATCACCCAGTACACCCGGTACCTGACCGTCGGCCTGGCGATCCTCCAGTCCACCGGGTACGTGGAGCTGGCCAGGTCCGGCCAGCTGTTCCCGCAGTGCACCACCCCGCTGATCCCGCACCCGTCGGTGTTCACCATTTCCACGATGGTCATCACGATGGTTTCCGGCACCACGGTCATCATGTGGCTGGGCGAGCTGATCACCGACCGCGGTGTCGGCAACGGCATGTCCGTGCTGATCTTCACCACGGTCATCTCCGTCATCCCCGGCGAGGTCCAGCAGATTTACGTGCAGAAGAGCGCGTTCTACGCCGCGGTCGCGGTCGTCGTGATCATCGCCATCGTGGCCTTCGTGGTGTTCATGGAGCAGGCCCAGCGCCGGATCCCGGTGCAGTACGCCAAGCGCATGGTGGGCCGCCGGATGTACGGCGGCACCTCTACCTACATCCCGATGAAGGTCAACCAGGCCGGTGTCATCCCGGTCATCTTCGCCTCGTCGCTGCTGTACATCCCGGTGCTGGGCGCGCAGCTGTTCGGCAACCAGAGCCATCCGCAGGGCTGGTTCAGCTGGGTCCAGCGTTATGTGGAGCAGACCAACTCGGCGTTCTACATGGTCGCGTTCTTCGTGCTGATCGTCGGGTTCACGTACTTCTACGTGTCGATCACCTTCAACCCCACCGAAGTGGCCGACAATATGAAGAAGTACGGCGGCTTCATCCCCGGCATCCGGCCGGGCCGGCCTACCGCGGAGTACCTGCAGTACGTGCTCAGCAGGCTCACCGCGCCCGGCTCGCTCTACCTGGGCGTGGTCGCGTTGTTCCCGTTGCTGGCGCTCAGCAGCGTCGGCGTCGCTCAGCAGTTCCCGTTCAGCGGCGTCAGCCTGCTGATCATGGTCGGCGTCGGGCTGGACACGGTGAAGCAGATCGAGAGCCAGTTGCAGCAGCGCAACTATGAGGGTTTCCTGCGATAGTGCGCATTGTCCTCGTCGGGCCCCCCGGTGCGGGCAAGGGGACGCAGGCCCAGTTCATAGCCTCGCACCTGGCGATCCCGAGGATCTCGACAGGTGATATTTTCCGCTACAACGTGAACACCGGCACGGAGCTGGGTCGCAAGGCGCGCGAGTTCATGGAGCGCGGCGACCTGGTACCCGACGAGGTCACGGTGGGCATGGTCAGGTCCAGGCTGGCCGAAGACGATGCTCAGGAGGGCTTCCTGCTCGACGGCTTCCCGCGCAACGTGCCGCAGGCGGAGACGCTGAAGAAGCTGCTCCTGTCGGAGTGGGACGCCCGGCTGGATGTCGTGCTCGAGCTCGTCGTGGACGAGGACGAGGTGGTCCGGCGGCTGTCCGGGCGGCGGACCTGCCGGGTCTGCGAGCGGGTCTGGCACGTGCTGTACGACCCGCCGTTGCACACCGGGATCTGTGACGATTGCCGCGGTGAGCTGTTCCAGCGGGACGACGACTCCGAGCTCACGATCAGGCACCGCATCGAGGTGTACAACGAGCAGACCGCCCCGCTGGTCTCGTTCTACGCGGACGAGGGCACGCTGATCGGTATCGACGCGACCGGACCGGTGGAAGAGGTCACTTCGCGTGCCCTGGCCGCGCTCCGCCCGTTCGTGCGCTAGTGGCTCGGGTCGAGATCAAGACCGCGGAGCAGCTTGACCTGATGCGGTCAGCCGGGCTGGTCGTGGCTCGGACGCTGAAGGTGCTTTCCGCGGCCGCTGTGCCCGGCGTCACCACTGGTGAGCTGGACCGTATCGCCTTGCGCGAGATCCGTGCCGCGGGAGCCGCGCCGTCGTTCCTTGGTTACCTCGGATACCCCGCGACGATCTGCACCTCGGTCAACGAGGAGGTGGTGCACGGGATCCCCGGCCCGGACCGCACCCTGCGCGACGGCGACCTGATCTCGATCGACTGCGGTGCGATCGTCGGCGGCTGGCACGGCGACGCGGCCGTCACGGTGGGCGTCGGCTCGGTCGGCTCGGCTGACGCCGCGCTGATCGCGGCCTGCGAGGCGGCGCTGTGGCGGGGGATCTCCGCGGCCCGGGCCGGCGCCCGGCTCGGCGACATCGGCCACGCGGTATCGGCCGAGGCGGGCCGGTACGGTGTCGTCCGCGAGTACACCGGCCATGGCATCGGCAGTCAGATGCACATGCACCCGACCGTGCCCAACTACGGCGTCCCGGGGCGCGGCGTCCGCCTGACGCCCGGCATGGCCCTGGCCATCGAGCCGATGCTGACCCTGGGCAGCCCGGCCGTCGTGGAGCGGCCCGACGGCTGGACCGTCGTCACCGCCGACGGCCGCCGCGCCGCGCACTTCGAACACACCGTGGCCATCACCCCCGACGGCCCCTGGGTGCTAACCGCCATTTAGGCATAACGAGCGAGGTACACCGGGCCGCGCCCGTGCCACCCTCGCGAGGCCTGAGCCGCTGGTGCCGCGATTGCCTGTTTGTCCCGTTATGCGGGCTTGCGACGCGCTGCTTTCATGTTGGAAAAGGGCTCTCTGGTAGAAAAGGCGCCAGATCTGGCACGTTTTCTACCAGAGAGCCCTTTTCTGACACGGGACGTTCTGCGCTCCTGTACCTTGTGGCCGTTGAGCGACTCTCGTAACATGCGGGCGAGCCACGTCAGCGAACCTGGCGATGGCGCCTTGGTGGGGGAACGGCAGAGTTGTGACAATTCGGGCAAATTCTTGCCACTTGGGCGGCATGGTGGGAGTTGGGCGGACGGTGGCCTGTTGGGCGGCACGACGGTGGCGTGCTGGGCGGCACGACGGTGGCGTGCTGGGCGGCAAGGTCGTGGCACCGGCCGCGATCACGAGGCTCGGCCCGGGTGCCGCGCGACGGCGTGCGGGGCGCGATACTGGGGAGTAGAGCGGAAAGCGGCCGAGGAGGATGCCGACGATGCCAGGTGACCCGCGGATTCGCGCCGCGGACGCGGATCGGGACCGCGCCGCGGCCCTGCTCCGCGAGCACCATGCGGCGGGGAGGCTGACCGCCGGGGAGTTCCATGACCGCCTGGAGAAGGCCATGGACGCCCGGACCATGGGGGAGCTCGACGACCTGATGGCGGACCTGCCGGCCATCGACTTGTACCAGCTGCCGGATGCCTCGCTGCGCCGGATGCCCCAGCGGCCGTCCCAGGCTCTGTCGCTGATCCCCCAGGACGCGGGCAAGACCGAGCTGGACGGCCTGTCGGCCGCCGCCACGGCGGTGGTGGCCTGGGCTACCGTCGCGACCGCCCTGGTGGCCATCGGGCTGGTGACCGCCGTGCTGATCGGGGCGGTTTCGGCCTGGGCATTCGCCGGATTGGTGGCCGCCGCGCTAGCATGGATAGTGTTCCTGATCCGCCGCTCCGGGCGCTGAACCCGGCCGCGGGGAATATCCAGGCGACCGGCAGTGCTTTACACTGTCGGTTCGCATTGGTGTCGTTGACCGAGTACACTCGTCTCCGGCCCATGGGGTAACCGCGATCGCGGCTTCCGGGGACCCGCGAGCCAGTTCCCGCCTAGCGTGTCGCGCTCTTGCGCGCGCCTGGCGAGGCACCCCAACCCAACGAGCACAGTGAAGCGCGGAGGATATGCCCAAGAAAGACGGCGCCATTGAGATTGAAGGCACGGTTGTCGAATCGCTCCCGAATGCCTTCTTCCGGGTGGAGCTGGACAACGGGCACAAGGTTCTCGCTCACATCAGCGGGAAAATGCGGATGCACTACATCCGGATCCTGCCGGACGACCGGGTCGTCGTGGAGCTCAGCCCCTACGACCTCAGTCGCGGCCGGATCGTGTACCGGTACAAGTAAGCACCGAAAAGTGGAGATAACACCGTGAAGGTCAAGCCGAGCGTCAAGAAGATCTGCAGCAAGTGCCGGATCATCCGCCGGCACGGCCGCGTCATGGTCATTTGCACTGACCCCAGGCACAAGCAGCGCCAGGGTTAACTACTAGATACGCGCGCCGCAGCGCTAGAACCCCCGGTCGGAGGCCGGGGCCGTGCTCATTGGCAGGGGCACGGAAGCGGCGCGGAGGACCTCCGCGAATACGAAGGAGAACTGCCTCCAGATGGCCAGGCTTTCCGGCGTGGACCTGCCCCGCGACAAGCGGGTGGAGATCGCGCTTACTTACATCTACGGTATCGGCCGGACTAGGGCCGAGCAGACCCTGACGGCCACCGGCGTCAGCCCGGACACCAGGGTGCACGCCCTGAGCGACGACGACCTCATGAAGCTTCGCGACTGGATCGACGCGAACTACCAGGTCGAAGGTGACCTGCGCCGCGAGGTGCAGGCCGACATCCGGCGCAAGGTCGAGATTGGCTGCTACCAGGGCATCCGGCACCGCCGGGGCCTTCCGGTGCACGGCCAGCGCACGCAGACCAATGCGCGCACCCGCAAGGGCAAGAAGAAGACGGTGGCCGGCAAGAAGAAGGCCGGGAAGAAGTAGGCCCCGTTTACCGGGGGGTCCGGGGGGATGGCTCCCCCCGGTAAAGCAGGAGCCCGATCACCTCAGGAGTAAGAGAGCAGATGCCGCCGAAGAGCCGTCAGCAGGCCGCCAAGAAGGTGCGCCGCAAAGAGCGGAAGAACGTCGCCCACGGGCACGCTCACATCCGGAGCACGTTCAACAACACGATCGTCTCGATCACCGACCCGATGGGCAACGTCATCTCGTGGAAGTCCTCGGGCGGTGTGGGTTTCAAGGGTTCGCGCAAGTCCACTCCCTACGCCGCGCAGATGGCCGCCGAGGCGGCGGCGCGCGTCGCGATGGAGCACGGCATGCGCAAGGTCGACGTCTTCGTGAAGGGCCCGGGCTCGGGCCGGGAGACCGCCATCAGGTCGCTTCAGGCGGCCGGGCTGGAGGTCGGCTCGATCCAGGACATGACCCCGGTGCCGCATAACGGCTGCCGTCCGCCGAAGCGGCGCAGGGTCTGAGGGGCTACGGGAGACAACAATGGCTCGTTACACAGGTGCGGACTGCAAGCTCTGCCGCCGCGAGAAGACCAAGCTGTTCCTTAAGGGCGCCAAGTGCGACTCGCCGAAGTGCCCGATCGAGATCCGGCCGTACCCCCCGGGTGAGCACGGCAGGAACCGGCCGAAGGAAGGCGACTACCTGACCCAGATCAGGGAGAAGCAGAAGGCGAAGCGGATTTACGGCCTGCTGGAGAAGCAGTTCCACGGTTACTACGTGGAGGCGTCCGGCAAGCACGGCCGGACCGGTGAGACCATGCTGCAGCTGCTCGAGCGGCGGCTGGACAACGTCGTCTACCGGGCCGGGTTCGCCAAGAGCCGCGACATGGCCCGCCAGCTGGTGCGGCACGGCCACCTCACGGTGAACGGCAGGCGGGTCGACATCCCGTCGTACCGGGTCAGCGAGAGCGACATCATCGAGGTCAAGGCCAAGTCGCAGGAGATGACCCCGTTCATCGTCGCCAAGGCCGAGGCCGGGGAGCGCACCGTGCCAGCGTGGCTCGAGGTGGTGCCGGACAAGATGCGGGTGCTGGTGCACTCGCTGCCGGTTCGCGCGCAGATCGACACGCAGGTCCAGGAGCAGCTCATCGTCGAGTTCTACTCGAAGTAAGGCCCGCTGGGCCCGGATGGCCCGGTGGTTCGCGACTGTCATATAGCGGGCGTCGCGGAAAGGGAAAGAAATGCTCATCGCACAGAGGCCGCAGCTCAACGAGGATCCGGTCGACGAGTTCCGGTCCAAGTTCACGATCGAGCCGCTGGAGCCGGGCTTCGGCTACACCATCGGCAACTCGCTGCGGCGCACGCTGCTGTCGTCCATCCCCGGGGCGGCCGTCACCAGCATCCGCATCGAGGGCGTGCTCCACGAGTTCTCCACCGTGCCGGGGGTCAAGGAGGATGTCACCGACATCATCTTGAACCTCAAGGAGCTGGTGGTCTCCTCTGAGCACGACGAGCCCGTCGTCATGTACCTGCGCAAGCAGGGCCCCGGCGACGTCACCGCCGCGGACATCGCTCCGCCGGCCGGCGTCGAGGTGCACAACCCCGAGCTGCACATCGCGACCCTGAACGCCAAGGGCAAGCTGGAGATGGAGCTGACCGTGGAGCGCGGTCGCGGCTACGTCTCCGCGACGCAGAACAAGCAGCCGGGCCAGGAGATCGGCCGCGTGCCGATCGACTCGATCTACTCGCCGGTGCTGCGCGTGACCTACAAGGTCGAGGCGACCCGTGTCGAGCAGCGTACCGACTTCGACCGCCTGATTCTGGACGTCGAGACCAAGCCGTGCATGCGGCCGCGGGACGCGGTGGCCAGCGCGGGCAAGACGCTGGTGGAGCTGTTCGGCCTGGCCCGCGAGCTCAACCTCGACGCCGAGGGCATCGACATCGGCCCGTCGCCGACGGACGCCGCGCTCGCCGCGGACCTGGCGCTGCCGATCGAGGACCTGAACCTCACGGTCCGCTCGTACAACTGCCTCAAGCGTGAGGGCATCCACACGGTCGGGGAGCTGGTCGGGCGCAGTGAGCAGGACCTGCTCGACATAAGGAACTTCGGCGCCAAGTCGATCGAGGAAGTCAAGCAGAAGCTCGTCGACATGGGGCTGTCCCTGAAGGACTCGCCGCCTGGGTTCGACCCGAGCAGCGCGGTTGGCGCCTACAGCGACGACGACGACAGCTACGTGGAGACCGAGCAGTACTAGGTACTGCCAACCGAGGAGAGAGTCACATGCCCACGCCCACCAAGGGCCACCGTCTTGGCGGCAGCCCGGCCCATGAGCGGCACATCCTGGCGAACCTCGCCACCGCGCTGTTCGAGCACGGCCGGATCACCACCACCGAGGCCAAGGCCCGCAGGCTGCGGCCGGTAGCCGAGCGGCTGATCACGTTCGCCAAGCGCGGGGACCTGCACGCCCGGCGCCAGGTGCTGACCGTGGTCACCGACAAGGGCGTGGTGCACACACTGTTCGCCGAGATCGCTCCGGAGTTCTCTGAGCGGTCCGGCGGATACACCCGGATCACCAAGATCGGCCCGCGCAAGGGCGACAACGCGGCGATGGCGGTCATCGAGCTCGTCAAGGGCGAGCCCGTCCAGGCCAAGCCCCGCCGCCGCGCCCGCCGCGCCGAGCCCAAGCCGGTTGCCGCGGCTCCGGCGGCCGCCACCGAGGCCGAGGTTGACGACGCTGCCGTGACCGACGAGGCGGCAGCGACAACGGCTGAGGCTGACGACGAGGCGGCGGCCGTCGCCGAGGCTGACGACGCTGACGAGGCTAATGTGACTGGCGAGGCTCACGACTCCGAGGCCTAGCCGGATAGCGTGGAAGATTAACCCTTTGCGGTGGATTGACGCCCAAAAACGGGGGTCAATCCACCACAACGGGCAAGACCGCCACATCGATGCTGCTGGCTCGACGGTTCCGCCGGGGGGCGGCCGCGCTGCCGGCCCGTTATGCGTCTTGGCGGAAGGTGGTTTATGGACGAGGAACCACAGGCCGTTCTGATAAAAATCGTCCTTGGTTATGACGGGGGAGAGTTTTCCGGGTGGGCGGCCCAGCCGGGGCGGCGGACGGTGGAAGGGGTGCTCAGCGAGGCGCTCGGCAGAATCCTGCGGCTGCCGGAGCCGCCGAAGCTGACGGTCGCCGGGCGGACCGACAGCGGGGTGCACGCCCGCGGTCAGGTGGCCCACTTCAACATCCCGGAAGAGCATTGGGACGACCGGCTGGCGTACCGGCTGGGCGGGGTGCTGCCGGCCGACGTGCGGGTGTTTCGCGCCGACCTGGCCCCGCAAGGGTTCGACGCGCGGTTCTCGGCGCTGTGGCGCAGGTACTCGTACCGGGTGTGCGACGATCCGGCACTGGCCGACCCGGTGGACCGGCGGCGAACAGTCTGGTACTTCCCCCCTGAGCCGCTGGACATAGCCGCGATGAACATCGCCGCGGCGGACCTGCTGGGCGAGCACGACTTCGCCGCGTTCTGCCGCCGGCGCGAGGGCGCGACCACGGTCCGGGCACTGCGGCGGCTGGCGTGGCGCCGCGACGATGACGGCATCGCGACCGCCGGCGTCGTCGCGGACGCGTTCTGCCACAATATGGTGCGGGCCTTGATGGGAGCATTGATCGCGGTCGGCGAGGGCCGCCAGGAGCCGGGCTGGCCTGGCCGGATCCTCGCGGCGCGCACGCGGCACCCGGGGGTCAGGGTCATGCCGCCGCACGGGCTGTGCCTGGAAGAGGTCGGCTACCCGGCGGACGCCGACCTGGCGGCCCGGGCCTCGGCCACGCGCGGATTGCGCGCCTAGTTCTGCGGCTTGCCGGTGAGCAGGCGGTGGCTCAGCGCGATGTTGGCGCTGCCGGAGAACATGCCCTCGGCGAAGGTCACCAGCTGCTGCCTCGCCGCATCCGCGGCGGGGGCCTTCAAGTTCGTGAACTCGGCGTACATCAGGATCAGGTAGTGACCCTTGACCTCCGCATACTCCACGCCGGTGCCGTTCAGCATCTTCTTCGCAGGGCCTTTGGCCGCGGTCAGCGGTGCGATCAGGTTCTGCGGGCTGGTCACCTGCCCGGCCTTCTGGGCCGCGGTGGCGGTGCTCAGGTTGACCACGCCGATCGTGCCCATCATCGTCGTGTCGCTGGACAGGTACGTGGCCCGGACCACCTGCTTGCAGTCGCCGGACTGCACCGAGGCCTGGAGGTCGGGACCGAAGATCGCCAGCGTGCAGTTCGAGTCGAGGGAAGTTGCCGCCCGCTGGTAGCCGTTCTTGGTGCCGTACAGCGTGAAGCCGGGCGGGTAGAGTTCGGCCACGGTGAGCGGCGCCGGGTCGAGCTTGCGGGTGGTGATGTGCTGCCAGCGGCCGAGCTTGGCGGAGAAGTAGGTGGACTGGGCGGTCGGGTCGCTGGTCGGCAGCCGCAGCGAGCTACCCGGGTTGATCGTCTGACCGGACTTGCCGAAGTGCTGATATCCCAGGTAACCGCCCGCGCCGACGACCAGGACGGCCAGCGCGGCGAGGACGGCCACGAGCCGGCGGCGC
>Ga0070714_100001122_pt1 | contig 19237 bp, 24 predicted proteins | sample LARL83metaG_FD_65450 | JGI IMG/M metagenome (GOLD analysis project Ga0070714, IMG submission 65450) | Corn, switchgrass and miscanthus rhizosphere microbial communities from Kellogg Biological Station, Michigan, USA - LAR L8-3 metaG | ecosystem: Host-associated > Plants > Roots > Rhizosphere ... | reverse complement strand
GAATCCAGCCGTTCAACAACATGATGCAGGCCGCCCAGAACCAGGTAGCCGGTGGCGGTGCCTCGACGGGCACCGCGATGGTGCAGCACATCCAGAAGGCCGTCCAGGTTGCCGCCCCGGCCGCCACAGCCGGTGGTGCATCGATGGGTGCGGCGATGAACTCGGGTATGGCGCAGGGCCAGAATTCCACCCAGTCTGTGGTGGACACGGTGACGATCAAGCACAGCAAGCACATCATCGACATCGCCTCGGCAGCGTTGGGTATCCACTCCCCGTCCACGGAGATGGACTACCTGGGGCGGATGACCTGGCGTGGGTTCGGCCAGGGCCAGGAGCGGGAGGCCGCAGGCACGTTCGGCTCCATGTCCAACGCGATGGGCCGGGTGCTGTCCGGCGCCCAGGACCAGGCGCAGAGGTTCGCCCCCGATTACGACGGTTCGTCGGGCGCGACGGTGACCGTGAAGCGGTCGAACGACCAGGCGATGCAGTACGGCCCGGCGGCGATGGCCCGGATCAAGTCCCACAACGACCGTGCCGGGCAGCTGGCGACTGGTCGGGAGGATCTGCAGCGGCAGGCGATCGGGGGCATGACCCACGACGAGCGCCGCGACCAGATCATGCAGAACCGCGCCAACAACCACGAACGGGCCCTGGCGAACCTCCACATCTCCGGCCACGCGAAGCCGTCCGGGGACGTGAACCCGTTCGCTGGCGATCAACACCAGAGCTTGTGGAACACCGTCACGCGACAGGGCCCGATCGGCGACCTGCGGGCCCAGTTCTCCAAGGCCGGGCAGAACTCCGTTCAGGGGCTGTCTCAGAGCATGACAGCGCACATCCCGAAGGTGCAGGCGGCGGGCGCCGCTATCGCCGGTGCCGGCCATGCCGGGTACAAGAAGAAGGACCGGCAGGCTTCACCGTCAGCGGAGTGGGCCGCTATGGCCGGGAACTCCGTGGCCGGGGCTGTCGGAGCTATGAACGCTGGGGGCCCGGCTCTCGCCGCCGCTGGTGCGAGCATGGCCGGGTCGATGCAGGCCGCGGCGATCGGTCCCATGTCCGATGCCGGTCTGATGGTCGGGTACGCCTACGCCACAAACGTCACCACCGGGGTGGCCACGCAGATCAAGAAGGCCGACTACCAGTCGCAGGGGCTGCCGTCGGGGATCGGCCAGGCCGGGATGATGGGTCTCGCCAAAACGAGACTGCTTAACGCCGGTTCGGGGGCTCAGTCGTACAAGACCCCCGGCAACGCGCCTGGCCTGGTGGTCCTTCCGGCCGCCACGCCGCCACCGCCGCAGGTGATCACGATCAATCACAACTTCGACATCAGCGGTCAGATGTACCGGGTGGCCACCGAGGTCAGCATGGACCACATGGGGCGGGTCACCGACGCGATCAGCCGGGCAGCGTCGATGTGACCCCTACGGCCAGAGGGGCCCCTAGTCGGCCGGAGCGGTGCCAGGCGCAGCGCCAATGATCCGCACCTTGATTTCCGACCGGGGGCGAAGCTCCCCGGCCTGGTTGAGTCGCCACTGAGAGTGGCACCGGGGACATTCATCCCAGCCTGTCTCCGGCGGGTCAACCCACTGCCACTGCATGCGCGTGCCGCAGTCTGGGCACATGTGCCGGTCCTGGGCGAAGTACTGAACCATCCGGTGGACGCTACGGGCGGGGACCGACAGAACTCTCGCCGAGACTCGACGATCAGCTCCCGGGTGGTGAGGCGGCTGAACTAGGCCGGCGCGGGAGCGTCGTCGAGTTCGGAGGGACGCACGGTGGCAACGGCGTTACCTTGCTCCACAAGCTCCGCGATCCGCTCCCATCCGGGGGTGTGAATTCCCGCCCCGTGCATAGCGGATCGGACGAATGCCTGAACCTTCCCCAGTGCCTCGGCGGGGTCGTCGGCCTGAATCGACACGCAGAAGTCGACGGCTCCGGTACCAAGGTCGGCGCCCACGTCGGCGTCGACGTCGCCGGGCTCTGCGTCAAGTGCGTCCATAATGAGTTCGAGCTGGCGCTCGCTGAGGTCCTCGACGGGGTCGCCTTGGCAGTGCAGTTCTACGTAGAACCAGCGGCTCATGGCTTCTCCTCCCAGCACCCGGTTTCCTTCCCGGGCTCGCGCCCGGCCCTCTTCAGCCATCCTCGCAGGTTCTTGGCGTAGTTGGGGTCTGACGGTGTGAGTTTCACAGTTTTGATGCATTGCGCATGCGGTGGCGGACAGTAGCACTTGTAGTACTTGCCCTTTTTGATCACTCGCCAGTCTTGCCGTTCCAACGAGCACAGGATGGCTTCAAGGTCCTTGTCGGGATGTCTTGGGCGCGTGACCACGGCGATCAGAGTAGTCCCTGCAGGCACGTTTACAGGGGACATCGACCGCGCCCGGCCTGCCCCTAGTGCTGGGCGCTAGAAAGCAATTCCGCGCAGGTCAGAGGCGGTGCAGGGCACGCTAGCGTGATCGCTAGACCTAGCGCACCCTGCCGCCGTCGCTAGTCGGCCGGATCGTCGAGCGCGGCCAGCAGATCGGCCCGGAGTACCCCGTACCGGTTGGCCGGTTGCCCGTCAAATGACGGGGCCCACACCTGCTTGGTGCGGACCCCGAAAGGCTTCAGTGCCGCGGACAGCTGCGCCGGGGCCCACTGTGCGTACCGGTCGGGCCAGCGGTCAGCCAGTCGGGCGCAGAGCACGTCACTGTGCGCCTTCTCGTCTGAACCCAGCACTACGGCCAGGTCCGCCGCCGCTGAGTACGTCTGTGGTGTGGCGGTCACGACCACGCCGGCCGCCATTCCGTCCAGCGTCCCGGCTTTCTCCCGCAGCGCCCGACCTCGCAGGCACACCGCCTCAGCGTCGTTGCCGTCGGCGAAGTAGGTCCGGACCGTCCGCCCGCCGGTGACCGAGCCCGCGTCGCCGGTGCCGCGCAGCAACCCGCAGCCTTTCGCCTCGGGTGACAGCTTCGAGCAGTCCAGCCCTTCGCCGTATGCGCCCGCCCCGAGTACCGCCTCGGAAGCGTCCCTAGTGGTGACCCGCAGCCCGAACTTCACCCCTAGCTGGTCCCGGAACCCGGTGGGCGTGCTCTTGGCGTCCGGTTTCTGCGAGGCCGCCAGGAGCATGATTCCCGCGCTCGGGCCGACCTTCGCTAGATCGGTCAACGCTTCGTCAAGCTCCTGACCATACGTTTTGTGCCCGAATGCGCGTTGGATCTCGTCGATGACCACCAACACCAGCGGCATCCCGGCCGACTTCGTGCGGGACAGGTCCGGGGTCAGCTTCCCCTCGGGCGCTATCGACGCCGGCAGGGACCGCAGAGTCCGGTTACGTCGGTCAACCTCGACCAGCAGATCCCGCACGTTGTCCAGCAACGCCAGCACCGGATCCACACCGGTGTCTGGGTCGGTCCGGTCCCCGAAGAAGATCCGGTGTGCGACCTGCCCGAACGCGACCCAGTCAGGTCCGCCTTTCAGGTCGTGAATGTGGATCTGCACGTGGGGGTCGAGCGCGGCGGCCAGGGCCACGAGCCTGGCCACGAACGACTTGCCGTGGCGGGGTAGCCCGGCCACGAACATCGCCGCCCACACCAGGCAGAGCGGTACTTCCTTGCCGCGTTCATCGACTCCGAATGGGAGCCCGGTCCAGAAGTCGATCCTTCCGGAGTGGGTGAGCGGCCACCGGCCGGCGGATACCGACAGCGGGTCTGTATCGGCGACCCATAGCTCGAGGCGCCGCGCGGATCCCGACGCACCGCGGACTCTGGACATGAACACCTGGCGTTCGTCCACGTCCAACCCGGAGGCGACCGCGCCCCGCTTCAGCATCGCCTGGTCGGCGGTAGTGCCGAACGGTAGGTCGACGACGACCCGCCACCCGTTGGAGTCCCGGTGGATCGGTGTGGCGAAGGTGAGCGGGTCGGCCTCGGTGCACAGCTTCGCCGCGATGAATGAGCGCAGCACGACCCCGGCGGACAACTTCCGCACCTGCCCCGGCAGTACCGCGTGGTCGACGAGTGGGCGACTCGGGTCACGCCCCGCCACGGCCGCCACAGCGAGCCCTGAAACGGCCACCAGGGCCTGCACCCACAACACGGCCACAGCCACCAGCACGACCATGCCGACGGCCACCAGGGCGAGCACAACGCCCAGAATGACCAGGCGTGGGCGAACCCGGGCGGAGCGCGCCCGCAGCAGCGCCCGGTACTCCGACCCGTTGCCCTCGTCCCTGGCGTTGGCCAGCAACGGTATCGTGCCGGCGTCGGAAACCCACGCGGCGATCACGCTGGTCATCCGCCACAAACCCACGGGCACCCGCCCGATCGCCCGCAGGGTGTACAGCGGGAGGCGGGCGCTGTGGAACGCCACGAAGTGCCACACGTGCCCGAGCAGCCACCGCAGCGCCTGCCGCCGATGCTCGGCGTTGAGCGCCCACTCCGGGACGACCGGGCGTCGGTCGGGCGACGAGGTCGCCCACGGCAACGGCAGCGGATCGGCCCGGTCAGGTGGTGGGATCGCCGGTCGGGTGGGCAGCTCGACGATCTCGGCGTCGAACACCGGCTCCTGGTCGTCCCCGAACGCGGCCACGGCGGTCACTGGTCTGCCTCCGCGATCCGAGCCAACAGCGACCGCTTGGCGGCCAAGAAGGCGGCACGCTCGGCAGGGTCAGCATCGGATCCGGCCTCGGTGATGGCCTTCAACCACGCAGTCAGCTCGGCGATCTCCTGGGTCGTCGGCGCGGTCACGACGCCGCTCCGTTTCGCTCGGCGAGGATGCGACGAGCCGCGTACTCCGACACTCCAAGCTCGGCAGCCAGCCGGCGCCGGCCGAGCCCCTCGGGCAGCCCACCACCGTCCTCCATGGGGTCGTTCTGGTCCATGGGGTCGGCCGGCTCCATGGGTGGACCAGTTCGATGGGTCGCCTCCCGGCCGTCGCGCAGGATGGCCACCAGCAACTCGAACGAGACGGCGAAGGCGACCGGCGGCCAACCGGCCACCACACGGCCCAGGACGGTCGCTTGTGCCGCTGCGATGTTCGCGGCCAGCGATGCACCCACGCCCAGCGACAGGCCCACCCAGGGGAGCACACCCGCCCGTCTGCCCGCCTTCCGACGGACGAGCAGCACCAGCGACGCGGCCACCAGCAAGCCGTCGACCGACAAGGGCAGGATGTCGGCCCTCCACTGCTCGTCGGCCAGCTCGGCCAGGTGGCGCATATGTGCGTAACTGACGATCGCCGCGACGGTGGCCACCACGATGACGGCCACGACGGTGCAGGCGCGAACCCAGCGGGGAACCGCGGCGGTCACCGGGTCACCGCCAACCGGCCGCGCAGCATGCGGGCCCGTGCCGTGTCGGCGTCCGCGGCCAACGTCATAGCTCGCGTGGCGTGGCCGTGCGGGTCGAGTTCGCCCGCGTCGGCCAGGACCAGCCAGGCCTGTGCCCGCTGCTCGAGACAAGCCGCCAACTTGGCCCAGTGCTCCGGCGACACCGGGCGGTGCTCCTCGGCGAGCAACGCCGTCTCAGCCGCCCGGACGGCCGCGTGAGCGTCCGCCTGTAGGGCCTTGCGGCTCACCACCTCTGCTGGCTTGGCGGCGACCTTCACCGGCTTGACGGTGACCGCGCGCCTCTTCGTCTTGACCGGGGTGAGCGGCTCACCAACGACGCCCTTGGTTGGGAACGGCCGTGAACGCTCGGACGGTGGTGGCATGCGGAAGCACTCGCCCGCGAAAGCGAGCTGTGTCACCGGGTCGCCCCAGCCTCGGTATCGGCGAGCTCGTCGCACCGCCAGCAACGATCAACGTCCGGGGTCGACCACACGAAGACCTCGTCACCGCAGTCCACGCAGATCAGGGTGGGATCACCCTCGTCTGCCCCTTTGATCTCGCGAGAGACGGTCTGAGGGCCGTTTGTGTGCGCTTCTGCTGCCCGCGCCGCGTGCAGGGCTCGACCGAGCGCGTCGTGGATGCGGGCTGTCTCGTCCATCGAGAATCGGTACTTGAGGCTGTGCCCACCGTCGGTGAACTGCACTGCGGGCCTGCCGTCGAAGTCGACGGACAGCGACACCTCAGCGGTGGTCGGCCCGTCGTAGGAGAACTCCTCGTCGGTCAACACCACCGACTCGAGCCGGGCGTAGTGGGCGCACCCGGGCTCGTGATCGCCGGGGCACCACTCGGGGCACGGGCCGTAGATGTCGTGACACCATGCCGGGCAGTCGCTCATCGGGTCACCTCGGCGGCGTCGGCCAGCTCCAGCAGCGCGGCAGCCAACTGACGGGCCACCGAGGGCCCGAAAACGTCGCAGCCGTCCAGGGACCCCACGTTGTCGGGACCTTCGTAACCAGGCCCGTGGTGGCGGGCGGTGATGCTGATCCCCACGTTGCCGACCTGGCCGGCGAAGTCGAACCTGTCCAGCAGCACCACGATCTCGATCGGACCGTCCGGGCAGACCGCAGGGATGCTCCACTCCGGGCTGTTGTGGCGGCAGTAGTCGTCGCCCACCGGCCACGCGGGTGCGTAGTCGTGCCGCCCGCACCAAGGGGGGCACGGTGGCGGGGTCGTGATGTGTGCGGGATAGGGCAGGGACTGCAGCGTTGTACCGTTCATGCGGGTCAGCTCCTTGGCGCTGATCAAGCCCCCGGTGCAGGCGTTGCTACCGCCGCCCGGGGGCGCCCGTTCGCGGGCTACGGATGACCATCCCCATTGATTACCGGTGGTCACCGGATATCAGTATAGACTGTAGCTATGAGCACCGTAACCGCTGAGCGCCGAGCGGTTCTGTACGCCAGGGTCTCGCAAGCAAGGCATGAAACCAAGAGCGTGCCCGACCAGCTGGCCGAGCTCCGCGCGAGCGTGAGCCGCGAGGGTTGGACCATCGTGGCAGAACACTCCGACGAAGTCAGTGCATCCAGATACAGCAACAAATCTCGGCAAGGTTGGACCGCCGTGATGGAGACGATCGCCACCGGCACCGTGGACACCCTCGCGGTATGGGAGCTGTCCCGCGCGAGCCGCGACCGGCCCGTCGTCGCAGCCTTCCTCGCCGCCTGCATCGAGTCCAACGTCATGATCTACACCGGTGGCCGGCTACACGACCCCGGCGACGCCGACGATGCGTTCGTTCTCGACCTGGGAGGCGCTCTTGCCGTCCGTGAGAGCGCGATGACGAGCAAGCGGACCCAGAGGGCTGTCGACTCCCGGGCCGCCGCTGGGAGGCCTCACGGCTCGGTGCCCTATGGGTACCGAAGGATCATCGACCCCGAGACCGGCCGCGCTGTTGGACGCGAGATCCACCCTGAACAAGGCCCCGTGGTGCAAGAGGTCGTTCGCCGGATGCTCACGCGGGAACCGGCGCGGGCGATAGCCAAGGACTTGAACGAGAGGGGCGTCCTCACCGGCACGGGCAAGCCCTGGTTGAGTGGCAACTTGTCCACGATGGCGAAGCGACCGACCTACGCGGGTCTGCGCGTCTATCGCGGCCAGGTGCTCGCTGACGTCTCCGGAACCTGGCCTGTACTCGTCACACCGGCCGAGCACGAACAGCTGCTGGCGCTCTACTCAGACCCAGCACGCGACAAGTTTCGCAACCCGACCCACGCCAAGCACCTAGGCTCCGGCATCTTCAAGTGCGGACGGTGCGGCGGCGCGATGCGGGTGGTGGTGCAGTCTGGCCGTCGGCCCGAGGCGTACTCATGCAGGATGTGCCACAAGGTGTCCCGTCAGCGGGAACCAGTGGACGACCAGGTGGTCCGGTTGATCGTCGCCAGGCTCTCCCGGCCGGACGTCCTCGAACTGCTCGCCGATGTCGGTGAGGACAAGGACACCAAGGCTGCAGCCGATGAAGTGGCCCGGCTCAAGCGTCAGCTGCGTGAAGCCAGGGAGAAGGTCACCAGCGGCCAGCTCAACTTGGACGACTTCAGCTACTTCCGGTCTGTATGGGAGCCGCAGCTTGCGCTCGCGGAGGAGAGGGCGCGGCCTCGATGGCTGCCCTCGGCCGTGTTCGACGTCGCCGGCCCGGACGCGGCCCAGCGGTGGAAGATGCAGACTCCGGCGGCGCAGCGGTCGATCCTGAGCGCGCTGTTCGTCGTCACGATCCTCCCGGCGGTTCGCCGCGGTGCACCGTTCGATCCCGAGCTGATCCAGGTCGCATGGCGTGGGCAAGGCCAACGCCCCTGAGGATCGCCAGATCCGATCCGATCAGGACGGCGGGGTCGAGCTGATCTCCTCCAAGTCGCCTCTGCCGTTCTGCTTGTATCCACGGTCGAGGAGTGGCTCGGTGAGAGCTTTGATGGTGTCTGGCCAGAGCAGGGGCTGCGTCCAGCCCCTGCTGTGGATCTCGATCCGCGTAGCCGCGAGAGTGCTCAGGTAACGCTCGGCGATCTTGGCGCCGTCGGTGTCATCAGGATCGAAGGCGTCCTTGGCTCCCAGGTACGCGAAGTGGGCCGTGTCGTGCTCCCGGTAGAGCGGGATCGGGTTCGTCAACCTGTCCCTGACTTGGATGGAGTAGGCATCCTGAACCGGGTCGTTGTTCTTCGTCACCCGGTCCGCATCGAAGGCGATCACCGTATCGCCGATGAATGCCCGGTATGCGCCCCAAGCGTCCATCAGCATCGCCGGGAGCAGCGGCGTCAGCTTGTCCGTTCCGATGGGAAACAGGAGAAGCGCGGGTGGTCGCCCAAGAACGGCGGCGAAGGCAAGTACCTCGCCGATCGTGATCGTGTCCCGGCGGCCGGACTCCAGGTTGGTCACCTGTGTTCGCGTGTATTTCAACCCCAGCGCTGTCACCGCGTCCGCGAACTCCTGGGCGCTGAGGTCGGCTGCATCGCGGTATTCGCGCACTTGGCTGGCGATGGCCCGCGTCAGCTCTTTTGGCCACACCTGATCTGACGGGGTCATGAGGAAACCATACAAGCGTTCTTGCGCCCTCACAACGCCACCTGTACGGTGTAGTCAGAACCCTGTCTAAGGGAGTTGGGGGTAATGAGTACCCAAGACGAATGGCTCACGCAGAGCCAAGTCGCGAAGATGCTCGGTGTCACGGGGGAGACCCTGCGCCGGTGGCGGGCGAATGGGACGGGGCCAGCGGCTCGCCGGTTCGGTCCCCGGCTTGTCCGGTATGCCCCCTCCGAGGTCCAGCAGTGGATCGCGTCGAGCTCGGAGGTGGGCTCGACTGCATACCGCCACAAGGACCCGACGCTCGACGCCCGGATGGATGCGTGGGTCCAGAAGCAACTCGAGGCCGCGCCTCCGCTGACCACGGAAGCTCAGGAGCTGCTCCGACGCCTGCTCACAGTGCCCGGCGAGAACCCTGAAACGGGGGCCGCCTGAGGGCCCTGGGCCCGTCCAGTCGCTGCACCTACCTGCTCCCTCAGCCCTACTAGGCCAGGACCTACAGATGCCCGAACAAGGCAAAACCGGGGCCCTCAACCCCGGCTCCGCCACCAACTCCCTCGCCCCCGAGTCTACCCCGCCGGACCTGTCTCCGGCGGTGACGAACGAGCAGCTCGCCCTCAACTTCGATGACCAGTCGGGCCTGACGACCAGCCAGAAGTTCGAGATCTTCCACCAGGCCAACCCCCAGGTGATCGAGCGCCTGCTCGAGATGTGTCGCCAGTGGCGCGCGTCGACCGGCGGCCAGCGGCTCGGCATCCGGACCCTCTGGGAGGCCATGCGGTGGGACGTCCGGATGCGCACAAGGTCATCCGACTACAAGCTTAATGATCATTACACCTCGTTCTACGTTCGCCTGATCGCGTTGGAGCACCCGGAGCTCGCGGAGCTGTTCGAGATGCGCCGCAGTCCCGAGGCGGACACCTGGATCGCAAGCCGGAGGGCCGCCTGATGGGCGACGCACTGCACGACCGGCACCGGTACCTCGACGTCGTGTTCGGGGACCGCGCCGGATTCGTGGCCGTCGCCATCGGAACGCGCCCCCGGTGGGACCAGAACCGTTACCGGCACGACGACTGGGTCGAACTCCAGTACCAGTGGCCCTCGCAGCGCGACAAGCTCCTCCGCGACATCGAGCAGCAACTCGCCACCGGCGATCCAGCGGACTTCTACATCAACCCGGCGCTCCGGCTCACCCCCGCACGGAACGGTGCCGGCGGCAAGGCCGGATCCAACGCGGCGCCCATCAGCTGGCTGTGGGCGGACGACGACCACGGCGCCGATGTAGACAAGGTGAAGGCACTGCGGCCGCTCGTCGTCGCCAGCGGGCGGGACGGGCACCAGCACCTCTACGTCGCACTCGCCCAGCCGGTGCCCGTCGGCACCCACAAGTTGCTCAACCGTGCGCTCGCTGAGCACCTGGGCGGCGATAGCAAGTGGAGCGACGAGGCCCTCTTGCGGATGCCTGGCACGCTCAACTGCAAGGCCGACCCGCCGACGCAGGTGCGGATCCTCGCGAGTGAGCCGCGTAAGTGGCCGGTCGCCGAGATCGCCGCGCTGCTCGGGGTCGACCTTCAAGCCGTGAGCACCGCTCGCGCGACACCCAGGGCCAGCGCGGCTACCACCGAACCAGTCCCGGATCCGCTACCCGCAAAAGTGATGTGGGCCCTGAACCACGCCGACACCATGGACCGCTCGAAGGCCCACCACCGCGTCGTCGGGGCGTGCGCGGAATCCGGCCTGACGATCGGGCAGGTCCTCACGGTGTGCTCGGGTTACAGGCCGTCGGTCGAGAAGTGGGGCGACCGCCTGCGCGACGAAGTGGAGCGGTCGTGGCAGAAGGTCCAGCAGCCCACCGCGGTTCAGGATGACGAGCCCGAGCTGCACCACGGACAGATGCTCTTCGCCACCCGCTTCGCCCGCACCTACGGCGGCACGTTCCTGCACGCCCACGGGATCGGCTGGCACAGATACGACGGGACCCGATGGGCGGTCTGCAGGGACGGGGCCGAGCACCGCGCCGTCGTCGACCTTGTCCACGAAGCCCTCACCGCCGCCATGAGGATGGACTCGGATAGCCGCAAGGACGCGCTGAGGGACATCGCCAAGGTCGAATCGGCAGCCGGCGTAGCCGGTGTGCTCGAGCTGGCGGGCAATCTGCACCCCTGCACCCTCACCGCCGAGGCGCTCGACGCGGCCCCGTCCCTGCTGAACACCAAGTCGGGCACCGTGAACCTCGCCACGGGCGATGTCGCCGCGCCCCGCGCGTCCGATCACCTGTCAAAGGTCACGGGTGCCTCGTTCGACCCCGATGCCAAGTCGGACCTCTTCGACAAGTTCCTGGAGACGATCCAGCCCGACGAGGACATGCGGAACTTCCTGGCCCGATCCCTCGGCAGCGCCCTGCTGGGGCGAGTCCGTGACCACGTTCTGCTGATCTGGCACGGAATCGGCGCGAACGGCAAGGGGACCCTCCGCGATGCGGTGCGTGATGCCCTCGGGGACTACGCGATCGAGGTATCGGCGGACATCCTGCTGATGAACCGCTACGGCCAGCAGGCCATGGCTCCCGAGCGCATGCGGCTGAAGGGCGCCCGGGTGGTGTTCTGCTCGGAGATCGCTGAGGGCGCGAAGCTGGACGAGGCGATCATGAAAAAGTTGACCGGCGGCGACCCGGTCAACGCCAAGCTGCTCTACAGGAACCCCATCGAGTTCGACCCGTCGCACACCATCCTCATGCTCACCAACCACCTGCCCCAGGTGCGCGGTGACGACCCCGCCACGTGGCGGCGCATCCTCGCGGTGCCCTTCGACGTGGTGGTAGCGGCCGAGGATCGAGATGGGGAGCTGCCGGAGAAGCTCAGCGGCGCCTCAGACGCGATCCTGGCATGGCTGTGGCACGGCTGGCTTGACTACCAGAAGAACGGGTTGAACCCGCCGGCGGCCGTCCTGAAGGCCACCAGGAAGTACCAGCAGGACAGCGACATCCTCGCCCGCTTCCTCGCCGACGAGTCAGTGGTCATCACCGGTCACGGGTCCGCGAAGTCGGGGGAGTTGTACCGCGAGTTCACGGTGTGGTTGCGGGTGCAGGGCGAGGACATCGAGATGACGAACAAGGCGTTCTCGGAGGGCTTGGAGAAGCGCGGTTACACGAAGAAACGATCGAGTTCTGGGCAGAGGTGGGACCAGATCACGATCGTCAACGCCGGGGACATGAGAGGCGCCGTCCGTGCCGCTTGATGATCACCCAGAACTCGTTAGCACGGCTTATCAGTGCAGGGTTGTGCAGCGTTGTCCAAGAGTTTCCCGTACATATGCGTATGGAAAAGCTTGGAGAACCGTACACAACCCTACACACCTGGCGCTGACCTGCGGAAACGTTGTCGGCCGGCGCGCTGTGGACCGTAGTCGCACAGCCGTGAACGACTACGGCCGCGCACCTGAACTTAAGCCCCAGCCCTACGTGGCGAGTGCGGACTTAAGGCTCCTCGACCCGACCCCCAGGAAGGCCTCATGAACGGCCGATCGAAGCGCCCGTATACGCCGAACTTCGAATCGAACCCGGTAGGAGACAACCAGATGATCGACGACCCGGACGGCGTCCCAGGCGCCTACCCGTTCGAGTGCGCGTGGTGCGGCTTCGTCCACACCGGGCACACCCACTGCGGCGACTGCGGAGTCGAGCTCGCCACGGACGGTGGTGGATACCAGTTTTGTCCACTCTGCCTGGACGTCATGGTGAAGCGACACCACGAGAGCGCCATCGTCTGGGAGCTCTCGCAGATGGAGGACCAGTTCGTCGAGGACCTGCTCAACGAAGGTCCGACGACCCCGTGACCCGCTTCAAGCTGCCGCGCTACGAGGGCACCAACGCCGCCAGGATCGCCGAACTTCACGACCAGCACGTGGATCGCCTCGTCGCCACGTACACGGCACGGCGCCGTACAACGCGCCCTGAGCCTCTCCGAGACGTCCCGGACGCTGACCAGGCGCCGGGTACCAACCCCCAGTAAGGAGTTCTGCAAGATGACCAAGACCGACACATCACGAACCCTGCTCGACAGGATCACTGGCCGGCGAGCCGACATCGCCAAGGCCCAGGAGGACATCGCCCGCCTCGAAGCCGAGGCTCGATGGGCCGCCGGTGCGGAGCGACGCGGCCGCCTCGAAGCAGTGGGGGCTCAGGCCGCCGAACTCGCCGACGATGCAGAGACGACCTCAGCTGCGATCACCTCCGCCCTGGAGGACGTCACTGCGGCGGTGCAGAGGGTGTACGTGCTCGCCGCCGAGTGGAACGACCCCGTGACCGACCTTCAACGCGAGGTCGCCAGCGAAAAGATCACGCCGTACCCGGGATGGGGAAACGTCCCCCCGAGCCCGGCCGACGCCGGTATCGCCCCGATTTCCGACGGCATCCAGTTCGGGGACACCCGGATCCACGCCACCACTCCGACCAACCTCGTGGAGCAGGCAGTCCGGGCCGGTCAGAGCTCGGACCCGGCGCCGACCCTGAGCATCCGGCTCACCTCCGAGGCACCGCCTCTTGCGGGACGGTTCTGGCGAGTGCCCTCGAACGGCCGGGTGATCGTGGCCGACAACCAGCCCAGCGCGGACACCCCAGAGGCCACCCGCGCCGAATTCCTCGCCTTCGCATGGGGTATCGACCTTCGCGACCTCCCCCGGGACATCCTCGACGAGCTGAGCGTCCTCGAGAAGGCCCGGCTCGCTGAGCAGCTGCTGCCCGGTGACGCAGCATGACCGCCGACGAGCTGCCGCAGCTCGGTCGTCTCGATGTCGAGCGGTTGAAGAAGACCCCCGGCGCGATCGACGAGGCCCGCCGGAACGGTCAGCTCAGTGAGCTGCTCGCCGGGCGTGATCCGGGTAGTTGCCCGACGTGTGGGCGCCCGATGTCCGACCCACCCGCCGCAGCCTGACCAACCCTGGCCGCCCCGGTACACCCGTCCGGGGCGGCCAGCCTCTCGGAGGACACACCATGACCGAAGAACCCCGAGCCATGAAAAACGCCGATTCAACCGAACCCAAAGTACCGAAAAACGGGGTTCCAGACGACGACCGCCCTCTGACCGCCGCCGAGATGCGTACCCGGCTCCGGGCAGAGATGAAGCCGTACCTCCAGGCGCAGCGCGACAAGCTGCTCCGGAACGGCAGAGCCAAGCCGCGGAACTACCGGGAAATGGAGATCTTCGGCAAGGACCTCTACGAGCGGGGCCGTGTCATCCCGAAGGACGACGGTGCCTAGACCTCTCGATCCCGGCAAGCGGCAGGCCATCCTCGACGCCATCCGCAACGGTGCAGGGACCAGGTCTCGCAACCAGATCGCCCGCCAGTTCGGAGTCGCCGGCAGAACCATCACGAAGGTGGCCCAGGACGAAGGCCTCGGCGACGTCTGGGACCGATCCCTGACAAAAAGAGCGACCGCCGCCCGGAGCGCCGACACCGCAGCCAAGCTCGCCGAGCAGGCCTACCGCAACGCCCTGGTCGCCGAGCGCATCCTCGACTCGTTCGAAGCGATGACCCGCGAGGAGTGGGCCCGTGTGCCTGCCCACTCACGCGGCATCATCTTGGCCATCCTCCAAGACAAGGTGCTGTTGCTCGCCGCTTCCACCGATGACGGCCAGGAGCAGCGGCGCGCGATCCTGGCGGAGCTGCTCGACCTCATGCGGGAGACGGCCACGCAGCCGGCGGCAGCCTCATGACCAGGGCGGCGGGGCGTGAAGCCCACGGCCCAGGAAACGGCACCTGGACCAGCCGACGCAAGCGATCCGAGCGGGCGACTCCGCCGCGATGACGACGCTGCGCCCCGCCGCCCCTACCCACCCGAACACGCGGAACATGCCGCGCGAGGACGCCACGGACGCGGCTGTCCGGCCTCGCGCGGGCGCGCGCACCTGTTAGGCGCTGCGTCACATGTCGACCGGTCGCAAACGGTCATTCGACGACGGTGTACCGGGCGACGTGGAGCGGGAGTTCCTCGCGTCCGGTGTCGGCGCCGCGTTGTTGGGAGCTCGGACCGCCGCCGGCTGGTCGGCGTCCAAGCTGGCGAGGCACTCCGGGGTGCACCACTGGTCGATCCGCCGGGTCGAGTTGGGTCTGCGTCGACCGCGGCCGGCGTTGCTGCGCCGCCTGGCCGACGAGCTGGACCCGGACGGGAACTTCGGGTTGTTCGACGAGCTGGTCAAGGAAGCCGGCGACAGTCTTCGCCTGGACACCGCCGCTGGTACGGACGCTCGGCGTCGCCGGTACCGCCGGGCCGGTCGACGCCGGTACCGGCTTTTCGTCCAGTCCCAGGCGATGGATCAGTCAGCGATGGAGATCCGTTGCGCGCCGTGGAACTTGGACCAGCTCATGCCGGTGTTGCTGGCGGCCGAGAGACCGGGCGCCCCGCAGCAGGTCATCGACTTCGCGATGCAGACCTACGCGAGGATGAACGCCGAACTCGACCACATCCACGATCTGGAGCGTCGGGCCGACCGGATCCGGCGGGAACTGTTCGCCGGTCCGCTCCCGCTGCGGCCTGAGGACAGCTGACGCACGAGGGCCCCTGCACCCTCACCGGGTGCAGGGGCCTTGTTGTGTGTGCTGGTCAGCTTGCCTCGGACAACGCCTTGTACACCGTCGCCCGCTTGAGCTTCAGCGTCTCGCAGATCGAGGCCATGCTCTCGCCCGCGTCCTTCATTGCCCTGACGGCGCGCAGCTGGTCAGCGGTGATGGCGCGGGGCCGGCCGACCTGCTTGCCCCGATTGCGGGCGGCTTCGCGGGCTACCTCGGCACGCTCCGCGATCAAGGTCTTCTCGTACTGGGCCAGCGCCCCGAAGATTCCGGTCAGCATCTGGCCGACGGCGGTGCCGGTGTCGATGGACTCGCGCTGGCTGCGCAGGATCACGCCGCGCTCGGTGAGGGTGGCGACGGTCTTGATGATGCCCGGCAGGCTACGGCCCAGGCGGTCGAGCGCCACCACGACGACGGTGTCACCGGACCGGGCGGCGTCGAGCATCTGGGCCAGCCCCGGCCGGTCGACGCGGCCGCCGGACATGACGTCCGAGTAGATCCGCTCGGCACCCGCAGCCTTGAGGGCGTCGAGCTGTCCGTCGGTGCTCTGGTGGCGGGTCGAGACTCGTGCGTAGCCGATGATCACTGTGTGCCTCCCTGGCGTCTATCAATAGTGTCCAGGAAGTCGGACGTGAACGCAATATCTAGACGGAAGTTTCTGGACGGATTTACTGGACACGGCGACCAGCGCGAACGGCAGCGCACATGATCCACAGCAAGGGTGTCCAGATACCAAGGAACCTGGACACTCTCGGTCAGGCTGCGTCGAGCACAACTTGTAGCGCGTCGGTCGCTCCTCGTAGCCAGGCCTCGGATTCGGGCATCGCCTCGAGTTCCCCCTCGGTCACCTGCCGGCTCACCGCCCGCAGCTGCTCCAGTACGCCGGCTATCGACTCAGTCGAGACCTTCTCGTTCGTCATGCGTCCAGTGTCTCAGAAGTTGAGCCCCGACAACTCAAGTTTCGAGACACCGGGTCGGGCCCTGCCCGCATAGCCGATCTCGACGATGGCCGCCGAGACGATCTCAGAGGATGATGCGCAACGAGCCGACACGGCTTCACATGCTGCGAGGTCGGGGGATCCCATGGCCACACCGTCGGCCACGCCGCCATTGCCCGACCCTGAGCCGCCGCCATCCGGCGCGTACCCGTATCCGCCACCGCCCGGCTGGCCCCCGGGCGCCACGTGGCCGCCACCACCACCAGAGCCAAGCCCGGACCCACCGCCACGTCGCCCCCCTGCTCGACCCGACATGCCAGGAGCCGCCACCGCGTCACTCGTGCTCGGCATCCTCGGCATGGGCGCGTTACTACTCCAGGTCGAGCCGGCCGCGATGATGGGCGTCTACGGCTGCTCGTTCCTGTTCGGCCTGCTCGCCGCCAACTACGGCAAGGATGCGCTGTCGAGTGCCCAGAGGGGCCTTGCGACGGCCGGATTGATCCTGGGCGTGCTCGCGGTCATCATCTCCGGCATCGGACTTGCTCCTCTGTTTCACTGAGCCTTTGGTATCCGAGCTCCAAATACCACCAAGGGGTATTTGAGCTGGGCAAATGGTATTCTTGAGGCGTGCTCCCCGCACTCTTTCCACCTTCCCCGAGGTGACTCATGCCTGACGCAACGGTCAACATTGGCGGCGACGCGAGCGGCGCGATAGCTGCTGTTGCAGCCGCGCAGGGCGCCATCGACTCCTTGCATGGCAAGACGGTCAACGTTGAAGTCAACGTCCGCCAGAACGGTGGGGGCGCCGGTGGCCTTGCCTCAGACCTAGGCCGAGCTGGTAACGCCGCTGAGCGTGTCGGCCAGCGGGCCCGGGGCATGGGCGACAGCTTCGACCGTGCCGGACGCTCCGCTCGGGGCATGAGCGACCACGTCGGTCACGTAGGCGACCACATGGGCCGCGCCGCCGACCAGGCCGAGCGCATGCGCACGCACATGGACGCGGTCAACAACATCATGGGCGGCGGCGCGCCTGGTGCGGTCACCCAGGCACAAGGCATGCGGCGGATGGCTATTGACGCCCAGACGGCGTCCCGGGCGATCGGCAGCATCGGTAGCAACGCCCAGCAGGCCCAGCGCGCCATCGGCGGCGGGGACGGCGGCGGCTTCAAGGCTATGGGCGCCAGCGCCCACGGTGTCAGCGTCGAAGTCATGGGCATCTACCGCAACGCCCGTCAGGCCATCACGGCCGCAGGGGAGGCCGGGTCGGCATTCAGCACGGCGTCCGGGCACACCAACCAGATGGGCTCTGATCTGGCTCGCGCGGGGGAGGCCGGTAAGGACCTGGCCCGGCTGGGCGAATCCGGCAAGGACATTGCCAAGATCGGCGACGCCGTGAAGGGCATCGGCGGCGGGAATGGCCTGTCCGGCATGGACCTGGCCATGAAGGGTCTGAGGGATGTCGGCGGCGACCTGGGCAGCTCCCTGGGCAAGGCGGGGAGCGTCCTCGACTCCATCCCCACCCCGGCCCTGGCCGCGTCTACGGCCATCAAGGGCATCGGCCTCGCGGGTGGTGTGTCAGCGATCGGCATGGGAGCCCTCGGCGCCGCCGTGGCTGGTGTCGGACTGGCGGGCGTCGCCGAAGATTTTGCCCACAACTCGCAGCTGATGAACGCCGGGTCAGAGGCTGTGCGCGGGTTCAACAAGCAGTTCAGCGCCATGCGTTCGGAGTCATCCGCCGCTGGCATGCCCCAGATGGACGCCTTCAAAGGCTCGCTGGCCGGTGTGGGCCACGAGCTCGCCGGCATCGGCGCGAAGAACATCGCCCCGGTCCTCCAGGACGCGACAGCTCTGGGTAACTCGGCGACGTCGGCGATGCGGCAGCTGGAGCCGGCGATCGGGCCCGCGACGCAGGCCTTGACCGCGCTCGGTGGCGCGGTGATCGGAGCGTTCGGTAACTCGGGTCCGGCGGTGACGAGCTTCGCTGACACGATCACCCAGAACTCGGCCGGGATCCAGTCGACCACCGAAGGCATCGTCAACACGATGTCGTCGCTGGGCAGCGCCGTCGTATCGACCTACGCCAACCTGCCGCAGGGCATGGCCAACGTGGGTTCGGGGAATCCCGCTCAGGCGATTGGCGACCTGGGTCGCTCGAAGCTCGGCGGCCTGTCGTTGCTGTCTGCGCACCCTGCGGGCACCTCGTTCGGGCCTGCGGATGGGCCTCCCAACACCCCTGGGGGCCCGGCCGCTCCGCCTTCCACGGACATTGGCTGGCACCCCGCCCAGTCCCACGGGGTCGGCAACTTCGACTCCCAAGGCGCGTTCGGACTGCCGAAGCTGCCTCCCGGCGGTGGTGGGGCATCACCCGACGCAAACCGGTTCTCCGGCATGGCGGCCGGCGACATCCTCACCCAGCAGCGCGCGGACGTCGGTCTTCCTCCGGTAGGTGCACCGCACTACTCCGGTGTTGGTCCTCGAGGGCCCGGTCAGTCCGTGGGCCCGATGCCCGCGAGCGCGGCGGCAGGCTTGGGTGGCGGCGGAATCCAGCCGTTCAACAACATGATGCAGGCCGCCCAGAACCAGGTAGCCGGTGGCGGTGCCTCGACGGGCACCGCGATGGTGCAGCACATCCAGAAGGCCGTTCAGGTCGCCGCACCAGCAGCTCAGGCTGGTGGTGCATCGATAGGTGCGGCGATGAACACCGGCATGGCGCAGGGGTCGAACAGCACCCAGTCGGTCATCGACACGGTGACGATCAAGCACTCCAAGCACATCATCGACATTGCGTCCGCCGCGCTCGGTATCCACTCCCCGTCCACCGAGTTCGACTACCTCGGCCGGATGACGTGGGCCGGGTTCGG
>Ga0070714_100001120_pt1 | contig 19256 bp, 20 predicted proteins | sample LARL83metaG_FD_65450 | JGI IMG/M metagenome (GOLD analysis project Ga0070714, IMG submission 65450) | Corn, switchgrass and miscanthus rhizosphere microbial communities from Kellogg Biological Station, Michigan, USA - LAR L8-3 metaG | ecosystem: Host-associated > Plants > Roots > Rhizosphere ... | reverse complement strand
CGCTCCAGAACGCGGCGTCGATCGCCAAGAACATCCTGACCACCGAGGCCATCGTGGCCGAGGCGCCCGAGAAGGAGAAGGCGGCGCCGATGGGTGGCGGGATGCCCGACATGATGTAAGTCGCATGGGGGGAGCAGGCTCCCCCCATGAACCCCCCACCGGGGGCGCTCGAGAGTGGAACCGCTGCGGGGGAGCCAGGCTCCCCCGCAGGTCGTTTTGCCGCCGGTGGAACGCTGGGGTGACTAATGGGTGCCTGGCACCTGGTAGTCAGAACGTCACGCCAGCGGCGACGGTCCGGTCGCAGGTGCGTAGGGTTCGTGCGTGATCGATTACCCGCCGGGCTACGACTTCCAGCGCTCCACCTTTCGCTTCCGGCGCTTCGGCGACGACCTCGCCAGCCGCTGGATCGACGGCGGACTGCACCGCGTCCTTCGCTCCGGCCTTCCCGTCCGGATCACCGCCGCCGGCGTCGAGCCGTACGGCGATCCCGGTAGCGGAGACGCGGCGGAGCTGCGCCACGTCCTCGGCTTCGAGTTCGACGCCGCCGGCCTGGCCGCCGCATACCCCGACATCGCCGCGGTGGCCCCCGGCTTCCTGCCGCCGCTGCTGGCCGACCCCTTCGAGATGCTGGTCACGTCGGTGACCGCCCAGCAGGTGTCACTGCACTCCGCGTGCGCGATGCGAAACCGCTTCGTGATGCGCTTCGGGAAGCGGATTCATGAGGACGGACGTGAGTGGTGGGCGTTCCCGCGGCCGTCCGACGTCGACCCCGACCGTCTGGACGGCCTCGGCCTCTCGGGCGCCAAGATCCGCTCCATCCAGGCTCTGGCCGTCGCCGACCTCGACCTGGCCGGCGCCGACGACGCGGACATCCGGACGCGGTTGACCGCGCTGCCCGGAATCGGCCCGTGGACGGTCGACTGGTTCCTCGCCCGCTGCCTGGGCCGGCCCGACGCCTTCGCGCCCGGCGACCTCGGCGTCCGCAAGGCGGTCGCCCGCTGGTACTCGGAGGGCGCCGACCTGATCTGGCCCGAGGCGCGCGTCCGTGAAGCCTGTACGCCACTCGGCCGCCACGCCAACCTGGCCGTCCACCACCTGCTCACGCTGCTCGCCTGAGGGCCCGCGGGATACGCTTTCGGGGCGATGGCACTCAAGACGCCGCCCGCCGCCCAGCCCGCGCCGGCCGCGCCGTCGCCGGTTCGCCGGTTCCTCTCCGACTATCGGTATCCGCTCGCCGTCTTCGCGGCCAGCCGGATCGGCGTCTACCTGCTGTTTGTGATCGTCGGGTGGACGCACCGGCGCCCGCGCTACTCGGGGCTGACCTACAAGGCGCTCTTCGCGCCGCTCGACCAGTGGGACGCGGTCTGGTACCACTGGGTGCTGCGGCACGGCTACGACCCGTCCATCGCCCACGGGAACGTGGCCGCCTTCTTTCCCCTGTGGCCGCTGGCCTGGCACACGGTGGCCTGGATCCCGGTGCCGGTCTACCTGGCCGGGAGCCTGCTCTCGACGGCGTTCTTCGGCGCAGCCCTGTGCCTGCTCTACCGGATGACGCTCGGCCGCTTCGACGAGGGGATGGCCCGCCGGACGGTGCTCTTCACCGCCATCTGGCCGCTCACGTTCGTCTTCTCGATGCCCTACTCGGAGAGCCTCTACCTGCTCTTGTCGCTGGCCGCCTTCGCGCTCACCTGGCACGGCCGCTGGTGGTCCGGCTCGGCGGCCGGCGCGCTGGCGGTGCTTGCCCGGCCGGTCGGGATCGCCCTCGTGCCGGCATTTGCGTGGCGGATCTACCGGGAGCGCCGCTTCGACTGGCGGGCCTACCTGCCGCTGCTCCTGATGGTCGCGGCCGAGCTCGGCTTCTTCGTCTACCTGGGCTGGCGCACCGGCGACTACCTGGGCAACACTGACGCTCAGCACCGCGGCTGGGGGCGAGGGTTCGTGCCGCTGCCGATCGAGGTCGGGCGGGCGATCTGGTACGACGTCATCCAGAACGGCCTCCTGCGCTCGGCGGCCGACACCTCCTTCACGCTGCTCTGGTGCTACCTCTGGTACCGGGCCTGGCGAGTGCTGCGGCTGCCCGGCGAGTACCTGATCTACGCCGCCCTGATCATCCTGCTGCCGTCCAGCGGCGGCTCGCTGCTGTCGATGGGCCGGATGGGCATGGTCGGCTTCCCGCTCTTCTGGGCGCTGGCCCAGTGGGCAGGCGACGAGCGGGTGGACACGCTGGTCAAGGTGATCTCGCCGGCGCTCCTGGCGATGCTGATGTTCCTCGCCTTCGGCACCCGCACCTTCGTGCCCTAGGCTGACTCGCGCAGGTTCTGGAAGACCAGGAAGCGGCCCTGCTCGGGCGGCGTCGGGGGGTCGCGGTGGACGAGCCGGAGGGTCGGGTCGGCGCCCAGCGCGGCGACTGTTCGCGGCGAGGTCGTCTTCAGGTCGATGACCACGTAGTTGACGCCGTAGTGCTGGAGGATGGCCCGCCGGGTCGCCTCCCGGGTGGTCGGATCGAGGAACAGGGTGACCGCCATCCGCCGCGCCTCGGGGTTGTCAAGCGGGTTGGCCCGCGTGTGCTGGGGGGTGATCGCGACCGCGTAGACGTCGGTCAGGCCGACGAGCTGATAGGCGATGCCGGTGTACCAGTCGGCGGCGGTCGACTTCCACGGCGCCAGCACCACGGGCAGCGAGCTGTCGTGGGCGCGCAGGAACGCAACCAGCTCGGGCGAGGTCTGGTTGTACAGGTGCTGCTGGCGGGCGCCGTGGACGATGTCGCTGCCCACCCGGCCGCCGTAGTCATCCCACGGCCCCGCGGCCAGAGCGAGCAGTAGGAGCAGGACGACCAGGCCGTTGGCCTGCACCGTCCCCGGCGGCGCCAGCGGCTCACGCCGGCGTAGCTGCAGCAAGAGGACGACCGTCCCCCAGATCGCCGTCACCGCGATCAGCAGGTTCGTCAATGAGAACGTGCCGCCGCTCGAGAACCAGACCGGGATCGGGCAGGCGTCCGCCAGCCGCATCGGGTCGCCCCAGAGCCAGCCGCGGTACTCGAGCACCCGTGAGGCGACCGCCAACGCCACCACGGCGGCGGCGATCCGCCAGCCGCGCAGGCGGGCGGCGACCAGCACGATGGCGATGCCGGTGACCGCCTCCCAGGGAATCGCTTCCCAGAGCCGGGTCGTCTGGCCGACGCCGATCAGGGTGGTCAGGAGCGCCCCCATTCCCGGCAGCGCGACCAGCGCCAGGCCGCCCGCGAAGAGGGCGCCCGGGACGACCAGGCGGCGGCAGCGCATGAGCAGCAGCGGCGCCGTCACCAGCGCCACCAGGAAGCCCATCCGGTGCTGCATCACCTGCTTGCCGGAGAGCGAGACGACGTGCCCGTGCCAGATCGTGAACTCGTCGCTGGTGAGCGGGATCGTGGCCGCGCGGTGACCGCCGCGGATGGCGACCAGCCAGATGAAGGCGACCACCAGCGCGGTGCCGACGGCGGCGCCGGCGAGCACCGACCAGGCTCGCCGCTGGATGATCGCCAAAGCCAGCAGCAGCGCCAGGTAGGGGATGGCGTAGGTGGGGTGGAGGATCGCGACCAGGACGGCGCTTGCCACCGTCGCCGCGGCGACCAGCCGGTCCTCCGGATCGCGTGCCACCTCCACCATGAGCGCGGCCGACGCCGGGATCGCGACCAGGAAGGTGAAGAAGCCCGGCTGGTTGAGCAGGCCGAGCTCGTTGCGGGACATGACGTCCCAGGCGGCGAGCACGACCGCCAGCCAGGCCACCTGCGTTCCGGCCAGCGCCCGGCCGCCGGCGTACACCGCCGGCACCAGCATGAAGGCAAAGGCCGGCACCATGTCCGGGTAGCCGATGGAGGCGTCAATCGCGGTCAGCTTGCAGGCGCCGGCGGCGACGCCGTGCAGCAGCGGGAAGGTGTAGCCGGCGTGCGGGTGCCCGTGCGAGAGCGGCGAGAGCGCGCTCAGGGACAGGCTGGGTAGGGCCAGGAGCTTACGAATGACGCCGGCGTGGAAGAGGGCGTCCCCCATCAGCTGCGGCTGCCACTGCAGGCTCGCCAGCGCCAGCAGAAGCGCGGCGCCGCCGACCAGCCACAGCTCCCGCCGCGGCAGGACGAACCAGGTGCCGAGCGGCGACATCGCGAGCGCCGCCGCCGACCCTACGAAGACCGCGCCGATCACCCAGCCGAACGACAGCCCGGTGATGAAGCCGAGTGCGAGCGGCACGCTCCAGGCGGCCAGCCCGGCCAGCGGCAGCACTCCCCATGAGGTTACGGCACCCAGCCGGGTGCGCAGCCCGGTCACGCACAGGAGCGCCCAGCCGGGCAGCCCCATCGAGACGGCCACGCCGACACAGATGGCGAGCTCGGCCGGCAGCAGCCAGCCGGCGAGGCGGGCGACGACGACCGCCGCCACCACCCAGCAGATCGCCATCGGTGCCCGGACGAGCGTCATGCCGGTGCCCGGCAGGCCGCCTCGACCAGCCGCGCGGCGAGCTCCACCCGGGCCGGGAGGCTGGCCACCTCGATCCACTCGTCCGCGGTGTGGTCGCTGCCGCCGGAAGGCCCCAGGCCGTCCAGGGTGGGAACGCCGTAGGCTCCGGTCCAGCAGCCGTCCGAGACCCCTCCCGAGAGCTCGTGGCCGATGTCCAGCCCGAGCTCGCCGGCGAGCCCGGTCGCCAGCTCGGCGAGCCACGCCGAGTACGGCATCGCCGGCCAGGTGCCGCGGCCCTCGAGCCGGTAGCCGATGCCGTCCCGGGCCGCCGGCTGGTCGAGCGCGGCCAGGGCGTGGTCGAGGTCGGCCGCCAGCGACGAGCGGATGTCGATCGTCGCCCGTGCCCAGCCGGGCACCGTGTTGGCGGCGTCGCCCGCCTGCACGGTGGTGATCACGGACGTCATCTCCGGTCGCCCGGTGGCGAGCCCCTCGATCCGCTCGATCTCCGGCGCCAGGGCCGAGACGGCGCTGCGGCCGCGGGCGGTGTCGGCGCCGGCGTGGGCGGCCCGGCCCTCCACGTGCAACGTCCGCCAGATGGCGCCCTTGCGGCTGGACACCAGGTTGCCGTTCTCGCGCGCGCACTCGAAGACCAGCGCCGCGGCGCTGCCGCGGGCCGGCTCGGTGGCGGCGGGAGCGCGCAGCCGCGTCTCCTCGTCGGCGCAGATCAGGAGGCGGAGCTCGGAGAACGGCCGGCGCGGAGAGGCGGCCAGCCGCTCCACCGCCATCGCCGCCAGCACCAGCCCACCCTTCATGTCCGCCACTCCCGGCCCGAAGCAGCGGTCGCCGGCGCGCCGGAACGGCCGCTCGCCGGCTGTGCCGAGCGGGAACACGGTGTCGGTGTGGCCAAGCAGCGAGACCGCCGGCACCCCGTCACCCGGCAGCGTCACCGCCAGGCTGCGGGCGGGGTTGTCGGGCTCGTCGATCCAGTGGTGGGAGACCCCGAGCGGCGCCAGCCAGCCCAGCAGCTCGGCCGCCACCTGCTCCTGCTCGATGCCGCCCGACGGCGAGTCGATCGCGACCAGCCGTTCCAGCCGCCCGCAGAACGTCTCGATGACGGCGGTGTCCGGCACGACGCGTGAGTGTACCGGGCCGGCTCTACTACGCTTCCGGTATGGCCGTCGTCCTCGACCGCGCGACGTTCCGGGCGTCCGGACGGGACACCCGTGCCTACCTGCAGAGCATGCTCAGCCAGGACGTCGAGGCGATCCCCGACGGCGGCGGCGCCTACGCCCTGCTGCTCACCCCGAAGGCCCGGGTGATCGCCGATGCAGAGGTGTTCGCAGTGGACGGGGCGCTCGTCCTGGCCCTGCCGCCCGCCGCCGCGGAGGACGCGGTGCGGGCGCTGGAGATGGCCCGCTTCCGCAAGAAGGTGGTCTTCGAGCCGACATCCGAGGTCGTGGTCTGGCACGGCGACGGCGGCCTGGCCGAGCTCGCCACCCCGGCCGGCCCGCTCGTCCTGGCGGCCGCGCCGCCGGGCACCGCGGAGCCTGCCGAGCGCTGGCAGGTGGCCCGGGTGGAGGCCGGGCTGCCCGAGTTCGGCACCGACTTCGACGCGTCGTCGATGCCGGCCGAGGCGGGGCTCGAGGATCGCGCGATCAGCTTCAGCAAGGGCTGCTATCCCGGCCAGGAGCCGGTCGCCCGCCTGCACTACCGGGGGCACGCGAACCGCGGCCTGCGCGGCCTCCGTCATGACGGCGAGCCGCCGCCGCCCGGGACGCCGGTCATCCAGGACGGCCGCGAGGTGGGGCGGACCGGCTCGGCGGCGGTCTCGGAGCGCTTTGGGCCGATCAGCCTGGCGGTGCTGCGGCGGGAGGTCGGCGACGGCGCGCAGGTCGACGCCGGTGGCGCCGCCACCGTCACCGGGCTTCCCTTTAGCTAGTCACGACTCCCAGTCGCCGACCGTGTAGGCCGCGCCGGGGGTGCCGCCGATGACGAGCAGTGTGGTCGGGCTGGCGGTCGACTCGAATTTCCGCCGCACTGCCGGCTCGACGGCGATCAGCCCGCCGGCGCCGACGGTCACCGGCGCGCCGTCCAGTGTCGCCGTCACCCCGCCGGCGTGGACGAAATAGAGCTCCTGCTGGCCGGACGCCGTCTCGTCGTGCTCGGGGATGAGGACGCTGCCGGCGTCCTTGGTGACGGCGTTCACCCCGAAGCTGGTGATTGCGAAGTGGTGGCGGATCGACTTCCAGGTCGCCGGCCAGTCAGGCTTCACAGGCGGCACGTCGTTCACGTCCTGCTCGATCTTCCAACCCGTTCCTGCCGTTGCGGTCATCGACGACCTCCTGGAGAGCCTGGCGAAGCCCCGATCCTACTCCTGGAACTCGTAGATGAGCCGGCCGCCGTGGCGAAATCCCTGTTTTGCGTAGAAGTCGGGGATTCCCAGCTCCTGGTCGTCGGGCGTCACCCGCAGCTCGATCGACTGGATGCCGCGGCGCCTGCACTCGTCGACGGCGGTGCGCAGCAGGCTTGCACCCAGGCCACGTCCCCGCGCCGAGGGCTGCACCCAGATCTCCTCGATCTCCGCGCTGGCGCCGCCGCTGGCCGAGATGCGGATCGTCGTCGAGGCCACGGCGGCGTCGTCGGCGACGGCGAAGAAGCCGCGGCCGGGATCGTCAAGGATCGCCTCCACGTTCTGGGCCAGGTGGGGCACCACCCGTCCCTCGTGGCTGAAGAACTCCTTCAACAGCCGCGTCACCTGCGGACCATCCTCCGGCGCCGCCAGCCGGATCGTTGGGTGTCTGGTCATCACGGTGGGCGATGATAGGCCAAGGATGGACGACCCTGGCGCATACGAGCGGGCCCGGCGTGCGGGCGCGGCGCGCCGGCGACGGAGCGCGCGGCGGCGGCGGACGGCCGCCCTGGGCGTGCTCCTGGTCGCGCTCGCCGCGGGCGGTTACGCGCTGGCGCGGAGCCAGTCTGGAGCGCCCGCGAGCGCCGCCAACCCGTCGTCGCTGGCGCATCCGACGACCGGCGGCGGGCCGTTCGCGCAGACCGCCTCGAGTGCCGGCTCGACGTCGGTCACGGGATCGACGAGGGCGGCCACCTCGCCGCCGCCGACGGGCACGGTGTCGCTGGCGGCGGTGGGCGACACGATGCTCGGCAACACGCCGACGCTGCCTCCCGACCCCGGCGCCTACTTCGACCGTGTCCGCTCCGCGCTTGCCGGCCAGATCGTGTTCGGCAACCTCGAGGGGACGCTGACCGACCGCGCCGACGGCAAGTGCGCCGGGGCCGCCGGCGGGACCTGCTTTGCGTTCCGGGCGCCGCCCTCCTACGCCAGGTATCTGCGCCGGGCCGGGTTCACGATCCTGTCCAACGCCAACAACCACTCCTTCGACTACTGGCAGCCGGGCCAGGACGACACCGTGCGGGCGCTGCACCGGGCCGGACTCGCGCAGACCGGGCTCCCCCACGAGGTCACCGTCGTTCGGGCCGGCCGACTGCGGGTGGCGTTCGTCGGCTTCGCGCCGTATTCGGACACCGCGCCGCTCCTCGACCCGGCGGCGGCCGCAGCGCTCATCCATCGCGCCGACCGGATGGCGGACGTCGTTGTCGTCGTCATCCACGCCGGCGCCGAGGGCGTCGGCGCCGAGCACGTGACCGGGAGCGAGGAGACGTACCTGGGTGAGGACCGCGGCAATCCGGAAGCGTTCGCCCATATGGCGGTCGACGACGGCGCGGATCTGGTGCTCGGCTCCGGCCCCCACGTCCTGCGGGGGATGGAGCTCTACCACCACCGGCTGATCGCCTACAGCCTGGGCAACTTCGCCGGCTACCACAACTTCAGCCTGGACGGCGCCCTGGCCACGTCGGTGATCCTCGAGGCGAAGCTGAACGCGGACGGAAGCTTCCGCCGCGGCCGCCTGCTCTCGGTGCGCCTGGTCGGCGCCGGCCAGCCCGAATTCGATCCTTCCGGAGCGGGCGCCGGGCTTGTTGCCACGCTCTCGCGCGACGACCTGGGACGGCACGGAGCCACCATCTCGGCGGCCGGCGCCATCACCCGCTCCTGACGATCCCCCGTCCGGGGGGTTCCCGCGGCACCCGGGTTCCCTATCTAGAGAGGGAACGCCCCGCAGCCGCCCCCGGCTCGGCTCCGACACTCGATTTTCCAGGAGACCCAATGATCAAGTGGAAGCAGCAGTCTTTCCGCGCCGCTTTGGTGCTGGCCGCCGTCGCCTCGTTCGTGGTTTCGGCCGGCGCCAGCCTCAAGTGGTCGTACTAGCGGCATCTCAAGGATAGGTCCCCGGCGGCCGAGAGAAGCCGTGCCGCCGATCTTCCGAGATGTCCACGTCCCACAAGCACCCGCCGCCGCTGATCCGGTTCGTCACGGCCGTCATGGCCACCGCCGTCCCGGTGGCGGCGGCGGCGCTTCTGGAGGTCTCCCGCAACCCGCCTGACGCGGCGGTCGCGCTCGGCGTCGGCGTCTTCGCGCTGGCGGCGATCACCGCCGAGTTCCAGCCGGTGCCGCTGGACGGCAGTGGCGCCCGCGCGGTCTCGCTGTCGTTCATCTTCCTGCTGGCCACCCAGATCCTCTTCGGGTGGCAGTACGGAGTGCTGGTCGCCCTGCTCAGCACCGGCGTCGTCGGCGCCTTCGAGCAGTCGCCGCTGATCCGCCGGGCCTTCAACACCGCCGTCTACACGCTGGCGGTCTTCGCCTCAGCGCTGCCCGGCCTCCTGCTTGGCCTGCAGGGCGGAACCGCGAACCCCGCGGCCTCCGACCGGCTGACCCTGCTCGCGATCACGGGCGGGGCGCTGTACGTGAGTGTGAACGTGCTCCTGGTTTCCGCCGCCGTCTCCCTGGCCGGCGGCTACCGGCTGCGCCGGGTGCTGGCAGACAACCTCCGCCATACCGGCCCGGCCTTCGTGATCATGGCCTTCATCGCCGGCCTGGCGACCTCGCTCTGGCGGGTGCGGCCGGAGCTGGAGGTGCTGCTGGCCGGCCCGCTCTTCGCCCTCGCCCTCTACCAGCGCTACGCCTATCGCACGGTGCTCGCCACGCGCGACGCCGAGACCGACGCGCTGACCGGGTTGGGCAACCACCGCTCGTTCCAGATCGACCTGCGCGAGACCCTGGCGATGGCCGCCTCGACCCGCGGCGCGGTCGCACTCTGCCTGATCGACCTGGACGACTTCAAGAGCATCAACGACCGCTTCGGGCACCCGGTCGGCGACCACGTCCTGGCCGGCGTCGCCGACCTCCTGCGTGAGGAGTTCGGGAGCAGCGGCGCCTTCCGCATCGGCGGCGAGGAGTTCGCGGTGGTGCTCGCCGGCCGCACCTCGACCGAGGCCTACGCGAGCATCGAGCGCCTCCATCACCGGCTCTGGCAGACGCAGTTTCCGCACGGCGAGGCGGTGACCGTCTCGGCCGGCATTGCCGGCTACCCGGACAACGCAGATGACCGCGACGAGCTCCTGAAGGTCGCCGACGGCGCCCTCTACTGGGCGAAGAACCACGGCAAGAACCGCTCCTGCACCTACAGCCCGTCGGTCGTCCGCATCTTCACGTCGACCGAGCTGGCCGAGACCGCCGAGCGCAGCGCCCGCCTGCGCGCGGCCGAGGGCCTGATCCGGGTGGTCGACGCCAAGGACACCTACGCCGGCGCCCACTCGCAGTCGGTGTCGCGGCTGGTCGAGGGCATCGCCCGATCGATGGGCCTCGAGGACGAGGTGGTGGAGCAGGTTCGGCTGGCGGGCCTTCTCCATGACCTGGGCAAGATCGCGATCCCGGACGCCATCCTCCAGAAGCCCGGCCAGCTCGATCCCGAGGAGCTGCGGCAGATGCGCGACCACGCCGAGCTCGGCTACCGGCTGCTCGAGGGCATGGGTGTGTCGCCGATCGACCGCTGGATCCGCCATCACCACGAGTGGTGGGACGGCTCGGGGTACCCGCTCGGCCTGGCCGGCGACGAGATCCCGCTGGGCTCGCGGATCATCCTGGTCGCCGACGCGTACGACGCCATGACGTCCGATCGCTGCTACCGCCCGGCGGGCTCCAGCGACGCCGCCCTGGCGGAGTTGCGCCGGCGTTCGTGGACGCAGTTCGACGCTCGGGTCGTTGCGGCGCTCGAGCGCTACCTGGCGTCGCCGGAGTCGCATCTCGCAGATTCGCCGCAGGTGGCGGCGGCCGGCTGATGGTGCTGCTGCTGGGATTTCTGCTCGCCCTCGCCGTCGCGCTCGCCGGCGGCGGCCGGGTGCGTCGGCTGGCCGATCTCCGGATCCGCGGGCTGGGGGTGTTCTACGCGGCGCTCGGGCTGCAGCTGGTGGCGTTCCCGACCGGAGTGCTTCCCTGGGCTCCCGGCGATCGCGTCGCCACCTGGATGTCGCTTGCCTCCTACGGCTGCCTGATCGTCGGCATCCTCTGCAACCTCAGGCTTCCGGGCGCCCGGCTGCTCGGGCTCGGCATGGCCTCGAACCTCGTCGCCATTCTCGCCAACAGCGGCCACATGCCGAGCACCGCCGGCGCCCGGCGGACGGCCGGCATCGTCGAGCATGGCGTCCACAACAACAGCGTCGCCCTGGCCGATCCGCGGCTGTCCTGGCTGGTCGACCGGTTCGCCGTGCCGCACTGGATGCCGTTTGCCAACGTCTTCTCGGTCGGTGACGCGCTGATCGTCGCCGGCGCCCTCGTGCTGCTCTGGCGGGGAATGGGCGCGACGCTGCCCGGCCGCCGTCAGCAGCCGCTGGAGACTGGCCTGGCCGGCGGCCCCAGCGGCACGCCGTAGCCCGTCAGTCGCTTGCGCAGCAGGTGCCGGTAGACGTCCATGTCGGCGTGCTGCCAGTCGCTGTGGGTCTGGCAGCGCCAGGCCGCGACCAGCTCGTGGTGGTAGGGGCTGGTCAGGCTCTCGCTGTGCCCGATCACGTTGCGCAGCTGGATGTGGAAGCGCCAGGCCAGCCAGGCGGTGAGCGCCAGCGACGACCGCATCTGCACCCGGTCGTGCAGGATCTCGGCGTCCGACGTCCCCACATGCTCGATCCCGATCGCCGTCCAGTTCAACCCGACCGTGTGGCGGCAGATCGTGTCCAGGGGAACGAGCTGGTAGATCGTGCCGTCGCGGTCGATCACGAAGTGGGCGCAGGTGCCGGGCAGCTCGTGGAGTTCGCTGTCCGGGGCGTCGCTGGCGAAGGCCGCGTAGGCCGAGGCGAACGTCTGCGATGCGGTGTAGTGCTCGACGATCACGTGCGGGTGGCGCAGGCGCCAGGTGTGAATGCCGTAGTGGCGGGCCGCGTAGGCTGCCGTCTGCGCCCGCCGCACGGCGCCGAAGGGGATCGGCCGCCAGACGATGCGGGGACGGGGCGGGTGCTCGGTCTTCTGCGCCGGGACCGGCCGCTGGGACGCGGTTGTGCCGGCCGGCGGCAATCCATGCACGCCGGCGCAGCCGCAGGCTGCGAGGACGAGCGCCAGAATCAGCCAGAGCCTCATGGCCGAAGAATGTCAGGTGACGCGGGTGGCCCCAGCCCAGTGCGCGTCGTACCAGCCGGCCAGCGTCCCGATCTGCACCCGCGTTCCGGTGTGCGGGGCATGGATGAATCGGCCGCCGCCGATGTAGATGCCGACATGGCCGAGTGCGTCGAAGAAGACCAGGTCGCCCGGCCGCAGGTCGCCCCGGCTGACGTGCCGGCCGGCGTTGTACTGGGCGTAGCTGGTTCGCGGCAGGTGAACGCCGAGCTTGCCGTAGACGTACTGGACGAGTCCGGAACAGTCGAATCCGGAGGGGCCCTCGCCGCCCCAGACGTACGGCACCCCCAGGTACTGCTCGGCGGTGTGCACGGCGCGCTCCCCCAGGCCCAGCCGAGCCGGCCGGTGGCTGCGGCGGTGATGGCGGTGATGCCGGGGGCGGTGATGGGCCGGCGCCCTGGCATGCGTCCGCGGCGCTCGCCAGTGGCCGGCCGCTCGCAGCGCGCGCATCGTGAACGGCCCGACCTGGCCGTCGACGACCAGCCCGTGCGTGCGCTGGAAGGCCTCGACCGCGGCAAGCGTCACCGGCCCGAAGACCCCGTCGTCGGGGATTTCCAGCCGCCGCTGGACGGCGGCAACGGCTGCCCCATCGGATCCCACCTCGAGGATTCGCTCGCCCGGCCGGCCACGGTTCTGACGCTGCAGCGCGGCCCAGGTGAGTGGCCCCACCTGCCCGTCCACCAGCAGACCGGCCTCGCGCTGAAAGCGCTTCACGGCGTGCAGGGTGTGGTGCCCGAACACCCCGTCGGGGGTGACGCCGAGCAGGCGCTGCAGGTGGACGACGTCCGGCCCGGTCGAGTGCAGCCGGAGGATGCGTTGGTGCTGACGGCTGGCCGCCGCTCGGCGGGTGGTATGGCCGGATTTGGCGGTGCCGGCGAAGGCCGGCGCGCCGGTGCCCGCGGCCGAGACCAGCATCGCCAGCGGTACGCCGATCCGCCGCATCCGCCGCCGCCGGGCGCGCGCCGTCCGCCGCCGCTGCGAGCGCTGCTCCGAGTAGCGCCAGAGGTCGACCGACCCCAGATCTCGCACGTACGTCATGACCGCCCCCTCGTTGCTGGGGCGACTCTACGGACAACGGGTGAGCGATCTGTGGCCCGGCGGTTAGCGAACTGTGTGAGCTGCCGCGCCCTTGCTACGGTTCCGGCAGGGTGGTGGCGCTGCCGTGAACTATCGGACTGCGACGGTCGATGAGCTGCAGGACATCGGCTACCGCCAGGACACACACATGCGGCCGGTCCGCCACCACCTGGGGATCAGCGCATTCGGCACGAACGCCTGGACGGCTGCCAACGAGGGTGACCGGCTCATGCCCGAGCACCGCGAGGACGAGGGCAACCAGGAGCTGTACGTCGTCCTGCGCGGCCGGGCGCGGTTCGAGATCGACGGCGACCGCGTGGACGCGCCGCAGGGGACGCTCGTATACGTCGGGCCGGAGGGGACCCGAACCGCCTTTGCCGAGGAGGCAGGCACGACGGTGCTCGCCATCGGCAGTACGGTCGGGCAGGCCTACGAGGCCGGCGGCTGGGAGGTCTGGGCGGAGTTCCATCCCGCCTACGAGGCCGGCGACTACGCGGCGGTGAGCGACGGCGCCCGGGAGGTGGTCGAGGCAAGTGAGTACGCCACGCCCTTCTACAACCTCGCCTGCTGCGAGGCGATGGCGGGCCGGCCGGAGGATGCGATCGGTCACCTCCGGGTGGCGTTCGAGCGGCGACCGAGCCTCCGCGACTTTGCCAGCGAGGACACCGACCTCGAGTCGCTGCGAGACGAGCCGGCGTTCCGCGAGCTCCTCGGCTGACCGTCATCCGCCACCGCCGATACCGTGGCGACATGCTTCCCGACCGCAATGCGACCACGCCGCTTCCCGGCGCCGCCTGCCGGCTGCCCGAGCACCTGGCCGACAACCCCTGCCCGCGCTGCGGGGCGGAGATGATCTGGGCGAAGGCCTCCTGGCACTGCCTGCGCTGCCGCTACAAGGAAGGCTGCTGCTGACGGTCGAGTTTGCTGCTGCATAAGCATGCAGCGTGCGTGTATGCTCTTGCGGGCAATGTGGAGTTCGACGAACGATGACCGGCGCCTTGTCGCTTCGATGCGGCAGGCGGGGGTGACGGTGGCCGGCGTGGTCGGTGCGCCGGCCACCGCCCCCGTGAAATCATGAGCGACCGCCGGCACGAGATCGCGACGCTGCTCGACGAGCACGAGGTGTCGACGCAGCTGCAGCTGCAGCGGCTGCTTGCCCAGCGCGGCCACGAGGTCACGCAGGCGACCGTGTCCCGCGACCTCGACCGCCTGGGTGCGATGCGGGTGCGCCGGCACGGCCGCCTGGTCTACGCCCTGCCCGAGAGCGAGGCCGAGCCGGCCGACCCGCTGGCCGCTCTTGTGCTGGCGCTCGGGCTCGTCCGCACCATGGAGGCGTCTGGCCAACTGCTCGTCCTTCGCACCGGCCCCGCCAACGCGCATCCGGTGGCGCTCGCATTCGACAATGCCGAGCTTCCCCAGGTCGCCGGCACGATCGCCGGCGATGACACGCTGGCGGTGGTCGCCCGCGAGCCGGCCGGCGGCCGCGAGCTCATCACACTCATTCTCGAGCTCAAGGAGCGCTACGCATGACCGACCGGATCGTCCTCGCATACTCTGGCGGCCTCGACACGTCGGTGGCGCTGCGTTGGCTGGCCGAGGAGTACGGCGCCGAGGTGGTCGCCCTCCTGGTCGACGTCGGCCAGGGCGTCGACCGCGAGCAGGCCGAGGCGCGGGCGGCCGCAGCGGGGGCCGTCGAGACCGTCATCGTGGATGCCCGGGACGAGTTCGCGCGCGAGTTCGTGCTCCCGGTGCTCCAGGCCTGCGCCCTCTACGAGGGCCGCTACCCCTTGGTGTCGGCGCTCTCGCGACCGCTGATCGCCCGCCATCTGGTCGACGTGGCGCGCCGGCGCGGCGCAGGCGCCGTCGCCCACGGCTGTACCGGCAAGGGCAACGACCAGGTGCGCTTCGAGACGGCAGTGTCGGCCCTCGCCCCCGACCTGGCGGTGCTGGCGCCGGTCCGCGACTGGGGCATGACCCGCAGCCAGGAGATCGCCTACGCCGACCAGCACGGCATCGAGGTGCCGGTGCGGATCGGCGAGGCGTACTCGATCGACCACAACCTGTGGGGCCGCTCAATCGAGGCGGGGCCGCTGGAGGATCCGTGGGCGGCGCCGCCCGAGCAGGCGTTCGCGCTGACTGCTGCGCCGGATCGGGCGCTGCCGGCGCCGCAGGAGGTGACGGTCGGCTTCGAGGCCGGCCTGCCGGTGGCGATCGACGGCGAGCCGCTCGATCTGGTATCGCTGATCGGCCGGGCAGCCGCCCTGGCCGGGGCTCACGGCGTCGGCCGCATCGACATGATCGAGAACCGCCTGGTGGGGATCAAGAGCCGCGAGATCTACGAGGTGCCGGCGGCCGCCCTCCTGCTGGCCGCCTACGCCGGCGTCGAGGAGCTCGTCTGCGAGCGCGACCTGGCCCACGCCAAGGCCGGGCTCGCGCTGCGCTACGCGGAGCTCGTCTACAACGGCCTCTGGTTCTCGCCGCTTCGCCTGGCACTCGACGCGTTCATGCACCACGCAGCGGCGACGGTGACCGGCGAGGCCCGCGTGCGGCTCTTCCGCGGTGCTTGCCAGGTGGTCGGCCGGCGCGCGCCTGACTCGCTCTACGACCACGGCCTTGCGACCTACGAGGAGGGCGATCGGTTCCAGCATCAGGCGGCGGCCGGCTTCATCCACGTCTGGTCGCTGCCGACCAAGACGTGGGCCGCGGTCACCGGGGTGGCCGTGGCTGATAGCGTCGAGGTGTGAGCGAACCGCTGTGGTCCGGCCGTCTCGCCGGCGGCCTCGACCCCGTCGTGCTGGACTTCACCGCGTCGTTGGCGGTCGACCGGCGGTTGCTCGAGTTCGACCTGCGGGCAAGCGCGGTGCACGTGCGCATGCTGGCCCGGCAGGGGCTGATCGACGGCGGGCTGGCGGAACGGATCGTCGACGCGCTCGAGCAGGTCGAGCTGGAGCCCAACGCATCCGACGAGGACGTCCACTCGGCGATCGAGCGCCTGCTCGGCGACCTGGGGCCATCGGTGCATGCCGGCCGCAGCCGCAACGACCAGGTGCAGACCGCGATGCGACTCTGGGTCAAGGACGCTTGCCAGCGCGGCCGGACGGCGGTGCGCTCACTGGGAAGCGCGCTGCTCGACCGCGCAGATGCCGACGGCGACGCCGTCCTGCCTGCCTACACGCACGGCCAGCGCGCCCAGCCGGTCTGGCTGGGACAGCACCTTGCGGCGCACGCATGGGCGCTTTCCCGCGACGCCTCGCGGCTGGCGGCGGTGCGGGAGGCGGCCGACGTCTGCCCGCTGGGCGCCGGTGCGGCGGCCGGCTCCAGCCTGCCCCTCGACCCGGACTGGGTGGCGGCCGAGCTGGGCTTCGCCGGCCGCTTCCAGAATCCGCTCGACGCGGTCGCCGACCGCGACTACGTGTCCGGGCTCTGCTACGCGGCGGCGCTCTGCATGGTGCACCTGTCGCGGCTGGCGGAGGAGCTCGTCCTGTGGACGTCGGCGGAGTACGCCTTCGCCGAGCTGGACGACTCGGCGGCCACCGGCTCCTCGATGATGCCGCAGAAGAAGAACCCGGACGCCGCCGAGCTGACGCGCGGCAGGGCGGGGACGGCGATCGGCCGGCTGGCCGGGCTGCTGGCGGCGCTGAAGGGGTTGCCGCTGGCGTACAACCGCGACCTGCAGGAGGACAAGCGGGCGGCCTTTGACCAGGTCGACGATCTGCTGGGGGCGCTGGCTGCGATGGAGGTCTGCGTGCGCGGCCTGCGCTTCGACCGCGCGCGGATGGCGGCTGCCGCCGGCGACGGGGTGACAGTCGCCACTGACGTCGCCGAGGCGCTGGTGCGCGACGGCGTGCCCTTCCGCGAGGCGCACCGCCAGGTGGCGGAGCGAATCGCCGCCGGCGAGCGGTTCGCCTCGCCGACCGCGGCCGACGCAGCCGCCGGTCGCCAGCCGCTGGACGAGCTCGCCGCGCAGCTCGCCCGCGCCCGCGCAGCCCTCATCTAGGGACGCCGGGCGGCCTCTAGGATGCGCGACCGTGACGGAGGAGCGACGACGCGGCATCGGGAGGTTGGGCGCCGCGCTGCGGGGCATCGCCGTCGACACCAGCGCCCTCCGCGACTCCCGCGACTTCCGGCTGCTCACGCTGGGCGGGTTCATCTCCGGCCTGGGCACCCAGGTGACGCTTGTCGCGCTGCCCTATCAGGTCTATGTGCTCACCCGGTCGTCCTTCCAGGTCGGGTTGATCGGCCTCGCCGAGCTGGTGCCCCTGATCGTCCTGTCGCTGGTCGGCGGCAGTCTGGCCGATCGCATGGACCGGCGCCGGCTGCTCCAGATCTCGCAGGTCGCCCAGCTCGCGGTGTCGGCGGCCCTGGTGCTGGTCACGGCCACCGGGCCGCCGCCGGTGGGCATGCTCTACGCGCTGGCCGGGCTGGCTGCGGCCGGCGCGGCGATCGACCGGCCGACCCGGACGGCGATGCTGCCGAACATGGTCGGGGCGGCGCGGCTGCGACCGGCGCTCGCGTTCAACTACGGCCTCTACCAGCTGACGATGGTCGTCGGCCCGGCGCTCGGCGGCGTCGTCATCGCGGTCGTCGGCCTCGGCTGGGCATACACCCTGGACGTCGCCACCTTCCTGGCCATGATCGTCTCGGTCGCGCTCATCTCACCGCAGCCCCTGCCGGGCGGCGACGGGCAGGAGCCGGTGCTGGCGGCGATCCGCAAGGGCCTCGCCTTCACCTGGAGCAAGGGCGAGCTGATGGGCAGCTTCGCGATCGACATCCTGGCCATGACCTTCGGCATGCCGCGGGCCCTCTTCCCGGCGCTCGCCCTGACCGTGTACGGCGCCGGCCCGGCCGGCGTCGGCCTGCTCTACGCCGCGGTGTCGGCGGGCGCGGTGGTGGCCGCGTTCACCACCGGATGGCTCAGCCATGCCCGCCGGCTGGGACGGATCGTGGTCGCGGCCGTCACCGTCTGGGGCGTCGGGATCGCGCTGGCCGGCCTGACCACGAGCATCGGCGTCGGCATGCTCTGTCTGGCCGTGGCTGGCGCCGCCGACAGTGTCAGCGCGGTCTGCCGGTCGACCATTCTGCAGACGGTCACGCCGGACCCGATGCGGGGACGGTTGTCGGCGATCTACTCGCTGGTTGTCGCCGGCGGCCCGCGCCTCGGCGACGTCGAGTCGGGCACCGTGGCGGCCGCATTCGGAACCCAGGCGTCGGTGGTCTCGGGCGGACTTCTCTGCCTGGTCGGGATCGTCCCCATCATGGTCGCGTTCCCGGAGTTCTGGCGCTACGGCGACGGCGACGGCGGCTCGGCTGAGCCCGTCCCCACCGCCTGACCCTCGACCGTGTCCATCCACTTGCGGTGGTGCCGACGCGCCCAGTCGCGCCGGACGCCGCCCAGGAGGATCCCGCGCATCGAGTGGCGGGTGCTGGGATTGACCAGCGCCAGCCACAGGTGGCCGGCGACCAGCGGCAGCGCCACCCAGGTGGCCAGGTCGTGGACGAGGATCGCGCTGGTACGGCCGCGGAAGGCGGCGTCGGTCTCCTGCAGGTACATCAGGGTGCCGCTGACGGTGAAGACCACCATCAGCCCCGACACGATGGCCGTGTTCAGCTTCTGGCCGGCGTTGAACCGGCCCTGGGCCGGCTCGTCGCCGCGGCGCGTGACCGCCCACTGCAGCCAGCGCCGGTCGTCCTCGTCAAAGCGGTCGATCTCGCGCGCCGCCCCCCGGAACTGGCGCCCGTTTCCGGGCAGAAGCGCGATCAGCCCGGCCCAGAAGGCGATCGCCGCGCCCAGGTGGATGGACTTCCACATTCCGCGGTTGGCGGCCACCTCGGCCAGCGAGGGCAGGTAGAGGATGAGGCCGGTCGCCGCCATGGTCAGGAAGGTGACCGCGAGCAGCCAGTGCAGCGTGCGCTCGAACGCCGAAAAGCGCGTCACGTAGCGCGAGGTGCGCGCAGTGTCAGAAGTAGCCGTTGGACCGCCCCACCCAGGCGTCCACGTCGTAGCCGCGCTGCTCCCAGTAGCCCGGCACCAGCTTGTCCACCAGCTCGATCCGGTGTAGCCACTTGACGCCCTTGTAGCCGTACATCTCGGGAATCACCAGCCGCAGCGGCGCCCCGTGCTCGCGCGGGAGCGGCGCGCCCTCCATGGTGTGGGCGAGCATGACCTGCGGCATCGTCGTCTGCTCCAGCGACAGCGTGTCGACGTACGGGTGCTCGAGCGAGACGAAGTTGACGTA
>Ga0070714_100001119_pt1 | contig 19262 bp, 19 predicted proteins | sample LARL83metaG_FD_65450 | JGI IMG/M metagenome (GOLD analysis project Ga0070714, IMG submission 65450) | Corn, switchgrass and miscanthus rhizosphere microbial communities from Kellogg Biological Station, Michigan, USA - LAR L8-3 metaG | ecosystem: Host-associated > Plants > Roots > Rhizosphere ... | reverse complement strand
ATGCCTTGGCCGGCTGGAACTTCCGCATCAGCGCGGTTAGCATGCACTGCAATTCGTCAGCAGAATATGATAAATCGCGAAATTCCTGCTCGCGTATGAAGTGCAGATCACGAGACAACAACACGTGATATTCCAGTTCCGCTGCCGACCCGCGGGCGATCTGCAGAAAGCGAACCATCTCTCCATCGGAGCGACGGCCGCAACCTTCAGCAATGTTGGCTGCAATTGACGCAGCAGAACGTCTCATCTGACTGCTCAACCCAAACAGCTCCTCGCGTGGAAAGGTGCGAGTCGTGCTATACACCACCAAAGTCAACTCATGCGCCTTACGCCAAACCTGCAACTCCTTAAAGCTTTTCACAGAACCTCCTTTTGCCTGCCCCATGTGTTCGCGCCTCACGGCTCGCTGCTCACGGCTCGCCGCTCAGAAGCTCCTCACAAAATTCTTCCCCGGCAACTGTTTCACCTTCCCGGCCAGCTCCAACTCAAACAGCGCCGCGAAGATTTCCGAAGAAGAAATTTCAGCTTCGAGCTTCTCGATGATCTCGTCGAGATGCAGGGCCTCATCGGCCTTGAGCACGGCGTAGATCTTCTTTTCGTACGGAGAGAGCGAAGGTTCCTCAAATAAAGATGCCGTTTGGCCTGAATGAGATTCAGAGCCGGCCGGCGGGGTCAGCGCAAGTTGCACATCTGCGGGGAGTTCCTCCCATACGTCCTCCCACGTGGCGACCAGGTGGGCGCCTTGTTTGATGAGGGTATTCGGCCCCCAGGAATTCTTGTTGGTGACATTGCCAGGCACGGCGTAGACGTCGCGTCCTTGCTCGAGCGCACACCGCGCGGTGATGCGAGTGCCGCTGTATTCAGCAGCTTCGACAACCAGAACCGCGAACGACATGCCGCTGATGATGCGGTTACGGATGGGGAAATTCTGCGGGGCGGGGAAGGTGTTGAGAGGGAACTCAGAGACGAGCGCCCCTCCGAAGCTAAGGATCTGATCACTCAATCGTGAGTTTTCTTTCGGATAGACGACATCCACCCCGGTTCCAAACACTGCGACCGTTTTTCCCTTTGCGGATACCGCGCCGCGATGCGCCGCACTGTCCACGCCACGAGCGAGTCCGCTAAAGATCACCAGTCCGCGGGCTGCCAGATCGCACGAGAGCCGCTCAGCCATGCCGATTCCATAAGGCGTCGGATGCCGCGTGCCAATCACAGCAATTCCCGCGCGGTTCAGCGATTCCACGTTCCCGCGAACATAAAGGACCAGCGGCGGATCGTAGATCTGCTTGAGTCGGGCGGGATACTCCATGTCCTCCATCGCTACAACTTGAATGTCGAGACCGGCAGCCTTGCTCATCTCTTCGTGTGCGAGTTCGAGCGACTTGCCCGTCCCGATCGCTTGCGCGGCAGCGGCCGGCAAACCCGCCGCCTCGAGTTCGGTTAATGAGACTTGGAATACTCTGTCAATTCCGCCGAAGAATTCCACCAGGCGCCGAGCCCGCGTTGGGCCCAGCCCTGGCGTCAGCGCCAGAGCGATCCACGCAATCTGTTTGGAATTGTCCGCGACTGGCGAGGGTGTCACAGTGGTTTTGGTCGACAAAGGACGCCTCCAGTCTGGAGGCTAGGGACGCCGGAAATCGCAAGTCAAGGTCATCCGTCACATGGGTGCTAGAATTTTGGAGCGAAGCAGTGAGCGGCGAGCAATGAGCAGCGAGCAGACGGGCGCTTTTTAGTCTGCAACCCGCTGTAAACAGAACAACTTGTGCGTAGATAGCAAGAGGATCGGATCTGCTCGCAGCTCATGGCTCGCTGCTCACAGCTCAATGCGCATCTCCGCCATCTCGTATCTCAACACCGCCCCACTGATGTGGGATTTCGAGCATGGTCTCGCCAGCCCGGAGTTCGAGATCTCCTACACCGTGCCTTCGCAATGTGCTGCGGAGCTGGCGCGGGGAACTGCGGATATCGGAATCATTCCTGCGGCGGCGTACGCGACCATACCGAATCTCGTGATCATTCCCGGCGTGGCGATCGCCTCCAAGCAGCCGGTGCGCTCGATCCTGCTGGTCAGTCACAAGCCCCTCGACGAGATCAGAACCGTCGCGCTCGACAAGTCTTCTCTTACTTCTGTCGCGCTCACTCGTGTGCTGTTCGAAAAATTCTGGGGAGGGGAGAGGACATTCACTTCGGCTGATCCCGATCTCGAGTCCATGCTGGCCAGCAGCGATGCCGCGCTGCTAATCGGCGATCCCGCGCTGCGGGTGGACCGTTCAAGATACGAGACCTGGGACCTTGCCGAAGAGTGGATTCGCTTCACCGGCAAGCCCTTCGTCTTTGCCTTCTGGGCTGTCCGGCGAGATGCACTCAACAATACAGGGCGCGATCTAGCCTCCATCTTCAACCAGTCTCGCGACCATGGTCTGCAGTCGAACAATCTAGAAGACATTGTTCGCGCCTGGTCGCCAAAGCTCGGCATCACCGAGCAAGCCGCTCGCGACTACCTCACCCATAGCATCCATTTCCAACTTGACGACGACTGCCTCGACGGCCTGCGCCTGTTCTACGCGTATGCCCATCGTTATGGTGTCTTACCCAGAGCGCCGCAGCTGCAGTTTGCTCAAACCAGCGTAGTTAAAGGTTGATCTTCGAGGACTCAGCAGAGATACACTTTGGTACTCAGAGAGTCCTGAGCACGCGTGCTATAATCTCTTCAGTCGCTATTTCCACGGTTTGCTCGTTACGCGGTGACCCCGTTGGGTCAGCTTCATCTCCGCCTTCCTGCCCGCCGTTTAGTTCGGCGCCTAATCCAAAATTGACGTGAGCGGCCAGGAACTCCTGACATTTGTCCAGGTTTGTAACGAAAGCCCCTCCAGAAAGAAACATTAAGAATGACGAAGTTTACGGAACTGCCCCTGTCTTCTGCGTTGCAGCAGAAGCTGGCAGCAGCTCAATTCATTACCCCAACCCCAATTCAGGCGAGCACGATTCCGCCTGCTCTCGAAGGCAAAGACGTGATCGGCACCGCCCAAACCGGCACCGGCAAGACGCTAGCTTTCCTGATTCCGATCATCGAGATGCTGCAGCGCGAGAACCCGCGTAAGGCAGCTGCCCTGGTGCTGTTACCCACCCGCGAGTTGGCCATGCAGGTCCACGAGCAGTACGAGAATCTGCGCAGCAAGAACATGTCGAAGGCGGCATTAGTAGTCGGAGGTCTTTCCGAAAAAGTGCAGATCCAGAACCTGCGCACTTGCGGACTCGTGATCGCCACTCCTGGACGCTTGCAGGATTTCATCACCCGCAGGCTCGCCGATCTGAGCCAAATCAAGATTCTGGTCCTCGACGAAGCTGATCGCATGCTGGACATGGGATTTCTACCCGCGATTCGTCGGATTCTTGCGATTCTGCCGTCGCGCCGCCAAACATTGTGCTTCTCCGCGACCATGGAGCAGTCCGTGTCAAGCCTCGTTCACGAATACATGCGCAACCCCGTTCGAATTGCTCTAGGCTCAGTGCTAAAGCCTGCCGAGAGCGTGCAGTTAAGAGCTTATGAGGTTCGGCCGGGCGAGAAGCTCGACACCTTGCGCCAACTGTTGTACGAGGAGTCCGGACAGACGCTTATTTTCACGCGCACCAAGCGCGGATCGCAGCGGCTAGCCGGTGATCTTGTCCGCGACGGCTTCCGCGCCACCATGATCCACGGCGACCGCTCACAATCGCAGCGCAACGCAGCGCTGAGTGGGTTCCAGGAAGGCCGCTTCCAGGTGCTGGTTGCCACCGATGTGGCCTCCCGCGGTCTGCATGTCGACGACGTCGCTCACGTCATCAATTACGATGTGCCCAAGATTGCCGAAGATTTCATTCACCGCGTCGGACGAACCGGCCGCGCCGGCTCCCGCGGACGTGCCTCTACTCTGGTTGCAGGCGCTGAGGTGCTGGAGCTTCGCAATATTGAGCGGACGCTTAAGTTGCGTATCGAACGCGTGCAGGTTGAGAATTCAAACCGCCCGGCCAAGGTGGTCAAGAATACTCTGCCTTCACGGACACTGAACGCTCTTCCAGGCGAGGTATTCGTCTAAAAACTAAACCACGGGCTCGGGTTAGTTCCGTGGCATGGATCACCCGAGCCGGTTGGTTTTCATTGTCCAACTCCCCCGCCACATACCACTCCGGAGTGGCAAACTGGCTTCTAAGCTTTGATGCTCCTGCCGTCTCCTATCTTTGCTGCGCTCTTTGTCTGGCGCTGGATCCTGCGTCTAGGTGGTCCAGGCTTGATCTTCCTCGGTGTTGTCGATAACTCGGTCGTCCCCTTGACCGGCAGCATGGATGTGCTCACCATCTGGCTTGCCGCCGGGCATCGCGACGTCTGGCCCTATTACGCGTTCATGGCCACCATTGGTGCGGTGATTGGTGGATACATCACCTATGCGTTGGGACGCGAGGGCGGCAAAGAAGCCATGGAGCGCAAACTCAGGAAAGAGAAAGCAGAAAAGCTCTTCAAGCGCTTTGATCGCTGGGGCTTTGAATCTGTTGCAGTGGGCGCCGTGCTGCCGCCGCCGTTCCCGCTGGTGCCGGTGCTTTTGGCTGCTGGTGCTTTGCAGTATTCGCGAAAGAAATTTCTCGCGGCGCTCACGCTTGGACGCAGTGTCCGCTACTGCCTGGTGGCGGGATTAGGCTCGCTGTATGCCGGGCCAATCACTTCGTTCTTCTCACGCTATTACAAGCCGACAGCGCTGGTGCTAGCCGGCATCGCCGCCATCGGAAGCTTCTTCGCCATTCGTGAATACGTGCATTCTCGCAAGCGCCGCTCCGGCAGTCCCGGCACACTCCATCCTGGAAAAGCCGCCTAAGCAATCTAGCTCTTTGAGACTAGAGCTGTCCCTCCCGCTGACGGAGCTTGTGTAGGAAGCGATGTGCCTTCTTAACATCTCGCCCAATCTGGTCCCGAAGCTCCTGCACCGAAGGGAACTTCATTTCATCGCGCAGGCGTGAGAGGAATGAGAGCTCAATCGGTGTCTGGGCCGTCAGTTCGATGGGATGGAAGTTGAGCAGGTGAGTTTCTATCGCAAACGATTCTTCCCCGAACGTGGGCCGGTTCCCAATATTCGTAACCGAGTCGAAGCACTCCTGGCTCACACGAGTGCGAGTGATGTAGACGCCATCGCGGGGCACAAGTTCTTCGTAGCGCGAAAGGTTAATTGTCGGCACAGTGTACTTCGACCCGTATCCGCGACCTCGTCCGGCGGTCGAAAGAATGCTGAATGGTCGCGTCAGCAGTACACGCGCGCGCTGCATGTCGCCAGCTCGAATGAGTTCTCGAATCCGCGTGCTTGAGACGGAAGCACCGCGAATCCGCATCTCCGGATAGACCACGACTTCAAATCCAAGCCCCCGGCCGAATTCGACCAGCATGGCAACGTCGCCCGAAGCCTTGTGTCCGAAATGGAAGTTGTAGCCTTCGTGGATTTCGACCGCGTGCAACCGGTCGCGCAGTATCTGCTCGGCAAATTCGCGGGGGCTCATCAGAGAGAGATCACGCGTGAAGGGAAGCAGCAGGACCGCATCGACTCCCGACTGGTCGAGCAGTCGCAGCTTCTCTGGCATCGGCGTGATCAACTTCAATCCAGAATCCGGCCGCAGAATCCGCATCGGATGCGGCTCAAAGCTGACTGCCACGGACTTGGCTCCTCGACTGCCAGCGCGGGAAACAATCTGCTGCAGCACGCGCCGATGCGCGCGGTGCACACCGTCGAAGTTACCGACGCTCACCAGCGTAGGGCCGAAATCCGCGGGAATCTCGCTCAAGTGCCGGAAGACTTGCATCAGATTTCGAACTCCAGTTTCATGCCGTCGTAGCAGAGTTGAACGTTTCCCGGCAGCGAAGCGTTGGTTGTCTCATGCGGCAGGTCGTGGCAGATATGCGTGAAGAATGCCCGTCGAGGTTTCAGGCGCTCCACCGTTTGGAGCGAATGCTCGACGGTCGAATGCGTAGGATGTGGCTTGTACCGCAACGCATCGAGAAAAAGCACGTCCAGTCCCTCGAGTTGTTCGAGGGATCTCTCAGGAATGTCGCTGTGATCCGTGAGGTACGCCGCCGATCCAAATCGAAAGCCGTAGATTTCCGCTTCGCCATGAATCAGCGTGATCGGCGTAAACGTCGCTCCAAAAAGTTCGAGCGGCCCTTCGATCGGCTTCAGTTCCACCAGCGGCAAGCCGCCGAACTTGTAGTCCGCAACAAAGATGTACTTGAACATGTTGCGGATAAATTCCGCGGCCTCGGGATGCGCATACAGCGGCAGCCGGTTCGGCTTGTGCAGGAAACTCAGTGGCCGCAGATCGTCGATGCCAAGCAAGTGGTCCGCGTGCGTATGCGTGTAGAGCACGGCGTCAAGATGCCGGATATTTTCGCGAATCGCCTGCTCGCGGAAATCCGGAGTCGTGTCGATGAGTACGGCATGCCCGTTGTAGTCAACCAGCACCGAGGGCCGGGTGCGCCGGTCGCGTGGATCGCTGGAATGGCACACGGGACAGTCGCAGCCAATTGTGGGCACGCCCATCGACGTGCCGCTTCCGAGCACGGTGAGCGTGGCTTTCATTTTGTAGGAGGCGCCTGCTGCGGACCTCGGGCGATAGCATTGGTCACCTCGACATATGCCATTCGCAGCTCATAAAGCGCGTTCTGCAGAAAATTCTGTTCCTTCGCCGTAAGATTGCCCTTGGTTTTGTCGCTAAGTAGTGCGATCGTGTCGATGGTCTGCCGTGCGCCTATCAGGTCCAATTGCGGCTGGCCGCCCTGCTCGTGCATGAGGCCGAGTTGCAGCATGCCGGTCATGTAGAGCGAGGCTAGAAAGCGCTCAAACGTGATTTCGAGGTCCTTCGCCGAATGGCCGCTGGCTTCCACCTGGCGGTCCATCTCCAGCGAGGACTTCTGATAAGCATCGGCCTGCTCTTTTTGCTCGTCAGCCGAGGGGGATGGCGGGACAGCCGATTCCGGCTGTGACGGCGATGCAGGTTGAGGTTTTGCTGGCGTCTGCGGTTCCTCTTCGCTTGCTTCAGGGCGCAATTCGCCGTCTGCGGTGAACAGCCGGCGATCCGTGACGGTGAAGGTTTCGTTTTTCTTTTCTGCCATGTTGGTCTATCGAGCCTGCAGCGGCTCAACTCAAAGTTGTTGAATCAAACTTGAAAACGGCAACGATACCGGACGCAAAATGGTCCCGCTGATTTCAAACCGTGCGTCTGGTGTCAGTTGCTCTTTACGCAAGAAACCGAGAGCGACCGCATGCTCCCCTTGACTCGTGGGGACCGTCGCAGTACTGGTGATCACGCCAACGTCTTTGCCATCCACTTGAATCGGTGTCCCGCTTGCCGGAGCGGAGCCACTCACCTCAAATCCCGTTAGCCCCCGGTGCACGGAGCCTCGAGCCCGAATGCGCTCCACGATTTCTTGGCCGATGTAGCAGCCTTTATTGAAATTCAGTGCCCGATCTTGCGCCGTCTCCTGTGGCAAAGTGCGCTCGCGAATATCAACACCGAACTTCGGAATCCCACACAGGACTCGGAAAGTATCGAGTGCAGCTGGGTGCACTTCCTGCGCTCCCGCCTGCAGCAGATCAGTCCTGAATGCCTCAGCTTGTTCCTGCTGAACCCACAACTCATAGTTCGCCACGCAAGGATTGTCACCGCGGATCACGGTCACCCTTCCGCCGCTCCAACTCGCCTCAGCGAATCCCAGCGGGGCCTCGGGTTCGGCGATCCCAAGCGATTGAAGCACCTGTGTTGCTTTTGCCCCAGCGATCCCAAAAATGACAACCGAATCCCCAAGTTCCTGGACTTCTACTTTGTCCATAATGATGTAGCGACGTAGCTGCGGTAGCAGACCAGCCTGCGCGCCATCGATTTCGAGGACCAGACTTTCGCCGCGATTGAATGCATGCAAATCACCCTGAATCTGGCCTTGAGGATTCAGGACGAATGCATACACGCCGAGCCCAGCCGCAAGGTCGCGTATGTTGTTGCTGACCATGCCGTTAAGCCAGCGCACGCGGTCCTTGCCAGCCAGCGAAACCAGGGTGCGTTCCATTTTATAAACCCCACACCCGGCAGCGAGCGCGTGCAACTCAGAACGGAGACTCTGCTCCTGCCCTACGGCGGTGTCCTGTTGTGCAATGAGTGCCATGCGACAGTTTGATTATAGCCAAGGCGCGCAGGTCGCAAGAGCAGTAGTCAGTGGCTAGTGGACAGGTTTTGGAGCGGGCTGTGCGGATACGTCAGCCCACATGCAGCGCAGGTTCAGGTGCAACTTGAATTTTGCGTTCCAGATACTTTGCAGGCAATCCCTTCTGACAACTGGCCACTGACCACTGACCGCTGCCTTGTGATACCTTTCCACCCGTGGCCAGCACGAACAAGCGAATCGCCGTGATCTCCGGCGACGGGATCGGCAAAGAAGTTATTCCGGCTGCAATCAACGTGATCGAGGCCTCTGGCGCCGCGCTCGAATTCACGCATTTTGATTGGGGAGCCGACCGCTATCTCGCCGATGGCACTACGATTCCCGCCGATGGCTTAGCCATGCTCGCCCGCGACTTCGACGCGATCTTCCTCGGCGCATTTGGCGATCCGCGCGTCAAAACCAACGTTCATGCCAAAGAAATCCTGCTAGGCATGAGATTCAAAATGGATCTTTACGCGAACGTTCGCCCGGTGCGCCTGCTTGATCCGTCGCTGTGTCCTCTAAAAGGAATCGAACCCAAGGACGTCGACTTTGTGGTCATCCGTGAAAACACCGAAGGCGTGTACGTCGACTCCGGCGGCATCTTCAAGCAGGGAACCGCCGATGAACTTGCAGTACAGGAGGATATCAACACTCGCAAAGGCGTAGAGCGGATCATCCGGTTTGCCTTCGAATACTGCAGGACGGAACGGAAATCCGACGGCACCCCTCGCAGCCGCGTTCTTCTCTGCGACAAATCAAACGCTATGACCTACGCTGGCAGCCTGTGGCAACGCGTGTTCAAGCAAGTTTCTGCTGAATATCCCCAGTTCCAAGCCGAGCACATGTACGTGGACGCGCTTTGCACCCAGATGGTTCGCGCCCCGCGCCAGTTTGACGTGATTGTCACTAACAACATGTTCGGGGACATTATCAGCGACCTCGGGGCAGGCCTGCAGGGCGGGCTTGGCATGGCCGCCAGCGGAAACATCCATCCGGGCAAGACCTCGATGTTCGAACCCGTCCATGGCTCGGCGCCGCCGTTGGCTGGAAAGAATGTCGCCAATCCCATTGGCGCCATTCTTACGGCTGCCATGATGCTCACGCACCTGGGATTTGCCACTGAGCCGGCGCGCATTGAAGTGGCCGTGCTCGAAGCCGTGCGCCAGAAACAAACCACCACAGACGTTGGCGGCAACTTGAGCACTCGCGAATGCTCCCAGTGGATTGCTGCCCGCATGAAACGCTGCTGAAAATCCAGTCTCCGGTTCTTTACAGCTCAAAATACGGAATCTCCCCAGTTCGCCGTTACGCCCTTGCGTGCATCTACAAGACTTCTCTGGCCGGGAAACGGGGTAACTGATCATGGTGTTAACGCCTATGACCCTTCGCCTCGAGGCTACGAATGGCGCGGGTATCGAAGAATACCGGGTGTTCGAAGATGCTGTCGAAGTACGCAAACTGCGTTGCGGCGAGGAAAACGACGACGTGGAACTCGCAGCCGAGCAAGTATCTGACGAATGGGAACGGCTCTCCCACAAGACCCTGACAGATCACGTCAAGAAAAACACAGTCGTCGCCCAGTGGCTAAAGCACAGGATTGGCTGGCGGCGGCTTTTGCGGGCCTGCACTGATCCTCAGACACTGCAGGAATTCGGAATTCCGGACAATACTCTGGACCGCTACGCTGCTTAGGCTCGGCTGCACCAAAAGCTCGCAGCAGACTTACAGAAGGCCCTTGGTTTTCTGGGTTCTGCGATGGTTGTTCCATAACTCGCCATTTCCACTTACAATTCCGTGTTCCCTGCGGAATGAAGTCCTTCTACGACATTCTTGAGGTCTCGCCATCGGCAAGTGTCGCCGAGATTCGCGCTTCTTACCTGAAACTTGCGCGCGAGTACCATCCCGACCGCGTGCCCGAATACCTGACTAAGTTGCGCGCCGACGCCGAAGAAAAGGTCAAAGAAATTAATGAAGCCTGGGCAGTGCTCAGCGATCCCGCAGCCCGCAGAAAATACGATTCGAAGTTGCGGGCTTATTCGAGCACATCGACCCATTCGGCAAGCACCGCGAGCCAGGGAAAGCCTGCTGCGCCTGGCCCCTCTCGGACGCTGGCCGGAATTCTTGAATTCCTGCACACGCGCAGAGACGCTCTACGCTGGGCGCTTGTTATCGGCATCGGCACGCTGGTGCTTGTGGTTATCGGGGAATTGATTGCAATCCGCGGAATCAAACCACAGCCCGTCACTGCCCAGCAAGCCGTCGCAAACGACAACCCTGGACCACAGCGCATCCTTCGCTATGATTCCAAACCAGTTCAGTTTCAGGCGTCGCAATTGGCAGGCCGGGGCACGTTAAATGTCCAATTACTGAGCGTTGGCTTGAGTGACAGCAAGACGGAAGTCACTTTCCGCGTAATAGGGAGCGACCGTGGCGGATTCCTGCTCTACGAGCCTCCAGGCGGCTCAACCCGAACACGAACGGTGATGGGAAAGACGGTCGTTGTCGACCGCGAGTTCGAGGAACCGTACCTCATTGATAGTAGCGGAACCAAGTATTACTCAATTTCAGGCTTACTTGGCGGTGATCAGGCGAACTTCGACCTGTATAACTTCACCCGAAGAATCAACTTCAAGGCTCGGCGTGAAGTTGCCTTGTCAGCCGACTTTCCACCGCTCAATAACGACGTATCCTCAGTCACATTTGTCCTGCCTGCCCTTGCCAAATGGCAACCGGAATGGCGTTTTCCGGCAGTCAATCTGAAATGACCTGCTGCGGAACATAGCCTGTCCGTGCCATTGAAAATCCCTAGCGGTGTGTAATAATTCGGTGCTTCGCTTCGTCTGCCGGGGACTCGTATGTTGCAGCGTCTGATTATCCTTCTTTGCCTGCTTACCGGTGTGGCCTGCGCCGAGGATCCGTTGCATGTGTATTACTACAACGGCGAAACCATTGAGCAGCTTACGGTTCGCGGCGTCACCGTCACCATTTCGCTGAACGACACCGGCAAGTTTAATCAATTGGGTGTTTTTGTCAGCAACGCCTCTAGTGACGCGGTGAATGTTCTGCCCGCGAGCTTTACCCTGCGTCAGGCCAGCCCCAAGGATGTCGATCTCGGGTTGAAATCGGAACCGGAGATCCAGCGCTTGGCAGGCAAACACGCCTTGTGGACACACGTCACTTCCGGCGTCACAACCAGTGTCAATTACATGAAGGAGAGGATGGCTGGCGAGGACGGGCAGAGCACCGAAGCCGCGGTACAGGATTATGACTCTCAAGCGCGCTGGCTGGCGCGTGTGGATGACCTTGGGAAACGAGGAGACACCAAGACACTGGCGCGCTCGTATCTTCGCAGCACAACCGTCTTTCCGGGTTCCAAACTGTCAGGCGTCCTCTGGTTCGACCGCGCCGACGTGTTCGCTGCGGGCACGGTCAAAGTTGCACTCGGATCGCGAGTCTATTCGTTCCCGTTCCCGCCTCCTTCGTGGGCAACGACTCCTTCTAACCCCGGCAAAATCGAGAAAGCTTCTCGGCGGGATGCCTTGCCCGTGGAAGCTTCAAGTCCTTCTGACGCCGCGCAGCCCAACTCAAAATCCGGATTCCTCGGCGTGTACGGCGAGAATTGGTCGCAAGACTCGTTTGGCGGCGTCCGCATCGTGGAAGTCGCGGAGAATAGCGCCGCCGAATTGGCTGGTCTACGCATCGGCTACGTAATTACTGAGATCGATGGCAAAAGAATCCTCACGACCAACGATCTGGCAACCGAATTGGCCAAACGAGGCCCAGGAACCAGGCTGCACATCGTCTATCTCGTCCACACCAACCTCGGCTGGATGCCGCAAAAGACTTCCGCCATTCTGGCTATTAGCGAGTAGCAGGGAACCATTCTGCTTCTACTTGCGTCAAAGCTTGTATGCGCCGCGCCGTATTGCTGTGGCTGGTTGCGGGAACCTTGTTATCCGCACAAGATATTTCAACCGCCACAGGCAGCGTTTCGGGCCAAGTGGTGCAAGAACCTGGCGGAACACCGATCGCGAAGGTTACGGTTTGGTTGTCGTCCGTAAATGCCCAAGTTGCTCCCGGCTCCAGGTTCCGGCAAATGAGTGGTCAGTCTGTAACTACCGATGCCGAGGGACACTTTCATTTCACTTCCGTGCCAGCAGGCGAGTTTCGTGTCGTTCTGCAGAAAAATGGCTTCCTCTTCGCTGGCCGTAAGTCGCAGCAGGATTCGCCAACATTCGTCACCGTGAGTTCAGGCCAGAGAGTGGACGGACTGTTTTTTCGCGTCTTACCCGCTGGCGTAATCAGAGGCAAGATTGTCGACGAAGACGGTACGGCTGTGCCAAGTGCTCACGTTTCTGCTTTGCTGATCTCTAACAAGGGAATCGCTGGAACCAGCACTACGAATGATCTTGGGGAATATCGAATTCCAGAATTGGCGGCTGGACGCTATCTGGTGATTGCTCGCGATGAGCGCCCCGTTCGAGATCACCACGAAGGCGAAGACGCGCTGGTTTTCGCTCCGACGTTCTTTCCGGGCACAATCGAGTACGCTCAGGCAGCCAATCTCGAGGTGAAGCCTGGCGACGAGATCGACGCTGACTTTGCGATTTCGACATCGCGGACGTTTACAGTACGCGGCCAGGTTTCAATGGTCAGTGCGCCCGACGGCAACGCTCGAGACTCGGCAACACCTAGTATGGTCTGGTTGCAGCGCACGAATGATCCACAAAGTTCACCCCAGGAAGTTCTTCTCGAACCGGATGGAAGTTTTGCTTTCGACGGCGTCCTGCCCGGCTCCTATCGCCTGCGAGGCCAAACGCAAAGTGGCGATTGGTGGATGCCCCTAAGCGGCACCGACAGTGTAGAAATCAGTTCGGACGTGCAGGATCTCCGATTGGTTCCTCAACCTGCAGGAGAGGTGCGTGGGCGTTTTCGCATGGACAATGCCCAGCCGTTCAGGTGGTCTCAACTTGCTGTCGCGCTTGATCCTGACGATGAGCGGCTCGGAGGTGACCTGAGTGTGCAAGTGGGCCGTGACGGTTCCTTCAGGCTTCAAAACGTCCCGGCGGGCAATTATCACGTCGTGGTCACAGCGGACTCGGACAATGTGCGCGATTACATTATGAAAGAAGTGAACCTGAACGGACGGGACGTCGGTGATTCCGGTTTCGCTGTTGGCCCCGGCGTCTCAACCATTGACATTGTTGCCAGCGCAAACGGGGGCGCCATCGTAGGAACGCTCGTGGATGCCGACAACAAAACCGTGACCGACATGGAGGTCGTTTGCGTTCCCGACGAATCCCGGCGAAAACGCCATGACGTGTATCAGCAGGAGCGGACCAATTCCCGAGGGCAGTTCAGTTTCCTGGGATTGAACCCGGGTGACTACCTGATCTTTCCGCTCAACGGAGAAGATGCGGCAGAGATCACCGATCCCGATTTCATTCGGCAACATGAAGGTATTGCGCAGAGAGTTCATGTCGATGAAGGCGAGCACAAGACCGTCACACTCGAGTTCTCGTGGAACTCCGAACCGTAGCTGGCGTTGTACCCACTATGCTTGGGCGAGTTTCGACGCAAGCTTTAAAATGTTGATCGGTGACCTCCATGTGTAGGAATATCAAAACTCTATTTAATTTCGAGCCGCCGGTGACCGAGGAAGAAGTTCGCGCGGCTTCACTGCAATTCGTCAGAAAGATCAGTGGATTTACCAAGCCCTCAAAAGCGAATGAAGCAGTGTTTGAAACCGCTGTTCAGGAAGTAGCAGCGGCGTCGGCGCGGCTCCTGCACTCGCTTGAAACCAGCGCATCACCCAAAAATCGCGAGGAAGAAGCGGCAAAAGCACGCGCCCGTGCCGCAGAGCGTTTCAGCGCTTAAGGCCCCATATATTCCCGTGAATCCCGTGCTGGTCGCTGGGTTCGAGCGACGGTGCATTTCGGATCGGCAACCTGGTTCTCAGGTTCCTTAAGGTTTTCGCCTTACCGCGTACATGTACTTCTGAGTCGCTAGTACAGGCTTTTTTATTGAGTGTAAGTAGTAGCCTGCCTAGAATCCCTTCAACTTCGCTGCTCATTTGCAGCCAATTAACACAGCTGGAGAGTTCGAATGAAGTTTGGGAAGCTACTCGTCTGCATGTGCGCGCTCGCGCTGCCTGCCATGGCAGGTGTAACCGTAAATAGTCCAACCAACGGTGCGACGGTCGGTTCACCAGTGCACTTTGTTGCCACCGCTGCTTCTCCTGCTTGTTCCAAGGGAGTGTCAGCAATCGGCGTTTATACCTCGCCGGGAATTCTGGCGTACGTTGTGAACGGCACCAAGCTGGACACCTATGTTTCCATGGCTTCCGGTACGCAATACCCCGTGGTCCAGGAGTGGGATAACTGTGGCTGGTCGGCAAAAGTTCAACTCACGGTAAACGTGGGCAGTTCGGCAAACAACAACGGCTCTGGCGGCGGCAAGACCTTCTACAACCTGCAGCATGGCAGTGGCTGGAATGGCTACGCGTTGCTGCCTCCGAATTTCCCCATTTGCTCCACTTGCACGTCGACCGGCTCCAACGTGTCGTGGTCCTGGGTTCAGAACGTCAGTTCGCCTTCGATGGACGGAATGTCGACCAAGAGCAGCTACAACGGCGGCACGACCCAGTGGGCGGATATCCTTTGGAACAATCACCTGATCGGCGACTTCTCCTCGCAAGGCTTGCCTGACTTCAGCAAGACTCTGGTTCCGTCGCTCCACAACTTCACCTACGACGTTTACTTCTGGATCGGCAACACCAGCAATTCGCAGGCGTTGGAGTTCGACATCAACCAGTTCGTGGGTGGGAAATCCTACATCTGGGGTCACGAGTGCAGGATTGATGGCGGCCACGAGTGGGATACTTGGAACAACCAGGGCCAACACTGGGTTGCCAGCGGCATCCCCTGCAATCCCAAGAGCAACGCCTGGAACCATCTCACGATCCAGGTGCAACGCACCTCGGATGGTCACCTGCTGTTCAAGTCGATCACTTTGAACGGCAACACCGCAACTCTGAACCGGTACGACACGCCCACCAATACCAGTTGGTACGGCGTGACCGTCAACTATCAGATGGATAGCGATTATTACAAGACGCCGTATCCGGTTTACCTCGACAAATTCACGTTTTCGGCCTGGTAGAACTTGGGTGCGATACTCATAGGGCACGCCGTATTCGGCGTGCCTCTTGCTTTTTACAAGCCCTGGACAGCTTCGCGTAGCCGCGTCCCATCCAAGGACTATAATCACCTGGGGTGTTGTATGAGGCTGCGCTTCGTGGTTTGCTTCGCTTTCCTGTTCGCCGCCGTTTCGATCTGCGCAGCCAAAGATGACCAGTCTACTGCGGCGATGACCGAGCAGCATAAGGTTGACATCATCCGCACGTTCAACTCTGAGCTGGTGTACATTCGCACTCGTTTCCCCATGGGCAAAACCGGCCTGACCATCAAGGACGGAAAAGTCTCGCCCAGTGGAGACGAACTCGAGAAACTGCTCACGCTGTGGGGTCCGTCGGTAAAGCCTGGCGACCGCGCCATGATCACGAAATTCGAGATCAGAGGCGACCGCATGCGTTTCGAAATTAACGGGGGTCCGGTCAAAAAGCAGAAGTGGTACCAGCACATCCAAGTGGGCGTGAACAACACAATGACCACGCCGGGTGGAGACAATCAGACTGGACCATTCAACAATCCGCGCGGTTCTTATGTCGACCTCGTATTCGATCACCACATTCCGGATCTCACGGTGGAACAGCTGAAGCAGTTGCTATGGCCGGTATTCGACTTCGATTCCAAGTCTCCTGTTGATGCCTACGTGGCCACGGTTCCTCCCAAGGTGAGAGACGCGATCAAGAATCATCAGGTGTTAGTCGGAATGAATCGCGAGATGGTGATTTATTCCAAGGGCCGTCCCGATAATAAGACTCGCGAGAAGGACGACAAAGGAACCGAATACGAAGACTGGATTTACGGCGAGCCGCCGAAGGATGTCGACTTCGTCCGCATTGTGGGTGATGAAGTGGTTCGCGTCGAGACCATGAAGGTCAACGGCGAGAAAATTGTCAAGACCCAAAAGGAAATTGATACCGGCGGACCTCAGGTCGCCGTGGCGGCGCAGAACGAGCAAAAGCAGCAGACCAAAGCTCCCACGTTACGGCGGCCCGGCGAGGAAGCCCCACAGCAGCGGGGACCTACCGCCCCCACACCGCTGCCTCCAAACAGCGGCAATACCCCTCTCCCGCCTGACGCCGGCGGCCCCCCGGGCCAGTGATCCTTGGCGCGTGCTTCTCTCTCCCGTTAAACTGGATGTGTGAAGCTCGCGCTGGGACAAATTAATCCTACCGTTGGTGATTTCGCGGGCAATGCGGCGAAGATCATTGACTACTCCACGCGTGCGCGCGCCCAGGGCGCAGGCCTGATTCTGTTTCCCGAGCTTTCCGTCTGCGGCTATCCGCCGCGCGATCTTGTCGAACGGACTTCGTTCGTTACCCACAACCGCGAAGCCGCCGAGCATATTGCCTCTGAAACTCGCGGCATTGCGGTCGTTTGTGGACTGGTCACTCCCGCGCAGGCGGATACCGGCAAGTCCGTCATGAATTCCGCGGCACTGCTTAGAGATGGTGAAATCAAGTTCGTGCAGTCCAAGATGCTGCTGCCTACGTACGACGTCTTCGACGAGTTGCGCAACTTCGCGCCCGCGCGACATCAGGAACTGCTGCCATTTTGCGGCAAGCAAATGGCGCTCACCATTTGCGAGGACGCCTGGAACGACAAGCATTTCTGGCCGCGCCAACTTTACAGCGTCGATCCAGTTGAGGCGTTGGTGAAAGCAGGCGGAAACTTTGTGCTGAACATCTCTGCCTCGCCATTTTGGGCAGGGAAGCGAGAACTGCGTCAGGACATGCTGGCCACCATCGCCCGCACCGACCGCGTGCCCGTCGCTTTCGTGAATCAGGTGGGGGGCAACGACAGCCTGGTCTTCGATGGCTCCAGCCTCGTCTTCGATCGTGAAGGCAACGTCATTGCGAGAGGCAAGTCGTTCGAAGAGGATCTGATTTTCTTCGACTCGGATTCCCTTACCGGAGACCTGCACGAACAGATTCCCGGTGAAGAAGCCAGCGTCTACTCAGCGCTCGTTCTGGGCACCCGCGACTACATCGTGAAGTGCGGCTTTAGGAATGCGATTGTAGGTCTGAGCGGCGGCATTGACTCCGCCCTGACCGCGGCCATTGCCGTCGATGCGATTGGCGCCGAGAACGTGCTCGGTGTAGGCATGCCATCGCAATACTCGTCTGAAGGTTCGATTACCGACGCCCGCGAACTAGCCCAGAACCTCGGCATCCGCTTCGAAATTCTCCCGATTGGCGACGTCTTCTGCGCCTTTAAGGAAACTCTGGCCAACGTGTTCCGGGGGAAGAAGGAAGATGTCACCGAAGAAAACATTCAGTCGCGCATTCGCGGCTCGCTGCTGATGGCGCTGTCCAATAAATTCAGCGCGCTGGTTCTCAGCACGGGCAACAAGAGCGAACTCGGCGTGGGCTATTGCACGCTCTACGGCGACATGGCCGGTGGACTCGCTGTCATCAACGACGTGCCGAAAACCCTTGTCTACCGATTGAGCCGTTACGTGAATTCGCGCAAGCCCGTGATTCCGCAATCTACCCTGGAGAAGCCGCCTTCGGCCGAATTGCGTCCCGACCAGAAGGACACGGACTCGCTGCCGCCCTACGAGGTTCTCGATGCTATTCTGGAAGACTACGTCGAGCAGTCGCACTCGGCCGAAGATATCGCGCGCGAGCATGGCTTCAATCTGCCGCTGGTCAAGAGCGTGATTCGGATGGTTGAGCGCAACGAATACAAACGCCAGCAAGCAGCGCCGGGAATCAAGATATCGCCCAAGGCCTTCGGTTACGGACGTCGTTTTCCGATCGCCGCCAAAGCGGACATTTAAGCTACATTTCTTCTGCACGACGGCGTGTGATAGAAGAACTCAGAGCAACCAGCCGCGACGCGGCAAAAGAATAAAGCCCACGGCGTAAGCCGTGGGTTTCTAGCAGGATGATGATAAGCCCTGAAAGGGCGACAGAAAGACAACAGTGCCTCGGTTATCGGGGTGGCTCAACGAAGGATGCACATGCGCAGATTCGCAATTCCATTCTTACTATCGCTCGGCGTTTTGGCGAGCGCTCAACAAAAACACACGGCGCCGACTCACGCGACCGCGTCTACGAAATCGGCCGCCACCGCTGCCAACCTCCCCTCCGAGGACGAAATCAGCGGCTTCCTGCACGAAACCTTTGGCTACAATCCGCAGCTCACGTGGAAGATTGTCGATGTTAAGCCGGCCGAAGCCAAGGGCCTGACGCAGGTTGATGTGCAAATCAGCAGCCCCGAGGGCCAAGGCGCACAAAGGTTCTTCGTCACGGAAGATGGTAAACACGCTGTCGTTGGTGACATCATCCCCTTCGGCAAACACCCATTCCAAGCCGCCCGCCTGACGCTTGAGAAGAAGGCAAACGGTCCCGCCCGTGGTCCCGCCAATGCTCCCGTGACGATTGTTGAGTTCAGCGACTTGCAATGTCCGCACTGCAAAGAGGCCAATCCGACGATTGAGCGGTTGCTGAAGGAGGAACCCGACGTCCGCTTCGTCTCGCAGAATTTCCCGCTCCCATCTCACAATTGGGCTGAAAAGGCTGCGGAGTACGCCGATTGCGTGGGCCGCGCCTCGAACGATGCCTATTGGAAGTTTGTTGACGGCGTCTTCACCGCGCAGGAGCAGATCACTGCCGACAACGCCGACGACAGACTGAAGGGAATTGCCGACAGCGCCGGCGTCAATGGCGCTGACATCGCAGCGTGCGCCGCGAAACCCGAAACCCAATCTCGGGTGGAGGCGTCCGTTCAACTCGGCAAGGACTTGGGAGTGAACAGCACGCCAACCTTATTCGTGAATGGCAGGCCGGTCGGCGTTGCCAGCAACAACTATGACGCGCTGAAGGAACTGGTGGACTTCGCTGCAAAAGACAAATGAC
>Ga0070714_100001117_pt1 | contig 19274 bp, 20 predicted proteins | sample LARL83metaG_FD_65450 | JGI IMG/M metagenome (GOLD analysis project Ga0070714, IMG submission 65450) | Corn, switchgrass and miscanthus rhizosphere microbial communities from Kellogg Biological Station, Michigan, USA - LAR L8-3 metaG | ecosystem: Host-associated > Plants > Roots > Rhizosphere ... | reverse complement strand
GCCCGGTTCGCCGCGACCGCCATCGACGGGCACGTCGCCCTGACATTGCCGATCGGCGCGATCGCCGACCTCGGCGAAGCCGCGGCCGTCCGTCACTTCGCCGATCACGGCCTCGACGTGCACCTGACGACGGTCGCCGACGACGAAGCGCGGTCGCTGCGTCCGCTGCGCAGCGACCTGCGTGAAACGACCTTCGTTGCCCGACCGGCACTCATCGGAGCGTGACATGTTCGATCACCTGTTGATTTCTCCCGTGCTCGTCACGTCGATGCTCGAGCTGTGCACCGCGCTGATCGGCACGCTCGCCATCATCTGGTGCACACTGGTCTACCTACGGCGCGTCCGGATGGAGCGCCCGGCGATCGGCCGGTTCAACGGCCGCGACATCGTCGTACTTCTCGGATTCCTGGTCATCCTGCCGAACTTCTACGTGTGGCTACCGGAATGGGCCCTGCTCGGGGTCCTGATGGTGACGTTCGCGGCGTCGCTGTCCATCGGATTCCGGCCGATCATGGCGCGCGGCATGATCTGGCCCGTCGTAGGCCTGTTGATCGGCGCCGACATCTGGATGGGCCGCACCCTGTTGGGCACCACACTGGGATGGCAGATCTTCTGGACGACGAACAGCGTCATCGTGCTGCTCGGTGCGGTCACCGTGTCCAACCTCTACGTGCAGGGCGGCATGCGCCTGAAGGTCGTGTCGTCGTTCGCGCTCGTGCTCGCCGTGTACGACCTGATCTTCACCAACCTCTTTCCGATCTCCGAACACCTCGTCGAACATTTCATCGGATTCCCGCTCTACCCGGCGATCGGTTTCCGGGTGGGCTTCAACGACGCCACCCTCGGGCTGGGGGATCTGCTGATCTACGCGTTGTTCGCGGCCGCTGCCTACAAGGCGTACGGTCGCCGGGCCGCGTGGGTCGCGACCGCCCTGATCGTCGTGTTCGGTGTCGCGCTGCCGTCGCTGGCCCCGCTGCTGATCAACTCCATCGACCCCCGCACCGACGTCCTCGTGCCGGTGCAGACCTACTTCGGTCCGTTCGAGTACCTCGGCTACCTGTGGATGCGACGCCACTACGGCGCGGAGCGGACCATGCGGGAGTTCCTGGCCAGCAACGACATCGCCCGCCAACCCGCCACGACGGCACGACTGCCGGAGCCCGAACCGACCGTTCTGGTGCGCAGCTGACCGGCCATCACCGCACGTGCGCGAACTCCCGCAGCACCGCGGCCAGCACATCCGGCGGAGCGCTGTGCTGCTCCCCGGTCACCGCGCGCACCGACGCCGACGGCAGTACCTCGGCGGCCGCACGCGCTCCCGCCGCCAGCCACGGCTCGGTGCGGTCACCGTGCAGCACCAGCGTCGGCATGGTCACCTTCGCCCACCGGTCGGTGGGCAGGGGAGTGCCGGCCATCGTCGAACCCATGATCCGGCCGTCGTACGCGATCGTGTGCGCGACCGCGACGACCGGCGCGAAGAACGGACTCTGCCGCACACCGGCCACCATCTCCTCGGGCAGGTTCGCGGCCATCGCCATGAACAACGCGGCCGCCTCGTCGGGTCGGCCCGCGGCGGTGAACGCGTCGAGCCGCCGCACGTAGTCCACCGGCAGCGGCGGGCGGCCGTCGTCCACCACGAACGGTGGCTCGAACAGCACCAGTCGGCTGATCGGCAGGCCGGCGGCGGCCGCGTCCATCGACAGCACGGCACCGGAGGAGAAGCCGCACACCATCGCCGACCCGCCGGCATCCTCGATCAACGCGGCCAGGTCCTCGATCTCGCGTTCGATCGCGTAGGGCGCGGTGTCGGTGCTCTCGCCACGGCCGCGCCGGTCGTAGGCGTAGACGCGGAACTCGTCGCTCAGCAACTGGCCGATCTCCGCGCCGAGCGGGTTGACGGCGCGGTAGGCGGTGGCGCCGTCGACCAGGATCAGCGGCCGGCCGTCGCCGTAGGTGTCGTACGCGATGGTCGTGCCGTCGGGGGAGCTGACGGTGCTCATGGCTGTTTCTCCTTGCGATCGCCACGTTCGGAACTAGACGGTACGGTACTGCACGGGAACGGAACCGTCTAGTACTATCGCGGGGACGATCCCAGGAGGAGCCGTGGACCTACCCCGACCAACCGACGACGGCGACGGCCGCACCGCCCGCAAACGACGCGCCATCATGCAGGCAGCCACCGACGTCTTCCTCGAACACGGCTACCTCGGCGCCAGCATGGACGAAGTCGCAACGAGAGCCGGCGTGTCCAAACAGACCGTCTACAAACAATTCCACGGCAAAGAACACCTGTTCACCGAGATCATCCTCGGCACCACCACCCAAGTCGTCGGCGGCTTCGTCCGCGCATTCGCCAACACACTCGACCAAGCCACCGACATCGACGAAGCCTTCCGCGACCTGTCCCACCGCTTCCTCGACAACCTCATGCAACCCGACGTACTCCGACTACGCCGCCTCGTCGTCGCAGAAGCCGACCGCTTCCCGGAAATCTCCGGAGCCTGGTTCGAAGGCGCCTTCCACCGATCCCTCGTCCTACTCGGCGAAGCCATGGCCCGCCTCGCCGACCGCGGCCTACTCCGCGAACTCCTTGATCCAACGCTGGCCGCTTACCACTTCGCCGGACTCGTCATGTACAAACCCATGAACCAGGTCATGTTCGCCGGCAGCCGCGCCAACCCCGACACCGACGAACTCAATCTGATAGCAGACCAGGCCGCCGCCGTGTTCCTCGCCGCCTACAGGCGGTGACGGAACGGCGCGATGAGCTTCCGGACGATGTCCGCGGCACCCCAGGTGACCGGGCCGTGCGCGATCGCGCTGAACAGGTCCCAGATGCGTAGTAGCTGCCCCTGCTCCCGCCAACCATCGAACGGGTGGGCGAGTTCCTCGTACACGGCGAAGAACCGGTCCGCCTCGGGTGGCCGACGCTGCACCCACAACTCGGCCAGATCGATCTCGGGCCACACGTAGGACACCGCCGGATCGATCAACGCAGGTGCGCCGGCATCGTCGGCGAGAACATTCCCGATCCACAGGTCGCCATGCGTCAGCGACGCCGGGTGTTGGGGGATCAGCTCCGGCAGCGCGGCGCACAGCCGTTCCACCGCACGCCGCTCGTCACGATCGAACTCGGCCTGCACCAACGGCTCCGGCAGCCAACGCAGAATCCGGTGCTCGGCATAGAACGCCTGCCCGTCGGACGCCCAGGAGTTGTGTTGCCGCATACGACCCGGGCCGTGCCAGCCGTCGCGATGCCAGCCGAACCGGTTGCTGATGGTGAACGTGTGCAGCGTGGCGACCATGTGCCCAAGCTGTTCCCAGAACCGGTTCCCGTCGCCGCGGGGCTGGAGTGCCTCCAGTACCAGCAGCCGAGGCGAGACGTGTACGACGTCCGGAACGCGGACGCCGCCGAGTTCGCGCAACGCAGTCAGGCCGGCGGCTTCGACCTCGAAACCGTCAGCGTGCGCACCGGTCTTCGCGAACACCTGGCCGCCGTCGTGCAACGTTGCCAGTGCGGCGACGCTGAAGGAGCCGATCTTCACCGTGTCCAGTGTCGTGACGGCCAAGCCCGCGTCGGCCAGTTCTGTTGTGAGGAGCTCGATCCCCGGCATGGCAGCAGTGAAGCACGCGGTGGCCCTCAGCAGGGTTACTTGACATAATGTACATTATCGGCACTTGGGGGTGGGAGGGGATGCCTCGGTTGATTCGTCACGGTGACGAATCAACACCCGGTGCGGGTGCGGCGACCTGCTGGTCAGTTCCTGGCACTGGGCACCTGTCAGCCATCCGCCGGGACTGGCACCAGCCGGCCGGGCCAGCCTCGGCGGATGGTGTTTGGGTTCAGCAGCCTGACTGCGACCAGCGGGCCGGGTCGCACGTCCCCCGACCGATTTTCGCTGCTCCAAGGCCACGTTTCATGGATAATGTCAATTATCCATGAAACGGACCGCCAGCGGTTATGGATGTGATTCGCCTGTCTGCGCGGCTCATCTGCGGTGGCATTGATGCTGCGGGTTTGTTGGAGTACGCCGAGACGTTTGCTCGGGACCATCGGCTTGCCTGGCGGCGTGTGTGGGGTGCGCCCGTGCGGTCTCGAGCGAAGCTCGTCGCTCCTCCCCCACGATTCAAGATCACTTCGACCATTGTGTCAGCGATGCGGCGGCGCGTCGGGCGGGCTCTCCTCTGTTCTGCCTACCGCTCGATCTCTCCTCCTTTCGTTGCCTTGCCTGGCCGTGGATCCCTTCGCCTGTGCGTCTGTCTTGCCGATCCTCCGGGTCGCCGGGGCGGGCCGTTTTCCGGCTAACGAACGAGAGTCGCTGTTTTCTCCCGGATTCGTCCATGATCACCTGATCGAGTGATCACGAGCGTTGGGTGCGCTGGCGGCCGACGTTGATCTTAGCTGCGGGCGGCCTGGCCCGCCGACCTGTTCGGCATGGGCAGTCAGTGGTCTGCCTGGTCAGCTGATGAGCCATTCGACTGGTGGACTCGTCCGGTGTGGCGTCCACGGTCGTTGTGCTGGTCGGGTGAACGTGGTGGGTTGAGTGTCGGTGGTGTGCGTTATCCAGTGCTTGTGTTGGTGGAGCGGGCTTGGGAGGCGTTCTTCGTGGCTCGGCGGCCGCGGAAGGATTCGCCTCATACGACGGCGGCTTATCGGCGGGATCTGGCTGGGGTGGGCGGGTTGTTGGCGGCCGAGTTGGGTGTGTCGGTGGGTGGGTTGTCGGTGGATGTGTTGACGACGTCGTCGTTGCGGGTGGCGTTCGGTGTGTTCGCGGATGGGCATGCGCGTAGTTCGGTGTCGCGGGCGTGGTCGACGTGGAATCAGTTCTTGGTGTTCTGTGTGGCGGAGGGGTGGTTGGCGGGGAATCCGATGGCGGGGGTGGCGCGGCCGCGTTCGGTGCCCTCCTCCCCCAAGCCGTTGCGGGGTGAGGACACGCCGGAGCAGTTGTTGGCGGCGGTGGCGTCTGGTCGTGGTGGGGCGCGGGATCCGTGGCCGGAGCGGGATGTGTTGGTGGTGGCGTTGGGTTTGGTGGCTGGTTTGCGGTCGGCGGAGATGCGTGGGTTGACGGTGGGGTCGTTGGTGGGTCGTCGGGGTGAGCAGCGGTTGCATGTGCGGGGTAAGGGTTCGCGGGATCGGTCGATTCCGGTTGAGCCGGTGTTGGCGGACATTGTGGATCGTTATGTGGCGTCGTGTCGGGTGCGTTTTCCGTTGGGGGGTTGGGGTCGGTCGGCGTTGTTGGTGCGGGATCGGCGGGGTGAGCCGATTGGTCGGGGTGCGTTGGAGTATTTGGTGTCGTCGTGTTTTCGGCGGGCGGGGTTGCATGATCGGGTGCCGCGGGGTGCGAGTGTGCATGCGTTGCGGCATACGTTCGCGACTCGGTTGGCGGAGGATGGTGCTTCGGCGTCGGAGATCATGGTGTTGTTGGGGCATGCGAGTTTGGGGGCGAGTCAGAACTACATCGATGTGACGGGGCGGGAGCAGCGGGCGGCTGTGTCGTCGAGTCGGACGTATCGGGCGTTGGGCGCGGTGGCTGGGGACGAAACTTGACATGCAGGTATTTGCCTGCATGATGTGGGTGTGGACATGGACCGGGTGTTCAAGGCGTTGGCCGATCCGACGCGCCGGCTGCTGCTGGACCGGTTACGGGAGCACCGTGGCCTCACGTTGACGCAGTTGTGCGCCGAGCTGGGCATGGCACGGCAGTCGGCGACGCAGCACGTGTCGGTGTTGGAGGCGGCGAACCTGGTGAGCACGGTCCGGCAGGGCCGGGAGAAGTTGCACTACCTGAACCCGGTGCCGCTGCACGAGATCCAGGACCGGTGGATCGAGCGGTTCGAGCGGCCGCGCCTGGCCACGTTGAGCGACGTGAAACGCCGAGCAGAGGAGACACGCATGTCGGACAGGCCGACGTTCGTCTACGTCACGTACATCGAGAGCACGCCGGACGCGGTGTGGCACGCCCTGACCGACGCCGACCTGACCGAGACGTACTGGGGTCACCGGAACGTGTCGGACTGGCGGGCGGGTTCGCGCTGGGAGCATGTGCGGCCGGACGGGTCGGGGATCGCGGACGTGGTCGGTGAGGTGGTGGCGGCGGATCGGCCGCGCCGGTTGGTGTTGACGTTCGGGGCGCCGTCGCAGGATCCGGGTACGGCGTCGCGGGTGACGTTCGACATCGAGCCGTATCAGGAGATCGTGCGGTTGACGGTGACGCATGTGGACCTGGCGGATCAGGCCGAGTTCGAAGCGGCGTCGGCGGGGTGGCCTGCTGTGTTGGCGAATCTGAAGTCGTTGTTGGAGACGGGGCACGTGTTGCCGCAGGCGCCGTGGGAGATGCACGCGGAGTTGCGCGCGGCGAACATGGCGAAGAACGGCTAGATGACGAGCACGAGTTTCCCGCGCACGTGACCGTTCTCGCCGGCCCGGTGTGCCTGTGCGATGTCGGCGAGCGGGAAGGTCTGCGCGACCGGGAGCGCGAAACGTCCGGACTCGATCAGTGCGCCGATGTCGGCGATGGCGTGGATCGCGCGGCCGGTGTCGCCGCGGCTGAACGTCACCCCGTGTTCCCGCGCGCCAACGAAGTCGGCGATGGTCACGACGTGCCCGGCGCCGCCGGCGAGTTCGATGAGCTCGGGCAGGACGCCGCTCCCGGCGACGTCAAGCGCAAGGTCGACCCCACCAAGCGCGCGGACGCGCTCGACGAGACCCGCGCCGTAGGCGACGGGTTCGGCGCCGAGCGAGCGTAGGTAGTCGTGGTTGGCCGGGCTGGCGGTGCCGATCACGCGGGCTCCGCGTATCACGGCGAGTTGTACGGCGGCGGCGCCGACGCTGCCGGAGGCGCCGTTGATCAGCACGGTCCTGCCGGCAGCGACGCCGAGTTGGTCGAGCGCGCGGGTGGCCGTCTCGACGGCGGCCGGTAGCGCGGCGGCGCCGGCGAAGTCGAGGGACGGCGGGATGGGCGCGTAGTGGGACAGGACCGCGAGTTCGGCCTGGGCCGCGCCGTCGGTGGCGAAACCGAACACGCGATCGCCGATGGCCACCTCCGTGACACCGTCGCCGAGTTCGTCGACGACACCGGCCGCTTCGTAACCCAGGGTCTGCGGGAGTTCCTCGTCCATCAGGCCCTGGCGTTTCTTCCAGTCGCTCGGGTTGACACCGGCCGCGCGCACGGCGATCCGGATCTGGCCGAGTCCGGGGTGCGGGTCGGGCAGGTCCACGATTTTCAGGACTTCGGGGCCGCCGAACCGGGTGAAACGGACGGCTTTCATCGGAGGCGTTCGAGGTCGTGGGCGGTGTGTTGGAGTTCGTCGGCGAGTTTGCGTAGTTCGGTGGTGGTGGCGCCGTCGTCGATGGCGGTGCCGATGTCCTCGGCGGCGCAGCGCAGTTGGAACAGGCGGTCCTGCAGGTCGGCCAGTTCGGTCGCGGACAGGACGACGGCGTCCTCGGGCAGTCCCCCGCGTTGTACGGCGGTGCGGCGTTCGTAGGCGCGTTGCCGGCAGGGTTGCGCGCAGTAGCGGCGGGGCCGGCCGACCCGTCCCGATGTGGTGTCGTCGGGCAGGCGTCGGCCGCACCATGCGCAGTGGCGGGCTTCGCCGCGGGTGCGGCCGATCCGTTCGGGATCGACCATCGGCGTGGGCTGCTGGTCGGTCACGCCCTGCATCATGCCGGTCGGGGTGCCCGTGGGTCGCGGCGGCACGCCGGAGGATGACCTGGTCACCCGGGCGCCATGTGGTGCGGGCAGACTCGGGCGGGTGCGTAGTGAACTGTCGCATCCGTATCTGACCGGGCCGTACCCGCGCGCGTTCGCGCACCGCGGGTGGCATCTGGACGATCTCGCGGGCATGGAGAACTCCCTGGCCGCGTTCCGGCGGGCGGTCGCCGAGGGTTACACCTATCTGGAGACGGACGTGCACGCCACATCGGACGGTGTGGTGGTGGTGCATCACGACGACGCGTTGGACCGCACCACGGACGGACACGGTGTGGTGTCGGCGTTGCCGTGGTCGGCGGTGTCGAGCGCGAAGGTGGGTGGCCGGGAGCCGGTGACACGGTTGGACGCGGCGCTGGAGGAACTGCCGGACGCGTTGTTCAACATCGACGTGAAGTCGGATCACGCCGTGGAGCCGGTGGTGGCGACGTTGCGGCGGTGCGGGGCGTTCGGGCGGGTGTGTCTGGCGTCGTTCTCGGACGCGCGGTTGGCGCGGTTGCGGCGGCTGGGCGGTCCGGAGGTGTTGACGTCGATGGGACCGCGGTCGGTGTTGGGTTTGTGGCTGGGTGGCCGGCTGCGTACCTCGGTGGGGTTGCCGGTGTTGGGTGCGATGGCGCAGGTGCCGGTGCGGTACGGGATGTTGCGGGTGGTGACGCCGGCGTTGTTGGCGGCGGCGCGGCGGTTGGGCCGCGAGGTGCATGTGTGGACGATCGACGACGAGCCGACGATGCGGTCGTTGTTGGACGCGGGTGCGGACGGGTTGGTGTCGGACCGGCCGGATGTGCTGCGGTCGGTGCTGCGGTCGCGGGGCGCGTGGGTGTGAGGAGCTACTACGGGTGTGGTGGTGGGGTGCCGGTCCAGGCGGCGGCCCAGGTTTTCGGGCCGAGCAGGCCGGTGGCGGTGATGTCGTTGGCGCGTTGCAGGGCGAGTACGGCGGTGCGGGTCTTGTCGTAGTAGCAGCCGGTGCCGTCGAAGTGGTAGCCGTAGGCGTTCATGCGTAGCTGCCAGGTGCGCAGCGCGGGGGCGCAGTCGCCGTATGAGTAGACGCGGCCGGGCCACGGTGGTGCGAGCGCTATTTTCGCGGAGTCGTCGTAGGTGGGGACGCGGTGGCTGGCGGCGTCGGCGTCGGGTTTGAGGCCGAGGGTGGCGGCGCAGGTCCAGGGTTGCCAGCCGCGCATCCGGTAGAGGTAGAGGGCGCGGTAGTCCTGTTCGGTCGGGGTGGCCTGGTTGGGCAGGCCGGTGCCGCCGACGGAGTGCCAGGTGCCGACGTCGAACTGGTAGGCGCCGTAGTAGTGGCCGCCGGCGGAGACGATGGTGTAGTCGCCGCCGGATTCGCAGGTCCGCAGCCGGTCCCAGGCGCCGGGGCCCGGGTCGGCGGACGCGGTGGCGGCGGACAGTGCGGCGAGCAGAAACAGCAGGCCGGTGAGGGTGCCGAGCGCGACTGCGCGACCGATCATGATCGAACGGTAAGCACCCTTCCCGGTTGCCACAACCGCAACACCACTCCCCTGTCCCCCAGACTGCGGTTGTGCATCAACCCGTACGGGTGATGGGCGGCAACCGCTACAGTCGCCCCACCTCAGCGCGTGTGAAAGGCGGCAACACAGTGGGAAACGACCACGGCGAGCGGGACAGGGCCGCGTTCAGCGGGCCGGCGCTGACTCGGCAGCGGCGCGCCTGGTACACGTACGGGTGGGCGTCGCACACGTTCGAGACGACCGTGGTCGCGGTGTTCCTGTCGCAGTACCTGCCGGCGGTGGCGACCAACGCGGTCGGCAAGAACGGTCGCCTGCACATCCTGGGGATCCCGATCGCGCCGGGTTCGCTGTTCACGTATGTCGCGTCGTTCTGCGCGTTCGTGCTGATCGTGTTGATGCCGATCGCGGGCGCGGTCGCCGACCGGTTCGGCCGCAAGAAGGAGATGCTGCTGACGTTCGGGTTCCTCGGTGCGGCGTCGTGCGCGGCGATGTGGTTCATCACCGGCTCGAACTGGGGGCTGGGTGTCGGGCTGACGGTGGCGGCGTACCTGACGTACACGTGCGGGAAGGTGATCTACAACTCGATGCTGCCCGACATCGCGGCGGCGGACGAGCGGGACCGGATCTCGTCGGTCGGGTGGGCCGCCGGCTACATCGGCGGCGGGTTGCTGTTGGCGTTGAACTTCGTGTTGTCGTTCTTCATCAGTGACCTGGCGCAGTTGGCGCGGATCTCGTTGGGCCTGGCCGGGCTGTGGTGGGCGTTGTTCGCGCTGGTGCCGTTGCGGATGTTGCGCAACGCGCCGCGGGACGCGGCCAAAAGTGGCCAGCACCAGCGCGCGGTCCTCATGGCCGGGTTCCGCCAGTTGGGTGACACGTTCCGGCACATGCGTGGCTACCCGATGACGTTGATGTTCCTGCTGGCGTACCTGATCTACTACGACGGCATCAACACGGTGACGACGCTGGCGGCGCAGTACGGCAGCCAGGAGTTGAAGCTGACGCAGAACACGTTGTTGACGGCGATCCTCGTGGTGCAGTTCACGGCGTTCGGCGGGGCGCTGCTGCTGGGCCGGTTCGCCGAGCGGTGGGGCGCGAAACGCGTGGTCGGCTGGAGCCTGGTGGTGTGGATCGGGGTGGTGGTGTGCGCGTACTTCCTGCCGGCGCACCAGCCGCTGGCGTTCTTCGCGCTGGCGGTGGGGTTGTCGATCGTGCTGGGCGGCACGCAGGCGCTGTCGCGGTCGCTGTACTCCAGCATGATCCCGATCGGCAAGGAGGCCGAGTACTTCAGTTTGTACGAGGTGTCCAGTTCGGGTAGTTCGATCTTCGGAACACTGTTGTTCGGGCTGGCGTTGCAGAACTTCGGGTCCTACCGGGTGGCGATCGTGTCGCTGATGGTGTTCTTCGTGGTGGGGCTGGTGCTGTTGGTGCGGGTGAACGTGCCCAGGGCGATCGAGGCGGCCGGGAACGCGGTGCCGGTCAGCCTGGGTGGGCGGCCCGAGCCCTCGGCAGCTGGTGTGGTCTAAGAAATTTCCGAGAACTCCGATGTTTGGGTTACCCCGGGGGTGGGAACCCGGCACCTGAGCTGCACCCATCCCCACCCCGCCGCGGATGTCATTCCACCAATGGGGTGATGTATGTCATCCACGGAGCGATAACGCGTCATGTCGTCGCGGCGATTCCCTCTCTTAGGAGGAAGACTTCGTTGACGAGTGAAGCTCATCACTGAGCGCAACCGGTTCGGCGAGACGGGAATTGTCTCGCTGCCCCGTTCGTTGCTCTCAGTGAGGTTGAACCTGGGCCGCCATCGCCCGCAGATTTGCCAGCATGGGCCCTGAGCCGAGCGAAAGGACACCGCCATGGCCGACCGCGTACTGCGTGGTAGCCGGCTCGGAGCAGTCAGCTACGAGACCGACCGCAACCACGACCTGGCCCCGCGCCGGGGCACCCGGTACGCGTGCCCGAAGGGGCACGACTTCGAGGTGCCCTTCTCCGACGATGCCGAGATCCCCGCGACCTGGGAGTGCAGGTTGCACGGCTCGGTGTCGAAACTGATCGACGGTTCCGAACCGGAGCAGAAGAAGGCCAAGGCGCCCCGGACCCACTGGGACATGCTCCTGGAACGCCGCAGCATCCCGGAGCTGGAGGAACTGTTGTCCGAGCGGTTGGAGGAGCTGCGCGGCCGCCGCAGCCGCACCGCCTGACCCCCGCTTACGTCAAAGTAGTCAGACCACCACGCCTCCCGCGCGGTGGGTGGGCCGCCCGCGCCCCAGGCACGGGCGGCCCACCTGTGTCTACACCGAAGTTTTCTGCCGGTCCGACGTGAACAGGTGGCGGGCCTGGTCGACGCGGTGCCGCAGCCCCCACTGGGTGACCCGGAGCAGCGCCTCGCGCACGATCGAGCCGCTCATCTTGGACTGGCCGATCTCGCGTTCGGTGAACGTGATCGGCACCTCCACGATCGTGAATCCGGCCCGCACGGTGCGCCACGTCAGGTCGACCTGGAAGCAGTACCCGTGCGAGGCGACGTCGTCGAGTTCGAGTTTCTCCAGCACGCGGCGGCGGTAGGCGCGGAACCCAGCGGTGATGTCGTTGATCCGCACGCCGAGCGCGAGCTTGGAGTAGACGTTCCCGCCGCGGGAGAGCACCTCGCGGCTGCGGGGCCAGTTCACGACACGCCCACCGGGCACGTACCGGGAGCCGATCACCAGGTCAGCGTCATCCAGGGCGTCGAGCAGGCGGGGCAGGTCCTCGGGGGCGTGCGAGCCGTCGGCGTCCATCTCGACCAGCACCGCGTAGTCACGCTCCAGGCCCCAGCGGAACCCGGCGATGTAGGCGGCGCCCAGACCGGCCTTCTCGGTGCGGTGCAGCACGTGCACCCGCCCCCCGCCCGTGGCGCCGTCCGCGTCGGCGGCGGCCAGTTCGTCGGCCAGGTCGCCGGTGCCGTCCGGGCTGCCGTCGTCCACGACGAGCACGTGTACCCCGGGCAGCGCCGTGTGCAGCCGGCTGACGATCGGCCCGAGGTTGTCCCGTTCGTTGTAGGTCGGGATCACCACCAGGACCGACCGCTGATCGATCTCGCTCCCCTGCATCTTGCCCTTCCGTCAGTTCTTCCGTGCCTGTGCCCGTGTTGCTCCCGCGATGCCCCATGCCAGGGCGAGGAGTCCTGCGGCCACCAGTGCCCATTCCGGCCAGGCGCCCAGCCGATCCGCCAGGGTAGTCGTCGACCGCAGTGGCACGGTCGCGACCAACGCCGCCGGGGTGAACAAACCAGTCTGCTGGGTGATGTGCCCGTCGGGTTGGATGATCGCGGACACGCCGCTGGTGGCCGCGACCACCACGGCCCGGCCGTGTTCCACGGCGCGTTCCTGGTCCATCGCCAGCTGCTGGTAGGTCATCTCGGACAAACCGAACGTGGCGTTGTTGGTGGGCACCGCGAGCAGTGTGCTGCCGGTCACCGAGGCGCGCACGACGCTATCGAACGCGACCTCGTAGCAGGTGTCGAGGCCGACCTTGGCCGGGCCCATGGGGAACACGACGGGTTTGGTGCCGGGCACGAAGTTGCCGGCGCGGGCGACGTCGGCGCTGAAGTGCGCGAAGAACGACCGCATCGGCATGGTCTCGCCGAAGGGCTGCAACTGGCGTTTCACGTACTGCGACACGGGTCCGACGCCGGGTTTCCACAGGATCGCGGTGTTCTTCGGTCCGGGTGGCTGGGAGGACACGACGGCGCCGACGGAGACGGGCGCGTGGATGGCGTCGACGGCTTGGGAGATCTCGTCGTAGGCGTCGGCGTTGGCGTAGGGGTCGATGTCGGAGGAGTTCTCCGGCCAGATCACCAGGTCGGGTTGCTTGGCCCGGCCGGCGGCGATGTCGGCGGCGAGTTTCTCGGTCTCCTTCACGTGGTCGTCCAGGACGGCGCGGCGTTGCGCGTTGAAGTCCAGGCCAAGGCGCGGCACGTTGCCCTGGATCGCGGCGACCGTGGCGGTGCCGGCGTTGGGGTCGGTACCGACCAGCGGCCACACCGCGGCACTGGCCGCGATCGGTAGCAGGACAGCGAGCCCGGCGGTCAGCAGCGCCAGAGGTCGACGTGGTGCCAGGACCAACGCGGTGAGGCCGAATCCCGCGAGCACGACGGCGAACGCGACCAATGGTGTCCCGCCGATCGCGGCGAGCGACACGAAGATCCCGTCGGGCTGCCCGAACGCGACCTTCCCCCACGGAAACCCGCCGAACGGCACCCGCGCGCGGAGCGCCTCGTCCGCCACCCACAGCAGCGCCGCCCACACCGGCCACGCCGGCAGCCGCGACACCACGGCGATCGCCGCGCCGCCGACCCCGATGAACACGGCTTCCACGGCCGAGAGCGGCAGCCACGCGACGGCACCGACGAACAGCCCGGTCCAGTGCAGCAGCGGCACGAAGAACGCCAGGCCGAACAGGGTGCCGTAGCCGAAGCCGGCGCGGGCGCGGCGGCCGTGCACGGCGAGCCCGAACAGGCCGAACGCGATCGGCGCCAACCACCACAGGGGGCGCGGCGGGAAACTCAGGTACCAGAGGACGCCGCCGGCCACGCACGCCGCGATGCGCAGCGCGGTGTCCCGGCCGGGCAGCCACTTGCGGCGGCGCGCGGGCGGGACGGGTGTGTCGGCGTCGGCTCCGGTCACGGTCGGGGCGGCCACCGGACAAGCGTACGGGCCGGTGGTGTGCGGTCGGCGTCACGCCGTCGCAGCAGTCCGGTCCTACGATCGGTGCATGGCGGGCGACCGGCCGGGGGTGGGGCGGTGGGTCACCTACGCCTACGGTGCTCGGCTGCCGGCCCGGTTCGCGCCGTGGGTGCTGGCCGATCTGACCGGGAAGTGGTGGTTCGTGCGGCACATGCTGCGCGGCCTGACGCAGTGCGCGCCCGCGTTGTTGTTGCTGCTGTTCCCGGCGCCCGCGTCGATCCTGGCGATGATGGTGGCGATCGTGGTGTTCGGGGCGGAGTTCTACTCGATGGCGTTCGCGTGGGAGATCCGCGACCGCCGCCTCTACCAGCACGGCTATGTGCCGGAATTGGTGTTGCGGCGCGACGATGACGAGGATGACGCCTGACGGGGGCGACCCACGCTGCCACCCCCGTCAGGCTCGCGCCCGGTCCCACTCCCACGCGGTGGAAACGTGGTGTGGCGGTCGCGGTGTCGCACCGCGGGATCTTTCGATACCCCACGCTACCTGCGGTTCCGTGAGCGGAACAGGAACCGGAATCAACACTCGATATCCGTTTAAGGGGTTCGCTTCAACGGCGAACGAGATTTCTTTAAAACGATTTAGTCCCATTCCCAGCGCAGGCCGTGGATGCCGGCCGGCAGGTCGTGCAGCACGGTGTGCGCGGTCGCGGACCGTCCCATCCGGACCTCGCCGACGTCGATCGGCTCGGCCTGGACCGAGGTTTGTGTGATGCGCAGGCAGCGGGCGGGGCGGGCGGTCGGGTCGAAGTCGACCTCCAGCAGGTACTGGCGGCCCGGCTGCGGGAACCGGCGGTTCGCGCCGTGTTCGGGACAGCCGGACGGGTCGAACACGAACTCGCACTCGACGGGGGCGGTGTCGCCGCGTTCCAGTACCTGGTCGAGGAGGATCTCGGCGGCGAGCAGCATGTCGCTGGTGCCGTCGCCGGTGTCGGTGCGGACGCGGCCGAGCACGCCGCCGCGGGTCACGGTGACCGCGGTGGGGGTGGACGGGCCGGCGTGCTCGACGAGCATGAGCACGCGATCGACGCCGTTGGCCTGGGCGCGCACGACCAGGCCCAGGGTCATGCGGACGGTGGAGCGGTCGGCGCCGATGACGTGCCGGTCGTGCGCGGACTCCACGCACAGCCGTTCCGGGTCGGGTGCGCCGATCGCGCCGAGCAGCCCCACGATGCGATCCGCCGGCTGCCACAGCGCGCGCGGGTCGGCGCCGACGGAGATGTGGGTGCGCGGCCCGCGCGGCCGCGGCGCGGGCAGCACCGTGGACAGGGTACCCTCCGGCAACTCGAGGATGTCCTCCAGCAGCGGCACGGCACGCAGTGACGCGGGGCGTTCGGGTTGGGTACGGCCGCGCACCCAGTAGGACAGGGTGACGGCCGACACCCGCACGTCTCGTTCGGCCAGCGCGTCGCGCACCTGTTCCAGTGTCAGGCCGGACACCGCGAGGGCGACGCGGAGGGTCTGGGCGAACGAGCCCGACCGCATCGCGTGCACCAGGCGTGGGTCGACAACCGTCATGGCAGGGTCACAGCGCTCCGCTCAGCCGGCTTGCGGCACCACCACGGTGCCTTCGGCGGTCGTGACCACGATAGGCGGGTCCAGCACCCGCGACGCCGAAGGACCACGGTCCGGCTCGGCGCGGCAGATGACGCGGGCCTCGAACCGCATGCCGCGCGACCGGTTCCCCACGCGGGTGAGCGTCGCGGTGGCCTCGATGACGTCGCCGGCCAGGATCGGCGCGTGGAACGACACCGTGCTGTAGCCGGCGAACAGGCCCTCGTCGCCGTCGCTGCGCACACACAGCTCGGTGGCGACGTCGCCGAACAGGCCCAGGCCGTAGGCGCCGTCGACGACACCACCGCCGTAGTGGGCGTGCCCGGCCGGCACGTACCGCCGGTGGGTCACCGACATTCCCTCGACCGCGGTCATGCCGGGACTCCTTCACGGTGTCGTTTGTTCTGGGTGATGGCGTGCACGAGGTAGCTGGCGACCTCGCCGGGGGTGGTGCCGCGCCCGAACACGCGGTCCACGCCCAACTCGCCGGCCATCAGCGGGTCGAACCTGGGTCCGCCGACGACGAGCATCGGCCGCCGCTCCCCCATGGCCTCCCGGAACGCCGCGGACATCTCCTGCGTATTGAGGATGTGCGCGTCACGCTGCGTCACGACCTGGGACACGAGTACCGCGTCTGCGTTCGCGGCGCGGGCGCGTTTCACCAGGTCCGGCACGGTGACCTGGGCGCCGAGGTTCACCACGCGCAGTTCCCGGTAGTACTCGAGACCCTTCTCGCCCGCGAAGCCCTTCACGTTGAGGATCGCGTCGATGCCCACGGTGTGGGCGTCGGTGCCGATGCAGCCGCCGACCACGACGAGTTTCCGGGCGAGGGTCTTCTTGATCGCCGCGTTCACCTCGGACGGGGTGAGCAGCGGGTATTCGCGTTCCACGACCCGCACCTCGTCCAGGTCGACCAGGTGCGACACCTTCCCGTACACGACGAAGAACGTGAAGTCGGGGCCGACGGCGTGCGAGTGCACGACCATCGCGGGGTCCATGCCCATCTTGTTGGCCAGTTGGGCGGCGGCGCCGTCGGCGCGCGGGCCGTGCGGCACGGGCAGCGTGAACGACACCTGCACCATGCCGTCGCCGGTGGCGTCGCCGTAGGGACGTATGTGCTTTTTTTCAATGGTCAACTGGGCACCCCGCTGGTGAGTAGAGTGTTGGCGGGATTGATATAGCCTTCCGCCTTCGTTATCACCCCGTTAGCTCCCTTGCCGCCGTCCGCGGGGCGTTTCATCAGGCCGAACGTGCCCTCGGCGATCGCGCCGAGCAGGCCGGCGTCGTCGGCGACGATGCGTTCCAGCAGGTCGATGGCCTCCCCGAGGACCTGGTGGGCGCGTTTCACGATCAGACCGTCGGGGGCGGGCCGGAAGTCCTCGGCCAACCCGCCGGCCGCGTTGAGCACGTACTTCACGTTCGCCAGGGCCAGGTCCCGGTCCGACAGCCACGGCGTGACGACGGCCTCGGTCATCATCCCGACCAGCAGGATCGACTGTCCGGTCAACGCGCCCGCCAGGTTGAACAGCCCGTCGAGCAGGTAACCGAAGAACACGTTCCCGGTCATGTGCTTCGTCGGGGGCATCCACTTCAGCGGCGCGTCCGGGAACAGCTCCCGCGCCAGCAACGCGTGCGCGAGTTCCAGGCGGAACGAGTCGGGCAGGTCCGGGTTGATCTCGAACGCGTGCCCCAAGCCCAACAGGTCGTCGGGCAGGCCGGCCTCGTGGGCGAAGCGTTCGTTGAGCAGCTGCGACACGGTGACGGTGTGGGCGGCGTCGACGGCGTCGGCGGTGGTGAGGTAGTTGTCCTCGCCGGTGTTGATGATGATGCCGGCACGGGCGTGCACCTGTCGGGAGAAGCGTTGGTCCACGAATGTGCGGATCGGGTTGATGTCGCGGAACAGGATCCCGTACATCGAGTCGTTGAGCATCATGTCCAGGCGTTCCAGTCCGCCCAGCACCGCGATCTCCGGCATGCACAGGCCCGACGCGTAGTTCGTCAGCCGCACGTACCGGCCCAGTTCGTGGGACACGTCGTCCAGCGCGGCGCGCATGATGCGGAAGTTCTCCTGCGTGGCGTACGTGCCGGCGAACCCGTGGTGTGTGGCGCCCTCGGGCACGTAGTCCAGCAGGGACTGGCCGGTGGAGCGGATCACGGCGATCACGTCCGCGCCGGCGCGCGCGGCGTTCGCGGCCTGCACGACGTCCTCGTCGATGTCTCCGGTGGCCACGATCAGGTAGATCCAGGGCCGTTGCGGCGGGTCGCCGAGTGTCGCGACGAGCTTGGCGCGGCGGGCCCGGTTGCGGTCGATGGTGCGGATGCCCTTCGCGATCGCGGTGCGCGCGGCCTTCTCGGCGCGGTCGGCGTCCCGCCCGGTCGGGACCATGTAGCGGATCTGGCCGGCGAGGGTGGCCTCGGCCAACTCGGTGAGGGACACGAGATCGTGTTCGCGCAGGGCGTGGAACACCGGTAGCGCCACGCCGTGCGCCAGGCCGCACTGCTCCCGCACGGTGTCGACGACCCGGTTCACCCACGGCACGTCCCCGCCCGCGACACCGGAGTCGGCGCCGGTGATGCCGGCCAGCCGTAGCGTCGCGCGTTCCACCGCGACCGTGGTGTGCGCGTGGGCCAGCGCGATCACCGGTTCGGTCGCGCGCGCGGCCAGTGTCCGCGCGGTCGCCACGACGCCGGGGTCCAGGTTGAGCAGTGTGGGCGACGCGGTCATCGCTGGGGTCCTCCGTAGTCGTCTCCGTGCCGGTCCGAGTCGATCTCGGCGAGCAGGTCGTTGCGGCGGCGCCGGTACTCCGTGCCGGTGATCCGGCCCCCGACCAGGTCGTCGTCCAGGCGGCGCAGCCGTTTCGTCCAGTCCATCGGCGTCGCCGGCAACGCGGGCGGCTCCTCCCGCAACGCCAGCTGATACACCGGGGGCGGTGGTGGCGTGTCCCGCAGTCCGCGCAGGATCAGCAGGATCTCGCCGAGCACCTCCCGTTCGCTGCGCAGGGCGGGCGTGTCGTCACCGGTGGTCGCGGTCTCCCGGTAGCGGGCGAGTGCCTCGTCGAACGCGGGCAGGTGCGACTGCACCGCCGGCAGCAGCACCTCGGTCTCCAGCGGATGGTCCAGGCGCCGGTTGATCTCCCGGAACAACCCGACGACGTCGTCGTGGTTGTTCGCGTCGACCGCCTGGAACTGCGACAACGGGCCGGCCACGTCGGGTTTCCCGACGTCGAGCAGCAGCGGCACCAACCGCCCTGTGACGATGCTGCGGGAGATCGCGCCGGCCTCGAAGTTGATCCACGGCGCCGACACGGTGTCCCGGGTGACCACGACGATCCCGAACTGCACCGACTGCAGTTCCTGGGCCATCTCCACGATGTTGCGGGTGCCCTTGCCGATGTCGTGTTCGGACATGAACGGCTGCACGGCCTGCACGACCTGGCGCAGCCAGCCGCGCAGGAACAACGCGAAGTCCCGCGACCGGTCACCGGACCAACTGATGAAAACCTTCATGTCGCCAGTACCCCGCTGTCGAAGATGACCTCCCCGCGCAGCACCGTACGCAGACACACCGGGAGGGGCACCCCGGGCTCGACCGACGGCAGGCCCGGCACGTCGGAGCGGAGGTCGGTCGACCAACGCGCCACCCGCGGGTCCAGCGGCGCCGCGACCAGCTTCCCCGTCTCCCACACGGCGTAGGTGGCCGGCGCGCCCACCACGAGCGTGCCCGAGACCGGGTCACCGGCGGCGCGGTGCCCGCCCCGGGTGGCCGCGGCGAACGCGGCGCGCGGCGAGATCCCCGACCCGTCCGTGCG
>Ga0070714_100001116_pt1 | contig 19278 bp, 17 predicted proteins | sample LARL83metaG_FD_65450 | JGI IMG/M metagenome (GOLD analysis project Ga0070714, IMG submission 65450) | Corn, switchgrass and miscanthus rhizosphere microbial communities from Kellogg Biological Station, Michigan, USA - LAR L8-3 metaG | ecosystem: Host-associated > Plants > Roots > Rhizosphere ... | reverse complement strand
TTCGTTTCGATGAAGCCGACGTCCGCGACATGGGACGCCCAGCTTACGGCGTGCGCGGCATGAAGCTGGACGAGAAGGATTACATCGTCGGCATGGCGACCACGCCCAAGGATCTCAAAAAGGCCGAAGCCGAGGCGCAAAAGGCGAAAGAGAAATCCGGCGGGGCCGAAGTGACGGCGACCGACGAGACTCTACCGATCAAAGGCTCGCTGATTCTGTCCGTGACCGAGAACGGATACGGTAAGCGTACGGCAGCGGACGAATATCGCCTGCAAGGGCGCGGTGGCTCGGGCGTCATCAACGTGAAGACCACTGAGCGCAACGGCAGAGTGGTTGGGATCGCACAGGTCACCGAAGACTCCGAGGTCATGCTGATCAGCCAGTACGGCAAGATCATTCGCATGGATTCGAGCACCATTCGCGAGTCCGGCCGCTCAGCGCAAGGCGTGCGCCTGCTCCACATGGAACCCGGCGACCGCGTAGCGGCCGCTGTGGTCATCCCTGCCGTGGAAGAGCCGAACGGCGGGCTGATTCAGTAGAAACGTGGGCGAGGTTTACCGGCTGCGGTAGACCTCGCGCCATCCACCCGCGGGAATCAATGCCCCAATTCCCGCCCCCAACAATCCAAAGGCTGGTGTCAAGATTGCTTTCCCCTTGTTGCCGGTGCACACAATCGAAGTTTTCGAGCAATTATTGTCGATCGAGGCGCCGATGCCCAGACCAGCACCCGCTCCAATTCCGGCGCCGATCAGAGCATTTCGGCCACGGTGTCCTTTGCTTCTTATTGAAACTCGTTTCACCTGATCGCGCGCAAGGGTCTGCTCGCCTTCTCCCGAGCGGATCACGATCCCACTGTCAGTTGCAGATTCGAAAGACCCACGGCGAGAGGCTCCGTCCTTGAGAGCGACTCTTACTACCTGCCCCGACGTCAGCTGCTGAACTACGCTCCATTCCGACTGACCCTGGCATAACGTCGAGCCCAACGCTGAAAATCCCAGAGCTAAAAGCAGCAGTGCTTTCTTTGAACCCATAGGTTCCTCCCCTTTTGAACGTCCATGTTACCCGCATACCTCTTCGCCAAAAAGTCGTAGTTGCCTCAGCGCGCACTGACTCCCCCAACACATAGTGCACATAAAGGGAGCTATGTTACGCCCGACGCTTTTCAGATGGGGAAAAAAGAGCGGCACATTTCTGTGCCGCTGGTGCTGGGAAGCACTTGCTATAAGGTTTGCAGGAACGCCACAAGATCAGCTTTCTGCTGGGTTGTCAGGTTCAGGCTGAAGCGCTGATCGTAGAAATTGACTGCGTCATCCAGTGTCGCCGCGGCTCCGTTGTGGAAATACGGCGCGCGCGCTGTCAGGCCACGAAGCACCGGCCCCTTCAGCTTGCCAATGTCCTTGCACTTGCCGGAAATCATTGCCCGGCCGGGATCGGTTACCCGCACGATCGCACCGGTGGTATTGCACTGAATCGTATAAACCGGCAGACCTGCGACATCCAGAGCAGGCATTGCCGGGTACGCGGTGGTCCCAATCGCCAGCGGAACGGAAAACGAATGGTTCCCCGCATTGGGCGCGTCATGGCAGGTGGTGCACGTACCCATAATGACCGGCTGATTCAGCGCGTCATTCAACCCACCTACACCCGTGATCGGAATAGAGAGATTATTAAACAGATCTTCGCCACGAGCGACTGACTGCCTGTGAGGCGAGCCGACATTGGCCCAGGCGCCATAAATCGTGAATACGTTGGGATTGAATGCAACTCCAGTCGGGTCACCGCCGAGCGAATCATTGATTCCCGTGTAGGTGTTCTGTTGCGAAAGATTGATTGGACCACCGAGAGCGCCTTGAGCCGTCAAGCTACCCGCACCCCGGTCGTTGACCTGGGCGGAAAACATCCCCGTTTCAAACGAGACGATCTGCGACAACTGCTGTGCGGAGGGCACGAGCCCTTGCGCATGTCCCGTGGTTGCATCTCGCGCCTGGTTCAGCAGGCTCTGGTTCAGGTCGATGGACTTGCCGGGAATGGCGCCGAAAACCGTCTCCCGGCCATCCCACATGACCGTGCTGAGAAACTTCAGGTTGGTTGCGGGAAGCGGCCGGCGATACATGGCAGGATTGGTGGCAGTTGTCTCCGGGCAGTTGTAGGGATCCTGGATGCTGATGATCTGAAACTCCGCATTTGCGGGAACCGACTCAGAGATTCGAAGCAGTCCCTTCGACAACAACTGACTGTAAGCCTGCTGACGCGCCGAGACCGTGGAGACGTCCGCACTTGGGCAGTTAGAACCATCATTGGTGCGAAAGATGGGATCCAAACCCTGGCTGGCTTGAAACTTGGCTTTGACGTCTGCAGGAGTAACGCTCCAGGCGGAAGTCGAGATGTGGCACGTGTTGCAGGTTCTTCCGTTCGATCCCAGGTTCTGGAAGAACGGGTTGTTGATATCAATGCCACCGTTCGTGCTGTAGGTGGCGAGAACGCCGGTAGAGTCCGGCGTGAAAAGTGGATTCGGCAGCAGCTTTCCCCCAAACAGTGCTACCGAGCCAAACAATACCGCTACCGACGACAGAACTATGCTGGTCCCACGAAAAGCTCGCATAACCTACTCCTAAGCAATGCCTGATAGTGAAACCCACGGGGGGAGCGTTTCTGGGGTTCCTAACTCAATAATCGAAAATCACCGGGAAAACCCGACATCGGAAGCAAAAACTATTCAGGCTCCAGGTGCAAGTTTCTGCGCAGCGCCTGGGCGTGTTGCCTTAACGGGAGCTCTGCGTCCCTGCGTGTTTCTTGGCATATGCAACCAGAGCGCCAAACCCGGGCTTACCATGCAACACCTTGAGATCGGGATCTTCCCCGATTCCTTGCACATCGCGGGGAAGCAGACCGTGGTCGACGGATTGGCGCAAAAGCGAGAGAGCTTCGTTTGTATGCCCTTTTTTCGCTACTGCACTGGCCAGGTTGTACAGCGTGTCGGCGGTTTCCGGTTGATCCGGGCCTAGCAGCCGACGTTGCAACTCGAGCTGTTGCCGTAATGATTGTTCAGTGTCTCTCCCCATCCCTCCTTCAATGGCGGTCTGGTTCATCATGTAGTGAATGGTCTCCAGGTTCTCGTCGCCGTGGAGACGTCGCTGAATCGCCAGCGCTTCGCTCTCCAGCGCATCTGCCTCGGCCAGGCGGTTTTCGCCAAGCAGAATGAGCGCCAGCGTATCCATGGATCCTAGAGTGTGGGCGTCCTCAGGTCCGAGGGTGGTCCTCCTTCGGTTGAGAATCTCGCGCTCCAGCTTTTCGGCTTCCGCGTGTTTTCCTTGCGCGTCCAGGTTATTCGCGAGGTCGCTGCTGACGGAGAGGGTGTCGTCGTGGTCGGGGCCAAGCACGCGCCTCCTGGTATCGTAAACCTGCCTTTGCAGAGCCTCCGCCTGGGCTAAGTGTCCCTCCTGGAACAGAGTCCAACCTAGCTGTTGTGTTGTCCGCAGCGTTTCTGAATTCTCGCGGCCAAGAAATGCGCTCTCGAGCTTGAGGCTTCCCTCGAATAGAGTCTGCGCTCGCGAATACAGTCCCAAATTCAAGTACGCAGCGCCCATCACATACATCATTCGGCCTTGCTCTTCTGGATCTTTCGAGAGACCGGAACTGATATCTTGAGACGCCTTATCGAGAACCTCACGCGCTGTGACGGCGGTCCCGACCCTTTCGCTCGGGTCGGAGATTTTGAACATTCCCGTCATGAACTCCGCAATGCGATTCGCCCGATCGCGTTCGCGAAGAGCTGCATCTCGCTGACGGCGAACCGTTCGTGCCTGAATGAGTGTCGCCGTCGTGCCCGCGATGATGGCAAGCACCGCGACCGTGCTAAGTCCGACCGCCACTCGATTGCGACGGATGAACCGGTTAGCGCGGTATGTAAAGGTGTCCGGACGCGCGCTGATCGGCTCGTGTTTAAGATATCGCTGAAGGTCGTCCGCGAATGCTGCAACCGAACCGTAGCGCTCGGCTGCATTCTTCTTGAGTGCTTTCGCAACGATGTTGTCCAAATCGCCGCGCAGCTCGCGGGAAAGTTTTTCAGGATTTGCAAGGCGATTCGTAGCCGCATCGTTTGCGCTGTGCCTGCTCGTGATGTCTGAAGGGCGCAGTGGTTCGGTATCAACAATGGCTTTCACCAAGTCTGCTGGAGAACGCTGGTGATCCCCGGCAGGATGGTGCCCCGTCAGCAAGAGATACAGCAACACTCCTAGCGCATACACATCGGTGGCCGTGGTTACAGGCGCGCCGGTGATCTGCTCGGGAGCAGCAAACTGCGGCGTCATTGCGCCGCCTGCTTCGAGTGTCAGCAGGGTTGCGGTGGCCGGCGTCGCATCATCCGCGAGAAGCTTGGCGATGCCGAAATCCAGCAGCTTAATCTGCCCATCGTTGCGAACAAGGACATTGGATGGTTTCAAGTCACGGTGCACAATCAAGTTCGCATGCGCATGCGCCACTGCACTTAGTACATCAAGAAACAAACCAACCCGGGCACGGACATCCAAGGTGTTGCGATCGCAATATTCCGTGATGGGCTCGCCCTCAACATATTCCAGAACCAGATACGGCTCGCCGGTGGAAGTTACTCCCGCATCGAGCAATTCGGCAATGTTCGGATGCGTCAGTTGACCGAGGATTTTGCCTTCTCGTTTAAAGCGCTCGATTCCGCCCTGTGCGGCAACGGAAAAGTGCAGGAATTTGATTGCCACGTGCCGTTCGAAGCGGCCATCGCTGCGCTCAGCCAGCCACACGCTGCCCATGCCGCCCTGCCCGATGGGGGAGAGCAATGTGTAGGCACCAAGCTTATGGCCTTCGAGGGAGCCTTCGTTCCCCGGAACCTCGGGCGTAGCTTCCAGAAATTTCTCGTCGGACAGGACGCTATGTTCTCGAAGTAACTTGCGAATTAGGTCGCCGAGTTCGGGATTCTCAGCCGCAAAACATTGCAGCCAAGCGGCACGCTCCTTTTCATCCAACGAGAGCGCGTGGTCCAGAAGCGGACTGATCTCCCGCCAACGCTCAGGGCTCAACGTGGACACTGGTCAGTTCTCCAAATCCGTAGAGAGCGCACGATGCAAATAGATCCGTGCTTTCTCCCACTGCCGCTGGACGGTACGCTCGGAAGTGTTCTTGATAGCCGCAATCTCGGCAAAAGTAAATCCGCAAAAGAATTTGAGATCGACAACTTCGGCCAGCGGCGCCTCTGATTTGGCAAGTTCGTCCAGCGCCTCGCTGATTTTGGTCAACTCCTGCGGGTCGGGCGGACCCTGGACTTCACCGCCTGAGCTGGTGATCTCGAACTTGCCGCCTCGTTTTTGCGCGCTGCGGCTGCGGGCATGATCGATAATCAGCCCACGCATGACACGCGCGGCGTACGCCATGAATCGTGCGCGATCAGGAAACTTGCTGCCGTCCTTGTCCGCGATTTCAATGTAGGCCTCGTGCAAAAGCGTTGTCGGACTGAGATAGGAGAACGAACCCTGGCGCGCCAGTTCCCGTTTTGCTATCCGGCGTAACTCGGAGTAAAGAGTGCTGAAGAGTTTGTCCGTAGCGCGCGGTTCGTTTCGGTCGACAGCTTCGAACAACTGCGGCAGACCTGGCTCTGGAATTGGCACAGCAGGTGAACCCTCGAAAATCGGTTCTATTCTACTGGCGTCGTCAAGCCTAGTCCCTGTAAGTTCGTATAGTTTCGATCACAGTCTGCTACTCAGTAGGCAGGAACACCAGGCAGACCGGAGCGGGAACGCTCACTTCGTCCCCAATTTTCGACAATTTCCCGGTACTTTCATCTATCGCGTACTCGACGATGGTGTTGCTGTTCTGGTTGGCTGCCAACAGGCGCTTGCCCGTGGGATCAATCGCGAAGTGGCGGGGTTCCTTCCCGAATGTCGGCATCTGTGCGACGAGCGTCAATTTCCCGCTTTGTTGATCGATGGAGAATTCGGCGAGGCTGTCTGCACCGCGGTTGGAGGTGTACAGAAATTTACCGTTGGGATGGATGGCAATCTCAGCCGCCGTGTTCTCTCCCGAAAAGTTGGCGGGCAACGAAGCAATTTTCTGGACCGAGCGATAGGTCTCGTTGTCGTCATTGGAGAAGACGGTCACGGTTGCATCCATTTCGCCGAGCACGTACATGAACTTGCCATCAGCCGAAAAAGCGACATGCCGAGGTCCGGTTCCGGGCGCGAGTTTAGCGGAGAAAAAATCCTTTGCCGCGCCGGTGGACTCGGCACGGCTCAAGGTGCCTTTGGCCGCGTCGAATTTGTAGATCAGGATGCGATCCAGTCCAAGGTCCGAGACGTATACGAAGCGATTATGGGCGGTCGCTTGGATCCAGTGCGCGTGGGGTTTTTCCTGGCGCTCCTTGTTGGGGCCAAGCGTCCCCTCGTCCGCCACCACCGAGGTCGCTTCTCCAAGGCGCCCATCAGCGAGAATTGGCAGCACGGCAACCGTCCCGCCTGTGTAGTTTGCGACTAACAAGTATTTGCCGGAGCGATCGAGCGAGATGTAGCAGGGATCTGCGCCGCCCGACGCGACCTCGTTAAGTTGGGACAGTTTCGCCGTCTTACGATCGATCGAGAATGCGGTCACGCCTCCGCTCGTGCCCTTGAAGTTGCCGGTTTCATTCACGGCATAGAGGTGTTCGTTCTTCGCATCGACTGCGAGGAAGGATGGGTTCTCCGTAGCAGCGGCCAGTCCGAGCGACTGCAACTTGCCGGTCTCGGCATCATAGCGATAGGCGTAAATCCCCTTGCTTTCGCCGGTCGTATAAGTGCCGACATAGAGGATGTAATGCTGCGCCGAATGCTGCGCGATTGCCGAGGCTGCCCACAGAACACCTACGAGGGACAGAAGGAAAGTGCGAAAGAGTTTCTTTGTCGTCATTTCGAAGGAGTCCTTCTTTGAGTCGAAGTGAAAGTTAGATTCTCGACCAGGCTGTCAATTTCATCGTTGCTGCCGGCCAGGAAAGTTACCGATAATATGTACCCTTTCTCGAGAAGAACCAGCGAAGTTTGCCGAATTGGGTGCTTCTCATCGCCGCCGTTGAAATCGCCCCGCACCACCTTTCTGGCACCGATGCTAAATGCATAAGGATCGCCGTCCATTTTGAATCCGCGGTGCTCTGCGACCTCGGCGAGTGGACCAAAATAATCAGCCGCCGCCTTCACTTGCGGATACGCAGCCCTGTCTTCCACAGCGATGATTGCCGCGGAATTGATATCGCTGCCCGAGGTGCCTGGGGGACGCTCGAAAGCTGCCAACAGGGTCTTCCCTGTGGGTTCGTCACTGACTTGCTCACCATTCTTCTCCGACTTGGGTGTAGCGGCGGAGGCCGACTCCTGCATCTCTTCGGTGCGATCCACCCAGCCAAACGGCACTTTGTAGGTAAATCCAAGTTTGGGGCAGCGCAGGACTTGTCCGGAGAGCGGCGCGCATTCAGGCAGCGACGTCTTGTCGCGGGTGCTCTGGCCGGCCGAAGCGCCTACCAGCACCAGTACCGCAACGGCGGAGAGGAATAAGGGGAGACACCGATGGTCCACGGCTTCCATCGTAAACGAAACTTAGCAGCGCTCTTTAGCAGATGTAAACAATCTGGCAGGTTCCGCACAATCTGAAATGTGCGATCAGAAATCTTGCAATCCATTCTCAAGTCCGCCCCGTACTGCTCATGTACGAGGAACGGAAGCGCGGTCAGCGCTGAACTCCTCGCAATCCTCTCAGGAGATTTCTATGAGCGAGACAAAAAATATCGTAGAAGCGCCCGCCAGTCCCGATCGCCGCTCGTTTTTGAAGCGTGCTTCCATGGGATCGGCCGTAGCGGTTGCCAGTTCTTTTGCCTTTGGCGGCCTACTCAAGCAAGCTGGTGCGGTTACTTCACATTCAGAAACCAAGAAGAGCGGGCTGACCGAAGGCGACCGCGAGATTCTCATCGCGGCAGAGATCGCCGAAGCCCTGGCCGTTACCACATACACCCACATCATCAACACCGCGCCGTTCTTCGGCAATCTTCAGTCGGACGATCAGGGATACCTGATCAATGCGCGGAACGAAGAAATGTCGCATTATCTGCTCGAGCAATCCGCCACCGGGCAGCCTTCTCCGTTCGCCAAGTTTTACTACCCGGCGAACATGTTTGCCGACGCGCAGACCACGCTGAACGTCCTGGTCACGCTCGAAGATGCGTTCATCGCCGCCTACCTGGTCGGCGTACGCAACTTCAGCACTCCAGACCTGCGCGTAACGGCTGCGCGGATCATGGGAATCGAAAGCGATCATCGCACACTGGCTCGCGTGGTTGGCCCGGGTGTTGCGTCATCCGACGGCGGCCCGATCGAAAACATCACCGGATTTGCCGGGGTTCCCGAGAGCGTCGATCCGCCCAACAACAACGGCTACGAGCGCACGCTCTGCTGGACGCGCATTTCACAAGCGGTGGCCGCGTTGACGCCTTTTGTCGACGCGAACGCAGCGAACTCCGCCGGTTTCGACACCAGCAAGGTATACGAGTTCCAGCAATTCACTCCCGTGTTGCCGAATCCGCTGGGCGAATTCATTTCGTTCAAGGGATGTTGACCGTCGAAGCTAGGGGCTCTTTGACCTCTGTGCTCTCCGCGATGGCGATTTCACCACGGAGACACAGAGGCCCGGAGAAAACCGGAACATTGAAAGGAAATCCTATGTTTGAGGGGCTGTTTCAACCCATGCACTTGATCGTGATCTTTGGCATAGCACTCTTGATCTTTGGGCCGCGTAAACTGCCTGAACTGGGCAAAGGAATTGGCGAAGGGATTCGCGGCTTCAAGCGCGCGATTGCGAGCGGAGAAGACTCGCGGGATTAACGTTATACCGAGCAGGACGGGCGCGGACGCCCGTCCCTCCACGACAAAAAACTCATGCGGCCGCCTGGTTCACTCCCACTGGCTGTCCGCAATGCGCACAGCGGCGCGCATCGATGGGAATCTCGCTCAGGCATTCGCCGCATTTCTTGGTTGTGGGATCGGCGGGCGCCGGCGCTTTGCGCATGCGCGCGACCAGCATGTTCACCGGAGTCACCACAAAGAAGTAGACCGCCGCAGCTACCAGCAGGAACGCAATCGCTGCATTGATGAAGTCCCCGAGCGCAAACACGCTCCCATTGATAGTGAAGGAAATCGCCGAGAAGTCCGGCTTGCCCACAATTGCGGCGATCAGTGGAGTCAGAAGATCTTTGGTGAAGGCCCCGACTACGGTGGCAAACGCCGCGCCAACCACCACGCCGACGGCCATATCCACAACATTTCCGCGAAGAATGAATTGCTTGAATCCACTGAGCATGAGACCTCCTGGATCGGTCAGGCGATACTCTATGCTGCCGCTGGAACAACGTCAAGGAGCCTGGCGACGGTCTGGGGATCTTCTTAAATGCCGCCAGTTGCATCAAGGGGCTTATCAAAAATTGATGGCACGGTTTTCACCGTGCCATTGTCAGTCAGGTTCCAAAACTACTGCTGATCGAGTTCTATGCGATCGCCGATATTCATGGGTTCCAGCGAGTACACAATCATGCCGGTTGCGGTGCTGGGCGTGGTCCCCAGAATCACGATTTCCCCGATCATGCGTCGCGGCATTTCGGCGATGTGAATCTCCGGGCCATTGGTGCGATTCAGAAATCCCTGTTCGACGGAAGGCTGCTTCAACTGTGTCGGATCGAGCGAAGGCGCATTGAACGAGAGCTTGTCGACCGAGTCGTGGGACGTGGTTTCATAACTCCGCGCCGCCTTGAAATAGTCTCCAACTTTCAATCCCTGGTTGGATCCGATGTTGAGGTACACCTTGGCGCCGGTGCCTAGTTCGGAATCGAAATCCTTCGCCATAATGATCTTTCCACTCAGCTGTCCATTGGATGGAGCAAAGCGATCCACTCGCATGGGTGGGTGGAAATTCACGCGGCTCTTGTCGACGAACGGGATTGCGTAGTCGCCTGGCAGTATGGTGTCGCAGGCGAATTCGACTTGCGCCACCGTCATCTTGTTGCGGGTGTCGACAATCTTCACGGCCCCGAGTTCCTCATACGGTTGGCCGGCAGCCTTCAAAGCTGCCCACTGTCCCGGATACAATTCGTAGCGGTTTGGATCTTTCAATTCTCGGACAATGGTATATTCCTGGCCTACTTCGTATCCCTTGCCGTTGAGAAACAATGCTTCGCTGCTGCCGAACTGAGTGGTAAAAGGCGAGTCCAATCCGCCGGCGACAAACTTGGCATGCGTCTGGATTGGCTTGCCGATGAAACCGGAGCAATAGAGGTCCGCGTGAGTGGGCGTGACAACACGCTCGACCGGGAACGTCACCGAAGTCGCAATGGTGCCCGACGGAGTCGGATCTCCCGCACTGCTCTGCTGAGCCCAGAGGCTCAGTGGCAGGATCATCAATCCAATTAGGACAACTTTCTTCATGGTTCCTCCCTCGGACGCTGGACGCCGGGTTGTTGCTAAGTTGCTAAAAACAAACAATCTTCCAGACTCGAAAGTAACAAGCCCCCTCGGAAGGGTCAAGGTTACGCAGGTCTCATGCGCAGGCTGCTAAAAAGTTTATTGCCCCGAAATAGTTGCATCTGGGGCTACGTCCCTGTAATATCGCGCCGTTAATGGCGGACAACAACCACTACGCTTCCCGGCTCCTGCACCTGCGGCTTTCGCGGGTCTGCGTTGCCGTGATCGCCTCCAATCCTGACGACCTGATCGAGAAGGCAGAAAACCTGGCGCGCGATAACTCCTTCCTGGAGTTAAGGTTAGATTACATACCGCGTCCGGCGACCGCGCTTGCCAGACTGCGCGAGTTCATGGAGACCCACCCGCACATCACCGTGATTGCGACTTGCCGCCGCGCGGCGGCAGGTGGCAAGTTTCAGGGATCCATTGCAGCGCAACTGGAGATCCTTGCCAAGGCTGCCGCGGCTGGCTGCCAACTTATCGATATCGAGCTGCAGACCGCTGTGCGGCTGAAACCGGCGCAACTGGACAAGTTGCGCGCCAAAGCCGCCATCGTCCTTTCATTCCACGATTTCAAGGCCACAGAGAAACTGGACGAAACCCTCAAGAAGATGGCTGCGTACCCGGCGGACTTCCACAAGGTGGTTGGGACTGCGCGCTCGCTCTACGACAACGTGACCATGATGCGTTTCCTGGAGCGACACCATGACGACCATGCTCTGGTCGGCTTGTGCATGGGCGAGCAAGGAATTATTAGCCGGGTTTTAGCGGTTCGCGCCGGCAGCAGGTTCACCTTCGCCGCTGTGACTGCAAATGAGAAGACGGCTCCCGGCCAGGTGACGGCGCAGGAACTGCGCTCCACCTATCGCATCGACCAGGTTGACGCCGCGACTAAAGTCTTCGGCGTGGTGGGCGATCCGATCTCGCATTCGCTCTCGCCCGCCATCATGAATGCGGCGCTGCGTCGCGAGAACGTGAACGGAGTCTTCCTCCCGCTGCACGCGAAATCGTTGAAGGACTTGTTGGCGTGCGTGCGCGAGATTCCGATTCAGGGACTCGCGGTCACCATGCCTTATAAGGAAGATATACTCCCGTTCCTGGACAACACCGATTCCTTCACCGCGAAGATCGGTGCGTGCAACACGGTGGTGCGATCGCAGGATGGCAAGCTGTACGGATTCAACACCGATACCTCTGGGGTGGTGCGACCGCTTGAACAGCGCATGACGCTGAACGATGCCCGAGTTCTTGTGCTCGGAGCGGGAGGCGCCGCCCGCGCAGCGGTGTTTGGTCTGCGCGAGCGCGGAGCGCAGGTTTTCATCTTGAATCGCAGTCTTCCCGCTGCGCAGAAACTCGCTCGCCAAGCGAAAGCTCGAACGATTAAGCGTCCCGACCTCAAGAAGCTGGACTTTGACGTCATCATCAATGCGACTCCGGTCGGTATGGGCAATTCCACCGAATCTCCACTCAACGCAGAGGAAATCAAGGCGCAATACGTCTTCGACATGGTCTACGATCCGGCGGAGACCAAATTCATCCAGTTGGCGAGACTGCGTGGCGCGCAGGTGATTCTTGGACGCGAGATGTTTGTCCATCAGGCTGCGCGGCAATTCGAAATCTGGACCGGCAAGCCTGCTCCACGCGAGGACATGATGCGGATCGTGCAGTTTGCACTCGACGAACGCGCCGCCACTCGCGAAGCCGCGAATCCCGCGAAGAAACCGGCCGCGATGGCGTCGTAGGGCTCGACCTTTCTGCCTTCAGCATGACCCCGAAGTCGTTCTGATCTGACCGACGAGTACATGCGCAACAGAACTCACCGGTGGAGCAATAGAGGACCGGGTCCTTCACGGCCTCCGCTGATTAGTTCTCGGCTTTGATTTTCGCCAGTTGCTTGACAATCGCGACATCGTCAGCGCTCGTGACCTCAAAGCGGATTGCACTGCCCTCGGGATACTTTGGCGCCTCGGCAATCAGTTTCGTAAACTTCGCGGGGAAATCGGTATTCCTGGCGACTTTCATTGCTTTGTCGCCCAGGATGAAAGCGACACGGAAACTAGCATTGCATGGCGACAGATAAACAATGTTGCGCTTCTTATGCTTCAGGCGCAGCGACCAGCCTGCTTTAGGCGAATAGCAATTCCATTCCTTGTCAGTGATCCTGCATTCCTTCGTGATCACAGAGACAAGCTGGTTCCAAAGCTCTTTGGTATCGCCAAGTTTCGCGGCGAGTTCTTTCGGCGTTGGCTGGGTCAACTTTCCGATAAATGCGTTTTCCGTCAACATGGCAATTCCTTTCGCGTTCGGCGGAGTTGCACGAGCGCATAGACCCCCACACACAGGAGTACGGGTGAGGAAATGAAACCGGGCGCAGGCCGCGAGAAGTGAACCGTACTGACGGTTCGCCCCAGGATTGTGGCGAGGGTATGTCCCAGGGCATTGCCAATGCAGAGCACGATCGCGCAGAAATAAACCATCGGCCGAAGCCAACCGCTATTGCGAAAGGCAAACGGAGTAAGTGCCGCGAGGATTCCAATGCCTGTTATTAAACCCGCAAGCCACATTTCAAAGGTGAAGGTTGGCATCGGCCACCAGCCCAGCTTCACTCTCATGGCGAGCACAGTCGGGTTATAGATATAAAGAAATCCGTTGAGCGCTTCGTCTGCAACATGCAGGGCCAGCGCCGCCCAAATCCAAATCCAGGCAATTCCCAGACCGCCGTGGGACTCGACACTCCGCGGTTTGACACTCAGAGTTGCACTCGACATAGGGCATCCCCCCGGCGAAAGCATTGCAAAGCAACACTTTTCTGTCAGTGACCCCAATCACTGCTGCCGATGGCCTGGCCAAATGCCGCGTCCAGCTTGGCTTTTCGCGAAGATTTTACAATTCCGGCATGCACCATGGACAAGGCTCTTGGCGTATAGTGTGGAGGTTTGTTTTTGGACAGTTACTTCCAATCAGGGATTCAGTCCCTGTCTCAGGTACTAGATCAAGTGCGGAAGCCCACTAACTATAAGGGCCGCGGTCAAGGAGCGAAAATGAAAAAGCTTTTCTTCCCCATTTCGGTTATCACCGTATTGCTGCTGCTTGCCTGCGCGATGTTTGCGCAATCCACTTCCATCAAGCCTGTCACTTTCGTCGGCACGACGAAGTTCAAAGCCGGTAAAGCCTCCGGTACCCCGCTTAACAAAATCGTCCAGGGTCCAGATGTGGATGTCACCTTCGATATTCCAGGCATTTCCGGCAACAACAGCCCGGCCCGGTTGCCTGCGAATTTCGTGCCTCGGCCCGCAGGCAATGCTATCGGTTCCGGATCGTTCCTTGGCTTCAAGGGACTCGATCAGCTCCTGCAGGCAATTGCTCCCACTGGGGTCGCGAATGGCGATAACGGTCAACTTGAACCTCCCGACCAGGGCCTGGCAGTCGGAAACGGATTCGTTCTGGAGCCTGTCAACAACGCAATCGGCTTCTACGACACGAATGGCAACTTCTTTGGGTTGGAAGCCATGAGTGCTTTCTTTGGTCTAGGCCCGACCTTCACCGTCCAGAACGGACAGGCAGTTCCGCCCTTCGGACCGTTCCTGTCGGATCCGCGAGCGTATTACGACTCGGTCAACGGCCACTTCTTTGTCACCGAACTGGAGATCGGAGTAGACCCGAACACGGGAAATCTCACCAGCACCTCGGAGATTCTCATTGCGGTCAGCCAGACCAACAATCCGTTCGGTACCTGGAACGTCTTCTCGCTGGATGTCAGCAGTGACGGCGATGCACGTTTCGGCGGATGCCCGACCGGATGTTTTGGCGATCAGCCACTCATTGGCGCCGACGCGAACGGATTCTATGTTTCGACAAATGCGTTTGCGCTACCCCCAGGACACTTCAAAGGTGCGCAAGTGTATGCGATGTCGCTCGCCACGCTTGAGGCCGGGGGCGGCGGCAGCATCAGCGCGGTTCATTTCGGCAATCTGGATAATGCGCCGGGTACGCCGGCACGATCCATTCAGCCAGCCACAGTTCCTCCGGGCGGAACTTATGAAAGCGCGCAGGGTGGAACCGAGTATTTCGTCAGCGCGGTGGATCCGACACACACCGTCGACAACCGCGTGTCGGTATGGGCTCTAACCAACACAAGTTCGCTAGGCGGAACTCCGAACGTTCAATTGAACAATGTCATCGTGAACACCGAGGCGTACGGCTTCCCGCCGTCGACCGATCAGAAAGCCGGCTCGACTCCATACGCCGACTTCCTGGCCAGCGTCGGGTTCAAGGTCCATGAGGAACTCATTGCAGCCAATGACGACCGCATGCAGCAGGTGGTCTTTGCAGCTGGCAATTTATGGACCGCGGTTCCGACCAGAGTTCAGCCGGGCGGACAAGGACCGGTTCGCGCCGGTGCAGCTTGGTTCGCACTCGCACCTTCAGTAAGCAGTGGACTGAGTGCCTCGGTCGTGAACCAAGGTTACGTTTCGGTTCAGTCGCCGAAGCAGAATTCGGTCTTGTTCCCGGCGGTCGCTGTCAACGCTGCAGGTAAGGGAGCGATCGTGTTCTCCGTGGGTGGCGAGGACTACTATCCCAGCGCCGCGTACGCCTTGCTGGACGCGGTGAATGGCGCGGGCCCAATCGTGATCAGTGATGCGGGCTTCGGGCCTGATGACGGCTTCAGCGGCTACTTCCCCTTCGGCCGCGTAGGCCGCTGGGGCGATTACTCGGCTGCCGTTTCCGATGAGAGCGGAAACATCTGGATGGCGACCGAAGCCATCAATCCGCCTCTGATTGCGCTGCCTCCGGGAGTTCTGGCCGCGAATTGGGGCACTTTCATCGCAGCGGTTACTCCGTAATTCGCTCTGAACCCGCAGGGGCGCAACTAGCGCCTCTGCGGAATTTCTCTACGGGATTTTCCATCGCGTTCCGCTTTCCTTTGCGATCTTTGCGGAATCTGCCCTGGGTCCGTACCTCACTCTGAATCCACGCCGCGCCTGCGCCTCATCCTGCCGACTAACCGCAAAGCCCGCAAAGAAGACATTTTCGAGTCCTGATCATCCTCATCAGCATCTTCGTTGTTATGGACACCGCCTCTTCCTCTGACCTGCAATACATCACCGCGGTTCTGGCTCGGACTCCCGCGTCACTGGACGCACTGCTGCGCGGTTTGCCTGAATTCTGGACCCATCGCAACGAAGGCGAAGGCACCTGGAACGCCTTCGACATTGTGGGTCACCTGATCTTTGCCGATCGTACTGACTGGATGCCCCGCATACGTCGCATTCTTAACGAGGGTGGCAGCGTTCCATTCGATCCCTTTGATCGCATGGGGCAAGTGCGAGAAAGCCAGGGCAAAACCCTGGACCAACTGCTGACGGAATTCGCTGAGGTTAGAAAAGAATGCCTCGGGGAATTGAAAGCGCTGAATCTGCAGACTACGGACCTGGAGCGGCGCGGCAGGCATCCGGCCCTGGGAGCGGTCTCGGCCTCAGAACTTCTGGCCACATGGGCAGTGCATGATCTGAATCATCTCCATCAACTGGCCCGTGTCATGGCTCATCAGTATCAAGGCGAAGTCGGTGCATTCAAAGCATACCTAGGTGTTCTGCACTGCGATGCGCACGGCGCCTGAGCAGGGTTGAGCGCACATCCGTAAATTGTCAGACACCTTGTTTTTCGTAATGTGCTTTGTAGGCGTAGACGACCGCCAGCAACGGCGGTGCAATCAACACGCCCCAGAACGGCCACACAATTCCGAACACGATGGGCGCAAGAATGGACGCCCAGATCGGCACCTTCGCGGCGCGACGCATGATGTAAGGCTGAAGCAACAAGCCGTCCACGACGGCGATGATCGCATAGAGCACAAGAACGCCGATCAGGTGCTCCCAGTCCTGCCACCAGACGGCTGCCGCGAGCATGGGGCCGATCAGCGCCAGCGCCGGCCCAAGATGCGGAATGACTTGCAGGAGCGCGGCCAGCACAGCCCACAACAGCGCCAGCCGTACGTGAAGCAGGAGCAACCCAATCCACCAAAGCGCGCCGACGGCGAGCGAATCTTGAAATTGCGCGATTGCCCAGTGCTTCAGCGCGCTGCCCGTCATGCGCAAATGGCCTGCGAGGTCCATAACGAAATCTTACGCTTCGTACGGCCCGCGACCGGCCGCGACAGTTCCCGGAATCTGGCTATGTCCAGAATTGTCCAGCCGAGTAAGTTCAGTGGCGTGAGTTAGTTGCCGCTGTCCAAGTCGTGCAGTCAATGCTTGCGATTCGTATTGCTTGACAACGTATGTTGATCTTTCTCAGACTCACACTGCGTGTTGATCTAGAAGTGGCGTCTGTCACGAACAACGCGTGTCGTAGATATGGAGTTTCATGGAGGAACCCATATGCAGCGGCATTGCACTCTCACCTTTGGTTTTCTTCTTGTTATTTCTCTCGTAACTTCGGCCCAATCGGTGCGGGTTGATGAGCATGAGTCCAAAGTCAGCTTGAGGGATTCAGACTACGAAATCAGTCTCGTGTTGAGCGCGAGCCGCGAGTTCCAGCAGGCTACCGTGAAGTTGGAGATACTCGATCCAGGCGCGGCTCCGGTCGCTGCGAATTCGCTTTCGGTGACCCTGCACTCCGGAAGCAACAAGCTGAAAACTACAATCCCCCTCACCCAGCGTCCAAAAAAGTCCCAGGACTTGATGTGGTACCGGCTTCTGTGCTCAATCAATGAGAACGGACAAGAACTCGGGCGTGACATTCTACCGCTGCTGGATTCGGTGCAAGATTTCGCTCTCCACGTTTCCGCTCCTTACTCAGTGCCACCGGGGAAGAAGTTCTTCGTTCGGGTGCACACCAACAACCCGGTCGTGAGTAAGCCGGTCGGTGGTGTGACTGTCAAGGTAGCCGTTGAGGCCGCCGACAAGAGTTCGATGATCGTGACTGCTACGGGAACCACTGCGTCCAACGGGTACACCGTGGTGCCGCTCACGGTCCCTGAGAACGTCCAGGCCCATGATCTTGTTTTGACCGTAGAAGCCATACGCGGAGCAATCAAGCGCACTGCGGAGAACGAGCTGAAACTGGGCGCTCCCACTCAGATTCTGGTACAGACGGACAAGCCGCTCTATCAGCCGGGACAGACGCTGCACGTGCGAGCTCTGGTGTTCGGCGACGAGCACCGGGCGTTGAACCACAAGAAGATCTACCTCCAGATTGAGGATGAAGATGGCACCGTGGTGTTCCGCGATGAGCGCTATTCGTCGCGTTTCGGCGTGGTCTCAGCGGATTGGAACATTCCGGATCGCCTTAAACTCGGCCAATATGGAATCTCTGCCAAGACGTATCCTGGCCAATATATCGATGACGATGATTCAGATGATGATGGCGACAATGCCGTCACCAGCGCGATGGACCGCAGAGTCGTCCGCATCAGCCGGTACGAGCTGCCTACTTTTGCGGTCAATGCCAAGCCCGACCGCGCGTATTATTTGCCCGATCAAAAAGCTTCCGTTGAGGTGAACGCGGCTTATTTGTTCGGAAAGCCTGTGCCAAAGGCAAATGTGCGAGTCTCGCGCCTCGAAGAACGCAAGTGGAATTTCGCCAAGCAAAAGTGGGAAGTGGATGAAGGTGAGCCCGTCACTGGCGTCAGCGATGAACAAGGCGTCTTTCACGCGGCGCTCGATCTGACCGATGAATTCTCAGATTTCGACGATGGCTACTACCGCAAGTTTCGTGACATTACTTACACCGCCTATGTATCCGACCCGACAACCGGCCGCACGGAGGAGCGCCGCTTTGATGTTCGGGTAACGAAGTATCCGATCCACGTCTATTTCGTCGGCGCGGATGCCTCCAAGAAAGGACTGCCGGACGAATTCTTCCTTTCAACTTCGTATGCGGATGGCTCGCCCGCGCAATGTGATGTTGAAGTTCGGACGGTAGACAGCACAGGGGAGCGACTCATCGCCTCAGCGCACACCAGTCATTACGGTGTCGCCCGAGTGCGCAATGCAAAGGTCGTCCGCGCCGACGGCAATCAAATTCCGCTCATCCTCGTAGCACACGACCGAAAAGGTGCGACCGGTGTGACCAAGTGGAATGTCTGGCAGTACGAAAGCGAGCATTATCTGACCGTCGTACCCACGAAGACCATCCTCGCCGTCAAAGATCCAATCCAAGCCGAGCTTCGTTCCGATCTCGACGGCAGTGTGATTGTTGAACTCGTCAATGAGTCCAGAATCCTGCGCAGTTCAACCGTGCGGATCAAGAACCACCACGCATTCGTAAGTTTTCCCTACAGCCCTGACTTCAAGGGCCAAGTGGGGATTGTGGCGCTCAATCTGACCGAGAGTCGTTGGCCCAATGCCGAGGCGTCGAAGTCGGTGATATATCCGGAGAACCGTGAACTGAAGATCGCCCTGAAGCTTGATCACACTGAATATCGCCCCGGCGAGACTGCGGCCGCTACCGTGCAGGTAAAAACTGCGGTGGGCGCGTCGATCCCCAGCGTGATTGGCGCTGTCATTTTCGACAAGGCTGTGGAGGAACGTGCCCGCATTGATGAAGATTTGCATGAACCCTTCGGGTTCGGAGGCTATGGCGGCTGGTGGTATCGCGGCGCAAAACTCGCGAATCTCACGCGGGAGGAGCTGGATCGGGTAGACACGACCGAACCGGTCTCCAACGATCTGGATGTTGCTGCCGACTTCTTGCTCAATGCAAATGGGTTTGGCACTGGGCTGTTCTACGCACCAACTTTTGGAGATGACGATGACCGTGAAGATCCGGCCGAGGTGTACAAGTCAGA
>Ga0070714_100001115_pt1 | contig 19294 bp, 13 predicted proteins | sample LARL83metaG_FD_65450 | JGI IMG/M metagenome (GOLD analysis project Ga0070714, IMG submission 65450) | Corn, switchgrass and miscanthus rhizosphere microbial communities from Kellogg Biological Station, Michigan, USA - LAR L8-3 metaG | ecosystem: Host-associated > Plants > Roots > Rhizosphere ... | reverse complement strand
TCGGTGCCGATCTGCGACCAGCAGCAACGCACGCCGCGACACACCACAACTGCAAGGGGGGATCGCGGGCGACTGGTAGACGCAAAGGAGGAGGGCACGATGTGCCCTCCTTTGGTCATTTCAATCGTAGGCTACCGCTTACGCCTCGCTACAACTGGCGGACACATGTACCCATTGGCGCAAACGTGCACTTGCGTATCGAGGCTGCGATGCGCACCCTCGATCTGTGCTGGCGTGCAGAGCTGCGAGAGTGATGTATGGCGCACCCGTCGCGTTGCGGAAACCAACGGGTTCTTGCGGAGTCGCGCGATTGTAGCGCTGCGTTCGACTCACGATCTTCAGCGGGTCACCGAGGACACTCCTCGATGCGATCACTCTCATTGATTGAGGTGGATATGCGCGTACGACTCCTAATTCTCGCGAGCTCGGTCCTGGCACTTGGCGCGAGCATCCCGAAACCGGCCAAGGCGGATGCACCGGCGTGCAAAGACTCATGTACGAACTCGACCGGGTGCACGACCGAGGGCTGCATTATCTGCTTCCACAACAGCGACGGCACGGCAGCCTGCGGCTGATCGGCAGTGCCAGGTTCGGCTGTCGTGCCTGGCGGTCCCTCAGGGCTCCTCGATAACCGCTTCTCTCTCGCAGAATGAAGAAACCACGATTTTCATTGCTCGATGGTGTCACCGCCGTCGTCGCTGTCACGGCCTTGGCGGTAAGCGGTTATCGCGGCGGCGACTACCTGGTCAAGCGATACACTGACCCGGAACGTCCAACACGCATCGCCAGTGGCGCCAGTACGGCGTCGCTGGGCATCGTGCCGGACCCGAGAACGCGCGGGTGACTATCGTGGAGTACGCGGACTTCTTGTGTCCGTACTGCCGGCGCGCCGATACGACGCTCCAAATCCTCCGTCGAGAGCATCCAAACGACATTGCGGTCGTGTACCGTCACTTTCCAATTCACAAGGCAGGGGTGCCCGCAGCGGAGGCGGCGGAGTGTGCGGGGCAGGAAGGCCAGTTCCAGCGCATGCATGACCGCCTCTTCAGCGAGCAGGACTCGATTGGCGTGAAATCGTGGGTGCAGTTCGCCGTGCAGTCTGGTGTGAAGGACACCGTACGATTTGTGCAGTGCCTCAACGACCCGCGCACCCGGGCCATCGTTCTCCGCGATAGCAGTTCCGGGAAGCAACTCGGCGTCGTTGCCACGCCGACCTTCCTCGTGAACAACTTACGAATCGTGGGATTCGGTGGTCCGGCGCAGCTCGCGGACGCGGTGTCCCAAGCATGGAGTCAAGCGGGAGAGCACCAACGCTAGCGCGCCAAGTGCGCGCCGCGACAATCGAGCGGCAGTGCGGTCGCGGTCCCGTATACGCGCCGACAGACGTGCTCACGCGTCTACCGGCCGCCCCGGCTTCGGGATTGCGCCGGGCATGCGCACTGCTGTGTGCGACGTTGATCGGCTGCGCAGCGGATGCGCACCGTGGGGCACACACCGGGCAGCAGGGCAGCAGCCATTTGAACATCGGTGTTGTCGACGCGCCGAGTGTCGATCATGCGCTCGGCCGAGCAGTCGCAGAGCCCTTCAGCCGACGCTCGCGTATCGGTGTTGACGTGTGGGAAGTTGCCCCCGATTCCCTGGATAATCACACCGATTCCGCTGGGCGTCGGCAGCCCGCGTGGGACATACTCGTCGTCCCGTCAGCGATCTTTACCTCCCGGGTCCGGCGTAGCGGCTTTGCGTGTGTCGTCGGCTGCCAAGGAGGCGGATCACGCGCTGAGCGGCCGGACCCGCGATCACACGAAGGCATCCCTCTCGGCTATGCCGGTCGGGTCATCCTGTACCGAGACGCCGACGTGGGTGCGCACCCGCCGCGCGCCTGGTCGGATTTCTGGGACACCGGCCATGTGCCAGGACCGCGCGCGCTTCCCGACGATCCCCGCGGCGTGCTCGAGCTTGCCTTGCTTGCTGATGGGGTACCACCGACGCAGCTCTACCCGCTCGACGTTAACCGCGCGTTTCGCCACCTCGCGCAACTCCGGCCGCATGTCAGCATGTGGTGGTCGCGGGAGAGCGAGCTTGCGACGGCGATCCGCGCCGGGACCGTCGCGATGGCTGTCGTCCCAAGCACGTTCGCAAATGTGCATGAGTTCCCCATCGGTGATGGCGATTTCAGTGTCGTTGACGCCGTAACTGCGCTCGACGCGCGCTGGCTCGTGATTCCGGCGTCCACGCCGGTGACCGCGGATGACCGACGGTTCTTGAATTTCGCCACGGACACTGCGTCACGTCATGCCCTTGCAGAGAGTGGAGTCATCCCCATCGCGGACATCCCGACGGTGCGCGCTGCTCGGAGCCTTGGGGCGACAACCAATCTTGCAACGACGCCGACCGGTCCATTTGTCATCAATGATGCCTGGTGGGCGGTGCACGGTGCGGAGGTCGCGCGCAAATGGCAGGCCTGGCGGGCATCGCCGCCGGCTCCTGCCACAGTGACTCCGCGCGTAACAGCTCTGACGTCGCTCGGCCATGCGCGGTGACGCATGGCGAAGACTGTTGCGCAACTGACCTCCTGCGCACCGCGTGGGCGCTGGACCCATGGAGACCCCAGATCCGTGACAGATGGGCGCCGAGACCGGTCTGGCCCGCGGCACCGCGTGCGGCGCCGGAGCATGTTCATGTTGCGGTAACGTCGTGATGCGGAAGCGTGTCCTCGTGTTCGCATCCTCTACCGCAGAGCGACAGCGGGTCGCGACAGACGCGCATGGCGCTGATGTCACCCTCTGCGACACGTGGCAGGCGCTCGTGCATCAGGCACACTGCATCAGCCCCGATACGGTGCGTGGCCTCGTCCTTGAGTTGGACAGCCGCCGATGTAGCACGAGCGAGATTGTCCATTTCATCAGTGCGTTGCCGCCGAGCGTTCCTGTTGTGGTTCGGGCATCGGCGGCCCCAGCATGTCTCCGCACCGTGGCGACAATTGCAGAAGCACGAGCAGCCTGGTGGGTATCGCTTGAGCGCGTCGAATCCGTTGATGCCGTGGTGGCGGAACTTGTGCATGTACCGGAGCAGCGTGCCGCGCAGCTATTGATTGTCGCTCGCATCGCGTGCGGCCTCCCGATGGCGGTGTGGGACGTTGTGGTGCTCGCCGTCCTGCTCAGCCATCGCCGCACGTCAGTGCGTGAGCTTGCGGCGATGTGCGGTCTTGCTGATCGGACAGTCGAGTGGCGCCTGGCGAACGCCGGGCTTCCGACGGCCCGTACCATCCTTGGGTGGATGACATCACTCTATTGTGCGTGGCGGATCGACACGCTGGGTTGGTCGCACAAGCGGGCGGCGCGGGCTGCGGGATTTGGCAACGTCGAACTCTGCGACGCGAGCGTACAGCGACATACCGGCGAGCGCCTCCTCCGCTTGTGCGGAGCCGGGGGATTCGAAGGGTTGCTCGACCGAGTGAGTGCGGGTCTCGGGCTCGGCAGTCTTCCGCCCGCCCCGGCCGATCCCGGGGTGGTTCGCAGTCCGCACCCGGGCCGTCCGACCCCACACCGCTCCATATTCCGTCCGCGCAGGGCTGACGCAGCGTGGTGGCAAAGTGACACAGAGATTCCGTACGGGACTGATCACATATGCGACGACTGAGTGCTTCCCAATCGCGACGAATACCACAGACGTACATCACGCGACATCCGTGGGCATCGTGGGCATCGTGGGCATCGTGGAGGTCGCCGCGCACGAAAGAGATTGTGTCTGTCGGGTCGTTCTTAACAGCATCCGCGATGGTTTTTGTGACGGCACTTGTGAGGGTGCTGGCGGCAGTCGCCGTATCGCTTGCAGGTGCGTCGGTGATGAGCGCCCAAGTGGCCCCGGGAGCCAGCGCCATCATTCGAGGGCGTGTCACGGCGGACAGCACGCGACCAATCCTAGGGGCGACGGTCGTCGTCACTGTCATGCCGAGCGCACCACCATACACGTCCGCGAATCTTGTCAGCCGTGCCGTCGATACGGACAGTGCCGGCCGCTACGAGGTTGCGGTGCCGAACGGGAGCGGGAACTACCTTGTGCACTTCTCTGCACCGGGGTACCAACCGTCCCGCCAGCGGATCACGCGCCGTGATACGAGTAATGATTCCGTGCTCGTTCTCAATGCGCGCCTTGTGGCCGGTAGCACGCAGTCGCTTGCTGCGGTGAAGGTGACAGCGCCGCGACGGAGACGACCACAACTCACCGAGCCAAACGTGACGGACATCGGGAACGTGACGGAGCAGGTGATGGACCCGATCAGTGACACGGACAATGGCGACTTGGCAGCTATCGCGGCGACGGTCCCCGGTGTGACCATCGTGCAATCCAGCGACGCGCACGTTCCCGCATTCTCAGTACTCGGGCTCTCGCCTGCCGACAATGTCGTTCACCTCGGCGGACTCGTGTTCAACGCGGCGCAGCTTCCGACCACGTCTCGGGTGGCCATGGCGCTCAAGACGACGGCGTATGATGTCGCCGTCGGTGGGTTTAGCGGCGGAGCGCTCGAGCTGAGCGTATTCCCAGGATCGAATTACAGTTCACGGGGCATTGACGTGAGTGGGAGCGCTCCACTGCTCCAGGCAACCGATCTCGGGGGACGAAGCTTGGGGACGGAGTATCGTGATCTCCGGACGAGTGTGTCGCTCACGGGCCCGATCATCCGTGACCAGCTCCTGTACAACATTGGGTTCGCAGCGTCCGACCGGAGCAACCCCGCCGTCGCGCTCGGGACGGCCGATGCGAACGCGCTGGAACAAGCGGATCTGTCCCCGCAAGCCGCCACGCAGACCCGGACGGCGCTGCAGTCGCTTGGGCTATCAGCGGCACCATCGCGGACGCGCCGAACGACACAGGACGCGAACATCTTAGCGCGGTTCGACATTGCGCCGCGTGACAATCGAGTTCTTGATGTCATCGCGTCCGGCAGCGTCCGTCGCGAGGACCCGACGCTGACGTCGCCGACCGATGACGCATCGCAAGCAGCACGCGCCACGTCACGCACGATGGGGCTCCAAGGCGAACTCGCCCGGTACATCAATACCTATTACCTGACGCGGCTCCGTTCGGGCCTCTTCCTCACGGCAGACGATGCGACGCCACTCCTCGCATCCCCAGCGGGCGTTGTCCGAATCACCTCCGCCCTACCAGACGGTGAGGCAGGGCTCGCGTCCGTCGGCTTCGGCGGCGGGAGCCAGTTTCCGCAGTCGACTCGATCTCTCAGCTGGCAAACCACCTATGAAGCGATGTGGTTCGCTCCCGGAAATGCGCATCGCCCAAAGATCACGGGTGGCCTGCAGCTCGATACCTATACGAGTCGCACTGCAGCGAATCTTCGCGGGACGTTCGTCTTCAACTCGCTCGCCGATCTCGAGTCATCAACGCCCGCGGCGTTCTCCCGCACACTCGCCGGCGGTGACTGGAAATCGAACGAGGCGAGCGGCTGGATATCTGCGGGCGACCTCTGGCAAGTCACCAGTCAATTTTCGACGCAGTACGGGATCCGCGTCGAGGGGAACCACTATGGAAGCCGTCCCGCGTACAATGGCCTCGTCGACACTCGATTCCATCTGCGGACCGATGCGCTCCCGACTGACATTCACCTGAGTCCACGGATCGGGTTCACGTGGGGGTACGGCCGTAAGCCGCGCGTTGGCCTCTATCCCGAACCGCTCGGAACGTTGCGTGGCGGCATCGGTGCGTTTCAAGGCACGCTCCCGGTCACGCTCCCCGGCGCCGCGATCATCGGAACAGGCCTCCCCGGAGCCCTGACGCAGATCACCTGCATTGGGCCAGCCGCACCGCAGCCCGATTGGGCAGCGTACGGTAGCAACAGCGCGAACATTCCGTCCAGCTGCGCGGATACGGCAGCCATGGGCTCGCCGCTCGCGAATTTCGCCGATGCGCTGCCACGCGTGACGACTGTCTCGCCGACCTACGCTCCGACGCGGGCCTGGCGCGGTAGCCTCGGCTGGACGGGAGACATTGGTAATGCGGCTCGCCTCTCGTGGGATGCGATCTATTCGCTCAATCTGAACCGGCCAAGCATGGTCGATCTGAATCTCGCCGCGACACCAAGCTTCGTCCTGGCAGACGAAAACAATCGACCCGTCTTTGCAGCACCGTCTGCCATTGATCTAAGCACCGGCGGTATCGCGCCGTTGGCAACACGCAAGGACGTGACGTTCTCGAGTGTGTCCATGTTGACGTCGGACGTGCGCTCCGAAAGCAGGCAGCTGTCGTTCACGATCCAGCCAACGAGCGGTGTTCTCGTCACCCATTACTGGACCCTGGGGTACGCGTACACGCGTGTCCGAGACCAGGCACGTGGATTTGATGGGGCTGCCTTTGATGACCCACGTCGTGCGGAGTGGGGAACGGGAGCCCTCGACATCCGACATTCCTTTACGGGATCGTTCACCTGGACGTTCCACAACTTCACCCAACTCCTGCTCGACGCGCAGGTACGGTCAGGTGCGCCGTACACCCCCGTGGTACTCGGTGACGTCAATGGGGATGGTTTGGCGAACGACCGGGCATTCATCTTCGATCCGGCGCATGCGCCGGATTCTACGACTGCGGCCGGTATGCGACAGCTGCTTCACACCGCGCCGCCAGGCGCGCGCGCGTGTCTCCTCGAACAACTCGGGACAGCAGCTGCGCGGAACAGTTGCCGCGGACCGTGGACGGCGCAGACGTCGGCGCGCCTCAGGTTTAGCGGCGCATTCACTGGACTCAGTAAGGCCAATTTCACCATCACGGCCACGAACCTGCTCGGCGGCCTGGATGCGCTGATGCATGGATCAAATCACATGCAGGGATGGGGACAGCCAGCGGTGCCGAATCCCACATTGCTCGAAGTACGCGGGTTCAATCCGGCAACGAGGACGTTCAGCTATCAAGTGAACCCAACGTTCGGCGATACACGTCCGATGAGGAGCCTAGTGAGGGCGCCATTCGCTCTCACCCTCACCGCATCACTTCCCCTGGGGGCCCCGCCTTATTACGGCCAAGTTGCCGACCAGCTCGTGCGGCCGGGCCGGCGCGAACCAGGCACCCGCCTTACTGCCGACGAGATCGCAAAGCGGTACTCGCAGATGGGATTCCTCGACCCGGTGCGCCTAATATTCGCCGTCCAAGACTCGCTCGTGTTGAGTGCCGAGCAGTCACGGGAACTAGCCACTTTGCACGCCCGCTACACCGCTGCGTCCGATTCGGTATGGCATGCGCTCGGCGTGTATTTGGCATCGCTACCGGCAGACTACTCCGACGACGCTGTGCTGCACCACGTGCGGGATGCTCGCTTGCACGCGCTTGACCTGCTCGGAGATGCGACGCGCGAGCTCCGCACGGTACTCACGCCCGATCAACTCGCCGTGCTCTCCCCGGAAATGCAGCAACTCATTGACGAGCGCCTGGTCGAGTACCGGAAACGAGCCGAGCAGCGAGCGTACTGAGGAGCGATGTCGCCCGCGCGTCCGACACCGCGGCAGCTATGTCGCGGCCCAGGGGTGACCACCGTTCGGCACCAACACACGCGTCATCCCGGACGCGCGCGTACGCAATGCCTGCATGATCTGATCATCGGGAGCATGTGCTCGGCGCCAGCGATAACCATCGACTGGCCCATGCAGTCGCCTAACAACGGTTAGGCGACACGAGGTGAGTTGGCAGAGCGACTATCCACTGATAGAGAACCGCCCGCCGACCCACGATAGCCTTGGTTCGCCGGTTTTGAGCCATTGGGGACCGAACTTATTGCCGCGATCTCTCCGTTTTCGTACGCTACAGGCGACTGTAGGCTGAGAAGTTCCGATTAACACTGCTGAGAGCATGTAATGGGTGGACCAGCCACGTACTCTGGTACCGTGTACCAAGCCAATCTCATCGCCTTCATATGCGCACACATCCTCGCTCGGGCACCCCTGGATTGGTTCTCGCCGGAGGACGACACGCCGTCAGCAGTTGAGCCGGAAACTGGTGGCCCAGGGGACGATCTCTATATCGAGTTTGGGAGCCGCGGTAGAACTGCTGAGGTACAGGCCAAGCATGGATTGAGTGGGGGTGTCGGGCTCGCCGACACCGTCATCGCCATGCTACGCAAGAACGCCGGAATGCAGCGCGACAGTTCAGGCAACATGCGTGCTCCAGAAGCCACTACACGTCGCGATGCGAGAGTGTTAGATCGACTCGTGCTCGCGGTTGACGGCACCTCGAGCTCTACCGTGCGTGTGACTTTCGCCGCTGATCTTCATCGTGTTCGTTCGGGCCGCGTAGACGCGCTCTCTCCTGCGACGAGAGACCTCATCACAACGCTGCAGGCAGAAGGCTTAGATACTGCACTCCCTCTATTGCATGTCCTAACAGTTGAGGTTGACGCTGCGACTGCGCCGGACACAAAGCATGCGCTTCACCTCCTTCGGACCGTACTTGTCGATCCGTCCAGGGCTGCCAGTGTATGGGCCCAACTCGTGGAGCTAGCTCATACCGCGTGTCGGGACCGGCTACGCCTCAACCGCGCCGATTTAGTACACAGACTAGAGAGCACTGGATCGTTGGTCAAAGCACCCGCGGCTGAAGAGCGTTGCAGGCGTGATCTCGATACGGCCGAGCGACTGAGGAAGCGATTCGCAAACCGAGCGTCGCTCCGCGTCTTGGATCGTGTTGGTGAGGAACTTCGCGACCACGGGCGTGAAGTGAGCGTCCCAACCAAGGTCGCGTATCACATTGCTCGTTCGGCTGCGCATATACAACTAGCCGAGTACGATGAGGGACGGCGTGAGTGCGAAGCAGCTCTCCGGCTTGCACCGGATAGCGCGGAAGCGCTAGCGCGCCGGAGCCAAATCGCCCTGGCTGAGGGGAACATCCGAGACGGAAAACGCGATGCCGCTGCAGCGACGAATGCTGACCCTTACAACGAGCTTGCGTGGGCCATGGAGGCCTTCGTGGCAAGCGCCTCCGCTGCCGAGCCCCCAAGGCCGCCAAGCGTAGTTGCGGAGTCTGAGCGATACCGGACAACGCTTGTCTCTATAGCTGCCCAGCATCGCGCATGGCCGGATGTCCTCAGGCTCACGGGTGAGATGCTGTGTGATAACCTCCGTCCGCCCTCGGTTCTTTTGGCGCGTGCTCATGCACTCCTTGAGGTTCAGATCACGGGAGAACACGACGCTTCTGCTGGTGCGCTTCCCATCCCCTCAGATCCCACCGAGCGCGCGCTCGAGGCTGAGCGCCTGACGAGCGAGGTTCTTGAGGACTCCGATCCAGATGATGACCCCCGTGCTCGTCAGGCACTCCTATTTCGTTCACTAGCTCGCCAGCAGCTCGGTGATACTGATGCGGCTGCCGCTGATTTGACTCGACTGCGCGCCGCGGACATCACTGATCCGAACGCAATGCTTCGCCAAGCAGTTGTCTTGCACCAGCAAGACAAGTCCGAAGAGGCGTTGGCGATTCTCATGTATCCAGGCGCGGAACGCCATGCACTCCTACTCGCACTCCGCGCCCAGCTGAAGGCCGAAACCGGTGATGTTGCTGGCGGCCGGCGCGATGTCGAGGCAGCACTTCAGCTTCCGGAGGTTACACAGAATGCCGATGGCGTGCGTGTCAATATTGCCAGCGCAGCGTGTGCTCTTCACCTCTGGCCGTTGGCAGAATCGACTCTCGACGCTGTTCCAACGGCTGAGCGTGATGCGATCTGGCACGCGACTCAGGGGCGTGTTCTCTTCGCTCGCAACGACATCGAAGCGGGCGTAAATGCGTTTGAACAAGCGCTCACTTCGTCTACCGGCGACGCGCGCGTAGCGTTCGCCTCAGAATATGCTGTGCTACTGAGAGGCTCGGGGAGACCAGAAGCCGCAGCCGCGGTGCTGGAGGACTTTGAACTCGGACAGCTGGAGGATCGGGTCCAGCGCACGCTTGCTCTAGCGTACATGGAAACAGGGGCGTTTCCGAAAGTCGGAGCGCTTCTCTCGCGGTTAGCCAACCATGGGCCGCTCCCACCATGGGCACTCGCTCTGGCATCAGATCTAGCCAGCCAGCGAGACGATACCGCCGGCGCGATTTCGGCGCTCCGTGAGTTAGTAACAAGGGGCGCAGCAACAGCTGCGGGACGGCTCCAGCTTGCAAGATTGGTGGCTGAGACCGACCCAGAAGAGGCGACCGCTATCCTGGATCAAGCACTTGCAGAAGAACTGTCGCCAGAAGAACAGATGTACGCAGCTCAAGTGCTGTTGAAGGTACATCAAGAGGCCCGTGCCCTCGTCCTAGCGATTGAAGCAGTGCGTGCGGAGCCAGATAACGGTAAGCTGCACCGGGCACTCATCGTCTTATCGCTCCACGCCGACTCCGTCGTTCCCCCTGAGCCAAACGCCGTTGCTGCAGACACTCACGTTGTACTCACCGCCGATGATGGTCAGACTCTCAGCTACACGATCTTCTCAACTCCGCCAGTAGCTTCGGCCCGCAATGAGTTCCTTGTTGGAGACCCAGCGATCCGGGAACTTCTCGGGCTCACAAGAGGGAGTGTGTACAAGCGTTACGCTGGTGCGTGGAATGAGAAACGGTATACGGTTACTGAAATCACGGCGGCGTCTCTGTTTCTTGTGCAGGACGCGATGAGCCACTACGAGGAGCGCTTCCCAGGGGACCCCTTCATGTTCATGGTCTCTATTGGAGATGAGGACTCGCCCTCTGCATTAGCCCCCATACTGGCATCGCTGCATCAGCGCAGGTCGCACGCGGAGACCGTGATTGCAACGGCAACGGAGAAAGTATTGCCGCTCGGGTTAGTGGCGGGAGTGCTAGGTTCGTCTATCCCGACTGTCATGGATGCGGTAGCCACCGACACGCGCCCGCACATTCCTCTCTGGACGGAATGGTCAGACGCGGAGGGGCACGAATTGTCGTTCAATGCTGCCCTCGCCCTCGCCACCGGGGAAGCCGAGGGCGTACTTACCGCATCGATGCTGCATCACCTAGAACTGACTGGACTACTGGAGGCTGTGCGATCACTCCGGCTCGTAGCTCCGACGAGTCTCGTTCTTGAGTTTGATGAGTTGATTGGTGACCGACGAGGAGGTTTCGGTCGCAGCACCGGCGTCCTTGCAGCGACCGATACGGGCCTCCTCGTATACGAAGACACAACCGTCACTCGCGACGCGGAGCTTAGCCGGCTGGAGCGGCTGAGGAATTGGATCACCGTAAACGCCAGGATCCTAGTTCGTCCTCTTGAGGCGCTAGTTACAAGTGGCACTGAAGAGGCAGAACTGCGCGAGCTAATTGGTCATGCATCGTATGATGCTGTACAACTCGCACGTACGCTCCCTGCGGTTCTTGTTGCGGACGACCTCGGCCTCCGCAAGATGGCCGGAACGCACATCAAGTCGACTTCAAGCGCTGTGCTGGCAAATGCGATGGTGTCACAGGGACGGCTTGACTCAGCAGCGCGTGACGGACTCTACTCGACGCTACTGACACGTCGGGCCGCGTCGCTACCGATGACGACGCGGTTGCTTGTGACTCTGCTTACAAGGCCCGATGTATCACGAGAGGTGGGAAACCGAGCTGTGGAGGCGGCCGTGGTTTCAGCGCGCGACGTAAGCGCTGCCGCGTTACTTGCTGCGGGTGTAATCAAGGGCGTAGCAACGGCACCCGTGCAAGTCAGCAATGTGCCCGACGTCACAGCCCGTTTACTTGATGCCTTAGCTAAGCGTTGGCCGCGCACTGTGGCCGGCGTGTCACTCGCGCGGGCCGCCGGGATCGAACTACGGCTGCTTCCGCAGCATATGGAGCGAGTTGCACAAATGTGCGCGGACTTTATGTCAGGTCCGGCCAACTTACTGTAGCACCAAACCGTGCACAGGTGGCCCAAGGTGCGCCCTGGCCAGCCTGTTCAAGGAATCGAGCGCGTCGGACAGATGGGCATTACGAATGTCGCCTAACGATGGTTAGGCGACATCGAGGTATGTTGCCATCGCACAACCAATCGGGATCTTGCTACGAGCGGCGCCTCCGCTGGGCGACAAGTACACGCTGCATCGGGGCACCATGTATGCCCGCTCCCCGGTCCGCGAACCAACTATGCTCCTGGCGAGCGCAAAACGGGACGCATCATGCGCCTCGAAGAGGGCTTTGGCCTCGGGCCGAAGTCGAACTCTGGGATGCGCAGAAGCAGAATTCTTGTCGGCCACAGTCGATATGACATGCTAAGCTCCGCCGTCCAGAGCGCCTCGATGGTCGGGTAGCGCAATCCGTTGAAAGCGCCCGCCTGTAGGCGAGCGCCTCAACTCAGGTCAGCGATGCCGCGATTCGATTTCCTCAGGCCACGCGAGCCGAGCCCCATCCGGGATCGCGCAGCTGACCGGCTCCTCAATTCCTGGAAGGCTAAAGTAGAACTCACCCGGCATCCTGCGCTTGTACGACCACTCATATCTCCCAGGCATCCAACCAAGGTCCGTGAGGAGATAGAGTCCTGTACCAGCATGCACTGGAAGATCGCCCAGGTAATGCCGCAGGCCACCCAGCTCCATGCGTTCGACCAACGGCCAACCAGCAACTCGGCTGCCCTGGGTCGGTTTAGCGCGATCCAGTTCGCCTTGTAGACGGGAGACCTCACGCGCGAGCGTCAGACCGGCCAGCTGGAGCTCCGCGGCATTCAGATCCTGCGGGTCTTTTCGCTGCACGCGGTCGATCAGGTCAAGGGCTCCGCCCAGGGACATCAGCGCTACGCTCACAACTCACCTCTGTGTCGATCGGTTAACGAGCGGGACATCTCCGGCAGTTGCCGGCAGGCCACCGTACCCGATCGCTGTCGAGCAGAGGAAATGTGGTCGTCGCGTCCGTAATCCTACTCGGGCGTAACTAGGGGGTCATCCATGGCCGAGGGCGCGATCTTGCATTCGTATCGCTGGCCGCGTCGCGCGCTCCGTGGGCCTCGACGGAAGCTCTTCCGTGGGACAAAATTTGGGACAAAACATGGCCCGGCCACCGATTTTCGGTGGCCGGGCCATGTTTGCACGTCCCTAGATTTGGCCGGTCCATTAACCGGCCTCGACAGCTGTAACTACTGGCGTACCAGTGCTTTGTACTTGATCCTGTGCGGCGTATCCGCATCAATCCCCTTCCGTCGATGCAGATCCGCCTCGTACTCCTTGTAATTCCCCTCGAACCACACGACCTCACTATCCCCTTCGAACGCGAGAATGTGCGTCGCGATGCGATCCAGGAACCACCGATCGTGCGAGATCACCACCGCGCACCCCGGGAAATCGATGAGCGCATCCTCGAGAGCGCGCAGCGTATCGACGTCGAGATCGTTCGTCGGCTCGTCCAGCAGCAGCAGATTCCCGCCTGACTTCAACACCTTCGCGAGCTGCAGTCGATTCCGCTCGCCGCCCGACAGGTCGCCGACCTTCTTCTGCTGATCCGTTCCCTTGAAGTTGAACTGCGACAGGTACGCACGCGCGTTCATCTCGCGCTTCCCCACCTGGATGAGATCGTGTCCGCCGCTCACCTCGTCGTACACCGTCTTCGATCCGTCGAGCTGTCGCTCCTGATCCGCGTACGCGAGAACGACGGTGTCGCCGATCTCGAGCGAGCCACCGTCCGGCTTCTCCGTCCCGTTGATCATCCGGAACAGCGTCGTCTTGCCCGCGCCGTTCGGTCCGATCACGCCGACGATACCGCCGCGCGGCAGCGAGAAGTTGAGATCGTCGTACAGCAGCTTGTCGCCGTACGCCTTCTTGAGATGCTTCGCCGTCACGACGTCGTTGCCGAGTCGCGGCGGTGGCGGAATGGTGATCTCGTGCGACATCACCTTCTCCGCCGTATCCGCGTTCGCGAGCTCCTCGTACTTCTGGATGCGCGCCTTGCTCTTCGCCTGCCGCGCACGCGGCGCCATGCGCACCCACTCGAGCTCGCGATCGAGCGTGCGCTGACGCGCGCTCTCCTGCTTCTCTTCCTGCGCGAGGCGCGCCTTCTTCTGCTCCAGCCACGAGGTGTAGTTCCCCTCGTACGGGATCCCCGCGCCGCGATCCAGCTCGAGGATCCACTGCGCGACGTTGTCGAGGAAGTAGCGATCGTGCGTGATCGCGACGACCGTCCCCGGGAACTCGGCGAGATGCCGCTCCAGCCACGCGACCGATTCCGCGTCGAGATGGTTCGTGGGCTCGTCGAGCAGGAGCATGTCGGGCTGCTCCAGCAGCACGCGACACAGCGCGACGCGACGCTTCTCACCACCGGAGAGATTCGTCACCGGCGAATCCGCGGGCGGAAGACGCAGCGCGTCCATCGCGATCTCGATCTGCCGATCGAGCTCCCACAGGTTCTGCGCGTCGATCTGCTCCTGGACCTTCCCCTGCTTCTCCAGCAGATCGTTCATCTCGTCGTCCGACATCGGCTCCGCGAACTTCATCGAGATCTCCTCGAACTTGCGGAGCAGATCGCGCTGCGCGCTCACCGCCTCCTCGACGTTCTCCTTCACCGTCTTCGTCGGATCGAGCTGCGGCTCCTGCGAGAGATAGCCGATGCGCGTCCCCTGATGCGCCCACGCCTCGCCCTGAAAATCCTGGTCGACGCCCGCCATGATGCGGAGCAGCGACGATTTTCCGGCGCCGTTCGGACCGAGGACGCCGATCTTCGCGCCGGGATAGAACGAGAGCCAGATCCCCTTCAGGATCTCCCGCTGCGGCGGGACGACCTTGCGGAGATCCTTCATTACATAGATGAACTGTGGTGCCATTGCGATGCTACCGTAGAGTGTTCGAATCGTCTGCGACCGAGGAAAGCTAATCGCGGAACGCTCGAGTTCGGATGGCGCACCCTGTGGCGCAAGCCCTGTGGCGCACACCCTCTGGAGCACACCCTCTGGAGCACACCCTCTGGCGCACACTCGCTTCTGGCCAACCGCTCCGGACATCCACATGTTGGAAGACGGTGAAGCTCCCCGACCAAGGAGACGCATGGTCGATCTCACTTCCATCGCGAGCGCGGCGACCGCGCTCACCGTCATCGTCGCCACGGTCTTCGGCATCATCGAGGTGCAGGCGGCTCGACGCGACCGGCGCGAGCGTGCAGCCTTCGAGGCCGTGCACGCCATCATGACGCCGCAGTGGATCCGCTCCGTCGCGTTCGTCCAGTCGCTCCCGGACTCGCTCACGCTGCAGGACGTGGAAGGCGACGAGCGCATCTTCGATGCGGCGCGGAACGTCGGGCTCATCTGCGAAGGGCTCGGCTACGCGGTCTTCGCCGGACTCGTCCCCATCGAGACCGTGGACGATCTGATCGGCGGCTCCGTCCGCGTCGCGTGGCGCAAGCTCGCACGGTACGTCATCGCCGAGCGCGAGCGGAGCGGATCGCCCAAGAGCTGGGAATGGTTCCAGTGGCTGGCCGAAGAGCTGGAAGCGCGCGGCGATACGGCCCACCTCACTCCGGCATACGCGGTGCACCGTACGGTGCGCCCGGCGAGGCACGATCGCTGAATGCCGGCGCCATCGCCGAGCCGGAACGTCCACCCGGCGCACCGGCGAGCCCCCGATCGGCCAGCCCGATCCGCGCGAGCAACGCCTTCCATCGTGCATCGCCGTGCAGCGGCTCGAACGCGGGCATCGCCTTGATCGTGTGCAGGAATGCATCCCGCTCGGCGTGCGCGGAGTCCAGCCACCGGAACGCCGCGTCCCGGTCGCCGAGGCCGGTGTACGCCATGGCGAGACCGAAGGCCTGCGCCGATGCCGCGGCTCCGTTCTCCACCTCACCCACCAGCGACCGCGCCGCCGCCTGGTCGCCGGTCACGGCGAGCGCATAGGCGAGTCGTGTCGCACCACGCGCCCCGCTCAGCTCCGCGACGCGCCGGAATGCGGCGATCGCGTCCGCGGTCGCACCAGTTCCCAGATACGCATGCCCCAACTGCTCGTGCGCGAGCGCCAGCCCCGGGCTCAACTCGATCGCCGTGAGGAGGAGCGGGATCGCGCGCTCGGCCCGATGCGCGTTCAGGTGCAGCCGGCCCAGGTTCATGTTGACGGATGGCGCGAGCGGATCGACCTCCCGTGCGCCCTCGAGCACCTGCTGCGCCTCGTCGAAGCGGGTGCGGTACATCAGGTAGAGACCGTACCGGTGGTGCGTGAGGCCATAGCCGGGATCGAGCTCGATCGCGCGCTCGAACTCGCGCTCCGCCGTCTCCCACTCCCAGTCGAAGGCGAAGAGCACGCACGCGAGCGACGAGTGCGCCTCCGCCAGGTCGCCGTCCAGCGCGAGCGCCCGCGCGACCGCCGCGTGCACGCGCGCGATCTCGGGCGCCGCGGACGCATGTCCCATGATCGCGAGCAGGAGATGCGCGTCGGCGAGTCCGGCATATGCACGGGCGTAGCGTCGATCACGATCCACCGCGCGCTCGAAGCAGTCGACGGCGTGCCGCAGGTCGTCGGCGCTCACACGGTTCAGGAAGTAGCGCCCCCGCAGATACAGGTCGTGCGCGAGCGCATCCGACGTCTCCGCGCGCGGTGGCGTCCTCGCTGCCGGGTCGAGCTGCACGCGCAGCGCGCGCGAGACGGCGCGCGCGATGTCGGCCTGCACCGCGAACAGGTCGCGCGCCTCGCGCTCGAAGATCTCCGACCATAGCACCACGCCGTCCGATGCGCGCACCAGCTGCACACCCACCTTGAAGCCGCTCGCGAAGCGCCGAACGCTCCCCTCCAGGATGGCCGTCGCGCGCACACGAGCGGCGATCGCGGCGACGTCGGCCTGCGTCCCCTTGAACGCGAAGGCGGTCGTGCGCCCCACGACCCCGAGCCCACGCAGCTTTCCGATCGTCCCGATCAGCTCGTCCGTCAGGCCGTCGCTGAAGTGCTCGTCCTCGGCGTCACCACTCGTGTTCGCGAACGGCAGCACGAGGAGCACCGGACGCGCACCGTCCGATGTCTCCGTGTGGGCCGGTGACGATGCCGTTCGTGAAGGATGCACCGCAGGCGCTGCTGGCGTGCTTCGCAGCTCCCGCACGAGCGCACGCACCGATGCATCAGGCTCGGCGCCGAGCTCCTCGCGCACCAGCTGCTCGTAGACCGCGGCTCGCCTGAGCGCTGCCGCGCGCTCACCGAGCGCGTCGAATGCGCGCATCAGCCCGAGCGTCGCACGCGCACTGAGCCGGTCGGTGTTCGCCAGGTGCTGCCACCACGTCACCGCGGACGCATGATCATCCCGCCTGGTTGCGTCCTCCGCGAGATGCAGCACCGCATCGGTGAACCGACCGACGAAGAACGCACGCTGCTCCGACACCCATCGCTCGAAATCCGTATTGCCACGCAGGTAGAACCCGTCCAGGAACGGGCCGGCGTACAGCGCGGCTGCGGCAGCGCGATCACCGTGCTCGAGCGAAGCGGTGAACTCGGCGACGTCGCTCCCGACGTGATCGACGCTCAGCCGCAGGTCACCGGAAGTGCGCAGCACGTCGGCATCACCGAGCTGAAGCCGCAGTGAATGCACGAGTTGCTTGAGCGAGGCGCGCGAGCGCGCTTCGTCGCTCTCGGGCCAGAGGAGGGCGGCCGCGGTGTCGCGCGTCATGCCGCGCATGCCCGCACAGGCGAGCAGTGCGAGCAACGCGAGCGCCTTGCGCTGCGCGGAGACCTCGTCGAGACGGACGCCGTCCCGCTCCAGATGACATCCGCCGAACGTGCGGAGATAGAGCATGCCGACCCCATCAGTGCGGCTGACCGGGACTTCACCGCGGTTTGACGCCCGCCTCCTAGATATCGCGCGACCGACACCCCGGCAAGGCGGAATGCGCCGCCGCCGGGTGCGTCACACGCCACTCATGGAGGCTCCCATGCCGAACGTCACGCTACCCCCGACCTCCCTCCTCGTGCTCGTCCCGCTGCTGACCCTCGGCGCGGTGCGATGCTCGCATCCCACGTCGCCGGCGGGCGATCCACCAGATGCGGCCGCCAGCGTCGCGTCCACGGGCGCCGCACGCGCCGCGGTGGAAGGCGCCCAGCGCGCCAGCGATACGGAAGTGCAGGCGTTCCTGCAGAACGATCCTGCGACGCTCGCCCGGCTCTGGTCCAACGACTTCGTCGTCACGAATCCGTTCAACGTCCTCGCGAACAAGCAGCAGGTGCTCGCGTTCGTGACCTCGGGTGCACTCGCGTTCAGCGCATACACGCGAACGACCGACTACGCACACGCGTACGGAGACATCGTCATCGTCGCCGGACGGGAGACCGTACACTGGGCCGGCACGCTCCCCCTCGCGGGACAGACGTCCAACCTGCGGTACACCGCCGTGTGGCAGAAGCGACGCGGCGAGTGGTTCGAGATCGCCCGCCACGCCAACATCGTTCCACCGAACGCTCCGTCGCTCCCGTGAGCGACGTCGTTTGCGCCGTCCCGGCGTTCGGCATCCCACCACCTGTTTGCGCTGGAATCATCTGCTGCGACTTCAGAGGAGCTGAAGTGTCGGTGAGGGCACGCAGAGTGCGATGCATGTGTCAGATACACAGCACCTTGTGACACACGCCTCTCTTACTCCTCCGCCGCCCGTGCCACCCGCCGACCAGATACGCACCATCCTGGATCACCTCGCGGATGTGGTGCATGCATTTCTCTACGTCGGCGACGTCCCGAACGCGGAGATGCACTCCGAGGTCGATCGCGCGTTCGGCGCGCTCGCCGCGGCCGGCATTCCGTCGGAGCAGGCGCTCGCCCACATCAAGGGCGTCGTTCGACGCGTGCGGTCCGGCGGCTCCATCCGCGCCCTCGACGACGAGGCGGGACACTGGCTCATGTCCCACCTCGTCACGTGGATGATCGCCAGTTATTACGGTAGTAGCAGCGCCACCCGGCGCAGCTGACCTCGACCCTCGCCCATCGACGCCCTCGCCGCATCCCCTTGTCCGCCGCCGGCCTCGGCCACACCTTCCCGGACATGCCGACGGTGCACATTCCCCAGCTCGCTCCCGGCGAGCGCGTCCAGAGCGAGTTCCTCGTCCTCGACCGCACCGAGAAGCGCACCAACGCCGGCGACCCGTTCCACATCCTCACGCTCGGCAACTGCACGGGGAAGCTCGAGACCGCCCCCGTCTGGAGCAACCAGTCCGAGCTCGTCGACGGCGTCGAGCGCGGACACGTCGTCCAGGCCATCGGTGAGCTGACGCTCTACGGCTCCCGCGGCGGCGCCCCCAAGCGCCAGCTCCTCCTCAGCGCCCCGCTCCGCGTCATCCCCAAGGAGCAGGTCGACATCTCCGACTTCCTGGAGACCGTCGGCGATTGCACCCAGCTCTGGGACTGGGTC
>Ga0070714_100001114_pt1 | contig 19295 bp, 18 predicted proteins | sample LARL83metaG_FD_65450 | JGI IMG/M metagenome (GOLD analysis project Ga0070714, IMG submission 65450) | Corn, switchgrass and miscanthus rhizosphere microbial communities from Kellogg Biological Station, Michigan, USA - LAR L8-3 metaG | ecosystem: Host-associated > Plants > Roots > Rhizosphere ... | reverse complement strand
CTGGTTGCTGGCGACTCCGAGCGCTGGCGCGCAGGGAAGTGCCGACAGCAAGGGCGCAGCCAACGTTGGGGCTACCAGCAAGCTGCGGCTGCGGTTCAGCCTGTGGCAGAACCGGCTGCCAGTGGATTCGTTGCCGCTCGAAGGGTGGATCGAGCTGCATGTCGTGAGCGAGGGGGATTTGCTGTTTGGAGCGTGAAAATCCGCATTTCAACTATGGCTTGAGCAAGAGGGACCCGCTCGTTCTGTTGTGTAATGCCCGGTCGAAGGTTACTAATTGCAACCCTGCAACTTGGGCGAAAGCAGAGATATATGAATCAGCCCAATCTTTTGGAGACGGCTGCTTCGATTCGGAGAGGGAGCGAAAAATTCGCTCGACTGATGGAGGCTCCTCCACATAGGCAGCGCGTCCATTTTCAAGCCAATCGTCATAGATTTCCCAAGCTGCGGACTGAGAAAGTACATGGCTGCCCATGATCGCAGGCGTGGTGAGAAGACGGAGAAATCCAAGCTGGGTCAGCCTGCAGAAGCAGATGTCGGAGCCGTCGGGCACAGAATCCAACCACGCCTTGGCGGACATGTAGTGGGCATGGCCCCGGAATGTCAATGCGACCCAAACATTAACATCAGGGAAAAGGAATGATCTCGTAGATCTTTGCATTGTCCAGATCCAGACTGCCAGGCGTATCGGAATCGATTACTGGAGGCCGCCTTCGCCCCGTTTTCTTCGATTGCACGCGCAGTTCCAGCTCCACGCCCCGCAGAACAAGCTCCTTCACAGAATGGCCTTCGTGAGCAGCCTTCTTCTTTAGAGCCCTATACAGCTGATCCGGAATGTCGACTGTAGTCCGCATGAACATATTCTGCCATATTTATGGCTGGTTGAAAATGCGATTTTGGGCACCAAAAGTAACGCCGGAGTCTTGGACTCCGGCGTATCGAAATTCAGGCCTTGCTGTTTATTTGCTGCCGCCGCTGGCTACTGCCGTGGTCATGGTCAGTGGACGGTTCAATTCCAGTGTGAGTTGCGTGCCTGCGGGCAAGGTTGCAGAACGGTGCTTGGCGAGCCAGTGCGCTGTTGTGGAACCGGCACCGATGGCGCCACCAATGAGGACGCCCGGGCCCGATCCGATGAGTCCGCCAATCAGCATGCCGCCCGCGGTTCCGCCCCCTACTTCGAGTTGGTCGCGGCGGTCGTGGCCCGCGCCTTTGAACTGGCCTTCAGAACTCACATCGGATCCTGCGATGTTGGTGTCGGTGAGAGTCGCGTCGAGGAAGTAGCGTTCGCCCGTCGGGAGAATGATGGCTTCAGGGAGGATTCCAATGGTGGGTTTGCCGGAGATGCGGCGCGGCTCGCTGACCTTGGTGACGCGGCCTTCGATTGTCGCACCAGCAGGAATCAACGTGGCTCCGTTGACCACAATCGGCTGAGTGACTTTTGCCTGAAACGGATCGCCGACTCGATTGCTGAATGTCGCGAGCGTGGTATCAAGCCGGACCAATAGAGCGGTTCCGGCCGGAACCGGCGCATTGGTTTGGGCCGCGGCCATGGCCGCCAGCAGAAGAATGCAGGGTAGAACCATCCACTTTTTCATCGTACCTCCTCAAAATCGCGGACTACGCTATCTCAAGACTTTAGCCTAGCCCGAAGGCGGGGACAATACGCAGGCGGACAGGGGAACCATCGGCGACAAGTGCCTCGTGCGTGGGCCGGATGGCCAGTCCCAGACGGGGAAAATGCGCCGAAGACCTTGTCGAGTGTCACACTGCGTTCATCGTCCATCCGATATAATCGGAGGTTTCATCAACAGCTATGGGAAAGACTTATACAGGCGTCGGCTATATAACGGGACGACGTATCTCATACAACACGCGGGTTCGTTAGGAAGTTGCGGAATCCAGTCACGAAAGGACTTTTATGAGTTTTATTTCGGAAACGCACGCTCGGCAGGTTCTCGACTCACGAGGCAATCCCACGGTTGAGGCAGAAGTGCTCTTGCAGGATGGCTCGCGCGGTCGAGCCATCGTTCCCAGCGGCGCGTCGACCGGCGAGCACGAGGCGGTTGAACTACGCGACGACGATAACAAGCGGTTTCTGGGGAAGGGCGTGCTGAAAGCCGTGGAGAATGTAAACGGCGAGATTGCGGACGCGCTGGCGAATTGGGACGCGTTTGATCAGCGTGGACTCGATAGCAAAATGATCGAACTCGACGGCACGGAGAACAAGGGCCGCCTGGGCGCAAATGCGATTCTAGCGGTGTCGATGGCTGCCGCTCGCGCGTCGGCCGAGAGCCTCAAGATTCCCCTCTATCGCTACCTCGGCGGGGCGGGTGCGAACACGCTGCCGACGCCGATGATGAATATTCTCAACGGCGGAGCGCATGCCGACAACAACGTGGACTTTCAGGAATTCATGGTGATGCCGGTGGGCGCGCCTTCGTTTTCGGAGGCGCTGCGTTGGGGCGTGGAGGTGTTTCACACGCTCAAGGGAGTGCTGAAGAAGCGCGGCTACAACACCGCGGTGGGCGATGAAGGCGGATTCGCTCCGTCAGTGAAGTCGAACGTGGAAGCGATCGAAGTAGTTCTGGAGGCGATCACCAAAGCTGGGTACAAGCCAGGAGAAGAGATTGCCATCGCACTCGATCCCGCGGCCAGCGAGTTCTTTCAGGACGGTAAGTATGTTTTCAAGAAGTCGGACAAGTCAGCGAGGAGTTCCGACGAGATGGTGAGGTGGTGGGCGAAGTGGGTGAATGACTATCCGATCGTATCGATCGAGGACGGGCTGGCTGAGAACGATTGGGATGGCTGGGCCAATCTGACCAAAGAACTTGGAGGGAAAATTCAGTTGGTCGGTGACGACCTATTCGTGACGAATGTTCAGTTCCTGCAGGAAGGGATCGATAAGGGCGTCGCCAATAGCATTCTGATCAAGGTGAATCAGATCGGCACGGTCAGCGAAACTTTGGACGCGATCGATCTGGCGCGGCGTAACGGGTACACCTCGATCATCTCGCACCGCTCGGGCGAGACGGAAGACACGTTTATCGCGGACCTGGCCGTGGCCACGGGAGCGGGGCAGATCAAGACAGGCTCGGCGTCACGTACCGATCGCGTTGCCAAGTACAACCAACTGCTACGGATTGAAGAAGAGTTGGGTGGTGCTGCTCGATTTTTGGGGCTGAAGGCGCTGAACTATAAGGGATAGCTCGATCTTAGAATCCCATCCTGTCGTCCGCTGACGGACCGTAGGTGGCCGGGACGGGTTGTTCCGTCAGACGCAGATATACGCCCAGCTGCGCACGGTGATGGACCAGGTGGTTCAGGAACATCTGCCGGTAGGCCAAGAAGCGTTGGCCTTCGAAAATCGTCTTGTCCTGAAAGCTTAGCTTCCAATCATCCTTCCAGGCGCTGTCTGGAGTGGACTGAAGGGCTGCACGTGCCTTAGCTGCGCCTTCATCGAAAGCTTTTACGAGTTGTGCGGGAGACTCAAACGGCAGCGGCGCGATGCGGTTCTTGGAGAAATCCAACTCAGGCATTGTGAGGACGCTGACGCCGAAACCGGCGAGCTGTGCCAAGTGTGACGCGAGCTTTCCCAACGGAGTCGACTTGGCATGAGGAGCGAAGTCCTTTTTGTCTGCGGGAACCCGCTCCAAAGCGGTGCGAGTCTTTTTCATTTCGGCATCGAATTCGACTAAGAGCAGGTCATTGATCGCCATGGTGATCTCCTTCTTTCGAGTATAACTGGTCGGTTTGACGCTAAGTTACGGAGCGGCAGGGAATAAAGAATCCCATCCAAATCCGGGGATGGCGAATCTAATGCCACATGCGAATTCGGCGCTTCATCGGCTTCATTGCGGTCGTTCAGACCATTCTATTTCTGGAGCACTATCTTCTCTATCAGACTTGGACGTTTGCATTTGCACAAAGTGCTTCCGCGGCAGTCTGGACTAAAACGATTCTTGGGGTTCTTGCGATCAGCTTTGTGGCCGCGTCGTTGCTGGCTTATCGCTACACGAATCCCGCGCTGCGAGGGTTTTATCGCGTTGCGGCGGTCTGGCTGGGGCTCCAGAATTTCTTGTTCCCGGCGGTGCTTGGTTCCTGGATCGTTTTCGGTGTTGCCCGCCTGCTACGGCTCAACCCGAATTTTCACCGGATCGTTGAATGGCTGTTCGGAGCCGCGCTGGCCATTGGACTGTATGCAGTTGTGAATGCCGGTTGGACACGCATCACGCGCGCTACCGTTCGGCTGCCCAATCTGCCCGAGACTTGGCGCGGACGCAGCGCGGCACTCATCAGTGATATTCACCTGGGACACGTGCGCAACGGAAATTTCTTGCGTCGCATGGTGGGAAAGATTTTGCGCGAGGAGCCGGACGCAATTTTCATCGCCGGCGATTTATATGACGGCACTGCGATCGATGCCAAGACGGCGGCCGAGCCATTGAGCCAGCTGACGGCGCCTCACGGTGTGTACTTCGTGGCAGGAAATCACGAGCAGTTTGGGGATGATAGCAAGTATCTTCGTGCCGTGGCTGCGGCGGGCGTGCGCGTACTCAGCAACGAAAAGGTCGAGGTGGACGGTCTGCAGATCGTCGGCGTCCCCTACAAGAACGCGACGCAGAAGGGACATCTGGCCTCGGTGCTGCACCGGCTCGGTCTTGACCGAGAGCGCGCAAGTATTTTGCTTTTGCATGCGCCGGACCATCCGGAGGTTGCCGAGGCAGCTGGCATCTCTCTGCAGTTGTCGGGGCATACGCACCTCGGGCAGTTCATCCCGTGGAGTTGGTTTGCGCGCAGGATCTATCGGCAGTTCGTTTACGGGTTAAGCCGGATCGGCAAGATGCAGGTCTTTACCTCGAGCGGCGCGGGAACATGGGGGCCGCCTTTGCGGCTGGGGTCGAATCCGGAGATCGTGATGCTGCAGTTCGAATAGCTTCAAGTTGACTAAGTCCATGACTAAGCTATAATGAGTCGATGGAAGTCAACATCCACGAAGCCAAGACTCACCTTTCGCGTTTACTGGAACGGGTGGCGATGGGAGAGGAAGTTGTGATTGCCAAGGCGGGCAAACCGGTCGCGAAACTGGTGGCAATCCCCTCCGAGCGTCCGCGCTTCAAACTTGGATCCGCCAAGGGCGAGTTTGTCGTCCCAGACGACTTCAATGATCCTCTGCCCAAAGAAATCGAAGACTTGTTCTGGTAATGAAGGTTCTCATCGACACGCACGTTCTGCTTTGGGGGCTGCAAGACGAGCCAAAGCTGTCCGATCGCGTGCGGACGCTTTTGCCCAAGGCGGAGGTGTGGATCAGTGTTGCCAGCCTCTGGGAGATCATCGCGAAGGTGCAGGTCGGCAAGCTAAAGTTGCCGACACCGGTGCGCGACTACCTAACTCTGAAGCTCCGGGAGAACGGGGTTTCGGTCCTTCCGCTCACGTTTGATCACGTGAGACGACTCGAAGAACTTCCGTTACATCATCGCGATCCATTCGACCGAATTCTGATTGCCCAGAGTCTCGAAGAAAACCTTCCCTTGATTACCGCCGATGCTTTATTCAAGAACTATGCAGTCCGATTAATCTGGTGAACCAACTAGGAGCTAAGAGTTACTTATGTCTCGTCCTAAACCTCTCGTACTCATCATCCTTGACGGCTGGGGATACCGCGCCGAAACCAAAGCTAACGCGATCGCGCTCGCGCGCAAGCCTACGTACGACCGACTGTTGCGCGAGTATCCCAACGCGCTGATTCATACCAGCGGGCCTTTTGTTGGACTGCCCGAGGGGCAAATGGGCAACAGCGAGGTCGGGCATCTCAACATTGGGGCCGGGCGCATCGTGCATATGGACATCACGCGCATTGATTTGATGATCCAGAATGGCGAGTTGTTTTCGCATCCGGTGCTGCTCGATGCGATGAAGCATGCGCGCACCGGCGAGCGGCGGTTACATCTGTTCGGACTGGTTTCTGACGGCGGCGTGCATTCGCAACAGGCGCATCTTTACGGGTTGCTCAAGATGGCAAAGCAGAACGGGCTCGATCGCGTGTTCGTGCATGCCTTTATGGACGGTCGCGATACGCTGCCCACTAACGGCGCGGGATATCTCGAGCAACTGCAGCAGAAAATGCGCGAGTACAACTGCGGCAAGATTGCCACCGTCAACGGGCGTTACTACGCCATGGACCGGGACCGGCGCTGGGAACGGATTTCGAAGGCCTACAACGCGATGGTCTTCGCCGACGCCGAGGGCGGCAAACAGGCTGATCCGGTGCAGGGGATGAAGGAGTCTTACAACAAGGGAGTCACCGACGAGTTCGTGATTCCTTTCGTGTGCACCGACGGCCGAGGGGAGGCGCTGGCGACTATTCGCGATGACGATTCGTGCATCTGCTTCAACTTTCGCGCTGACCGCGTTCGCCAGATCACGCGTGCGCTCACTCGCAACAGCGGATTGAACGACAAGGGCGGGAGCGACCTGCCGGGGGCAGCCGATCTTGACGCGACGATTCCTCGCGACCGCGTGCCGAAGAATCTACGTTATGTCTGCATGACGCAGTACGACAAGAATTTCAGTTTGCCCGTCGTGATTCCAGCGGAGTCGATGGCGAACATTCTGGCCAACGTCATGGGCGGCATGAATCTGCGCAACCTGCGCGTCGCCGAGACGGAGAAGTACGCCCACGTAACTTACTTTTTCAATGGGGGAGTCGAGACTCCCTTTCCTGGCGAGGAGCGCATCATGGTGCAGTCGCCCAAGGTCGCGACCTACGACCTGAAGCCGGAGATGAGCGCTGCAGGCATCGCCGACGTGGTCGTGAAGGCCACCGAGGACGGAACGTTCGACGTGATGATCGTGAACTTCGCGAACGCCGACATGGTCGGGCACTCGGGCAAGCTCGAGCCTACGATCAAAGCGGTCGAGACGGTCGATGCCTGTCTGAGCCGCATCGAGACAGCGATCCGCGCCAAAGGCGGCGCGATGCTGATCACGGCCGATCACGGCAACGCAGAGATGATGATCGATCCGGTGACCGGGGGGCCGCATACGGCGCATACGACGAACCCCGTGCCGTTCATCGTCGTCTCAGAAAATGCAAAGCAGTTCACTCTGAAACCGAACGGCTCGCTGCGTGATATTTCGCCGACGATTTTAGGGATGCTAGCTTTTGACGAGCCCAAAGAGATGACGGGCGCGGATTTGCGGGTATCGCTGAAGAGGGGTTGAGACGCAGGGGTGCTTCGACTACGAAAAAGCCTCGCTGAATGCGAGGCTTTTTCTTCGCTCAGCATGACACGATCTACTTGCACGACGGGAACTTGAATGACACTACCCGTGTGCTCCAACTCTCCAGTGAATCCGTCTTGTAGTACTGGTTCGTATACCAGAATGTGCAGTCGTCGACGGGATCGATCGACATGCTGGTGTAGTCGCCCCAGCGGTAGTTGGGAGATTGTTCGGAGCCGCCGCCGGTGATGACATTGATTTCCGATTCCATGGTTCCGAGCGCATCCGTGGCCAATCGACCGGTAAAGGCGATACCCGGGTGCTGGGTCGCGGATGAGACGCTATACCCCAGTGCCATGTCGCCGACTTTGTCCATGGCGATCGATCCCATCCATCGGTACTTGCTATCGGGAGCGTAGGTGCCCTGCTGATAGACGATCGGAGTCACCCGGGGATTTCGAATCTCGTACCACCGCATGCCCGTGCTGCTCCCCGCGGTCACGGCGTGAGTCACCGTCAGCGCGTCGTGCGATCCGGAGTTGCGGTAGGCCAGGCGATACATCAATCGGTCAGCTAGTGAGTCGAGCACTTGCGACGTGTCTAGCTGCGGAATGCACTGCAAGCCGCGGCAGGCTTCGTTGAATGCCGCGACGGTGATTGGCGTTGGTCCCGTGAAGGTAGATTTCGAAAGAGTGGTCCAGTTCACCTTTACCTTGAAGAGGTCGAGGCCCGTCGAGGTCAAACTAAGATACATCTCGGGCGAACCTGCGGGCGGAGCCGTGGCGCCATCGATGTCGGCGGGCAGCAAGCTCTGAAATTGAGAGGTCTGAAAACACACTTCCGCTGCGGCGGCGCCAACGAGCATCTGGGCACGATTAAAGGCGCAGACTTGCGTGGCTACGAAGGCAAAAGTCGTCGGATTCTCCAAATTGGTCGACATGTAATAGCCGTCAGACCACACACCCAGCTTGGGATAATCCGGAAAATTGTTAGTCAGGTTGTACTGGTAGAGGTAATACGCGCCGGTGGCGTCCGATGTTTTCGAAACAGCGAAACACTGGTAGAACGGGCCGCCCGTTGCAAGGGCGTGGTGGGTGAAGATCCAGCGCTGCGCCTGTTTGTCGTAGAGAACGATGACGTCTCCGTCGTTCGACTTGGCGCAGGGCCCGCCGAGACTGGTCCACAGAGTAGATTCGGCAGCCGGGCCGAGCACCTTCGCGCCGGTTGTCTTGTTATAAACGGAGAAACGCCAGTTGGTGTATTGCACGTACTGAGTGGCGCCAACGGATCCGTTGACGTCCGACGTGGAGTACTGCAGTCCCGGCACGCCGTCGAAATTCAACCCTAACGTGACATTCAATGTCGTCGGAGCTGCCGCCTGAAGCGCGGCATCGAACTGCATTCCGGCGGGTACGTCAGCGGGAAGTGGATGCCGGCCCTCGCCTTGTGCTTCAAGCTGCTCTTCGAGCGAATTTTCCGCGGGCACGCGTGAGCGCGATGCCGGAACAAGTTTCATTTCGCGCAATGGAGGCGAAACTCCGCGACGCGTTGCCTGAGTAACGATCGGTCCAATGAATTGACCTAGAGATGTCGCGGGAAAAATCAGCGCGCCGCAGGTTGCAAAGAGAATGACGACAAGAAAAAAGCGAGAACGAACGGAATTATTCATAACATGCCTCCTCGTACATTTCGAGACGAAGTAGCGAAGAGACACATGGGACCTCCGGCGAGGGAGGCCCCATGGTCACCACAGGTTTTTAGTTCGTGCATTTCGGGAAACGGAAGGAAGCAATCTCGGTCTTCCAGCCGCTCTGCGAACTGGTCAGGTAGTACTGGTTTGTGTACCAGAAGGTGCAATCATCCACTGGGTCCACGGTCATGCTGCTGAACGAGCTCCAGTTTTTGTTGGTGCCGTTCTGCGATCCAGCTCCGGTGATCACGTTGATTTCCGGCTCCATTACACCGGCATGGTCAGTAACCGCGTGTCCGGAGTAACGGATGCCAGGGAACACCGTCGTGCTGGATACGTTGTATCCAACGGCGATGTCGCCGAACTGGTCTTCCGCGATGCCGCCGAGCCAGCGCCAAGTCATGTCGGGAGCAATGGTGCCTGTTTGGAAGATCACCGGAGTCAGCGGTGTGCGGTATTCATACCAGCGGATTGCCGCATGTGCTGTTGTGCCGGTGCCTCGCGTGATCGCGTGAGTCATCACAACCGACTCGTAGGTGCCGAAGTTGCGGTAGGTGACGCGACCGTTCAAACGATCTCCCCAGCCTTGCAACAGGTTCGTAGTGCCGGGTTCTGGGATGCAAGGCTTGAAGTTGTTGCAGGCGTCGGTATAGGCCGGAAGTACGTTGGCAACCGGACCGGTGAAGGTGGAGTTCATCTGATTGACCCAGTCCACGTGGAACTGGAACGAGTTCAGATTGTTCTTGCCCTGGTTGGGCCGCTGATCGAGTTGCCAGAAGAAAGCCGGTTCACCAGCGGGCGGCAAGGTCTGTCCGTCGAGAGTGGTGACGACGAACGTCGGCAAACTGATGCTGCCCTGGAAGCAGACAGTGAAGGCAAAGTTTCCAGTGAGCATAGTGCTGCGCTCGAGAGCGCAGGCCTGCGAGCGGACGAAAACCTTGGTCGTGGGGTCGAGAACGTCCTGGCTGAGGTAGTAGGCATCGGGCCATACGCCGATTCGCGGTTTGTCGGGGTATTGCATGGTCAGAGAGAAGTCATAGACATTGTAGGTTCCCGTCGCGTCGGGAGAAGTCGAGACGGCGACGCAGTTGTCATAGGGACCACCCGTCGGGACGGCATGATGCTGAAGGATCCAAACGTTTGCGAGTTGGTCATAAGTGACCGTGCCATCGCCGCCAACGGCGGTTGCGCAGGGCAAGCCGGTGAGGCTTGCGAATATTGCATTTTCCTGGATGGGGCCGGAGATGACTGCGCCGGTGGTCTTGTTGTAAATGGTGTACTGGTTATTCACCAGTTGGACATACTGTGTTTGGCCGACTGCGCCGTTGGCGTCGGAGTAGAGCGCGCCCCTGACGGCGGACTGGCCGGCAAAGTTCAATTGGCCCGTGATGGTCGGGGCGATGCGGGATCCGAGTTCAGGCACGACGAAGTGCGACAATTCGCGCATCGGCCGCGACAGAGCGTGTCCCTTTTCAGGCTGAAGAATCGGTAGTTCATTTTCGCCCGCAAATGCAAATGAGCAGGTCAGCAGGGTCAGGACGACCACCGCAAAAAAATGCTTCTGGGATTTCATCAATCTCCTCCAATTTTGTATGCACTGTTGGGCTGAGAAGCGAACCACTGCGCGCCGTGAACGTGCATTTTCTGTTTTCACGATTTGGAACATGCCTGAAACGACTCCCGGGCCGAGCGGCGCAAACCGCAACTCCGGCGTTACCGCCAGATGCAGTTTTGTGGTTCGATACTCACATGTCCAGCTTGGGGGAGAGAGAGTAACAACCGATAAAATCCCTTAGGGAAGGGTGACCCAGTATGCCAGCCGAGGTGTTTCGCGTCAAGATGCAAAAGTGAGCAAAATGGAATTTTTCTGCGGAAATTAAGGGGTTGCGAAAAGGCTTGAGGGATTGCAATTTCCTTCATCTTGACAGACGCTGGGGGTCGGCTATCATTCTGAGGCTCACCCCCCTGTTCGCTCGATATTCTCCCGTTTGAGCTATCAAACCTACTTCTGTGTGAAGGAAGAATTCTCATGCTCCCAGGCGCTGGTTGTGCAACCGTGAAGTGTGTCCGCATCTTGTTCTCTCTGCTGGCTTTTTCTCTCCTGCCGAATCTGGCACTGGCTCAGACCGATAATTGGGTGGGAACCATGGGAGCATGGAGCGATCCCACGCACTGGGACAGCGGCGTTCCTGTTGCCGGCGACAACATTGTGATTGGCACCGCGTCGGCGAACTCGACCGATGATTTCGGACTGGCCATCGGAACGTTGACCCTCAGCAACTCCGCGGATTCGCTGACCGTTGCCGACGGCGTGGCCCTCAACGTGAGCGGCACCATCAACAATGCGGGCTCGATTCAGTTGGCATCAGCGGGCAGCAACACTTATCTTCTCGTGACAGGGAACATTTCTCTCACTGGCAGCGGGAAACTGATTCTGGGTACGACCGGGCCCAACTACATTCAGGGTGCGTCGGGCGCGGGCACGGAAGTTCTAACGAGCGCAAACACGATTCAGGGTGCGGGCAACATCGGTAACGGTGTGATGGGCTTCGTGAACAGCGGTACGATCAATGCCAACACTTCCGCGGGCAGCTTGTTCATCAATGTGAGTGCTGCCAACTTCAGCAACTCTGGGACGCTGGAAGCTACGACGGGTGGCAGTCTCGTGATTCAAGGACCAGCCAACTCGTTCACAAATTACAACAGCACGACCAACACTTTGACGGGCGGGACTTACACGGCTAATGGCGGCAACATTTATTTCACGGGGAGTGCCAGCGGCATTACGACGCTCGCTGCTCGCGTCACGCAGGAAGCCAGCGGCCAGGTCATCAACACAACAACAGGGACGAATGCATTTGCCAACCTGAGCAGCATCCCTTCGGGCGGCGTCCTGACTACGACTGCCGGATTCACGCAGTCCGGTGCATTCAGCATGCTGGGATCGCTCAACATTCTTCCCAAGACTGTGATCAATGTCGGATCCGTGACGAATATTTCCGGCACCACGCTGACCGGAGGACAGTGGGTACTCGATTCGAACCTCAACATCACCGGAACTCCGGCGAACATCGTGACCAACAATTCGGTGTTCACGCTTTCTGGCGGCACGTTCCAGAACACGTCCAACAATACGAACGCATTTGCGAATCTTGCCGTAAACAAATCGACTCTGCGCATCCTGAACTTCGCTCACTTCAATACTGTGGGAAACCTTACCAACAGCGGACAGATGACGATCGCTGCGGGATGCAAGCTCACCATTGGCGGCACTGGAAAGAGTTATTCCCAGACCGGCGGCAAGACCACGATGGACGGCATGATCATTGGAGCAGTCAACGTCAACTCAGGAACGTTCTTGGGCGCGGGTTCGATCACGGGGAATGTTTTGGTAGGCGGCCGAACCACAGGAATCTTCAGCCCGGGAGATGCGAGCAAAGCGGGCATCTTCAAGATCACCGGCGGAAGCTACAAGCAGACCGCCACGGGGAAGTTGACTACGGCGATCGGCGGCACGACGGTTGGCACGCAGTATAGCCAACTGCAGGTCACTGGAACTGGCACCGCAACTCTGAACGGAACCTTGGCCGCACCTCTGCTAGGTGCATTCGTTCCGTCCGTCGGACAGACCTTCACCGTTCTGACTGCCAGCAGCGTAACGGGCACATTCACCAATACGACAATCGCGATCAACTCTTCGGAGCACTTCGCGATCTCCTACACCGCGACCGGTGTGGTATTGACGGTTGTTGCAGGCCCGGCAGCGGAGTAGTTCGAGCATTCCAAAAAACGAGCGCGGAGCGGTGAAACGCTCCGCGCTTTTATTTTTGAATTGGTGTGGAGAATTTTAGTTGGAGAGCAGCGCTGGAGCTGTGGCCAGTAGTCCGGCCGCGAGTTCCAGGTCATGCAAATCTTCGCGGCTGAAGTCTTGTGCGAACTTCGGATCAAGTCCCTTGCGCGAAATCTGAATCACGCCGACCACTGCGGAATTGCGATCCATGATTGGGACCGACATCAGCTTCTGAATCGGCGACGGCGCCGCCGGTTCATCCGACACATCGCCATCTGGCTTGATGGTTTCAAAAATACTGGCGTGTTTCACGCGAGCGAAGTTATTGAAGATTTCCGCCTTCTTGCTCAGCGCGGTATGCGCGGCGACCGCTTTGCTCGACAGGGGGATCGCTCCCGTCGTCCGCAGGTATTCGGGAAACACGAAGCGGAGCAGCCCGCCTTCCAGGCGCAACAACGCTACTTCGGTGTACTGCACACGAAAAATCTTGGCCAGGACCATGCAAAGGTCCAGCGCCGTGACTCCCTGGCCCAGCACAGATCCCAAGGGCAATAGATGCTCGGGAAGTACGACTTCTTCCATCATCCCGTGATCGGTATTTTGGCTCATAGTCGGCCCTAGCTCCGTTTCAACCGGAGGAACACCAACTCTATCGCACTTTGTGCGCCATCAGGTACTTCCCAAAGTAACGCAAGTCGTGCTCGCAACCCCTTTGTTTTCAGTGCGAACGTAAACTGAAGGCCGTGTCCTCCACAGGGTTGGAGTGTTTGCGGCCAGACGCAAAGCATCAACGCGTGACAGTTTTTGTCAGTTGCACGAATCCCGAAGCACTCCTGCCCCAATTCTGTATCGGCACTTTCCTTCCCGCACTCAAACTCATTACACTGCCTGCTATGACCATTCCAACGCAGCCGAATGTGAAACTGGTGAACGCCGAGGACTATCGCGAGAATTACGCCAACAGCGTGCAGATGCGCGTGAACATATGGGACTTCTTTCTCGTCTTCGGCACGCTGCAACAGCAGACCGAACAGCACGTGGAGATCAAGAACATACAGGGCATCTATCTCAGCCCCCAGCAAGCCAAGGCGCTGCTCGGACTTTTACAGCAGAATGTCGCCGGATACGAGAGCGCTTTCGGGGAGATCAAACTCGATCCGCGGATGGGCCCGCAAGGACCAGTGCACTAAGCGTTCGTTGAGACGTAACTTGCTACGTTTCTGCCGCTGGCATCTGAGACGATGATGAGAGAGACGTTGCCGGCAACGTGTCTACGGATACAATGGTTCGCTCATGCGATCCGCCAGCCCGCACCCAGCTGTAGTGTTCGCGGTCGTAGTTATTGCGATCTTCCTGCTGCACGCGCCGCTACTTCAACTTCCCTATTTCTGGGACGAAGCGGGATACTACGTTCCTGCTGCCCGCGACATTCTGTTCAGCGGGAGCCTGATTCCCCATTCAACGGTTTCGAACGCTCATCCTCCGCTCGTGATGGCTTGGGTTGCGCTGTGGTGGAAGGCCGCCGGCTTCGCGCCGATCGTGACCCGGTCGGCGATGGTAATGGCCGCCGCATTCTCGCTGCTGGGGGTATTTCGCCTGGCCCAGCGCGCTGCGAATACGCAAGTCGCGATTGCGTCCACGCTGTGTACCGCGCTGTATCCAGTGTTCTTCGCACAGAGCTCGCTGGCGCAGGTGGATCTGGTTGCAGCCGGGCTGATCTTCTGGGGACTGTGCGCGTATCTGGAAAAGCGACTATTCGCGGTGGCGATCTGGTTCTCGCTTGCTGCGCTGGCGAAAGAGACGGCGATCCTGGCGCCGGTGGGCTTGGCATGTTGGGAACTTCTCCGTTCCGTTGCTCCGAAGTGGGCAGTGATACGCGGACTCTGGATTAACGCGGAAGGAGGCCCGAGGCAGGCGCGCCGCGTTCTCTCTCTGCTGATTCCGCTTGTGCCGCTGACCCTCTGGTACGGCTATCACTATTCCCGCACGGGATACGTCTTCGGGAATCCGGAATTCTTCCGCTACAACGTGGCGTCTACTCTGAACCCAGTGCGATTCTTGCTGGCGCTGGTGTTGCGCTTGTGGCAGGCGTTTGGATACCTGCATCTGTGGTTCCTGACCCTTGGCATGCTGCTCGCGATGACTCTGCCACCGGTGAAAGATGACGGCGCCGAGCGGCAGCGCATCGCGGTCCCAGTGCAGATGCTTTTTCTCGTTGTCGTGAAGGTGTATGTGATCGCGATGGCGCTGATCGGTGGCGCAGTGCTTGCGCGCTATATGCTGCCGGCGGTGCCGCTGGTGATCATCGTCGCGGTCTCTACGCTGCGCCGGAGGCTGCGCTACTGGCCTGTTGCGATCGCAACGGTTGCATTAGCTTTTATCGCCGCGTGGTTCTGGAATCCGCCGTATGGTTTCTCGCCCGAGGACAATCTCGCCTATCGCGACTACATCGTTCTGCATCAGGAGGGAGAGCGCTTTCTCGAAGCGCGCTATCCGATGGCGCGAGCGCTGACCGCGTGGCCTGCGTCGGACGAACTGAGCCGTCCTTGGCTGGGATACACGACGCGCCCAATGCAAGTCGTGCGCATTGAGGATTTCTCTCTGGAAGAAATACTTTCGGCCGCGGACTTCCGCTCGAACTTCGATGTGGTCTTCGTATTTTCGACCAAGTACGAGCCCCCCCACGCACTACTCGAACGATGGAAAACGTGGACGGACCTGAAGCGCCGGTTCTTCGGCTATCACCGCGATCTGCCTCCGGCCGCCGCGGCGCAGATTCTGGGCGGCCACATTGTGTTTGCAAAAGAGCGCAAGGGGCAGTGGGTCGCGGTCATTGAGATTGAGCACGAGGAGATGCAGAACGCGAAAGCAGGGGCGACCTTACTTCTGCATTAAATGACACGAGTGCGTCTTGATCACCAGCCACACTTCTTTGCCCGGTACCAACTCCAGGGAATCGCGTGCGGCCATGGTGAGGTGGACCTCCATCTCGACTCTACATTTCACGCGCGCACTCACGATGACGTCGCGCTGTTCAAGGGAAGCGATGCGGCCGGGAATCACGTTGCGGGCGCTTAGTCCAATCGGTGGGGCGGTTGCCAGAAGGATGTCGCCGGCGTGGATTCCGACCCGCATCGGTGAGCCTACGCCACCACGCACGAGAGGCGTTTCCAGCACGACCGGGCCGCCGTCTCCCGCGATACGACAGGTCATGGTGCCGCGCTCCGGGCGGACCGCTTCTACCACGGCGTCGAAAATATTCTCGACGCCTACGAGCTGCGCGACCGTTTCTTGCCTGGGCGCCTCGATCACTTCATGCGGCGTCCCTTGTGCCACGATGCGTCCCGCATCGAGCACGATCACCCGCTCGCCCAGGGCAAAGACTTCTTCCCGGCTGTGCGTGACGTAGAGAATGGGAATGCGATGAGCCTGATTCCAGGCGCGTAGATCGTCGATGATCTTTCTCTTAGTCGCTGCGTCGAGTGCCGCGAGCGGTTCGTCCAGAAGCAGCACTTCAGGATGAGTCACCAGAGTGCGGGCGAGTGCCACGCGTTGGCTCTCTCCCCCGGAGATCTCTTTCGCGCTTCGCCGCGCCAAATGAGAAATGCGAAAAGCCTGAAGAATTGCCGAGGATTGCTCATTGCGTTCGGAGTGGGGCAAGTGCGCCAGCCCGTATTGGACGTTCTGTTCAACGGTCAGGTGCGGGAAGAGAGCGAGGCTCTGAAAAACATATCCCACGCGGCGCTTTGCGACAGGAAGGCTTAGGCGCTGATCGGAATCGAACAGTACCCGTTCGCCAACGACAATCCGTCCTGACTCGGGCTTGGCGAGTCCGGCGACGCAATCGAGCAGCGTGGTCTTGCCCGCACCCGAGGGACCAAACAAAATTGTGAACCCTGGAGCAACGCTGAACTCAACGTCCAACGCGAATTCGCGTTCCTGCACCGGGATGACGTGACGAAACTTAACTGCAAGGTCGGGGCCAAACTTGGTATCCCGGGAAAACGGCGAAAAAGCCGGGGCCGATGCGGATTCGACGTCGTGCGTGTCGCTCATCGTCAGTATTTTATGGGGCCAATCACCCACGCCTTTCGATTGACGCCGTACACCACCGCCAACACGGCAAAGCTGAAGACCAGCAGGAGGAGCGCGGTCGCATTTGCGGATGCGTAGTCGGAAGCCTGCACGCGGTCGAACATATCAATCGAAATCGTGCGGGTGATGCCGGGAATATTTCCGCCGACCATGAGGACGACGCCGAATTCTCCCATGGTGTGAGCAAAGCTCAGAGCCGTGCCCGTTATCAATCCGGGGATGGAGAGGGGCGCGATGACGCGAAAAAAAGTGCGCAGCGGGGAAGCGCCCAGCGTCGCCGAGGCGGCGATCAGCTTGCGATCTACGCCCGCGAACGACGCGGCGAAGGGCTGCACTGCGAAGGGCAGGCTATAGAGGATCGAGCCGATCACTAATCCACCGAACGTAAAGGCCAGCGTATGTCCCGTCAGCGAGATCCACCAGCGACCTAGGGGACTGCGAGGTCCGAGGGCGACGAGTACATAGAATCCCAACACGGTTGGCGGAAGGACGATGGGCAAAGCGACGATCGCTTCCACCAGAAATTTCCAGCGCCAGCGGGAGTAGGCAATCCAGTAAGCGATCGGCAGACCTAGCACCAATAGCACCGCCGACACCAAGACCGCCAACTGCAATGTCAGCCAGAATGCTTGCCAGTCAATCGCCATGATGAGTCGCTCTTTAGCACTACTTAGTTTGGCGCCACTCTGAAACCGTAGTTCTTTAGAAGGTCCACCACTTCTTTGCTTTTGATGTACTGGATAAGCTCCGCCGCTTCCTTTTTATGTTGCGAGTGCGAGAGCACGACCACTCCCTGCGCCAACTGAGGATACGATCCCGCCGGAACTTCCCAGTACTTTCCCTTGCCTTGCATGCCCGGTGCAACCGCGTGTGCCAGAGCTACAAACCCGGCTTGCGCGTTCCCCGACTCCACAAACTGCGCCGCCTGTGAAACATTCTCTCCCAGAACCAGCCGGTCTGAGACCTGTTCGTAGACTCCGGCATGTTTCATCGTCGCCACTGCGGCCCGCCCGTAGGGCGCATGTTGCGGATTGGCGATTGCAATCTTCTTGACCGACGGATCAAGTAACGCCCTCATGCCCTGATGTTCCAGGTCAAGTGGAGAATCCGCGGGAACCCATAGCACCAGCTTTCCCACTGCATATTGATACAAGGTCGCGCCGTCGGCTGCACCGGAGGCGACAAGATGGCGCGGATAATCCATGTCTGCCGAAAAGAAGAGATCGAATGGCGCTCCATTTTGAATCTGCTGGGTCAGCGCTCCAGAGGCGCCGAACGACAATTTCAGTTTCACGCCCGTCTTCTTTTCATAACCGTCAGAAATTTCTTTCAACGCTGCGCTCAGATCTGCTGCGGCGGCAACGATGAGTTCAGGTGCTGGCTTCGCATCCTGTGCCCAGCCCGCAAATGCACACGCAAGCATGCACGCGAGGAGCAGCATGCAGCAAAAACTGTAACGATTCCTCGCGATTCGTTCCATTTTGGACTTCGCCTCTTCTACTAATCGCAGAAACCAGATTGTACAGGTCCATCGCCGCTCCGTGGCTTTCCCAAAGTGGGCCGGGCTTCATGCATTATCCCGGTTTTGCATTGCTTCGCCCGTGGCCCTTCCCGATACTGGCAAGTGAGCCTCATGGTAAGCTGCCGTCTTCTTTGTTACGTGCGAATGTTCGCACTGATTCTGCTCTGTGTTGTCACTGTTTCAATCGCAAAAGCGCAAGGCGCGAAGCAGAGCATTCCCCAGAACCCCATCCCCGACGCCGATGCTGACCACGTCGAGGAGCGCAACGAATGGTTTTTCCGCGGACGCATCGTTCCGGGCAAACCTACCGCCGAATTTCGTCGCCGGGCGTATCAGGCGAAGGTTCGGATGCGAGCCCAGCGCGCGGCAGCACTCGCGGTCGCGGGGGCGACTGGACAGGGCACGCTCTCCTCCGGCACATGGACGCCTCTGGGCCCTGTGCCGTTGGTGTCTGACGCGACCGGCAACGGAACGCAGGACTATCATCAGGTCGCGGGCCGCGCCACCGCGGTCGCGATCGACCCCGCCGACCCGACTGGCAACACGGTCTACATCGGCGGCGCACAAAGTGGAGTATGGAAATCCACCAACGGCGCCACAGCCACGGCTACGAGCGTGACGTGGACCGCGGTTAGTGACGACGCGCCCACGCTTGCCATCGGCGCAATCGCGATTCAGCCCGGCAATAGCGATCCTGCGAGGACCGTGATTCTTGCCGCGACCGGCGAGGCCAATAACTCAGGCGATTCTTATTTCGGCCTCGGTATCCTGCGATCTACGAACGCCGGTTCGACGTGGACGCTCGTCCCGACCGCCAACAACGGCGCTCTCTCCTTCAGCGGTCTAGGCGGAACGCGAATGGCGTTCAGTTCGGCCAGCGGTCAAACCAACACAGTCGTTGCGGCTATGGCTACGACGTCGGTGGGGGTCGAGGACGGCGCAGTCACCGCCAGCACCACGCGAGGTCTCTACACTTCGCT
>Ga0070714_100001113_pt1 | contig 19295 bp, 13 predicted proteins | sample LARL83metaG_FD_65450 | JGI IMG/M metagenome (GOLD analysis project Ga0070714, IMG submission 65450) | Corn, switchgrass and miscanthus rhizosphere microbial communities from Kellogg Biological Station, Michigan, USA - LAR L8-3 metaG | ecosystem: Host-associated > Plants > Roots > Rhizosphere ... | reverse complement strand
CGAGCACCGCGGTGCCCGCGGCCGTGCTCCGCAAGCTGATCGACTGGTGCTGGTCCGCCGACGTCCTGGAACTGCCCGAGCTCGTAGTCAGCCGCCCGTCGCTGGAAGACACCTACCTCAGGATGATCAGCGCTGGGCTTGCTCAGCATGACGATTTCACACCGGACACCGCCCCGGAGGAGACCCAGGAGGGCCAGGGGGTCCTCCCCCAGGCCGAGGAGGTGCACTGATGGCCGCCACCGCAACCCGGCAGCTCCCTGGGGCTCTCCCGGTCGGGATCAGCCGAGCCAGGGTCGAGCTCACCAGCTACCTGCGCAACCGGCAGGCCGTGATGTTCACCTTCGCCCTGCCGGTCGTGCTGCTCCTGCTGTTCGGGTCGATCTTCAAGGGCAACGCGTCCGGCACCAACGTTCCCATGCGCCAGGTGCTGATCTCGGGGATCATCGCCTCCGGCATCATGAGCACCACCTTTTCCAGCCTGGCGATCGGCATAGCGGTCGCCCGCGACGACGGTACGCTGCACCGGCTGGCCGCCACGCCCATGCCCAAGGCCGCCTACTTCATCGGCAAGCTCGCGATGGCGTTCGTCTGCGGGATCTCTGAGACGGTGGTCCTGCTCGGCCTGGGCGTCGGGCTCTTCGGGCTGCACCTGCCGAATACCCCGGGGCGCTGGCTCACCCTGATCTGGGTGGTGCTGCTCGGCATCTTCTCCTGCGCCATGCTCGGTGTCGCCTACAGCTCCGTCGCGCGCAACGGGCGTTCGGCCGCGGCGGTGGTCCAGCTTCCTTACCTGTCGCTGCAGATGATCTCCGGGGTGTTCTTCGTGTTCACCCAGCTACCGAAGGCCGTCCAGGCATTCGCCGCGGTCTTCCCGCTCAAGTGGATCGCCCAGGGACTGCGCTCGGTCTTCCTGCCCGGCTCGTTCCAGGCGGCGGAGGCGGCCCATGCCTGGGAGCACGGAAAGACCGCGCTGGTCCTTGGCGCCTGGTGCGTGGGCGCCTTCCTGCTGTGCCTGGGCACCTTCAGGTGGCGCACTCGCGACGGCGCCTGATTCCCGGAATCGAGCGGAACGAATCGAGCGGAACGATGAGACGGATCCCCGTGACCCCCGCGGCCACCGCCCTACTGGCGGCACTGACCCTGACCGCCGGATGCGGCACCGCCCACCCCCCCGGATCCGCCAGCGGCGGAGCAGGCTCCGCGGCGGCGCGGACCTCGGTGAGCATCGCCCAGGCGACGCGGCTGGTCAGCACCTACAGCGTGATCAACAACCTGGTCAACAGCAGCTACTCGGCGGCCAGGGATCAGACGATAGAAGAGACACCAGCCTCGGTGGCCAGCGTCGCCGGCCTGCAGGTCGCCAAGACCCAGCAGAGGGTCATCTCACCTGCCCAGTACTTCGGCAGCACGTTCGCCGTACCGCACATCACCGGGTATCCGAGGCTGTTCCTGGCCATCACCCATCTGCGCAGCAACGGCACCATCTCGCCGTACAGCATCTACCTTCTCTTCGTCCAGGACGCGGCGGGCGCGCCCTGGCGCGTCGCCTACTACCCCTTCTCCACTGGCCAGGTCCCGGTACCGCCCGTGGCCAGATCGGCGGACGGCAACGCCCCCGCCGTGACCAGCAGCGCGGGACTGCTGGCCGATCCGGCCGCGCTGAGCGCCGCCATCTACGGGCACGCGACTGGCCAGAACGTGTCCGCGGCCACCGTCCCGCTGGCCCCCACCCCGGAACTCGAGGACCAGCTCACCGCCGGCTACACCAGCGGCATCCAGGAGTACAACTCGCAAGGCGTCAACGTGTACCAGACGCTGCTGCCCGCTACCTTCCCCATCTACCTGATCCGGACCAGGGACGGCGGGGCCCTCGCGTTCACCGCCAACGAAGTGCGCGACATCCTCGTGCCCATGCACGGCGGCGGGACCGTCCACCTTCCCCAGGGCAGCCCGATGGCCGCCCTGGCCGGGAACCCAAACGGCGCGACCGCCCCCCGCTACTCGATCGTCCGGCTCCAGATGTTCATGAGCTACATCCCGCCGCGGAAAGCACCGGGCCACGGCGTGGAAGTCCTGTCCTACGCCGATTACCCGATCAGCGTCGGTACCTGACCAGTACCCGGGCCGGCATCATCCCTGCCTGCAAAACGCAGGCGGGCCCACCGTGGAACGCGGCCAGACCGCCGCGTCCAGCAGAAAGGAAAATCCCCTGATGGAACCCCGCGAGCGCGCCGCCTTCGTCGGCGCCTACACCAAGGTCCTGACCTCAGCGTGGTCCAACGACGGCTTCGCCGCCTCGCTGAACAGCGCCCCGAGGGTCGCCCTGGCCGAGAAGGGCCTGGAGGTGCCGGCCGGAGCGACCGTCACCATCATCCGCGAGACCGCCGGCGATCCGGACCTGGAGGCCCAGGTCCGGATGTGGGAGAACGGCAAGGTCTCCGGCCACTACCAGCTGATGGTGCCGAGCACGCCGCAGATCGAGACCCGCGAGCTGTCCGAGGCCGACCTCGAGGCCGTCTCCGGCGGCAACACCTACTGCTGCTGCTGCTCGCCCTGCTGCTCCTGCACCTGACCGCCGGGTTAGCCAGCCGATCGGCTGGGCGGGAACCTGATGCCCGGTTCCCGCCCAGCCCCGCCCCGTCCCCGATATCGACCATCAGAAAATGAGGAACAGCCCGTGACGCCCTCTCCGTATCCCGCCGCGCCGCCCAGGCCGCGGAACGTCCATCTGGTGGAGTTCAGCATGCTCCCTGGGAGCGCCTACTCGGCGACGCTGGGCTACCTCCAGGCCGCCGCGCAGGAACAGCCCGACCTCGCGGCCGCCCTGACCTTCCGCCGGCATGTCAGGTCGCAGGCTCCCGACACGCTGGACCGGGAGTGCGCCCGGATCATGGCCACCATGAACGATCCGCTGGTCGTGGCCTTCACCGTCTTCTTCTGGAACCGGCCGGCGTCACTGAAGCTGGCCCGCCTGGTCAAGGAACGGTGGCCCGCCTGCCAGATCGTGATCGGCGGCAATGACGTGACAAACCAGCAGGCCACGGTGTTCGCCGAGGCGCCCTGGGTCGACGTGCTCGTGCACGGCGAGGGCGAGCTGCGCTTCGCCGACCTGCTCCGCCGTTTCCTGCACGCCAGCCCCGGCGACGATCACGAGACGGTGCTGGCGGGCATCGCCGGGATCAGTTACCGCTCCGGCCAGGGCGAGCTGATCACCACGCCCGCCGCCGAGCGGATCGCCGACCTCAGCCTGGTGCCGTCGCCCATCCTGTCGTCCGTGTACTCCGACGCCGAACTCGCCGCCACCAGGGTGTTCGTCTACGAGACCAATCGCGGTTGTCCCTACAGCTGCGCCTTCTGCTACTGGGGGGGAGCGGTCAACTCCAAGGTGCGCCAGTTCCCCCTGGACCGGATCAAGGCCGAGCTTGACCGGATCGTCCGGGTCGCCCAGCCCGGCGCGCAGATGTTCATCGCCGACGCCAACTTCGGGATCGTCGCCCGTGACGTCGAGATCGCCCAGGCGCTCATTGACACGTGCCGCCGCTACGGCAAGCGCATGATCGTGCTGACCAACTGGGCGAAGAACACCTCGGACCGGGTCGTGAAGATCGCGCACATGCTGCACAGCAACGGGCTGACCGGCGCCATCACGCTGTCAGCCCAGTCGTTCGACCCTCAGGTCCTGCAGATCGCGAACCGGTCCAACATCCGGGTCGATACCTATCGCCGTATGCAGGCGAAATTCCGCGAGCTCGGTGTCCCGACCTATACCGATCTCATCTGGGGACTCCCGGGCGAGAGCATGGAAAGCTACAAGACGGGCATCGAAGAGGTCCTCACGGCCGGCGGGAACGCGGTGATCTATCCGCTGCTGCTGCTGAACAACACGGAGTACACCAAGGAGCGCTTCCGCGCCGACCATCAGATCCAGGACCGGCACCTGCCCTGCAACCCGGGCGTCGAGGCGCTCACCGCGGACTGCGTCGTCTCGCACAGCGCGATGAGCTTCGATGAGTTCGTCGACGGGATGATGCTCCGCCTCTCGCTCGGCGTCTTCCAGAAGTCCCTGCTCCGCTGCACGCTGCGGATCCTCTCGTACCACAGCGGCGTGCGCATCGTCGACCTGTGCGAGCGCCTGGCGACGTACCTGGTCTCCGCCTGCTCCGACCCGGGCCTGGTGGCCCTGGCCCGGAACCATGCGCAGTGCTGGCGCAATCCCGGCGACTACGACCGCGCCCGGGTCGTGAACGAGACCGGGCCGCTGATGGTCATCGGCGAGGAACTGCATTTCCAGGCGATCGTGGCCCGGATGGTGCGCGACCCGGCAAGGCTCGGCGAACTGGCCGCGGAAGCGGTCGAGTACCTCTGCGCCGGGCTCGACCCCAGCACCCTTCCCGCCCGCGACGAGATCGACGCCGTCCTGGGACTCGACCTCGCGGGGGCAGCCGCCCTCCGCGCCAACCTGCTCGGCCGGACCGAGGAGACCAGCTACCGGATCAGCGCCGGGACGCTGGCGGTGCTCAGGGAGTACGGCGAAGTCCCGGCCAACCTCACCCCGGAAGGGAGCTTCTCCGTTTCCGTCGAGCGCACCCGGTACCCGTTCAGCGGTTACTACATCTCGATCTGGCACGGCAGCGGCCGTCCGCTTCACGACCTGACCCTGTCCGCACCTCACCACGAGCACATCCTGGAGCCAGCATGACCAGAGCATTCCGGGCGGGCATTCCCGCCCTCTACTCAGCCGCCATCCTGATCGGCTTTCTCATCAACACCAGGGCCGGCGTGATCATCGCCATCGGCGGCGCCGTCGTCTCCTCGGCGCTCTACGCCATCATCGCCCGGACCTCGGCGACCGCGGAGGGCGGCCGCCGCCCGCCCCGGCAGCGCAACCGCGGCCGCTAGCAGCGCACCCACCTGAGCCACCCGATCCGGGTGGCTCAGGTTGCTGACGTCCCGGTGGCTGAGCCACCAGCGCGTGAGCAGGCCCACGAGCAAGCGCCATCGCCGTTCGTTATAAAGCCTTTGATCTGGCGGATCAGGACGCGGCGGCCGGGCTCACGCTAGGCGCGCGGTACTCGTGCGCGGCGGCCTGACCTGCCGCGCCGCCCGCGCCGCCCAGCTAGCCGGGTCGGCGAACCCGAGGAACTCGCCGAGCCGGGTGAGCTCAGCGGCCGGGTTCAGGACGAGATCCTCGTAACGTATCCGGTGCAGGTGGCGCGGTTTCAGGTCGGCGAAGGCCTGCTCCGCCAGGCTCATCATGTTGGCGCACATGGCCTCGTACCTGGTCATGTCGCGGCCCAGGTCCCGCAAGGCCTCCGCGGTTATCCGATCGGGCAGCAGGCGCCGCAGGTCCTCGGGCAGTTCCGCCGCCTCTGGCATCGGCCTTGACCGCAGCCCGGGGTCGTACGGGTCGGCGTCGTACCGCACGTGGAACTCGTACCGGGCCAGGGCGAACTGGAAGGACACATGCTTGCTCATCGACAGCGCGGTGTCAGCGATGTCGCGCGTGAGATACACGATCCTCGCGCCCGGCATCGCCCTCAGCAACGGCTCGGCGACCGGGCTCGAGGCGCCGGAGCGCTCCACCCACCGGCGCTTGCCGGTCAAGGTGGCAAGCAGGTCGAGCAGCATCTGGTGGTGCAGGCCGAGCGGCTGCGGCGGGAAGTGCGGCACTTTCTCGGCCAGGACGGCGAACAGCAGGTCAGGCCGGGCCGCGATACGCGGCAAGGTGACGAGCATGATGGGCGGGACGCCCTCCGTGCGCTCGCCTGTGCCCTGGTCGGCCGCGGGACGCTCCGCGCGGTGGTCGCTGAGCCCGCTGAGAACGGTCCCCACCCTGCTCATCGCTTCGCTTTCCGAGTGCGATCTGCTCAGCAGCGACCAGTACCGGGCGCCGGTGACGGGCTGGGCCGGCGGCAGCAGGGCCAGGTGGCTGAGCACGGGCCCGAGCGACTCGGGGACCGACAGCGTCTGCGGCTCTTGGGCGATCAGCGTCGACAGCAGGGTGGACCCACACCGGCCGGTGCTGATGATGATGCCGCCAGGGTCGAGCATATCAATCCTTTAAGTTACTTCCGGGTATTCACTTTCCGTCCGGAGACTTATCGCGAAATTTAGCCGGGAGCAGTTATCCCCTCAAGCCCCTAGGCTCCCCAGTGTTTTCTCACTCACCCCCCAATGTTTCCCGGCGCGACACCGCGCGAGGCAGCGCGCCAGAATCTCACTGAGTTGGCCGATACCGCTACGCATCCCGGCTGGCTGACGATTAGCACGTCCGCAGTCACGGCAAGCGTCCAGCACTCAGCTCGGGAGGAATCTGCCATGGCAGCTGCCGCCACGCCAGGACCGGCCACCGCCGGGAGCGAGGCCATGGCCGCACTGTGGCGGACCCACGGCAGCGCGCTGATCCAGTTCGCCCTCAAACTGACTCTGGGCGACTGGTACCGCGCCGAGGATATCGTCCAGGAAACCTTGCTGCGCGCCTGGTATCACCCGGAGATCGTCGGCACCGGCCATATCTCGGTCCGGCCCTGGCTGCTGACCGTGACCAGGCACGTCGCTATCGACATGTGGCGGTCCCGGGCCCGCGCCGAAGCGGCTGAGGCGTTCATCGGCCACCGGCAGGCCGATCTGCCCGATCCCGCCGAACCCATCGAGCATGCCGTCACCGCGCTCGACGTCCGGGCGGTTCTGGCCCAGCTCAGCCCAGGTCACCGGCAAGTTATCATCGAAATGTACTACCGGGACCATTCCATCGCCGAAACCGCGAAAATCCTTGGCATTCCCCCTGGGACCGTCAAATCGCGCTGCTGCTACGGTCTCCGCCGGCTCCGCGACGCATTCAGCTATCCCGCCCGCGATGGCCACGGGCCGACGGCCTGCCGAGCGTGAGCATTCCGGATAACCCGTATTCTCAGCATGCGATACGCCGAATGGCCGGACGATGAGGCATGCGTGAACGTGCGGAAATCGGGATATACGTGATCGGTTAGGCAACGTAAAGTGGGCGTATGAATTGCGTGGAGGTAGCGCCCCGGTCTCGCCGTCGCCATTCCCGCTGGTAGCCCCCGTGTTCGTTGGCCGTGAGGCTGAACTCCGCCTGCTCGGCGGGCTCGTCGAGCAGGTCAGGGAGGGGATGGGCGGCGCGATATGGGTGCAGGGCGACCCCGGCATCGGCAAGTCGGCACTGCTCGCCACCGCGCTGGGCGGTACCGATCGCGACGGCTTCATGGTCTTCTCCGGGGCAGCCAGCGAACAGTCGCCGATCTTCCCGCTCCAGGTCCTGCTGGAGATCCTGGGCGTATCGTTCGCCACGCTTGAGGCACCAGAACCCGATCCGGTCAGCCAGTGCAGGGCGGAGATCGCGGCGCTGCTCTACGCCACCCGCGCCGAGGCCCTCACGCCGCCTGGCACCATCGCGGTGGCGGCCGAACGGCTGGTGGCCCTGGTCCACCGGCTCTGTGCCCTCTCACCGGTGGTCCTCCTCGTCGATGACGTGCAATGGGCCGATCAGGCCAGCCTAGGAGTCCTGGTGCGGCTCGCCAGGACCTTGCGCCAGCTCCCGCTGCTGCTGGTCACCGCCGCCCGGCCGGTACCGGCGCGGACGGAAGTGACCGCACTTCGCCAGGCACTGACCGATGCGGGCTGCCTCACGATCGAGCTAGGGCCGGTCAGCGACAGCGAGGCAGCGAAGATAACGCAGCAGCTCATCGGCGGCCGCCCCGGCCCGGCCCTGGCCCGGCAGCTCACCATGGCCGGGGGCAACCCGCTCTACCTCCGAGAGCTCGTCGACGCCCTGGTCAGGGAATCACGCCTGCGTTTGAAGGCCGAGACGGCAGACTTGCTGGGAGCGCCCGCCGACTTGCCCGCTACGCTGCCGAGCGCGATCGGCCTCCGCCTTGGGTTCCTGTCCGAGCCGGCCATATCCGCGCTCCGTGTGGCCGCCGTACTCGGGTCGTCCTTTTCCGTGACTGACCTCAGCACCGTCAGCGGCAAGCGGGCCAGCGATCTCACCGACGTGGTGGTCGAGGCGGTGAAGGCGGGCGTGCTCGCCGATTCCGGGCCGGGAATGCTGGCCTTCCGGCACGAGCTCATCCACCACACCCTCTACCAGGGGATGCCCGGCAGCCTGCGGGCCGCGATGCACCGCCAGGCCGCTGAACATCTGGCCCGGGCCGGAGCGCGGGTCGAGCAGGTGGCCGTCCAGTTGCTCGCCAACCCGGCGGACGGCGCCCCCTGGATGATCGACTGGCTGGCCGGGGCCGCGCCCATGCTCTCCCAGCGCGCTCCGCAGGTCTCGGCGGACCTGCTGGCGCGGGCCAAGGACAGCCTCGCCGCGCAGGATCCCCGCCGCGAGCACCTAGACGCGGAACTGGCCGCGGCGAACCTCATGCTCGGCGACAACGAGCAGGTCGTGCGCGTGGCCCGGCCGATGCTGACCTTCGCCCGTGACCCGGCGCTGGCCGGGCACACCGCCTGGACGCTTGCCTATGCGCTCCCCCGGCTCGGCCGGCTGGCGGAAGCCATCGAGGTAACCGATCAGGCGCTCGCCCGCGCTGACCTGCCTGCGCTGTGGTCAGCCCGGCTGCGCGCGCGCCGGGCGATGTCGCTGTTCGCGGTGGGCCGCTACCAGGACGCGCGGTCAGAAGCCGAACGCGCCGAGGCCGAGGGCAACCTGGCGGGTGACCGCCTCGCCCAGGGATACGCCCTTTACACCATCGGCTTGCTGGAGATCTATCAGCGCCGGAACGTGATCGCGGGCAAGGAGGCCACCGAGCGGGCGCTAGCCCTGTTCGCCGACGACCCCGAGGCCACCGACCTCGTGCTGCTGCTGATGGCCAACCTCGGCGGCGGCCTGAGCGGCCTTGGCCTGCCCGACGCGGCCGACCAGGTCTTCGCCGGCGTCGCCGCCCTGGCCGACCGCGGCACGGAGCCCCGCCAGGCCCATGTCCGCGTGCTCAGCGCGGTGTACGCCGTCTACCGGGGCCGCTGGGACGATGCGCTAGCCGAAGTGGAGACCGCTGAACGGCTGCCCCTTGACGCCGCCTACCGGCGGTTCCTGCCCGGCGTTGTGGCCCAGGTGGCAGTTCACCGCGACGACCAGGCGGCGGTGGCCGCCAGCCTGCGCGGCGTGGAAGACGTCGAGCTAGGGGACACCGAGGTCCGCCTGCTGATCGAGTTCCTGCTGGTGGCCTGGGCTCTGGCGGCCGAGCGCGACGCGCAGCCCGCCGTGGCGCTGACCCGCCTGATGGACATATTCGACCCAGACGGCACGCGCGAATTCTCCCGGCTGGGCGTGATCAGCAGCCAGTGGCTGCCCGACGTGGTCCGCCTGGCCCTGGCCACCGGCCAGTCCGCCATCGCGGAGGCGGCGGCGCGGGCCTGCGCACGGGAGTCCGCCCGGCAGGACAGGCCCACGCCGAAAGCGGCCGCACAGCAATGCCAGGGACTGCTCGACGGTGATCCTCAGGCCGTGCAAACCGCCGCCGCCCAGTTCCACTCCATCGGATATCCCCTGTTCAGCGCCCAGGCGCTGGAGAACGCAGCGATGCTGCACGCCAAACAGGGCGACGTCACGGCGGCGCGCACAGCCTACGTCCAGGCTATCGACATCTACCGCGAGCTCGGTGCGGAGTGGGACATCGTGCGCGCCGACACCCGGCTGCGCCAGTACAACATCCGCCGGGGTACCCGCGGCATCCGGCACCGGCCGGCCACGGGCTGGGAGGCCCTTACCTCCACCGAGCAGAAGGTCGCCCGCCTTGTCGCCGAGGGTCTGTCCAATCCCGATATCGCGGGTCAGCTGTTCCTGTCCCGGAACACCGTCCAGACCCACGTTTCCCATATCCTCACGAAGTTCAACGCACGGTCCCGGGTGGAGATCGCGCGCGCGATCCCGCCGCCGTAAGAGCACCTGCGGCCCGCGCCGTCCCCGGTGAGACCGGGTTCGCGGGGCGAACCCGGTCACTGCGGATCAGGCTGGCTACCTAGCGGTATCACCGATCTGGCTGAATGCGGCCGCGATCTGATGGCTGGCGCCGCGGCCCTGCAGTTCGATCTGATGGCCGTCTTGCATGGTGAGCGTGAGCTTCTGCCAGGCCCGGCCCGGGGTGGCCTCGATCGCGGCGATCTGCTCCAGCGGCACGTGGCCGAGGTACTCATTGACCTGGTTGAGCATCGGATCCGCGCTCCAGATGTGCAGGGCATCAGCCGAGAGCCCCAGTACCACCCCGGCGTCGAGCGGCACGTTCGTCTCCTGGGTGATCTTGCCGGCCGCGGCCCGGGCCGCGGGACGGGCGATGAAGTAGTTACCTAGAGGTGACAGCATCCTGGTAAAGCTCACTGCGGTGGGGACCCGGGCGAAAGTGGCGGCCAGCAGGTCAAGGCCGCCTTCCTGGCCGGCTAGCCCGGTCACGAGTTCATCGTCCTTGAGGTGCATCGAACCTCCTGCTCCGCGCTGTCCTGTGACCAGCGATTCGGGTTGGGCCAGAGCCTGGGAAGATCATCTGACGACTACAGGACTCCGATTCGCCCTATTGCTCTCACGTTAGGGCGAATTGAGCCGCCTGGGCAGTGCTATGCATCAGCATGCACGGCATGACACGTGTCATGACTCGATCGAGTTCATCAGCCAGGGCACGGAAAAATCCCCGGATCTGCCTGCGGAGTTTTCCGATTCAGCCTGGCTCGCCGAGGCAAGCGCTGATGACATTCAGGAGGATAGGAGATGAATATAAGGTGCTCGGCCTAGGGGGTCCTGCTGGCCGGGCGGATCGGGACAGAAGACAGGAAAGTAAAGTAGTGCGGGCAGAGCGAACGATTGCGTGGGGGGTGCTGACGAGGTCGAGGTAGGCGGTGTCATGTTCGTTGGCCGCGAGGCTGAACTTGATCTACTGCGCGGGCTTGTGGAGCAGGTCGGGGAGGGGACGGGGGGTGCCGTATGGGTGGGAGGGGACCCGGGCATCGGAAAGTCCTCGCTGATCGACGTGGGGCTGGCCGCGGCACCGGAACTCGGCTGCCAGGTTTGCTCGGCGACGGCTCTCGAGCAGTCGCCGATCTTCCCGTTGCATGTGCTGCTCGAAGCCGTGGGGGCGAGCACGGTTGGGTGGCTGGCCGTGGCGGAGGGGCCAGATCCTGATCCGATCAGGGCTGGCCGGGCGGAGATCGTGGGGTTGCTGTCCGGCAGGCTCACTGATCTGGGTACGCCGCGTGATGCGGTAGCCGTGGTGGCCGAGCGAGTGGTCGCCCTCGTGCACCGGCTGTGTGCCGTCTCGCCGGTGGTTCTGGTGCTGGATGACGCGCAGTGGGCCGATGAGGCGAGCCTGGGGGTGCTGATGACCCTGTCCAGGGTCCTGCGTCAATTGCCGTTGCTGGTGGTGATCGGAGCCCGGTCGGTGCCGGTGCGGGCGGAGGTGGAGGCGTTCCGCCAGGCGCTGGCCGACGCGGGCGGCCTGACGATCGAATTGGGTCCGCTCGGTGAGACGGGGGCGGCCGAGATGGTGCGGCAGCTGATCGGCGTACCACCGGGCCCGGCTCTGGCCGAGCAGCTCACCGCAGCCGCTGGTAATCCGCTCTACCTGCGGGAACTGCTGGACGCCCTAGTCCGGGAGTCACGCCTTAACCTAGCCGCGGAGAAGGTGGAGTTGCTCGGGCACTCCGGTGACCTGCCTCCTACGCTGGCGGCCGCGATCGGCCGCCGGCTCGGCTTTCTGTCGGAGCCGGCCACCTCCGCGCTTCGGCTGGCCGCCGTGCTCGGCCCGGTGTTTTCCGTGGCCGACCTCGGCACGTTCACGAGGCAGCGCGCCACCGAGCTCATGGGGGTGGTGGACGAGGCGGTCAAGGCCGGGGTGCTGACCGATTCGGTCCCGGGAGCCCTGGCGTTCCGGCACGGTCTTGTCCACCAGACCCTGTATGCGGGGATGGCGGCCAGCCTGCGCGCGGCGTTGCACCGCCAGGCCGCCGAGTGCCTGGCCGGGGCGGGGGCGCCGGGCGAGCGGGTGGCCGGCCAGCTGCTGGCCGCGCCGCTGGAGACCGACGCCTGGATGATCGATTGGGTCGCCGGGGCCGCGCCCGTGCTCTGCCAGCGCGCTCCGCAGGTCGCGGCGGACCTGCTGGAGCGCGCCAGGGACGGGCTCGACTGGCAGGATCCCCGGCGCGGTCAGCTAGACGCGGACCTGGCGATGGCGCGGCTGATGCTGGGCGACAACGAGCAGGTGGTGCTGCTAGCCCGGCCGCTGCTTGAGTCCGCCTGCGACCCGGCGATGGCCGGACGGGCCGCGTGGATCCTGGGCTATGCGCTGCCACGGCTGGGCCGGGTGGCGGAAGCCATCGAGGTAACCGGTCACGTCCTGGGACGCGGCGAGCTTCCGCCGGTGTGGTCGGCGCGGCTGCGCGCCCGCCGGGCGACATCCCTGTTCGCGGTGGGGCACTATGAGGCGGCGCGGGCCGAGGCCGAACGGGCCGAGGCCGAGGGCAGCCGGGAGGGTGACCGGCTCGCCGTGGGGTACGCGTTGTACACCCTCGCCCGGCTGGACATCGTCGGCCACCGGAACATAGCGGCGGGGCAGGAGGCCATGGAGCGGGCGCTGGCCGTGCTCGGCGACGAGCCGCAGGCCACCGACCTGGCGCTGCAGCTGATGACCAACCTGGGCGCGGTTCTGAGCGGCCTGGGACTGACCGCCGCCGCCGATCGGATGTTCGCCCAGATCGCGGCGGTGGTAGAGCGCGGCACGCCTCCCCGCCAGGTGTACGTGCGGTCGTTCAGCGCGTGGTTTGCCTTCCACCGCGGGCGGTGGGACGATGCGCTGGCCGAACTGGACGTCGCCGCGCAGCTGATACCCGGCACCATCTACCGGCAGTACCTGGGGGGCGTCGCCGCGCAGGTCGCGTTTCATCGCGACGACCGGGCGGCGGCCGACGACTACGTGCGCGCCGCGCCGGACATCCTCGCGCTGGCCGGCGGCGAAATCCGCCTCGAGGTCGAGTTCTTGCTGGTCGCCTGGGCGCTGTCGGCCGAACGGGCCGGGAATCCGGCCGAAGCGCTGACCCGGTTGCTGGCTATCTTCGACCCGGACGCCACCCTGGCGTTCCCGCGGCTGAGCGTGATCAGTACCCAGTGGCTGCCCGACGTGGTCCGCCTGGCTCTGACGGCCGGCGAGCCCGCCGTCGCGGCCGCGGCCGCGAATGCCTGCGCGCGAGAAGCCGACATGCAAGCCGCACCCCCCGTGAAGGCGTGCGCGCAGCACTGCCGGGGCCTGCTCGACCGCGACCCTCCCGCCGTGCGCGCCGCCGCCGGGCAGCTCCAGGCCTTCGGGTATCCGCTGCTCAGCGGGCAGGCGCTGGAGAACGCCGCCATGCTGCATGCGGAAAAAGGCGACGTCACCTCCGCACGCTCCGCCTTCCTGCAGGCCATCGGCATCTACCGCGGTCTCGGTGCGAACTGGGACATCCTGCGCGCCGACACCCGGCTGCGCCAGTACAACATCCGCCGCGGTAGCCGTGGCGTTCGTCACCAGCCGACCACGGGCTGGGCCGCCCTGACTTCCACTGAGCAGAAGATCGCCCACCTTATCGGCGAGGGGCTGTCCAATCCCGACATCGCCAGCCGGATGTTCCTGTCCCGCAACACCGTCCAGACCCACGTCTCCCATATCCTCACCAAGCTCAACGCACGGTCCCGGGTACAGATCGCGCGAGCGGTCCCGCGGCGGTGATACTTGTAATGCCCGAAGGTGGGCGCGTGTTCGGCGCGTGAGTAGCTTTACGCCGCAAGACGCTGTTGGGGGTGGGGTGTCGTGGACCAGCAGTGGCCGGTTCACCACTCGATCATGGTCGTCGATGTGCAGCGGTTCAGCGATCCGTCCCGGACTAACCTGAACCAGCTTGCGATCCGTGTTGCGCTGTACGGAGCGCTGACCGTCGCCTTCGCGAAGGCCGGAATCTCGTGGGATGGCTGCGTGAGCGAGGACCGCGGCGACGGAGTGCTCATCTTGGTTCCGCCGGATGTCCCCAAGACGCGCCTGCTTACCAGCCTGCCGGGAATGCTCGCGGCGGAAGTCAGCCGGCATAATGCCGGATGTACCCAGCCTGAGCGGATGCGCCTGCGCGTCGCGTTGCACGCGGGCGAGGTATACCGCGACGTCCACGGGGTTGCCGGCTCAGCGATCAATCACGCGTTCCGGCTGGTTGAGACGCCATTGTTGCGGTCAGCACTCGATGAGTCACCGGGAGCGCTCGCCCTCATCCTTTCCGACTGGCTGTTCACCGAAGTCGCACGGCACCATCCAGCGGCCGAACCCAGCTCATACCGTCAGGTACCGGTAAGCGTCAAAGAGACACAGGCAACTGGATGGATCCGGATCCCTGATCCGGATGCGGCCCCGGCCAGCCCTACCCGGGACCGCCCGCCGTCCCAGGAGGTAGCAGGCAGCGCCTCTGGGTTGGCAGCCGGGCCGGCAACTCGCGGCGTGGCACGCGCTGCTGGTTTCGCGCCGGTCACGCAGTCCCTGTTCTCCGGCGAGTTCGAGCAGCTGCGGGACATGTGCTTCGACCCGGCGCCGCTGGCCCGCGACCTGGACCTGGCCCGGTTCACCGGCCGGGAATGGCTGATCAGGGACATTGACGCATTTATCCGGCAGCGGCCGCGCGGATACGTCATCATCCAGGCCGAGGCCGGGGTAGGGAAATCAACCCTGGCGGCGCATCTGGCCGGGACCCGACCGTGGCTGTGCCACTTCACCCGGCTGCCGGGCGGCCGCTCCCCTGAGGCGGCGCGTAAGAGCCTGGCTGCGCAGCTGATCGCCGCCTGGCGCCTGCCCGGGTGGGCACCGGGCGGGGTCCTGCCCGCCGCCGCGTCACGGCCGGACTGGTTCAGCCGGCTGCTGGACGAGGTAGCACGCAAACGTGACCAGCAGCCCGCGGAATTCCGCGAGCCGGTCGTGATGGTGGTGGACGGGCTGGATGAGGCCGAACCCGACCCGGCGGGGGGCCGCGGCCTGCCGCTGGGCCTGCCGGAAAACCTGCCGGACGGGGTGTACGTGGTGGCGACCAGCCGGTTCGGCATTGACCGGGCGCTGCACGCGGTCCGCAACCCAGCCGACTGGCTGCAGATCGAGGTCGAGGGCGCCGCCAACCTCGAGGACATGCGCCGATTCATCCACGAGGTCACGTCCCCGGAAAACGGAGACCTGCGCCTGGTCAAGATGCTGGGTGACGCCGGGGTGGACGTCGGATGGTTCCGCGCGCACGCGGCGCAGGCCTGCGCGGGGATGTGGATTTACCTGCGATACGTGCTGGACGAGATCCGCGACGGGATCAGGAACCCGCGCAGTGTCGGGGAGCTGCCCGGCGACCTGGGCGGCTTTTACGCCGAGCAGATCGAGCGGTGGCGGGGTGACGGCGAGGACGAGATGGCGCAGCGTCGCTGGGAGCAGGTCCGGCTGCCGCTACTCGGCATCCTGGGGGCGGCCCGTGCCCCGCTGAGCGCGGCCGAGATCGCCGGGTTCGCTGGGATACCGTCGCTGGAAGCGGTCCGCGTATTCGTCGAGGAGACCGCCCGCGCGTTCCTGAGCCGCCACGATGACGACCCCGCCGGGGTGCCGCGGTATGCGCTGCGCCATCAGAGCCTGCGCGACCTGCTCACCGGCAACGTGCCGCTGCGCCCTGACCTGCAAAGCGCGGCCCGCATGCTCACCGCCCGCGTCCAGGCTGCTCACCGGCAGATCACCAGCGCGCTGACCCCGCCCGGCGGACCAGGCCTGCGCGCGTGGGACCGGTCCGGCCCGTATGCCCGCCTGCACCTGGCCGCACACGCCGCCGCCTGCGGCGAACTGGATAACCTGGCCAGCGACCCGGGTTTCCTCCTGGCCGCCGATCCCGGCGCCGTCCTGGCTCAGCGCGCGGCGCTGCGTACTCCCGGCGGCACGCGCGCCCTGGCAGCGTTCGACCTCAGCCTGTATGACTGGGAAGCAGCGACCCCGGCTACCCGCCTGGACCGCCTGGCCGCCAATGCCGCCCGGGTCCATGCCTCCGCGCTGTCCGCAGCATGTACGGCATCTGGGGCTGAGTGGCCGGTTCGCTGGGCGGCGTGGGCAGGCCAAGGGCACCGCAGGCTAGTCCGCTACAGCCCCGTCACAGCAGTGGCCATCGGGCGGGCCGGCGACCGTGACGTCATCGTCTCCGGGTCTGACGACGGACCGGTGCGAGTCTGGGACGCAGTCACCGGCAATCCGGCTGCCGGCCCGCCAGCCGACCAGTACGGCCCGGTCATGGCGGTTGCCGTCGGGCGGGCCGGCGACCGTGACGTCGTCGTCTCCGGCTCCCGCGACGGGCCAGTGAATGTCTGGGACGCGGTCACTGGCGCTAAGGTCGTCGGCCCGCTGGCCATTAACAACCGCGCAGTGAGAACGGTGGCTATCGGGCGGGCAGGCGACCATGATGTCATCGTGTCCGGCTCCGACGACCAGACCGTGCATGTGTGGGACGCGGTTACCGGCACCCTGCTCCTTGGTGCGCTGTCCGGTCACCGGTTCTGGGTAACCGCAGTGGCTATCGGGCGGGTCGGGGACCGCGACGTCATCGTGTCGGGGTCTGACGACAAGACCGTGCGGATCTGGGACGCCATCACCGGCACCGGCATCCTCGGCCCGCTGGCCGGGCATGGCGACTGGGTCAGGGCAGTGGCCGTCGGGCAGGCCGGGGACCGCGACGTCATCGTGTCCGGGTCAGCCGACAAGACCGTGCGGATCTGGGACGCCATCACCGGCACCCTCATCGGCGCCCCGCTCGCCGGCCATCAGGCGCCGGTGACCTCCGTGGCCATCGGCCGGGCGGGAGATCGCGACATCATCGTCTCCGGATCTGACGACAAGACCGTGCGGATCTGGGACGCCGTTACCGGCATCCTCATCGGCGCCCCGCTCGTCGGCCACGATTTCGGGGTGACCTCCGTGGCCATCGGCCGGACCGGGGACCGCGACGTCATCGTGTCCGGGTCAGACGACAAGACCGTGCGGATCTGGGACGCCATCACTAGTACCGACATTCTCAGCGCGCTGGCCGGACACGACGACTCGGTAAGCACGGTCGCTATCGGCGAGGCCGGGAACCGCCACGTCATCGTGTCCGGGTCTAACGACAAGACCGTGCGGATCTGGGACGCCGTCACCGGCACCCCCGGTGGCCCTCCCCTGGCCGGACACGATGACTGGGTGAATGCGGTAACCATCGGACGAGCAGGAACCCGTGACGTCATCGTGTCCGGCTCCGACGACAGGACAGTGCGTGTCTGGGATGCGATCACAGGCGCTGGCGTCCTCGGACCGCTGACCGGCCATGAGGCCCCGGTGACCTCCGTGGCCATCGGCCGGGCCGGGGACCGCGACATCATCGTGTCCGGCTCCGACGACGGAACGGCACGGATCTGGGACGCCGTCACCGGCGCCCCCGCCGGCTGCACACTGGTCAGGCACGACGGGCCGGTTGCCGCAGTGGCCATCGGCCGGGCCGGGGACCGCGACGTCATCGTGTCCGGCTCTGATGACAAGACGATGCGGATCTGGGACGCCGTCACAGGCACGGACATCCTCGGCCCGCTAGCCGGGCACGATGACTGGGTAAGCACGGTCGCTATCGGCCAGGCCGGGGAGCGCGACATCATCGTGTCCGGGTCAGCCGACAAGACCGTGCGGATCTGGGACGCGGTCACCGGCACCCCGGCCGGCCCTCCCCTGGCCGGCCACGACGGCCTGGTTACCTCAGTGGCCATTGGCCGGATCGGGAACCGCGACATCATCGTGTCCGGCTCCGACGACGGAACGGCACGGATCTGGGACGCGGTAACCGGCGCCCCCGCCGGCGGCCCGCTGGCCGGACACGAGGGCTCAGTGACCTCAGTGGCCATCGGGCGCGCGGGAGACTGTGACATCATCGTGTCCGGCTCTGACGACCGGACCGTAGTAGCGCGGCAACCCGGCCCGCACGCGAAAGCCGCCGCGCCGCATACATTTGCCGGCTGAGGGTGAACCCGGCCGCTATGGCGGGATCAGGCGATAAGCAGGCGACTGTCAAGCTCTGCCGCGTCGAGATCGAGGAGGTCGCGGTTGCGTTCGGCCCACCGGCCGGATGCGAGGTCATCACGCAGGCTGCGCACTGCCCGCTGCTCGGCGCCCGGCCCGACTCTGGCCCAGATCGACATTCCGCGGCGGACGTGCTCGTCCAGGTACGCCTCGGGCCGGCGCCAGTAGGCCTCGTAGAAGCCGTCAGCGCAGTCCCACGGGATGGGCACCGGTTCGGCCCGGGCTGCGATCGCGCCGGCCAGCTCGGCCAGGGAAGGCCGGCCTGCCCAGAGGCCGACGTGCTCGGGCAGGTAGTCGCGAGTCAGCCAGAACCGGTCAGGGTCACTGGCGTCGTGCGTGAACACCACCACGCGGCGCGCGACGCGCCGCATCTCACGCAGGCCCGCGATCGGGTCCTGCCAGTGATCGACGGTGGCAAGAGCCATCGCGGCGTCGAAGGACTGGTCCTCGAACGGAAGGCTCTCCGCCGTGGCAGCCACGCACGGGGCTGCGCCCGCAGGGCGCTGCGAACGCATGACCGCCGACGGTTCCACCGCAGTGACGTCGCGGTCAGGGGGCTCGTAGGATCCGGTGCCCGCCCCGACATTCAGCACGGTCCGGGCATCGCCGAGCGCAGCCCAGACCTGCTTGGCGATCCGCGGCTCGGTCCGCCGCGTCACGGTGTAGGCAGCCCCGATGGTGTCATACAACTGCGCGCTGGACATCAGGCCTCCATCTCCGGCGGCAGATCACGTGGCGACCTGTCGGCCCGATGTATCGAATCGATACATCGAAACGATACGAGGCCGAGTGCGTACCGCGCAAGCCGGGCGGACGGTGTGGGTGCCGGAAATCCTGTCGCCTATGCGACCTGCGAGTATTCGTGGATCAGGCCGCCGAGCCGGTCGCGGCGCAGAACGCGGATACCGGTCACATCCACAGGCAGATGCGCGCGCCCGCCGGGCGGCTTCTGCTGCAGCGTCCGGTGCGGCCGGGCGGTGTTGTAATGATCGACGTACTCGTCTAGGACCAGTCGCAGGTGCCGTTCCCCGGTGATCAGCATCCGATCCAGGCATTCGCGTCGTGCGCTGGCAACCCTGTGGGTGCCGAGAAGTCATCCGCCCAGGTGGGAGCTATCGCGGCACAAAGTGGCCATGTTCCGGTTCCGGCGGTTGGCTGGTTGCTGCCGGGAGGTCGTGCCTGCTGCGGCAGGATGGTCGGCTGTGCTGTTCCGGCTGGTTTATC
>Ga0070714_100001111_pt1 | contig 19303 bp, 22 predicted proteins | sample LARL83metaG_FD_65450 | JGI IMG/M metagenome (GOLD analysis project Ga0070714, IMG submission 65450) | Corn, switchgrass and miscanthus rhizosphere microbial communities from Kellogg Biological Station, Michigan, USA - LAR L8-3 metaG | ecosystem: Host-associated > Plants > Roots > Rhizosphere ... | reverse complement strand
CATGTCACGCCTCCCGCCGGCCGAACCGGCTGACCCGCAGGAAGAACAGCACGATCACGATGATCAGCGTGAAGTTGACGATCGACATCGCCGCGGCCTGGCCGATGAAGCTCTGCTTCAGGTTGTACATGAACACCGTCGTGGTGTTGGTCTGGTAGCCCGGCCCGCCGCGCGTCATCTCCCAGATGATCGGGAACGAGTTGAACACGTTCATCACGTTGATGAGCAACGCGACGAGAAAGGCCGGGCGGAGCAGAGGCAGCGTAATGGCACGGTAACTGCGCCAGCGGGATGCCCCGTCCACCCTGGCGGCCTCGAACAGCTCGCCGGGGATAGCCTGCAGCCCGGCCAGCAGCGTGTAGGTGGTGAACGGCAGGGAGACGAACACCGCTACGCCGATCATCCAGGCCAGCGCGCTGTCCGGGCGGCCGAGCCAGGACGACTCATTGGAGTTGAACTGCACCAGCCCGAGCTGGTGCAGGAACACGTTGATCACGCCGTTGTCCGGCAGCAGCATCCACCGGAAGATCAGGGCCGTCATCATCACCGACGCGGCCCACGGCGCGATCAGCGCCCACCGGGCCACGCGGCGGCCGGGGAAGCGCTGGTTGAACAGCTGGGCCAGCCCCAGTGAGAGCACCATCGTGATGGCCACGATCGAGGCCACCCAGACCACGGTGCGGGCCAGGATGCCGGGCAGGTTCGGGTTGTGGAACAGCGTGGTGTAGTTGCTGAAGCCGGCCGAGCCGATGGTGACGCCGATCGGGGTGATGTTCTGCGTCGACGTCTGGACCATGGCCACGATCGGCCAGAGCACCACCACCACGATCAGGATCAGGCAGGGCCCGATCCACGGCCACGGGCCCAGGCGGCGCACGATCCGTCCCGCGCGCAGCGGGCGGTAGGACGGCGGGGGCGGGGCGGCCGGCTGGCCCGCCGTCTCCTGGACGGCCGTGCTGTCGGTCATGCTGACTCCCGGGCGGGGGCATCGGCGGGCGTGGCCGGTCCCGGCACCGGGCGCTCCGGTGCCGGGACCTGTCGCGGTGCCTAGCCGCCGCTGAGCGCGGTCTGCTGGATCGAGTTGAGTATCTGCTGCGGGTTGCCGGTGATGGCCTGGCCGAGCGTGGTCTTGATCTGGTTCTCGACCGTGGTCCAGTTCGGGTACGACGGGTAGTTCACCGACGTCGGGATGTTCTTGAAGAACGCCGAGAACATCGGGTTGCTGGACATGGCGCTGGCCGCGGTCTGGGTGGCCGGCAGCAGCCCGTACTCGCGGGCGAACTGGAGCTGGTACTTGTTCTGGTACGCGAAATCGAGGAACTTCTTGATCGCGGCCTGGTGGCCGCCGGTGTTGAAGGCCACGATGTCGTCGTGCACCCCCAGCGTCGAGGCCAGCGGGCCGGTGCGGCCGGGGAAGTTGGCCGTGCTGTAGTCGGACGACTTCAGCACCTTGGCCTGCTGGATGATCGGGATCAGCGCGGGCTGGCCGCCGACCATGCCGATCTTCCCCTGGGCGAACTCGGACCACACGTCCTTGCGGTCGGTGGTGCCCGGGCTCGGCTGGGTGTCGCCCGACTTGGTCAGCTGGCTCAGGAACTGCAGCGTCTGCATGTTCGCCTGGCTGTTGATGGCGTACTTCCCGCTGCTGTTCAGGTAGCCGCCGCCGTTGCCCAGGAACCACATCAGCGCCTCGGCCTGGGCTTCCTCACTGCCCAGCGGCAGGCCGTAGCCGATGAACCCCTTGCTCTTGATCTTGGCCGCGTCCGCCTGCAGCTGCGCCCAGGTGGTGGGCGGCGACGAGATGCCCGCGGCCGCGAAGATCTTCTTGTTGTAGTAGAGCGCGCGGGTGCTGGTCGTGAACGGGATGCCGTACGGCGTGCCCTGGTAGGCGGTGTCCTTGAGGAACTTCGGCATGATGTCCTTCAGCACCGCCGGCGACAGCACCTGGCTCGACTTGTACAGCAGGTGACTCTGCGCGAACTGCGGCGCGGTGTCGCCCTCCAGGATGTCCGGGAACTGCTTGTTCTGGACCAGGGTCTGGACCTTGTTCGGGAAGTCGTTCCAGTTCACGGTCTGCACGTTCACGGTGATGCTCGGGTTGGCCTGGTGGAAGGCGGTCGCGATCGTGTCCCAGTACTTGGTCGTGCTGTTGGCCGGGCCCGTGCCGTAGTCGGCGCCGAATAAGGTCAGCGTGGTCGAGCCGCTGCTGCTGCCAGAACTGCCGGAAGATGAGCAGCCTGCCACCGCGAGCAGCGCTGCCCCGGCGATGGCGAAACCCGCTGCCAGCCGTCGTCTCATCTGATCCCTCCTCTGTGTCGGCCGCAGCCTGCTGTGCCCAATCTGGGCAATAGTAAACAATCTTGCCAGATCCCGTTTTCCCGGTGCCGATCGCGATTCGTCCCGCTGGCCAAGCGCCCCGTGATCACCGGTGCGGGCGGCCGCCCGCCGGGCGGGTGATCACGGAGATGAGCCCAGGAGGCATTTTCAGCAATGCTGAGCCGGGAATGACAGATGGCGCGGCGATACCTGCTGGCATATTGGCGAACGGAGCGCCGTAATGAACGGAACCTCTTACCCCGTTAGCTTCTCGGTCAACTATCCGGAGCGGGAGCTCAGCCGGCTGACGAGCTTCTTCCGCATCTTCACGATCATCCCGATCGCGATCGTCCTGGCCGCGGTGGGCGGCGGCACCTGGCAGTGGAGCTACGGCCACGGGATGACCGGGGCCGCCGCGGGCGCGGGCGGGCTGCTGTTCTTCGGCCCGCTGCTCATGATCTTGTTCAGGCAGAAATACCCGCGCTGGTGGTTCGACTGGAACCTCGAGCTGCAGCGGTTCGCCAACCGGGTCCTGATCTACCTGGCGCTGATGGACGACAGCTACCCGTCCACCGACGACCACCAGGCGGTCCGCCTCGATTACCCGTACCCGGACGCCGCGCGCGACCTGAACCGGTGGCTGCCGCTGGTCAAGTGGCTGCTGGCCATCCCGCACTACATCGTGCTGTTCTTCCTGGACATCGCGGTGCTGGTGGTGGTGATCGTGGCCTGGTTCGCGATCCTGTTCACCGGCCGCTATCCGCGTGGCATGTTCGGCTTCGTGGAGGGCGTGGCCCGCTGGCACAACCGCGTGGTCGGCTACGCGGTGACCCTGGTCACCGACGCGTACCCGCCGTTCAGGCTCGCCTCCTGAACCCGGGCTGTCCCGGGCGGGCCATCAGGAGTAGAGCTGGCCGGTGAGGTACTTCAGCCCGCTGTCGACCTGGATGGTGACCACCCGGTGGCCGGGGCCCAGCCTGCGGGCGATCTGCACGGCGGCGGACAGGTTGGCGCCGGTCGAGGGCCCGGAGAAGACGCCCTCCGCGCGGGCGGCCCGGCGGGCGGTGGCGAACGCCTCGGCTTCCGGGATCGCGATGACCTCGTCGTAGCCGGCGGGCTGGAGCTGAGCCGGGCGGTAGCCGATGCCGCCGCCCTCGATGTGGTGGGTGCCAGGCGGCCCGCCGGACAGCACGGCCGACTCGGCCGGCTCGACCACGGCCCGGTGCAGGCCGGGCAGCTTGGCGGTCAGGGCCCGGCTGACCCCGAGGAAGCACCCGGCGGTGCCGACGTAGGCGCAGAACGCGCTGAGCGCGGGCGGGCCGGGGAGCTGGTCGAGCAGTTCCTCGCCGAGGCGGCGGTAGCCGTCCACCATGTCGGTGTTGTTGAACTGGTCGGTGGCGAACGCGCCGGTCTCCGCGGTGATCTCGGCGGCCCGGCGCATCATCGCCGGGATCAGCTCGGGGGTGATGCCGCCGGGGCTCGGTATCAGCTCGACCTCGGCGCCGAACGCGCGCATCGTGCGGATCTTCTCGTCGGCGAACGCGTCGGAGGACACGATGCGCAGCGGGTAGCCCTTGACCGCGCACACGAACGCCAGCGACGAGCCGGTGCTGCCGCCGGTGTACTCGACGACCAGCTGGCCCGGCTGGAGGCGGCCGTCGGCCTCGGCGGCCTCGATCATCGCCAGCGCCATGCGGTCCTTGTACGAGCCGGTGGGGTTGGCCGCCTCCATCTTGACCCAGACTTCGGCGCCGTCGCCGTCCGGCAGCCGCGCCAGCCGGACCACGGGTGTGCCTCCGATGGCCGAGAGTCCCCCCGGTCGGTCCACCCCGAACCTCCAGCTCGCCAGCGGTTGCCACCAGCAGCATACGGTTCGCGGCGCGGCCGGGCCTACCCGGCGAGGTCGAGCGCGGCGTGGATGATGCTGTCGGCGTGGATGCCGTGGTGGCGGTACAGTTCCTCGGCCGTGCCCGACTGGCCGAACTGGGTGACGCCCAGCGCGGTGTGCGGTACCCGGTTGATCGTGGCCAGGAAGGCCAGCGTGTGCGGGTGCCCGTCGAGGACCGTGACCAGAGGCGCGGCGCGGTCCGCGGGGAACGCCTGGCCGAGAATCCACGCCTCGCCCTGCTCCTGGCCCTGGCGGGCGCGCAGGGCGCGGAACAGCAGGCCCGGGCTGGTCACGCAGACCACGTCCGCGGGCACCCCGATCTCGTCCAGCCGCTCCGCGGCGGCCAGGGCCTCGGGCACCACCGCGCCCATGGCAGCGATCGTGACCTGGGGGTTGTCCGGCTGCCGGATCCGGTAGGCCCCGGCCACCGCGTGCCGGCGGCGCCGTTCCCGCACGGCCGGGTCGGCGGGCACGGCGGCCAGCTTCTGGCTGACCGGGCGGGTGGACAGGCGCAGGTAGGCCGAGCTGCCCCCGGGCCTGCCCAGCCGGGCCAGGCAGGCGAGCAGGCACCATTCGGTGTCGATGGCGAAGGCCGGCTCGTAGGCGATGCAGCCCGGCTGCTCGATCCCGATGGACGGCGTGGTGATGGACTGGTGCGCGCCGCCCTCCGGGGCCAGGCTCACCCCGGACGGCGTGCCGACCAGGATCGACTGGCCGCCGGCGTAGATGCCGAACGACCACGGTTCCAGCGCGCGCTCGACGAACGGGTCGTAGAGCACCCCGATGGGGAACAGCGGCTGCCCCCACCGGCTCCAGGTGGCGCCGAGCTCACCCAGCAGCCCGACCAGGTTGGTCTCCGCGATCCCCAGCTCGATGTGCTGCCCGGTCGGCCGCTCCCGCCAGTGCAGGATCGTCTCGGCGTCGTCGGCGAACCAGTCGGTCCGCTCGTGCGCGGCCCACACGCCGACCTTGTTCACCCACCCGCCCAGGTTGGTGCTGGAGCTGACGTCCGGGCTGACCGTTACCACCCGCCGGGCCACCTCCGGCGCGACGCGGGTCAGGTCGAGCAGCGCCCGGCCCAGCGCGGCCTGGGTGGTCGCGGTCCCGGTCGGCGTCCGCCCGAAATCCGCGGGCACCTCCGGCGGCGTGTGTGACGGCAGGTCGGGCCGCCGCAGCCGGCGGGCCGTCTGCGCGCACATCTGGCCCGCCGGGCTGGTCTCGGCGCTGCGGCTCCACGGCTGGCCGGGATCGGTGCCCAGGGCCGCGGCGAGCTCGGCTATCTGCTCGTCGGTGAGCAGCGCGGAGTGGTTCTGCGGATGCCCCTCGATCGGCAGCCCGTAGCCCTTGATCGTGTAGGCCAGGATCACCGTGGGGCGGTCATCCGCGATGGCCCGGAACGCGGCGTCGAGCGCGCCGAGGTCGTGCCCGCCCAGGTTGCGGATGGCCCGGGCCAGCGCCGCGTCGTCGAGGTCGGCGATGAGCGCCGCAATCGACTCGTCGCCGCCCGGCAGCCTGCTGCGCAGCTCGTCCGCGCTGCACCGCAGCAGGCGCTGGTACTCGGGGTTGGGCATCTCGTCGATCCGCCGCCGCAGCGCCTCCCCGCCGGGCCGGGCGAACAGCTCCTCCAGCAGGTGGCCGTACTTCAGGGTGATCACCTGCCAGCCCGCCGCGGCGAACATGCCCCGGAGCCGGTCGGCCGCGATGCCCGGCACGACGCGGTCCAGCGACTGCCGGTTCATGTCCACCACCCAGACGACCTCGCCCAGCTCGGCCACGCCGGGATCGGCGATCGCCTCCCACACCGCGCCCTCGTCCAGCTCGGCGTCGCCCAGGAGGGAGTACTGGCGGCCGGTGCCCACCGCGCCGATGCCGCTGTTCAGGTACCGGCGCGCGACCGCGCCCCAGACCGGGGCGGTCGCGCCGATGCCGACCGAGCCGGTGGAGTAGTCGACCGGATCCGGGTCCTTGACCCGGCTGGGGTAGCTCTGCAGGCCCGCCAGGGCCCGCAGGGTCGGCAGGTACGACTGGTCCAGCTCGCCCAGCAGGTAGTTGATGGCGTGCAGGACCGGCGAGGCGTGCGGCTTGACAGAAACCCGGTCCTCGGGACCCAGGTGCCCGAACCAGAGCGCCACCATGATCGAGACGATCGACGACGATGACGCCTGGTGGCCGCCGACCTTCATGCCGTCCGGGTTGGGCCGGACCCGGTTCGCATAGTGGACGATCGCGGTGGACAGCCAGAGCACCCGGCGCTCGATCTCGGCCAGGGCCTCGGGGTCGGCAGCCGCCTGCGGCGGCGAATAAGCGTGGGCCTGGGTCATGTTGGCGCTCCAGCCGGACGAAGTCTCATACCAAGAGCATCACCGCTGGCCGGGGCGGGGCAACCATTCCCCCCGCCTCCGGGCGGTTCAGCGGCCGGCCGAGCGGGCCAGGTGGCCCGCGCCGCGGCGAAATCCGGGCCTGAGGTGGTTTGATCGCTTTTCCCTGGGGAACTGAGCGCTGATACTCGCATGCGGCCCCGCCCAGACTTCGCTCGGTCGGGCTGGCCGCTCTCGCCCTCCCGGTGACTGGTGCGCCGGCAGCGATGTGGGGAGACGACAGATGCGTGCGGCGGAGCTGGGCACGCGATGACGGCCCATGCCGCCCGCGCCTGGTCGGGCCGCGTTCACGAAGCCGGCTTCTACGGCTCCGACGACGAGTTCCGCGCGCTTATCGTCCCGTTCGTCGAGGATGGCCTGGCCGCGGGCGAGCCCGTGATCATCGGCTATGACGAGCGGAAGGCCGGGCTGCTGCGATCGTGGCTGCCCGATTCGTCCGCCGTGAACTTCCTCGAGGGCCAGAGCCTTTACGCCAGTCCCACCGGGACGATCGCCAGCTACAGCAAACTGTTCGACGGGTATCTCACCGAGGGCGCCAGCCGCATTCGGGTCGCCGGCGACGTGCCCCATCCCGGCAACGGGGGCAGGTTCGAGGGGTGGGACAGGTACGAGGCCGCGCTGAACACGGTCTGGGACGACCTGCCGGTCTGGGCCTTGTGCCTGTACGACACGGCCACCGCGCCCGCCGCCGTGCTCGAGGTCGTGGAGCAGACCCATCCCCGGATCGCGCTGCCGGGCGGATCCCGCAGACGGGGCCGCGGTTACCTGGACCCGCCGGACTTCCGCGGGCTGCCGGTTCCGCCCGACTCGCTCGAGCGGACCGCGCCCGCGGCCGAGTTCCTGGCCGGGTCTGCCGCGGAGGCCAGGCACGCGCTCGACAAGGCCGGCCGGGGCCTGGTGGCCGACGAGATTCTCCAGGACTTGCTGATCGGCGTCTCGGAGGCCGTGAGCAACGCGCTGCTCTACGGCCAGCCGCCGGTGACGGTCCGGATCTGGGCCGCCCCAGGCCGCCTCGTGGTCAGCGTTCATGACCAGGGCGACGGCCCGGCCAACCGCCTGGCCGGGCTGGTGCCCATGCCGCACCGGGGTGCCGGCGGGGGCATGGGCCTGGGGCTGTGGGTCATGCACCAGCTCGACCTCGACGTCGCACTCTGCTACGGCGACGACGGCTTCACCGTCCGGCTGAGCGGCGGGGACGCCGTCCGGTAGCGGAACTCAGGCCGCGGCGCCGATGAGGCTGCCCACGGTGAACGTCACCGCGATGGCCAGCGCGCCGAGCCCGAGCTGGCGCAGGCCAGAACGCAGCATGGACCGGCCGGTCAGCCGGCCGACCGCCGCCCCGCCGGTGACCAGGGCCACGGCCGTGATCGCGATGGACGCGGCGAGCACCGGAAAGCCGAGCAAATAGGGCAACAGGGGTATCAGCGCGCCCAGCGAGAACGCGAGCAGCGACGCCACGCCCGCCAGCAGGGGGGACGGCAGCTCCTCCGGGTCGACGCCAAGCTCTTCCCTGGTGTGCAGCTGGAGGGCCTTGCGCTCGTCAGCGGACACGGCCTGGGCCATCCGGGCCGCGGTGTCCGGGTCAGCGCCGTAGCCGCGGAAGTACCCGGCGAGCTCGTCCTCCTCGGCGGCCGGGAACCGGGCCAGCATCTTGCGCTCGAGCGCGACCTCGGAGTGGATCAGCTCATTCTGGTTGGTGACCGACACGTACTCGCCGGTGCCCATCGAGAACGCGCCCGCGACCAGCGCCGCCACCCCGGTCAGCACCACCGCGTGCGGCGAGACGCCGCCGCCGCCGACCCCGGCGATCAGCGACGCGTTGGTGACCAGCCCGTCCACCGCGCCGAACACGGTGGGCCGGAGCCAGCCGCCGGACACGTCGCGGTGCCCGTGCGACCAGCCCTCGCGCAGGGCGGCCGCGCCGGTGGCCTGCGAGGGCTCCGGCATTCCGGGGTCAGTCACCGCATAAGTATCTCCGGCATCCCCAGGCGGGCCCGGGGGCGGGTGGACGCCCGGGTCAGTCCGGCGGGGGCTGGGCGGGCTGGGTGTCGGTGCCGAGCAACGGCTCGTCGGGCGAGCGGAGGTCGGCGGTGGGCAGCCCGCCCGGGTACAGCTGGCGGACCTGGCCGGCCACGGCGATGGCGATCTCGACGTGCTCGCGCCGGGTGGCGTGGTAGAAGGTCTGGGCGTCCGCGCTCAGCTTGGGCCGGGCGTGCAGCGGCTTGTCGCTGACCGCGAGCAGGGTGGCGGTGGGGACCCGGTAGCGGAACCCGTTCGCGGCCACGGTGGCGGACTCCATGTCCACCGCGATGGCGCGGGACAGCTGCAGCCGGTCCGTGACCGGCCCGAGGTCCAGCTCCCAGTTCCGGTTCGCGGTGGTGAACACGATGCCCATCCGGCTGCGCAGGCCGCGGGCGGTCAGCTCGTTCAGCAGCAGCGTGTTCAGCGTGTGGTTCGAGACGACCGGCACGCTCAGCGGCAGCATCTCGTCCAGGACGTGGTCATCGCGCATGTAGGCGTTGGCCAGCACCAGGTCCCCGATCTCCTGGTGATTGCGCAGGCCGGCACAGTGCCCGATCATCAGCACCAGGTCGGGGCGGAGCACGGCCAGGTGATCGGTGAGCGTCTTGGCGTTGGACGGGCCGACCCCGATGTTCACCATGCTCAGGCCCGCCCGGCCGGGCAGCGGGTAGTGGCAGGCGGGCATCTGGCGGCCGTCGGTATCCGGCCCGGTGCAGTTGGGCAGGGCGGCGCGGAACTCCTCCAGGTGCCAGGAGTAGTTGGTGAGCAGCACGTACCGCTGGAACGACTCGGCCGGGGTCCCCGTGTAGTGCTGCAGCCGGTCGATGGACAGGGCCATGCGCTCCGGCCCGAACAGGAACAGCTTCTTCCGGCGCAGGTCCCAGCGGGTCTCGTCCACGGCCGGGCCGAGCCGGGGGTCATGCAGGTCCAGCGCCTCGCGCCCGGGGCTGACCGAGATCCTGGCGCCCCAGGCGGCCAGGCGGCTCAGCTCCCGTTCCAGGTACCAGCGGATCGCCTGCGGCGAGGCGAACTCGCCCTCGAGCATGGGGTTGTGCGCCGACCAGGGCCGCTCGACGCTCAGCAGCGGGTAGCAGCCCGCTTTGTCGGCCTCCTCCATGGCGTCGCACAGCCGCGCGATCTCCGCCGCGCGATCGCGGTCCGGGATGTCCGAGAAGTCCACCGACACGGTCACCTGGTCATCATGCCAACCCGGCCGGCCCTCCCGGATCCCCGGCTGCGCTTTCAGCCGCCGGAGAAGGCCGTGGCCAGCGCGTCGGCGAGCGAGGCGGGCGAGCAGCCGCGCGTCGTCACGTGGATGTGCACCTGGAGCGGCCCAGGCGGCTGCTGCAGGATCAATACGGCCGACAGCGTCCGGTGCGGCCCGGCGTGGCCAACGGCGACGGTGGCCACGCTGGCCTGCAGCTGGCCCAGGCTGGCACGAGGCACGACGACACTCGTGCCGCCGGAGGTGGTCACCGGAACCCGGGTTCCGCCGGACGTGACGACGGTAAAGCCACCGGTGCCCGCGTCCGCTACCGTCCCCCGGGCCACGCCCCAGCCCGGTGGCGGTGTCACCTTCAGCGCGCCTGGCCCGCTGCTCGGGCCGGGCGGCAGCCCGACGGTGACGGACGCGGCCGCGATCGTCCCGCCGGAGCGGGGGCCGAGCGCGATGACGGACGCCCCGTCCGTGATGTCGCTCCGCAGCGCTCCGGCCACGCTCACCTTTGTGGACGGCGTCGTCGTCACGGTCACCGGCTGGCCGCTGGCCGTCTTGATGACCAGGCTGCCGTTCACCCTCTCGAGCGTGCCGTGGGCCAGCTCGAGCCCGGCGCACCCGCTGACCGCGGTGAAGACGGTGCTGGGCGCGTGCCGGGTGAGAGCGGTGGTGGCCCAGTAGCCGGCGCCGCCGAGGACGACGAGCGCGGCCGCCGCGGCGGCCAGCACGGTGCGCCGCCTGGGACCCACACGCAGCCGGGTGGGCCGCGCCGGGGCAGGCGGGGCCGCCTCCGGCGTGGCGGCCGCCAGGCCGCGGACCCCGCTGGCCACCAGATCCCAGCGGTTCGCTTCGGCCCGGCAGTGCTCGCACCGCGCGAGGTGCGCCCGGGCCCGGCCGTTCACCGGCTGGCCGGTGACCTCGGCGATCAGGTCCTCGAGGTCCAGATGGGGAGAGCGGGTGTCAGCAGGGCCTGTGTTCATCGGTTCTGGCCTTTCTCGTTCAGCATCCGGCTGAGGGCGGACCGCGCCGCGGTGAGACGGCTCTTCACGGTCCCGACCGGGATCTCCAGCACGCCGGCGGCCTCGGGGAGGCTGAGCCCGGAGCCGAAGACCAGGCCGAGCACCTCGCGGTGGGGCGAGGCGAGCTCCCGGATGGCCGCCATCACCTCGGCCAGCTCCGCCCGGTCCAGGGCCATCACCTCAGGCCCGGGGCCGGAACCCGGCTGATCGGCCAGGAACGCGTCATCCACCACCCGGAGCCGGCGGCTTCGCAGCCGGTCCCTGGTCTGCCGCCGGGCGATGGCGATCACCCAGGACCGCACCGACGACTCGCCCCGGAAGGAACCCGCGCCTCGCCAGACAGCGAGCATCGTGTCCTGCACGATCTCCTCGGCGAGCACGCGCTCACCGGTCACCAGCTGAACCTGCGCGAGCACGACCCGGCCGTGCTCGCGGTAGAACGCGGCCATCGCGTCCTCGTCGCCCTGACCGATCCTGCGCAGCAGCGCAGCGTCGTCGCGGGCGTCATCGTGGCTGGCGGTGAACGTCGCTGCGACGGCGTCCCCGTGCGGATCGTTCACCTGTGACCTCCCCGGAGGCTTCCCTTGGAGAGTAAGTAGCAACCGGCGGCAGCGCGGTTCGGCTCACCGCCGAGGTTTCTCGCTGAGCAGGAAGCCGACGAGCCTGGTGGCGTAGCGCCCCGTGTTCCCGGCCAGGTCCGCCCGGCACGAGGCCGGCGTGGTGAGGGCGTGCATCATGGCCCCGCCGGCCGCGATGACCCGGGGGCTAGCCGCAATAGTGTGGACGGCACTTAGCTGCGGTAACAGCGACAGTAACGGCACTTTCACACTATTGCGCGTCGCGTCAGGCAGCAGGTTGCGCATCCCTGGCGGGCTACCGGTCGAAGGCGCGGCGCAGAGCGTCGTCGCGGTCGCGGATGAACCGCTGCGCGAGCTTAGAGCCGGAGGCGAGCAGGTCGAAGCCGTGGATGCCGCCCGGGTAGACGTGCAGTTCGGTGGGCACGTCGGCCTGCTGCAGCCGCAGGGCGTACTCGATGTCCTCGTCGATGAACAGGTCGAGGTCGCCGACGGGCAGGTACGCGGGCGGCAGGCCGCGCAGGTCGGCGGCCCGGGTTGGCGCGGCGTACGGCGAGCACGCATCGGTGCCGACCGCGTCGCCGACGTAGGCGCGCCAGCCGATCAGGTTGCACTCCCGGTTCCACACCCTCGGCTCGGTCACGGCCAGGCTGGCCGGGGTCACATTGCGGTCGTCGAGCATCGGGTACACCAGCAGCTGGAAGCAGACCGGCACCTCGCCCCGGTCGCGGGCCAGCAGGGCCAGGCCCGCGGCCGAGCCGCCACCGGAACTTGCCCCGCCGACCGCGATGCGCTGCGGGTCCACGCCGAGCTCGGCGGCGTTCTTGAAGGTCCACGTCAGCCCGGCGTAGCAGTCGTCCATCGGGGCCGGGAACGGGTGCTCGGGCGGACGCCGCCACTCCACCGACACCGCGGCGCAGCCCACGGCCTCGACGATATGGTCCATCATCGGGTCGTCCTGCTCGATCTGGCCCAGCACGTGCCCGCCGCCGTGGATCCAGTACAGGCACGGCACCACGCCGGACTGGCTGGCGGGCCGGTAGTGGCGGACCCGAACCTCGGGCGACCCATTCAGCCCGGGAACCATGTGGTCTTCGCGGATGACGTTCGGGCTGGGCCCGACGCCCTCGTTCGCGGCGGCCAGCATGTCCATCAGGGTCGCGCGGGCGGCCGGGATGTCGGTGAGGTCCATGGCGGGCAACAGCGGCAGCACGGCCGCGATTTCGGGGTCAAGGCGCTGCATCAGGTCCATGAATCCTCGGGCCCTCCTACGATGGCCGACACTGTTATCAGTCGGCACTGCTCGGCCTCACCCTATTAAGGACGACTATCGTCTTCAATAGTGCGAGCGACAGGAAATACGATGTTCCGGCCGGGCACGACACAGGAGGTGGCAGGGTGGGCGACGTGGCCGAGTCCGAGCAGCCCGGACGGCCCGGGCGGCCGCGGGATCCGAGCCTGGAGCCACGGGTCGTCGCCGCGGCCCTGGCCGTCTACGCGGAGAACGGTTGGTCCGGGTTCAACTTCGAGGCCGTGGCCCGGCGGGCGGGCGTCGGCAAGGCCCCGCTCTACCTGCGCTGGTCGTCCAAGGAGGACCTGCTGCTGGCCGCGTTCAACGCGCACACCCAGGCCATCACGATCCGCGACACCGGGAACCTGCGCGACGACCTGATCGCGTACGCCTGCCGGCTGCTCGACAGCGAGGCCCAGCCGGACGGCCTGGCCTGGCTGCGCCTGCACCTGGAGGCCGGCGTCATCCCGGCGCTGCACGCGACGTTCTCCAGCCAGATCGTCAGCCCGCATGTCGAGGGGGCCCGGGCTCTGCTGAACGGGGCGCTCAAGCGGGGCGACCTGCCCGCCGGATCCCCGGCTGACCTGCTGCTGGACAGCCTCTACGGGGCGGTGCTCATCAAGGTCCTGCTAAGCCCGCCGGGCGAGCGCGCCCGGCTGTCCGCTCACCCGCTCGGGTACGCCGAGCCCATCGTCGACTTCGTCCTCAGCGCGATGACGGGAGCCTCCTAGCGCCACGGCAAGCCGCTCAGCATCCTGTCCGTATCATTTCAGACACCTATCGTCAGTAATAGCGCCCTGATCATGGGCTGGCCTGGCGGCGCCTGGTGGCCGTAGCGTGGGCTCGTGAGCCGGGTTCATGACATGGGCGGGCAGACCGGGTTCGGGCCGGTGATGACCGACGACGATGACGATGACGGGCAGTTCTTCCACGCCGACTGGGAGGCCCGGGTGTACGCCCTGGTCCGGGTGCTGCAGCGGCACAAGGTGATCAACCAGCAGTTCGACGAGCTGCGTGACGCCATCGAGCGGATACCGCCCGCCGAGTACCTGGCCATGTCGTACTACGAGCGCTGGCTGCGGGCCGCCGAGATGCTGCTCGCGGAGAAGGGCCTGCTGCCCGATGGCTAGGTTCACGCCGGGGGCCCGGGTGCGGGCCCGCGCCGCCGATCCCGATGGTCACACCCGGCTGCCGCGCTACGCCAGAGGCCATGTCGGCGAGGTGGTGGAGGTCCTCGCCACCTGGTCGCTGCCTGACGCGACGGTGCGCGGAGTCACCCAGCCTGAGCCGGTGTACACGGTGCGCTTCAGCGCGGCCGAGCTCTGGGGGTCAGGGTCGCATGCGGTGCTCCTGGACATGTGGGAGTCCTACCTGGAGGAGGTCTGATGAGCGGCGGGCACGCCGAGGTTCCCGTGGCGGCGCGGGTGCGCCAGCTTGAGGAGCGGCTGATCAGCGCCGGGCTGATCACCGACGCCGAGCTCGACGAGATCCTGACCCAGGTGTACGACTCCGCCTCGCCGGTCAACGGGGCCCGGATGGTGGTCAGGGCCTGGACCGACCCGGCCTACCATGACCGCCTGCTGGCCGACGCGAACGCCGCGGCCGCCGAGCTCGGCTTCGGCCCCGGCACCCGGGGGTACCTGCTCAAGGCGGTGGAGAACACGCCGGGCGTGCACAACGTGATCGTCTGCACGCTGTGCTCGTGCTATCCGACGTCGCTGCTGGGCCCGTCGCCGTCCTGGTACAAGAGCTTCGCCTACCGGTCCCGGGTGGTCCGCGAGCCGCGGGAGGTGCTCGCGGAGTTCGGGCTCGAGCTGCCGGAGGACACCGAGATCCGGGTCTGGGACGCCAACTCCGAGACCAGGTACCTGGTGCTGCCACAGCGCCCGCCGGGCACGGACGACAAGGACGAGGAGGCACTGGTCTCGCTCGTGACCAGGAACGGCCTCATCGGCACCGCTACCTGCTAACGGCCGGGGTATCCGCGCAAGCAAGGAGCGCTCATGCCGCATATCGCCCTGAACTCCGCCGAGCCGGGCATCCGCGGTTTGCTCCAGTTCCGCCCGGAGACCGCCCGCCCGCTGAGCGAGCTGGCCGAGGTGCTGCTGCGCGGGCCAAGCACGCTGACCCGGGGCGAGCGGGAACTGATCGCGGCGTACGTATCGTCGCTCAACCAGTGCCGGTACTGCTCCTCGTCGCACTCGGCCACCGCCGCGGCCCAGCTCCAGGGAGGCATGGCGCTGGTGGAGCAGGTCTGCCTCGACCCGGGCACCGCGCCAGTGTCGGCCAAGCTGAGAGCCTTGCTTGAGATCGCCTCCGCGGTACGGCACGGCGGGGACGCGGTCGCCGCGGAACACATCACCCAGGCCCGCGCGGCAGGGGCGACGGACGTGGAGATTCACGACACGGTCCTGATCGCGGCCGCGTTCTGCATGTTCAACCGGTACGTCGACGGCCTGGATGCGGTAGCTCCCGAGGATCCCGCCGTGTACGCCGCCGGGGCGCAGCGCGTGGTCGCGCACGGCTACCTGCCGCCGTCGCCAGATCCCGGCCGTCAGGGCTGAGTACCACGCCGAACTGTGGGTAGCGGCGCCGGATAGCGCAACGCATCCGCCAGGCGCCTGCCGACCCCACGATGCTGACCGGCTACCGGGGCGGCTCATGCGGCGGCCCCGGGCCGGGCCGCGCCTGGTGGGCCGGAAGAAGGGACGCAGAGCATGTGGGTCTTCCTCACCGCCAGGCTGAGGCGCTGGGTACTGCTGGCCGTGGCCTTGCCGCTGGCCCGGCTGCTGGTCCATCGTCTTGCCCTGGCTGCTGATCATCACAACCCGGGAGCCCGGACGGCGCGAGCCCTGCGCCGGGCCGACTCGGCCGTGACCGGGGTATCCCGGCGCACCTCCCGCAAGGCGGCCCGCCGCTGAGATGAGGGACTACGCCAGGGCGAATCACCGGGATTCGCAGCTCGCGGCGAACCGGGCTGACAGCCATACGTTCCACCGCTCGGTGGGCATGTTCTCGGCCACCGCGATCAACATGACGCAGATGGTCGGGATCGGCCCGTTCATCACGATTCCCCTGATGGTCGCGACGTTCTCTGGTCCGCAGGCGATCGTGGGCTGGATCGCGGGCGCCGCCCTGGCGGTCTGTGACGGGCTGGTGTGGGCGGAACTCGGCGCGGCGATGCCCGGCGCGGGCGGGACCTATCTAGCTGTGGATCGTCATGCTGCTGGCGGTCGGCCTGACGATCGCGGCCTCCTACAGCAACTTCCACCCCAGCCTGGCCTTCCACTACCCGCATAACGCGTTCGCGGGCGGATTCGTCGCCGCCCTGGGCGCCGGGCTCCGCATCGCGATCTACGACTATCTCGGCTACAACACGGTCGCCTATATGGGTGGTGAGCTGCGCAACCCGGGCCGGGTCATGCCGCGGGCCATCATCATCTCGATCGTGGCCATCATGGTCATCTACCTGGCCATGAACATCGGCGTGATGGGAGCCCTGCCCTGGCCCCAGGTCGCCCATTCGACCTCGGTGGCCTCGCTCGCGGTCACCCACAACTGGGGCAGTTCGGCTGCGGACGTGGTCACCGTGCTCATCCTGGTCACCGCGATGGCGTCGGTGTTCGCCGGCCTGCTCGGCGGGTCGCGGGTGCCGTTCCACGCGGCGCGTGAGCGGCTGTTTTTCGGGGTATTCGGCCGGCTTCATCCCAAGTACGACTTCCCGCATGTCTCCGTGCTGGTGATGGGCGTGATCACCGCGGCGGGCAGTTCTTCACCCTGACCACGGTGATTAATGTGCTGCTCGCGGTCATCATCTGGGTCCAGGCGGTCGCGCAGATCGCCGCGCTGACCGTCTTGCGCCGACGCCAGCCGGGCTTGTACCGCCCGTACAAGCAGTGGCTCTACCCGCTTCCCAGCCTCGCCGCCCTGGCGGGCTGGCTGTACGTCTATGCCTCCGCCACCGCCACTGCCCTGGTGTGGTCGACCGTGTGGCTGGCCGCTGGGGTCATCGCCTTTCTCGGATGGGCGAGGTACCACCACACCTGGCCGTTCGGCCGGAAGGAAATCCGCGAGGCCTTCCTGGAGACCCAGCAGGAACCTCCGGGCCAGGCCGCGTGACGCTCCGGCGCAGTCAGCTGATCAGCTGGTTCCGCTGAGCCTTGGTCAGGCCGGCCAGCACCCGGTCGTAGGAATGGTCGATCAGCTCCAGCACCTCCTCGTCGGGCACCGAACCGTCGAGCACGATGGTGTTCCAGTGCCGCTTGTTGAGGTGGTAGCCCGGAGTGATGGCCGCGTAGCGGCCGCGCAGGCCGGCCGCCAGGCCGGGATCACATTTGAGGCTGACGCTGCCGGGGGCAGCGTCGAGCGAGATCAGCGCGAACATCCGGCCAGCGACCTTGAAGACGGCGACCTCGTCACCGAACGGATAGTCCTCGGCCGATCCGGCCTTGGCGCCGCAAGCCGCCAGCACCTGGTCACGCCGTGATCTAGCCGTCATCACTCGATCCCCTGCCCGGGCGTCCGGTTTGGTGACCAGTATCCAGACAGCCTCTGACAGTGCAGGCCGCTCGGCATCCGGTCCCGGGTGGAACTCGCCCAGCTGCTGCTCATCACTCCGGATAGCTAGCCGAAGTCTCCCCCGCCGCCGAAATCGCCACCGCCAAAGTCCCCGCCCCCGAAATCGCCACCGCCGGAATCGCCACCGTCCCCGCCGCCGTAGTCTCCGCCGTAGTAGGGCCCGCCGAACCCACCGAAGCCGCCGAAACCGCCGAGCGCCTCACCCAGCAAGAACCCGGTGAACAGCCCAGGGCCAAAGCCGAACCCACCCCAGTAGGACGGGGCGAAGCCCGCGTTGACGTAGTTGACCGGTGCGCCGTTGACCTCGACCTGGCGGATCTCGGGCTCGATACCCTGCTCGACCTTGTGCGCATCCGAAGAGCAGGCCGGGACGAAGCGCCCGGGGCCGCCCGTGGACGGCGTCCAGAACACATCGGTCACCGACATCCCGTGCCGCGGGTCGAAGAAACACGACGGGCGCCGCTCGGGCCGGGGCTGCCCGGCCGCGAGAGCGTCGGCGCCGGCCAGGTGATACTGCCCCTCGGCGATGGCCCGGCTGACCGCGCCCATGTCCTTGACCCGCCGGGCGCTGTCGAGGGCGGCGGTGCCCCGCTCGTAGGCACTGAGCGCCGCCGCCTGCTCCGCCGCCGCCTCCGGATTGCTCTGGATGGAGACGTCGGACTCGTGGTCGGTCAGCCCGTTGCTGAGCGCGATCAGGTCGTCCTGGGCCGCCGACTTGGCCTCCTTGAGCTCCCGCTCGCGGCGCTTCCTGATCGGGCGGGCGATGAAGAAGAAGCCCAGCCCGGCCAGCACCACGATGACCGCGAGGATGATCAGGAAGTTGCGCAGCGCGTGCGAGGGCGCGCTGGCCGCGGCGGTACTCCCGCTGCCGGCGGACCCGGCTTCCTGCTGCACGTCGGTGACGAAATCCGTCAGCGCCGCGAACACGTCGCCCTGATGCTGCTCGACGACCTGAGTGGCGATATCGGCGGCGCCGTGCGCCGGGAGCATCCCCTTGTTGTACGCGCCGAAGTGCTTCTGCCGCGTGTCCAGGAAGCCGACCGTGAACTGAGAGTGCCCGTTCAGGTCGCTGATGATCTGGTCCATCGAGGCGTTGTAGCCGGACGAACCCGACGCCGCCACCACCAGGTAGATGTCATCCCCGCCGATCTGCTTCTCCAGCTGGGCCTCCTGGCCCGTGGAGACCAGGCTGCGGCCGTCGCTGGCCACGCAGACGTGCTGCTGGGCCAGGCAGTCCTTGAGCGTGCTGGCGCTGGCCGGGGAGGCGGCCAGGCTCAGCGCCGTGAGCGCGCCAAGACCGAGCGCCAGCAGCCACCGGCCGCCGCTGATCAGGCGGCCCCTGCCGTGGTGATCCACCTCGCCATCTCCCTTCCCCGCCGGGCACTCCTCGCCCCGGCCAGCTGAGCCGACGGGGGTGCAGGCGCCATGCCGGCGCCGTGGTGGCCGTGTGGAGGATCCCCCCGCGTATCAGGCCGCGGGCCGGGCCCTCCGTACCCATAATGGCAACTTCACCGTACGGGGGCGGTCATGGCCATGCTCGGGGCTCGCTTAGCGGCGGCGGCCGTCATGCTGGCCACGCTGACCGGGATCACCGCCTGCGATCCTTCCGCTAGCTATCCGGTCCAGGCCAGCTTCGCCGCCCCGGGCCCGTACGCCACCACCACGGGCACGGTCGCCGACGCCAGCGGCCATGTGATCTACGACTTGTTCTATCCGAGCAACTACGGGGCACTGGGCTTCAAGAGCCCGATCGTGACCTGGGGTAACGGAACTCTCGGCACACCGGCTCGGGTCTCGACGCTGCTGCGCCACTTCGCGTCCTACGGGTTCACCGTCATCGCGTCGACCCTCGGCAACACCGGCAGTGGCCACGAGATCGACGCCGCCGCCCACTACCTGGTCGCGCAGAACACCGTAACGGGCAGCGTCTTCGCCGGGCACCTGGACACCGGTGAGGTCGCGGCGGTCGGCCACTCCCAGGGCGCGGGCGGCGCGGTCCGGGCCGCCACGAACGACCCGG
>Ga0070714_100001110_pt1 | contig 19304 bp, 15 predicted proteins | sample LARL83metaG_FD_65450 | JGI IMG/M metagenome (GOLD analysis project Ga0070714, IMG submission 65450) | Corn, switchgrass and miscanthus rhizosphere microbial communities from Kellogg Biological Station, Michigan, USA - LAR L8-3 metaG | ecosystem: Host-associated > Plants > Roots > Rhizosphere ... | reverse complement strand
CGGCAGTGCGTTCGGCGCGGCGGTGACCGCTTCCAGCAGGTCCAGCCAGCCCGCCGCGCCGCGCTCCGGCAGTGCCGTGGCGAGCCGGCGACTGACGTGCTCCACCTCGCCGAGCGCGAGCCCGTGGTACAGCGCGCCGATCTGGTCACCGGCCGCGAGCGCCCGTTCCCGCAGCCAGCCGTGTACCGCCGCCCAGCTCGCGGGATCGCTGTCCGGGCGCACGGCAAGGCGGCGCAGCAGGAGGCGGCGGAGCACGGGATGCAGCACCGGGTTCCCCGCGGCCGGGTGCTGAGCGGCTGGGTGCTGGGCGGCTGGGTGCTGGGCGGCTGGGTGCTGGGCGGCAGGATGCTGCGCAGCCGGGTGCTGGGCGGCCGGGTGCTGCGCGGCAGGATGCTGAGCGGCCGGGCTTTCCGCCCACAGGATCGCGCCGAAGAAGTCCGGATCGTCGCGCCGCCGCTGGCTGAGCAGGTCGCTCTCCGCGTCCAGCAGCAGCGCCGCCACCTTGTCCCTGGCGGCGGCACAGGTCACCAGGTCCTCGACGGCCTCGCCGGGAAGGTCATGCAGCAGCTTGCTCAGCAGGTGGTCCGCCAGCGCCGGCGGCCTGCCAAGCTCGGACTGGGGCGCCGGGCCGTCGAGCAGCTCAGCAATGCCGGTCACCGTGGTTGCCGCGATGGCCTCGGTGAGTGCGCACACCGCGATCGGGTGCCCGCCGGTGAAGCGGTACAGAGCCGAGGTAACCCCGCTGCGCCGGGTGCCGGCCTTCAGGTCCAGCAGGCTGACCATCGAGCCCACGTCGCTTGCCGCCAGATCCGGCAGCCACACCGGATACCACCAGCGCCACCAGCTTCGCACACTGTCCGCCGCGCTCGCATCGGACAGCGCGGTGATCGTCGCGCCGCGCGGCACGTGCTTGCCGGCGAGAACGCCGCGGCTGGCGGCAATGACCGTGAGCGGATCCGCCACACTCTCCAGACTCGGGTTGGCCTGCGCGGTCAGCGGCGGCTCGTCCGCGCGCTTCTTGCGGGCAGCGACCAGCTCGCTCAGGAACTCCTGGCCAGCCGGGGCATCCGCGTTGTCGAGCAGGACGAGACAGTTGAAGGTCCAGTTCATCGCCGACCGGCGCGCGAAGGCGCTGTCCAGGTCGGCGAGGAACGCCGCCCACAGCAGGCTCGCCGCGGCGCGCCGGTCCTCCGCGTCCCGCCTGGCCCGCCGCACCATCTGGTGGAGATCGACGAGCACGTCCAGCGAGCGGTACTTGAGCCCGAGATCCTGGTGTCCGTACCAGTCCTGGCCGGTGCCGAGGATCAGTTTGCGCCCGGCCCTGGTCGTGGCCAGCGAACCCAGCACGAGACGCGGGCCGATCCGCCGCAGCAGGTCGACCGCGGCCTTGGTGACCGCCGGCGAGCCCCCACCGAGCGCGTCGAACCCGGCTCCGATGACGTCGCTGATTGTTTCCTGAAGCGGCGCGGCGGTGTGCTGCCGCTCTTCGAGCGCGTGCCGCACCCGGTCCCTGGCCTTGTCGCGATCGGCGTCCGTTTCCACGGTGCCGAGGTCGGCGCCGATCGCGATCAGGCCGGTGACGAGCCGCGGGAACGGCAGCTCGCCGTACCTGCCGCTGTAGCGGTTCAGCTCGAAGGCGAGCATGGCGAGCAGATGGCGCGCGCCGCCGGAGAAGTCCTCGCAGTCAACCCGGGCGCACGGCGCGTGCGGTCGCACCAGCCGGTCCAGTTCCCGTAGCAGCGCGGTCTTGCCCGCGCCGGTGAAAACGACCACCGGCGTCGGCTTGCTGTACGGCAGGCCGTTGTGTTCACCACGGGTCAGAAGGTCCCTGACCAGCGTTAATGCCGCTCCGCGACGGTACAGGCGAACCCCGCCAAAGTCCTGCATACCGGTATAACGTACGGGCGGATAAGAGCGTTCACAACCGGGGCGGCTTCGGCTTAGTTAAGGTGTGCCGCTCGATCGCGACCTGCCGTCCGGCGGCCGCGTGGACGACCCAGAACCCGCCCTTCGGCAGTGTGTGATCCTCCGGCGGGAACGCGCCAAGTGCTCCGCACGCGGCGGCGAGAATCGCCGGCAGGTTTTCCCGGTGCACGCAGACGATCGCCGGCTTGCCCGCGGCCACCAGAGAGCGAATCAGCGGCTCGGGCGAGGCAATGTCTGTCGTTATGAGATCAGGGGTTTCTTCTATTTCCCGGCCAGCCGCGGCGGCGTAGCGACGGACCGTGTCCACGCAGCGGCGCGCCGGGGAGCTGAGCACCCGCGCGCGCGGCGCGAAGACAGCGAGCAGGCTGGCCAGCGCGGCGGCGTCACGCTCCCCCTTTGCGTCCAGCGCCCGGCGCAGGTCGTCGCCGCCCTTCGGCACCGCCGAGGCGTGCCGCACCACGATCAGCGGCTGGGTCTGCTCCGGAACCAGGCCGGACACCACGTCGAGGTCGTGCGGGTAGCTCAGCCGGCTCTTCGCGTCCGCCAGTGGCACCCAGTCGATCGCGTCCACCTCGTTGCTCGGCTTGGCCTCGCCCTCGCCGATCGCGGACCAGTAGTCCACCCGCTTCGGCTCACCGCGGACCCGATAGGACACGGTGAGCAGCCGCGGGCCGAGCACGGCGCGGATGCTTGTCTCCTCCTCGACTTCACGGACCGCGGTCAGCAGCAGGTGCTCGCGGTGCTCACGCTTGCCCTTCGGCAGCGACCAGTCGTCGTACCGGCCCCGGTGGATCAGCAGGATCTCGGGGCCGTGCGGCCCCGGTCGCCACAGGACCGCGCCGGCCGCGCGGATCAGATCACTCATCCTTCACCAGGGTTTCCTGCACGTCACGCAGCGGCTCCCAGTGCTCGTCCCGGCCGTGCCGGACCCACTCGCCATCGCCGCGCAGCCACCACGACGACGTGCCGTCGTCCATGCCGAGGTCGATCAGTGCGCGCAGCCGCCGCACGTGCGCGGGGTCGGCGACCCGGACCAGCAGTTCTACCCGGCGGTCCAGGTTGCGGTGCATCATGTCGGCACTGCCGAACCACACCTCGCCGTCCTCGTCCGAGCCGAACGCGTAGACGCGCGAGTGCTCGAGAAAGCGGCCGAGCACGCTGCGCACGCGGATGTTGTCCGACAGGCCGGGAATGCCGGGACGCAGGCCGCAGATGCCCCGGATCCACAGGTCCACCGGCACGCCGGCCTGCGACGCCCGGTACAGCGCGTCGACCACCACCTCGTCGACCAGCGCGTTCGACTTGAACTGGATGCGACCGCCGGGGCCGAGCGCCGCCTGGGCATCGATCCGGCCCACGATGCCGTTGCGCAGTGCCTCGGGTGCGACGAGCAGCCGCTCGTAGGACCGGGTGCGGCTGTAGCCGGTCAGGTGATTGAACAGGGCGGTCACGTCCTCACCCACGGCGGGATCGGCGGTGAGCAGCCCGAAGTCCTCGTACAGCCGCGCGGTGGTCGGGTGATAGTTGCCGGTGCCGAGGTGGCAGTAGCGTCTCAGCGAACCGTCGGCCTCCTCGCGGACGATCAGCGCCATCTTGCAGTGCGTCTTCAGGCCGACGAAGCCGTAGACGACATGGCAGCCGGACTGCTCCAGCTTGCGCGCCCACGCGATGTTAGCGCGCTCATCGAAGCGCGCCTTGATCTCGACCACGACCACGACCTGCTTGCCCGCCTCCGCGGCGTCGATCAGCGCGTCCACGATCGGCGACTGGCCGCTGGTCCGGTACAGGGTCTGCTTGATCGCCAGCACCCGCGGGTCCTCCGCCGCCTCCTCGATCAGCCGCTCCACGCTCGCGGAGAACGAATCGTAGGGGTGCTGCAAGAGGATGTCGTGTTCGGCGATCGCGGTGAAGATGCTCGACTCTCGCGGCACCGCGCGGGTGGACGGGACGAACGCCGGGTAGCGCAGCTCGCCGAGCTTCAGGTCCGCGATCGCGCCCAGACCCGCCAGGTCTAGCGGGCCGGGCACCCGGTACACGGCGCGGGCGTCCACGTCGAGCTCGGTGACCAGCCGGTCCAGCACGTCCGCCGAAATCGACTCCTCCACCTCCAGGCGCACGGCCGGCTCGAACCGGCGCTTGACCAGCTCGCGTTCCATGGCGTGCAGCAGGTTCTCGGTGATGTCCTCGTCGACCTCCAGGTCGCGGATCCGGGTGACCCGGAACACGTGGTGCTCCAGCACCTCCAGCCCCACGAACAGGTCGGACAGGTGCGCCGCGATCACGTCCTCGATCGGCACGAACCGGTACTGCGTCACGGCGAGGAACCGCGGCAGCAGCGGCGGCACCTTGACCCGGGCGAAGATCGTCTGATCGGTGCGCGGGTCGGCGATCATCACGCCGAGGTTGAGGCTGAGCCCGGAGATGAACGGGAACGGGTGCGCCGGGTCCACTACCAGCGGTGTGAGCACCGGGTAGATCCGCCGGCGGAACAAGTCGGCGAGACCCGCGCGCTCGGCGTCGGACAGCTCCTTCCAGCGCAGGATCTCGATGCCGTGGCTGGCCAGCTCGCCGTTGATCCGCTCGCTGAACGCCCGGGCATGCCGCACGGTCTGCTCGCCCGCCAGCTCCAGCGTGTTCTCCAGCACCTGGCCGGGCAGCCGCACGCTCTTGCCCTCTACCGGGAAGCCCGCCGCCATCCGGCGCATCAGGCCGGACACCCGGACCATGAAGAACTCGTCCAGGTTGCTCGCGAAGATCGCGAGAAACCGCACCCGCTCGAGCAGCGGGACAGATTCGTCCTCGGCCAGTTCCAGGACACGCTGGTTGAACTTCAGCCAGCTCTCCTCGCGGTCAAGATAACGATCTTCCGGCAGCTCCATGTCCCCCATTCTCCCCTAGAGCCTGTCTGGGAATCCTCGGTGGATGCGGGCGGCGTCCAGGTGGTGTCCCGGCAAGGCGGAGGAGGGGGCCAGCCTGCATTTGGCTGGCGACTGACGACAACGCAGCCGGGGCGCCGCATGGGCGTCGATCCGCGCCACCACGGGGTTACCAGACAGGCTCTTAGCGGGTTAAGGGGGAACGTCGCGGTCGCGGTCGGTTCTCGCTTCGCGGCTTAGGGCTGGAAGACGGCCTAGCAGGTCAGCGGCTTCGGCGGCATCGCGGTCGCGGAAGGTGACGTGGGTATGCCGGCCGGCCGCGTCGCCGTGCACGGAGGCGAGGCCGAGCCGGCGCTGTACCGGTCCCTGGACGTACCGCACGCTCTGCAACTTCTCCAGCCTGATCCACACCGTGGTCTTCGTGAGCCGGCCGGTGACGGCGACCGCCATCTGGCTGTCGTGGCCCGCGGCGAGAAAATGGTAGCTGAGCGGAGTCTTGATCCTTGCCCTGGGCGGGGGTTTGGTTGTCGGTGGCGCTTGGTGACCGAGGGCAAGCTGGGCCAGGTACACGGCCTCGGCGATGCTGCCGACCGGGAGCAGGTCCTTCTTCAGGCTGCGGCTGCCCTCCTCGTGGCCGGCGCGCCCGGCCACGTCTACATGGAGACGACACCAGCCGAACGGCCGCCACAGTAGTGGCTGACTCATGCTGACTGCCTGGATGCGCCTGACCGGCACGGTCTCCGCGACGGTGCCGAGCAGCCCGCGACGGATCCGGATGCCGTCCGGGGAGACCGCGACGGTGAAGCCGAAGGCCGACGAGATGCGCCGCCACGTCGCCCCTGCCACGCCGAATGCGTAGACGCCCAGCGTGCCGATCAGGCCGAGCACGAAGTGCGGCGCGACACTCGCCACCCCGGCCGCGGCGGCGCCGAGGGCGAGCAGGCCGGAGCCGCCCCAGAGCAGCGAGGCGGCGACCAGGCGCCCGGTCGGGAGCTGAGAGACCGGCCGCTCCCCCGGCTCGGGGGTCGCGGGATCCAGGCCGTGATGGGCGGCAAGCAGCATCGCTCGCACCGCGGCCGCCTGCTGCTCGGTCAGGTACGCCAGGCGGCCGTCCGCCCGGTCGCTTGAGCCCGCCAGCCTGATCCGCAGCTCGGCCAGGCCGAGCATCCTCGCCAGGAACGGGCGGACCACGTCCACGGCCTGGATCCGGGTGACCGGAAGCTGCTTGGAGTCGCGCCGCAGCAGGCCGGTCTCGATCCGCAGTGTGGTGCCGTCCAGCCGCCAGCGGGTGACCAGCCACCGGACCACGCCGGCGACGGCGAGCACGGCGGCCACGATCAATTCGGGCAGATGTGCCCGGTTCCCGCCATGCGGGTCCTGGGCGATCGTGACGACGAAGATACTCAGCAAGCCCGCGACGAGGCGGCCCGCCTGGACCAGCGGCGACAAGGGGTGCAGGCGGTGCCACAGCGGGGCGGGGTCGGTCACAGGCCGGCGGCCTTCGCCTCGCCGAGCGTGGCGAGGCGGTCGCGTAGCCTTGCCGCCTCGTCCCGCTCCAGGCCGGGGATCCGGGCGTCGCTGGCCGCGGCGGCGGTGTGCAGCTGCACGGTGGCCAGCCGGAACCAGCGCTCCACCGGCCCGGCCGTGACCTCGACGAACTGCATCCGGCCGTAGGGCACGACGGAGACTCGGCGGACAAGCACACCGCGTGACACCAGCAAGTCGTCCGCGCGCTCGCGATAGGCCCAGGACCGGTACCTGTTGCGCAGGAAGACAGCGGCGACGGCGGCGACCGCGAGCGCGGCCACCGCGATCCCGGTGCCAAGCCCCGGGCCAGCCGCGAGGCCGGCCAGCACACCGGCTGCCACCGCCGCGAACAACCCGGCCGCCGTGACTTCGGTCTGCCGCATCCGCCACAGCCGGATCGAGGGCCGCGTCCAGTCGGGCGCGTTATCTACCTGCATGAGCAAAAGGTACACATACTGCGGGCATCCGATGGCGCGCCAATAGCGTTAACGGCCGCGGGAAGCGGGATAACGCGGGAATCCGGGAATGCCCTCTCGCGGCTGGACCGGATCCACGCTGAGGAATTCCACGCCCCTCCGGGAACAGGCCGGGAAGCTCAGCGGGACCACGACCGCCTGCGTGCTTTGCGGCGGGTAGACCCGCAATTCCGGTACCGTGACCTGGCGGCACGCTCGTGCCTGGAAGCTGGCGGTGACGGTGTATCTCAAGGTGGCGTGCGCGGTCGCGTCAGGCGCGAGCGTGACCGTACTCGGCCGTACCGAGGTGTCGGTAATCGCCGGGCTGCCGATCTGATGGCCGCCGGCGAACGCGAGGACCTGCGGATAGCCGTACAGGCTGCAGGTCTGCCCGGAGACGTTGGTGAACTCCAGCGTGTAGAAGACCTCCGTCTTCATCGAACTCATCGCGCCCACCCGCGGCACCGCATCGGAACCCGCGGTAGTGCCGTGGTCCGGCCCTACCCCCAGCCAGGCGGCCAGGCCAGCGGACCGGCACGCGGCGGCCCCGGTCACTGACGCCGGCGGCGGACGCGTGAGCACGATGGCCAGAGCCGCGGTGCCCGCGAACGCCACGATGGCAACGACCTGCCAGGCGGCCCGCCTATACCGTGACATCGCTTCCGCTCCGCGCTCCCCTCCGGCTCCCCGCGGTGTCAGACAACCCCTAACACTTGTTCTAGTTCGGTTTGGGCGGATTTCAAGAGGTAAAAGCGTTAGGGACCGCTGGCAGTCTGTGATATGGCATATCTAGGTGAGCTGTTTCGTTGCCACTTCGTGAGTGCTCGCGCTGACCGGGTCGCCGGCCGGACCCGGGGCCGTTAGCCGAGGCTCGCGGCGAAGGCGGCCAGGTCGAGCAGTCGCAGCGTCGCGTCACACCAGCGATCGGCTGGCGGCCGGTCGTCGAAATGCCCGAGGCTTTCGTTCGTCGCGTCCAGGATCGCGCGCAGAACCTGCGGGTCTCCCGGCGATTCGGCATGTTCACCGTTGAGGATTGCCGCGGCCTTGCGGGCGATCGTCAGGCCCAGCGCGCCCGCGAGCAGCAGGCGCTGCAGGTGTTCGTCCATTCCTGTCCCCCTCCGTAGTCCGTCACCTCGAGGACATAGTGCGCCAGCCCAGTGACATTTTGCTGTCCTCAGGCAGCTGACCTGCGGGAACCGGATCCCGTCAGCGGAAGCGCCGGGGCCTTCGCGTATGGTCCCCGGCTGGGCCTGAAAGCGGACTGTCTGCCTGGCAACGTGGTTGATTGCCCTCTCGCGGTAGATAGACCCCCGTCCACGGGGGTCAGGACTCCACAAAGGGGTAATTCACCACGTTGTTCGGCCATGCACCTGCCGGCCAGCGCTAACCGGACGGCCCCGTGAACGGGGCCAGCGTGACGCGGCTGAGCGCTGAGCGGGAGTGACCTATAGTCAACGCCGCGTCACGCGGAATAACAGTTGTACACCGGGCGTTGACAACCCGATCATGAACCCCGTGACCAGTACTCAGCAGGCACTGCCGCGCCTCGTGGCGGTGCACCCGCCACACCCGCCGGACGCGGCGGACGTGCCGGATGTGGCGGAAGCGGCGGGCGACGCCACCGGACGCGATCCGGCGGGCCTGCTGCCCAGCGTGATCGCCGTGGAGGACACCGACACTCCCGCCGACATGCTCGACGCACTGGCCCTGGCCGCGTACACGGCTGGCAGCCAGCCGCATTCGAGTTCGGCCCGCCTCGACGAGATCCGGCCTGATGCCGAACTGCTCCCGGTCGGCGCGACGATTCTGCGCAGCGCCAGCGACGACTTCCGTGACGCGCGCCTCGCCGCCGGCGACGGCTGGACGATCCGGACCGTGCGCTGGCGGACCGGCGGCGCCGAGGTCACCGTCACCGCGACCACCGAAGACCTGGCCCGCGACATCCTCGCCACCGCGACGAAGGACGCCGCGCCGGAGCGGCAGGTGGACGACGGGAAAGTCAGCGTGGGCTTCTGGCACAACACCACGCACCGCGGCCCGCACCGGTCGGCCCGCCGGGTCAACGCCGCGGCGTGGACCGGCATCAGGGCCAACTACTCGGCGGCCGCCGCCTCGGCGCTGGAGAAGCTGATGTCCGTCGACGCCGACGCCGTCACCAGCCGGCTCATCCTGCTGCACGGCGCGCCGGGCACCGGGAAGACGACGCTGCTGCGCAGCCTCGCCCGCGAGTGGGAGAGCTGGTGCCAGACCGACTGCGTGCTCGATCCGGAGGTCCTGTTCGCCGACCCCGGTTACCTGATGGACGTCGCGGTGGGCAGCGACGAGGATGACGGGCCCGACGAGCCTGGCTGGCGCCTGCTCATCCTGGAGGATTGCGACGAGCTGATCCGCGGCGAGGCCAAGCAGTCCGCGGGCCAGGCGCTGTCCCGGCTGCTCAACCTCACCGACGGCATCCTCGGGCAGGGCAGGAACGTGCTGGTCGCCATCACCACCAACGAGGACCTGTACCAGCTGCACCCGGCCGTCGTCCGGCCCGGCCGGTGCCTGGCTCAGATCGAGGTCGGGCGGCTGACCGCCGACGAGGCCACGGCCTGGCTGGGCCGCCAGTGCGGCCCGGCGACGCTCGCCGAGCTGTACGCCGAGCGCGACGGCAACATGCCAGCGCTGGCCGTTCCGCAGCCCACGGCCCCCACCGGGCAGTACCTGTAAGCGCGAACCCTCCGGACGGCACGCCGACCAGATCGCCTCGTGCCCCGGCAGCTTGACCCGGTCGCCCCGGCCGAGCGTTTTCGCCAAGTCAGCCTCGGCGGTCTCGATCCGCAGCCATTCGTCGTACGACACCGGCCGCACTCCGCGCTCGGCGAGCAGAGCGGCGATCGGCGAGTCGCCCGAGGAGGAAGCCGAAGGACCGGCGTCCCGGTACTTGAGCAGCCCGGCTCTCGGCACCGCCACCGACGCCGCGCCCGGGGCCAGGTCTTCCAGCAGGCTCCGCACGGTCTCCGCGGCGTCCGACTTGTTCGTGCCGATGACGCCGGTCGGCCCGCGCTTGAGCCAGCCCGCCACGTACTCGCCGGGCTGCGGCGCGCCGTCGTCACCCAGCACCCGGCCGGCGAGATTCGGCACGACACACGACCGGGAGTCGAATGGCACCCCGGGCAGCGGCACGCTCTGGTAGCCCACCGACCGCAGCACCAGCTGCGTGTCCAGCGTCTCCGTCTCCCCGGTGCCGCCAAACGACCCGTCGGCCGAGATCCGCGTCCGCTCGAGGACAATCCCGGAGACCTGGTCGGTCCCGAGGATCTGCACCGGCCGCAGCCAGAACCGCACCGTCAGCCGCCGGCCACCGCCAGAAGGACCCGAAGCGGCCCACCCGGAGATCGCCACCATGTTCCCGCGCACCCGGCGGTCCGACTCGGCCAGCTCCGCCCCGGACCCAGCCAGGTCGTACAAGCCCAGATCCGCCTCGTCGGCGTGCACGATCACGTCGACGCCGGGCAGCTCGCCGAGCTCGCGCAGCTCCTTGGTGGTGAACTTGGCGTGCGCCGGCCCGCGCCGCCCGATCATGTGCACCTCGCGCACCTTGGACGCCTGGAGCGCCTCGAGTACCGGGTGCGGCACGTCGGTCTCCGCCAGCTCCGCCGGGTCCCTGGCCAGGATGCGTGCCACGTCGACAGCGACGTTGCCGACGCCGATCACCGCGACGGACTCCGCCGCCAGCACGAACGCCGAAGGATCCATGTCCGGGTGCCCGCAGTACCAGTTCACGAAGTCGGTCGCGGCGAAGCTCCCCGGCAGGTCCTCGCCCGGGATGCCGAGCCGCCGGTCGCGCATCGCGCCGGTCGCGTACACGACGGCGTCGTAGACAGACAGCAGGTCATCCCGCGTGACGTCGTCCCCGAGGTGCACGCCGCCCACGAAGCGGACGTCGGGGCTCTCCAGGACCTTGCGCAGGTACTGGGCGATGGACTTGATCGACTTGTGGTCGGGCGCGACACCGTAACGGACCAGGCCGTACGGTGTGGGCAGCCGGTCCATGACGTCCACCCGGACCGGTACGTCCAGCGCAAACGCCTGCTTGACCAGGGCTTCGGCGGTATAGAGCCCGGCGGGACCGGAGCCGACAACGGCTACGTTCAGCATAGAAACGTACGCTACTCGACCGCGCCCTGTTCTGCCTCCGTGGCAGCTTGCGGAGCGGATGCGGGCGACCGCAGCGCCACCGCCTCGGTGATCGCCCGCGCCAGGTGCTGCGCCGTGAGCCCGGCCTCCTCGAGCACCTCGTCGCGGGTCCCGTGCGAGAGGAACTCCTGCGGCAGGCCGAACACCTTCATCGGCACGTCCACGTCATGGTCGCGCAGCACCCGGCTGACCGCGTCCCCGAACCCGCCGGCTCGCCCGTTGTCCTCGATCGTGACGACGAGCCGGTGCCGCGAAGCGGCGTCCACGACAGCAACGTCGACGGGTTTGGTCCACCGCGGATCCACCACGGTGACACCGATGCCGTGATCGGCGAGCCGGTCCGCGATTGCCAAGCCGGTGAGCGCCATCGGCCCGGCGCCGAGCAGCAGCACGTCCTCCCCAAGCCCGTCTCCGGGCGAACGCAGCACGTCCATAACGCCGAGCTTCCCGACCGCCTCGACCTCGCCGCCGACACTGCCCTTCGGGAACCGCACCGCGGTGGGGCCATCCGACACCGCAACGGCCTCGGCCAGCAGCTCCGCGACCCGGACCCCGTCGCGCGGCGCGGCGATCCGCATGCCGGGCACGAGCTGCAGGATCGACCCGTCCCACATGCCGTGATGCGAAGCGCCGTCCGGCCCGGTCACCCCCGCCCGGTCCAGCACCAGCGTGACCGGCAGGCGGTGCAGCGCCACGTCCATCAACGTCTGGTCGAAGGCACGGTTGAGGAACGTCGAGTAGATCGCGACGACCGGATGCAGCCCGCCCAGCGCGAGCCCCGCCGCCGACGTCAGCGCGTGCTGCTCCGCGATCCCGACGTCGTAGACGCGGTCCGGATAGGCCGCCGCGAACGTGCCGAGACCGGTCGGGTGCAGCATCGCGGCGGTGATCGCCACCACATCCGGCCGCGTCGCTCCGATCGAGACCAGTGCGTCGCCGAACACCCGTGACCAGCTTCCCGGCGCCGCCACCGACGGCCCCGGGTACTGGTGCAGGCAGTCGATCTCGTTCTGCTCCGCCGCCGGGTAGCCGAAGCCCTTCTTGGTGATCACGTGCACGATGACCGGCCTGCCGTAGTCGCGGGCCCGCCGCAGCGCGTGCTCCACAAGCCGCTCGTCGTGCCCGTCGATCGGGCCGACGTACTTGATGCCGAGGTCCTCGAACATCACCTGCGGCTGGAGGAAATCCTTCAGGCCCTTCTTGGCGCCGTGCAGCGCGCCGTACAGCGGCGAGCCGACCAGCGGCGTCCGGGACAGCGTGGTCTTGATGTAGTCGAGCACGTTCTCGTACCGCTCGCTCACCCGGATCGAGGCGAGGTGCTCGGCGAGACCGCCGATCGTCGGCTGGTAGGACCAGCCGTTGTCGTTGACGACCATGACCAGCCGGGAGTCCTTCGCCGCGGCGATGTTGTTCAGCGCCTCCCAGGCCATGCCGCCGGTCAGGGCTCCGTCGCCGATGACCGCGACCACGGTCCGGTCCTGCTCGCCGCGCAGCGTGTATGCCTTCGCAAGGCCGTCGGCGTAGGACAGGCTGGTCGAAGCGTGCGAGTTCTCCACCAGGTCGTGCTCGGATTCGGCCTGGCTCGGATATCCGGTGAGACCGCCGCGCTGCCGCAAGGTGCCGAACTGAGGGTAACGACCGGTGACCAGCTTGTGGACGTATGCCTGGTGGCCGGTGTCGAAGATGATCCGGTCCTTCGGCGAGTCGAACACCCGGTGCAGCGCCAGGGTCAGCTCGACCACACCCAGGTTGGGACCCAGGTGACCGCTGGTCCTGGTCACGGTTTCGATCAGCACGTCACGGATCTCGCTGGCCAGGACGCTGAGCTGATCCTGGCTCAGTCCCTTCAGATCCTGCGGGCCGTCGATCGACTCCAGCAAGGTCACGGCGGTTTCCCCTCGTTAGGTTGATCCGAGTGTATTGCCGTCACCCCTGAATCACCTGATCAGACACCGACACGCGTGTCGGGTTAGCGCTGTCCGGCAGCACCTTGTGCCGCCCCGCTAGCAGGCCTGATACCAGTTGAGCGACCGCGATCGCGAGCAGCAAAGCGAACGGCGCGTCCCACCCGCCGGTGGCCGAATGCAGCAGCCCGAGCGCCAGCGGACCCGTGCTCGCGACCAGGTACCCGACGGACTGGGCGAGGCCGGACAGCGATGCGGCGGCCGCCGGATCGGGCGCCCGCGCCATCGTGAAGTAGATCGCCAGCGCCAGGGACGCGCCCTGGCTGACGCCGAGCAGCAGCACCCAGGCGGTGGCCGAGCCGAGCGGCGCCCAGACCGATCCGGCCAGCCCCGCCGCGGTGCCCATCATGCTGGGCACCACCAGCCGCCGCTGCCCGAGCCCACGTTGCGTCAGTCGCTGTGCCAGCACGGGGATGAGCAGCGACATCGCGAGGTTGCCGAGGCCCATCAGCGCCAGCAGGTTACCGGCGGTGACCGCGCTTGCGCCGCGGTCCCGGAACATCGTGGGCAGCCACGACAGCGCCGCGTAATAGAGCAGGCTCTGCAGCCCCAGGAACGCGGTGACCTGCCAAGCCAGCGCGTGCCGGTGCACGGCGAGGGGTCTGGGGGGAAGGTTCCCCCCAGTCGCGAGGCGGTCCCCGGGGGGGTCGTCCCCCCGGGGGAAAGCCTGCGGCACCCAGAGCACGGCCGCGATCGCGGCGGGCGCCGCCCACACCCCCAGCGTCAGCGGGACCGAGTCGCCGGACGCGTGGTAAAAAGGCACGCTGATCAGCGAGGCCACGATCGCCCCGACCGACAGCCCGGTCAGGAAGATTCCGATGCCGACGCCCGCCCGCTCCGGCCAGCGCCGCTTGATCATGCTCGCCATCAGCACGTTGAGCAGGGCGATCGCGCCGGTCGCCAGGATCGTGCCGGGGAACAGCAGCGTGCCGGGGGCGAGCCCGCGCAGCGCCAGCCCGGCGACGACCGCGCCCAGTGCCGCGAGCAGTACCCGCTCTTCACCGAACCGCCTGCTCAGCGACGCGGCGAAGGCCGCGCCTAGGCCGAAGCAGATCACCGGCGTCGCGGCAAGCAGCGACAGCGCCGCGGACGAAAGGTGCAGCCGGTGCGACAGCTCGGGAAACAGCGGCGGCAGGCTGGTGATCGGCGAGCGCATGTTGAGCCCGGCGGCGGCCACCGCGACGGCGAGCAGCGCCGTACGCCGCCGTGTCCCCGCCGTCGGATATTTCGCCATAACAAACTATTTATCAGAACGAGCTGGCTCCCTACGGGACGAGCAGCAGCTTGCCGGTGGTGCGGCGGGCGGCGAGGTCCTCGTGGGCGCGGGCCGCGTCCGCGAGCGGGTACGTCTCGCCGATCCGCACGTCGAGCTCGCCGTCCGCGATCCAGCCGAACAGCTCGCCGGCCCGCCACTCCAGCTCCGCGCGGTCGGCGATGTAATGCCCCAGCGTCGGCCGGGTGATGAACAGCGACCCGCCGCTGTTCAGCCGCTGCAAGTCGAACGGGGGTACCGGCCCGCTGGCCGCCCCGTACAGCACCAGCGTGCCCCGGCGGCGCAGCGCGGCGAGGCTGTCGTCGAAGGTCGCCTGGCCCACGCCGTCGAAGACGACGTGCGCGCCCAGCCCGCCGGTGACCTCGGCCACCACGTCGCGGAACTCCGCATAGCCGGTGACGTGGTCCGCGCCCGCCTGGCGAGCGAGCTCCGGCTTGCTCGCTCCCGGCTTGCCGGTAGCGTTCGACGTGGTCGCGATCACGACGCCACCCCGACGCTTGACGATCTGGGTGAGCAGCAGGCCGACCCCGCCGGCCGCGGCGTGCACCACGGCGACGTCGCCGTCGCGCACCGGATAGGTACTGCAGCACAGGTAGTGCGCGGTCATGCCCTGGAGCATCACCGCGGCGGCGATCCGCGGGTCGATTCCCGGCGGCACCCGGACCGCTCGCTCGGCGGGCACCACCGCCCGGGAGGCGTAGCTGCCCCCGACGCCCGCCCAGGCGACCACGTCGCCCGCCGCCAGTTCGGTGACGCCGTCCCCGACCTCGACGACCGTCCCCGCGCCCTCGCCGCCCGGCGTGAACGGTGTCTGCGCGCGGTAGTTCCCTTGCCCCTCGCGCTGGTAGATGTCCATGTAGTTGACCCCGGCCGCGATCGTCGCGACGACGACCTGCCCGGGCCCAGGACCCGGGTCGGGCCGCTCCGCGACGGCCAGCACTTCGGGTCCGCCCAGCCGTTCCACCACTATCGCGCGCACGTCCGTTCTCCCTCCGGCTCATCAGCACCTGCGGCTCATCAGCACCTGGCAGCCGTCTCCAAGACTGGCACATGCCGTGACGTTCCCCACATCCGACGGCTACGAACTGCGCATATTCGACTTTCTTGAACACGTTCAAGAAGCCGCTAACACATTTCGAGCCACCAGGTTTAGACTTTGAACGTGTTCAAGAATCTGGAGGCGCGGTCATGGGGATCGTCGCGGTTTACGTCATCTACCTCCTCATCAGCGCGCTACTCACCATCGTCACCGCGGTCGTGCTTGGTCGCAGCGGCAAGACCTTCCTGACCCACGTGTTCGGCGGCGACGACGCCCTCGGCCGGGCCCTGGCCACGCTGTTCGTCGTCGGCTCGTGCCTGCTCAACCTCGGCTTCGTCGTGCTCGCGATGCGGACGTCCGCCGCCGTCCAGGACACCCGCCAGGCAATCGAACTGCTCTCGGTCAAGCTCGGCGAGGTGCTGCTCATCACCGGCGCGCTGCACCTGCTCAACGTCCTGGTGCTGATCAGCATCCGGCGCAGGAACGCGGGGTCGCCACCGGAGCTGTGGCGGCCGGGCCGCTCGCCGGCCAACCCCAACACATGACCGGGGCAGCCGGCCGTACAGTCGGAGCTATGGGGCTGGACGACGGGACGGCGGCCGCGCAGGGACGCAGGGCGAAAGGCGAGCAGACCCGGGCAGCGATCGTGGCGGCCGCGCTGCGGCTGTTCCGGGAGAACGGCTACGAGGCGACCACGATGCGCGCGATCGCCAGGGAAGCCGGCGTGGCCACGGGGAACGCCTATTACTACTTCGGCTCCAAGGAGGAGCTGATCCAGGAGTTCTACGCGCGGAACCAGGCGGATCATGCGCAGGCCTGCCGGGCCGTGCTCGACGCCGAGACCCGGCTAGAGCCGCGGATCCGCGGAGTGCTCCGCGCGCTGATCGACACGCAGGCGCCGTATCACGGGTTCGCGGCCAAGCTTTACAAGCACGCGTCGGAGCCGTCCAGCCCGCTCAGCCCGTTCAGCAAGGAGTCCTCCCCCACCAGGAACGCCGCGATCGGGCTGTACGCGGAGGTGGTCAGCGGCGCCCGCACCAGAGTGCCGGCCAGCATCCGGGACCGGCTGCCCGAGCTGCTGTGGCTGTACTCGATGGGCATCGTGCTGTACTGGGTGCACGACACGTCGCCGGACTGCGCGAAGACGTACCGGCTGATCGACTCCACCGCTCCGCTAGCGGCGCGCCTGGTCTGGCTGTCCCGGCTGCCCGTGCTCCGTTCGCTCGTCCGGCGTGTCCTGGTGATCGTGGACGACATCCGGAGTTAGGTCCGAAGTCAGCGCCGGCGTTAGGAAGATCCATCCGGCCAAGCCCAGCGGATAGAGGAAATAGCCGAAGCGGACCTGCGGCCCGAATGCGAAGATCAGCGTCAGGCCGACGGCCATCCGCCAGGCCGCGGCCCGGACATCCCGGGGCGGGCGGACGATCAGCGACACGGCCACCGCGAGCCCGGCGGCGAGCAGCAGGCCCACCGACAGCACGTGGCCGGCGGTGCCCAGTTCGGTGAGCAGATGCCCGGGCAGCAGGCTCTCCGCCGGGGTCTTGATCTTGGTCAGGCCCAGCGGGAACAGCACCGTGTCGCGGATCATCGCCCTCGCCGCGGCCGGGTGGATCAGCGTCGCGGGCGCGAGCAGCGCGATCAGCGCGAGCCCGGACACGAGCAGGGTCGCGGTGAACCGTATCGCCGTGCGACGCCCGTCCCGGTACCAGAACATGGCGACCATCACCGGGACCGCCAGCCACGCGGTGTCCTTGAGCACGCAGGCCGCGGCGAGCGCCACCGCCGCCCAGCTGGCGCGCCACGAGTCACCGGCCCTGGCGGCGAGTGCCAGCGACAGCAGCATGAACGCGAGCACCGGCGGGTCGGTGGTGATCACCGCGAGGTTGAGCGCGATCACCGGGGAGGCGATCGCGAGCCCGGTGCCGATCCCCGCGGCGCGAGCGCCGCCCAGGAGCACCGCGTGACGCCGGGGCTCAGGGCCACGCGGCGTGGCGGTCCAGAACGCCGCGGCGAGCACCACGATCGTGCCCGCGGCCAGCCACACGCCGGAGTTGCCGGGCAGCCCGCGCAGGCCCGCGGCGTACGGCAGCCCGGCCAGCGCCATCACCGGAAGGTACGGGTTGTAGGACAGGTAATCCCTGAGCTGATCCGCGGGCAGGTACGGCGAGCCGTGGTGGACCAGCAGCTCGGCGGACCGGTTGATGACGTTGATGCCGTCCTCGAGCGGGAACGCGACCGAGTTCCACAGCAGCGGCGCGACGAGCGCCAGCAGGACGGACACGATCAGCGGGGCTGCCCAGCCGCTGCGCCGCCACAGCAGCAGGGTCGCGATCGCGTACCCGCCCACCGCCCAGATCGCCCAGACCCGGTCCCGGCCGCCGGACAGCCCCGCCGCCACCGCGGCGTACCCGGTGAAAACCGCGTACGCCACGGTGACCCAGCGACGGGATGGCTCGGTCAACCGGGGATCCCCGCGGGAGCCGGGGATCGCCGCCTGATCAGCTCGTCGCGGATCTCCTCCAGGTGCGACGGGATGCCGGCCGACGGGCTGGCGACCGAGGACACCGGCACGGTGACGCCGGCCAGCACGTCGTCGGTGCGCGGGGTGGTCAGCGTGAGCACGTCGCCGAAGCCGGGAGCGGCCTTGTCCCGTGCGGTGAGCGAGGGCAGGTTCCAGCGCAGCTGCACCGTCTTCAGCACCGACGTGTGGTCCAGCGGCGTCCCGCCGGCCGGCCCGCGGAATACCGTGCCGGGCGCGATCAGCGGCGAGACCAGGACCGTCGGCACCCGCACCCCGAACCTGTCGAAGCCGAAGCCGAACTCGCCAGCGCTGCTGTCCGGTGGCGCAGCGCCCCACGGCGGCGGCACGTGGTCGAAGCAGCCGCCGTGCTCGTCATAGGTGATCACCAGGAGCGTCCGCGGCCATCCCGGTCCGCCGCGCAGCGCCTCGTAGACGTCGTGGATGAGCTGCTCCCCGAGCGCGACGTCGTAGTTCGGGTGCTGGCTGTTGCCGGTAGCTCCCCAGCTCGGCTCGAGGAATGTGTAGGCAGGGAGGGTGCCGGCCGCGGCCGCGGCCTGGAAGTCGGTGAACAGCCCGAAGTGGCTCGCCGCGGCCGAGCTGATCTCCGTGAACGTGTTCTTTGTGAGCGGCTCCTTGTGGTAGCCGTAGATGGCCCAGCCCTGGCCGGCGGCGTCCAGCAGGCCGAAGATCGTGGGGGACGTGAACGTGTGCGTCTTGTCGTCCATGTGCCCCTGACTGGTGGCCGCGCAGGCGAACGCGCGATTCGGCAGCGTCTCCGTGGGGACCGACGCGAACCACTGGTCGCAGACCGCGTACCCCTTGGCGAGCGCGGACAGGACCGGCAGTGCGTCCGGGGTGAAACAGCCCATGAGGTCGTGCTCGGTCGTGCCCGGCACGATCGACCAGCCCTTCCGCTTGCTCTCCCAGCCGATCGTGTAGCCGAAGTTATTGATGAAGCCCTGGCCGGTGGCTACGGTGCCGTCGGCGGGCGCGCTGTCCGTACCGTAGAGCTGGTCGTTGGTCGCCATGTACCCCTCGCCGGGGACGGCGCCCGGCATCAGGTACGCGTTGGGCGTGGCCGGCCCGATCTGGAACACGGTCACCGGGTGCCCGGACGAATCCGGGTTGGCCTCGGTTCCGGTCAGGCCCTCGAACGGCTGGCCCGACGGGGTCTGCTTGCCGGGATAAAGGAACCCCAGCATGTGATCGAACGACCGGTTCTCCAGCATCAGCACCACGACGTGATCCACTGAGGCCAGGCTGTTCCCGTCAGCCATGAATACCACCCCTCCCCACAGTTGCAACCCTATCGCTGTGAGTGAATCGCGTGGTCCTGGAACCCTTCCATCGTCAGCGCGAGGAACCGTCGCCAGGCAGCTGGCGCACCGGCGACGTGGACGACCGCCCCGGCGGCGATCAGCACCAGGGTCAGGTCGTCGCGGGTGAAATCCGCGCGGAGCGTGCCGTCCGCCTTGGCGCGGCCGATCATCGCGTCGACGTCGCCGGTGACGTCGCGCAGCAGTCGCGCGAGCTCGTCGTCCTCC
>Ga0070714_100001109_pt1 | contig 19304 bp, 14 predicted proteins | sample LARL83metaG_FD_65450 | JGI IMG/M metagenome (GOLD analysis project Ga0070714, IMG submission 65450) | Corn, switchgrass and miscanthus rhizosphere microbial communities from Kellogg Biological Station, Michigan, USA - LAR L8-3 metaG | ecosystem: Host-associated > Plants > Roots > Rhizosphere ... | reverse complement strand
GATCGCCACCGACGCGCCCTCGGCGCCTGACCGGCAGGCGGAGCTCGCGTCGGACCTCTCGATGGCGTTCCTCGTGCTCCTCGAACGTCTCGGCCCTGATGAGCGCGCGGCGTTCCTGCTGCGCGAGGTGCTCGACGCCGGCTATGACGAGATCGCGAAGGTGCTGGACCGGAGCGAGGCCGCATGCCGGCAGCTGATCCATCGCGCGCGCGAGCGGCTGCGCGACGAGCGGCGCCAGGTCGCGATGTCCGCGAAGGAGAAGGAGACGCTCACCGAGCGCTTCCTCGGTGCACTTCGCGCGGGTGACCGCGACACGCTGCTGTCGCTCGTCGCGCCGAACGCGACGTGGACGTCCGATGGCGGCGGCATCGTCTCCGCGACGCGCCGCGTGATCGAGGGGGCGGACCGCATCACGCGTCTCCTGCTTGGCCTGGAGCGCAAGTGGCCGTTCGTGCGACACGAGCTGACGTGGCTCAATGGGGAGCCGGCCATTGCGACCAGCTACGGTGAACAGCTCGTGTGCACGACGGCCATCGACTTCAGCGAGCGCGGGATGGTGGCATTCTACAGGATGCTGAATCCGCACAAGCTGCGGCACGCGCGGCGCGCGCCGTCGCTCCCGGTGCCCCCCGGCGTCGCCTGATCGGGTCGTCCTACCGGTTGCCCGGTTCGACTCGGCCAGGAGACAGCGGGTGCGAGCCGCTCAGCGTGCTTCCGCCGAGTTGGTCGTGTGGGGATGCTTCCCGAGCTGATGCCAGCTCGACTCGCTGATGTCGACGCCATAATGCTTCGCGGCCTTCTTGATGTTCCGGAAGGCCAGGTCGCGGTCGGCGTCGGACACACCTTCCACCTGATCGAACCGGGCAAGCGCGCTCCGCACGTGGCTCGCGTCGGTGATCGGTTCCTTGCGCTGCTTCGGGAAGGCGTAGACGCTGTCGGGCAGCTTGTCGCGGTCCGCCGTGCTCAGCCTGCCATGTTCGGTCTCGGGTTTCCAGGTGGTGTCGTCGCTCATGATGCAGGTCCTCCGGTCAACGTGTACGCTCTTCGGGCTGCAGGGATCGCGACATTCACGTGACGTGCGCGGTCCCGTAACGTATGGATATACCATGCAAAAACGGGGCGCGCCTGGCTGGAGGAAGCGGGCAGGTGCATGACACGACGGTGCATCCGGCGCTCTTCCGGACACGGCAGTGGATTCATACGTTCGGCCGCGAGCGCCCCTGCCGCCGATGCCGGCAACCCACCCGTCACCGAAACTCCGATGGCAACCCACCTCTCCGAGTCCAGGATCGCGACGCGGCTGGCCGCCGTGGACGAGCACGCGATGGCCGAGAACCGGCACGACCTCGACACGCTGGTCGCGACGTTCGGCGACCGGCCCTTCTGGGACGACCGGAGCGCGAGCGAACGGCACGACGGACGCGACGGCGTGCGGACCTACTACGCGCAGCTCTTCGCCGGCTTCCCCGACTTCCAGCTCGTCATCGAGCGGAAGCACGTCGCCGAGGAAGCGGTGATCATGGAGGTGCGCGTGACCGGGACGCACACCGGTGAGTGGAAGGGCATCCCGCCGACCGGGAAGAGAGTGGAGTTCCCCGTCTGCGCGGTGTTCACCTTCGACGACAGCGATCGTATTGAGGCGGAGACGGTCTACTTCGACCGCATGACGGTCCTCGGCCAGCTCGGCATCCTGTAGCGGTCGTCCGCGTCAGCCGAGCGATTCCAGGAGCGTTCGCGCCGCGAGGAGGTCGGTGGTGTCGAATCCCTCGGTGAACCACTCGTAGACGCCCGACAGCGTGTCGCGCGCCAGATCGCGCTGCCCCCGCGCGAGCTGGAAGCGCGCGGCGCTCGTGGCCGCCCGCAGCTCGAGGGACTTCGCGCTGCGCGACCGCGCGTCGGCAATGGCGCGATCGAAGCACGCGGCGATGCCGGCGTCGTCACCGCCGAGGTGGAACATCGCCTGCCCGCGAAAGCGCTCCAGCTCCGAGTCCCAGTAGTGGTCCGCCGTCGACGCGGAGCACGTGAGCCCTTCGCTCACCGCCGTGAGCACGTCGTCGTACCGACCGGCGTGCGAGTAGACGTCAGCGAGGAGGGCAAGGAACTGCGGTCGTGCGACGAGCGAGCCGGCAGCGAGCTGGCCGGCGAGGCTCGCGTTGATCTCCGCGACGCCCTCGTCCACCCGCCCCTGCATCGCCACCGCCCAGCCGTGGAGCACCATCCCCCACGCCAGCGTGGTGGCGATGTCGCGTTCGCGTGCAAGCTCGAGCACGGTCTCCGAGTACCGCAGCGTGGCATCCACGTCACCGAGGAACTGGTGGACGAACCCGCCGAAGAGGCGCGCGAAGCCGCGCGCCTCCGGGTGCGGCACCTCCTGCGCGAGGGCCAGCGCCTGCGTCACCCGCTGCCGTGAACGATCGGGGTACCCGAGCACCCACATCACGCGTGCGGACTCCGACATCAGGCTGACACCCGGCTCGATGAGGACCGAGAAGAAGTACGGGCTGAGGTCGACGCTGTACGACTCCAGGCCACGCTCGAAGTGGACGAGTGCCGCCGGATGGTCACCGAGATGATGCAGGGTGAGGGCGAGTGAGTTGTGCGCGGCGACGAGCATGAACCGCTCACCCGTCTCCGTCGCCATCTGCAGCATCTCCTCCCCGATGGAGAGGGCGACGTCCAGCTTTCCGGCCACGATGTAATACGTCCACATGCCGGCGCGCATGGGGAAGCGCTCCGGCCGGGCCCCGAGCTCGTTCCACAGGGTGAAGGCGCGCTCCGCGGCGACGCGGACATCGGCGGAGGCGAGGCCATGGATGGCGCCGAGCGCGTTGGCGTAGATGCTCTGCAGCTGCAGCTCGAGCTCGGCGCGCTCCGTGGAGTCGGGAAGGTCGGCGAGGAGGAGCAGCGCACGGCGTACGAGCGCGATGGCTTCCTGGTTGGCGAAGAGCCGTGCCGAGTTGTGGGCGGCGATGGTGAGGTGCTCCACGGCCTGGCGAGGATCGCGCGCCGCCTCGAACAGCGCCGCCAGCTCCGTGGCGATCTCCGCGCTGCGCCCGCCACGATGCTCGAGGAGCAGTTGCGCGGCGCGCGCGCTCAGCGAGACGCGCCGCGTGGGCGTGAGCGCGGCGTAGAGGGCGTTCTGGTAGAGCACGTGCACGAAGCGGTAGCGCACGTTGAGCGCGCCGTCGGGGAGCCCGTGCTCGCGCGCTCGGCGAACGAGGCCGTGCACGTGCTCCAGGCGCTCGAGGCGTTCCTCCACGTCGGCCGGGTCCATGGTCATCAGGCCGGCGATGAGCACCGAGTCGAACTCGTAGCCCTGCACGCTGGCCGCGGAAAGCAGGCGGCGATCGGCGTCGTCGAGCTGCTCGATCTTGCGCTGGATCATGCTGCGCGTCGACTCGGGGAGCTCGTGCTCGATCACCGGCACCGACTGCGCCAGCGTCCAGCCATCGCTGCCGTTGGCGATCACGCCTCGCGTGCGCAGGTAGTGCAGCAGGTCCGTCATGAACAGCGGGCTTCCCTCCGTGCGCTGGTGGATCAGCGTCGCGAAGGTGGCCGGGAACTGGTGCCCCGGGAACTCGAGCTGGAGGTATTGGTTCACCGCCTCGAGGTCGAGGAAGCCGAGGGCGAGCTCGCGTCCCAGTCCACGCGACTGGAGGTCCAGCTTGAGCTGCGCGAAGGGATGCTTTCCGAGCAGCAGCTCCGCCGGCCGCACGGTGACGAGGATGAGCAGGCGCATCGTGCGCAGCCGGCCGCCGAGATAGCCCAGCATGTCCACCGTGGACAGGTCGGCCCAGTGCAGGTCGTCGAGGAAGAGGATCACCGGCACCGCGGCGGAGAGCGCCTCGAGGAACGCCGCGAGCTCGCGCTTCATCCGCTCCTGCGAGCTGGCCTGCACGCTGACGAGCGCTCGCCCCTCGGCGGAGTCGTCCGTGGCCGCCGGCGTGATCTGCAGGTACCACGTCGGGGCGAAGCGCTTCATGAGCGGCACCACCCGCGAGGCGCTCGGTCCGCGGGTCAGGCTCTCGAGTGCCTCGAGGATCGGCAGGTACGCCTCCGTACCGGCGAGGCGCTCCGAGCACCGGCCGCGCGCGACGAGCCACGGTTGCGTGGCCGACGTGACGTCGGTGAGGAAGTCCTCCACGAGCGTGGACTTGCCGATCCCGGGCTCCCCGGCGACGCTGGCGAGCACCCCGTGCCCCGCCCCCGCGTCGCGCAGCAGCTCGTGCAGCGCCCGCCACTCCGTCTCGCGCCCCACCGCGTTGCGTCGTGCCGCGCGCGGGGTGGGCGCCGGAACCGACCCCGTGCCCGGCTGCACGGCGAGGTCGGTGAGTGCGCGCTCCACCTCGGCCGCGGTGGGGCGGCGCGTCGGATCCTTGTCCAGCATGCGCGCCACCAGCGCGTCGAGCTCGGCCGGGAGCGCGGGGTTGAGTGCGGTCACCGCCGGCGCGTCCTGCGAGAGGATGGCGCTGAGGAGCGCGACGTCGGACAGGCCGGCGGCAGCGAAGGGATGCTGGCCGGTGGCCAGCTCGTGGAGCACGAGGCCGAGCGAGAAGACGTCCGTCGCCCCGGTCACGGGCTCGGCGCAGGCCTGCTCGGGCGACATGTAGCGCAGCGTGCCTACCGCGAGCCCGAGCTGCGTCAGTGGCTGGCCGTCCACGGTGGCGCGCGCGTCGGACGACGAGACGAGGCGCGCGATGCCGAAGTCGAGCACCTTCACGAAGCCGTCGGGACGGACGAGCACGTTCTCCGGCTTGATGTCGCGATGCACGATGCCGGCGGCGTGCGCGACGCTGAGCGCGCGCGCGATCTGCGCGCCGACACGCATGAGCTGGTCCGGCGCGGCTGGCGCCTCGAGCGCACGCAGCGTGGTGCCGTGCACGAGCTCCATGGCGATGAACCGCCCGGCGTCGGTCTCGCCGATCTCGTAGATCGTGATGACGTTCGGGTGGTTCAGCGCCGACGCGGCCCGCGCCTCGCGCACGAACCGCTCGACGGCGGCGTCCTCCGCCTCGACGTGCGACGGCAGCAGCTTGAGGGCCAGCTCGCGACCGAGCCGGGCGTCGTGCGCGCGATACACCTCGCCCATGCCGCCCTGGCCGAGCAGGTCGCGCACCTCGTATGGTCCAACGTGAGTGCCCGGCTGGAGCATGTGGTCTCCGACGCGCAGGATGGACGGACGCGGCGGCGAATCTACGGGTGAACCGGTAACGCCGCCATCGGCTCGGCTTGCGCGTGCTCATCGCGCCCGGCCTATTTGGTTCATTCACGGCCCGAACCGGAGAGAACGCATGATCGTTGGTGTGTCCCATGACCGAGTGATGCGCGCGCTCGTGTGCAGCGTCGCTGCGAGCCTCAGCATCGGCGCCGCAACTCGTGCCGGCGCCCAGGCCCCGTCGCGCGACGCGGCCTCCTTCACGCTCGAGCAGATGCTCGACTACCCGTTCACCGGCGAGCTCGGCGCCGCGCCGCGCGGCGCGCGCATCGCGTGGACGGTGAACCTGCGCGGTGTCCGCAACATCTGGACGGCCGACGGGCCCGGCTACGAGCCGCGGCAGATCACGAGCTACACCGCGGACGACGGACAGGAGCTGACGAACGTGTCAGTCTCGCCGGATGGCCAGTTCGTGGTGTACGTGCGCGGCGGCGACCACGACGCGAATTGGGACGCCGAAGGCAACGTCCAGCCGGACCCGAACAACTCGCCGGCGCAGCCGACGCTGCAGATCTTCGCGGCGCCCACGTCCGCCGCCGCCGCACCACGCCTGCTTGCCGAGGGCGACGAGCCCGTGATCTCACCCCGCGGCGATCGCGTGGCGTTCCTGAAGAATCACCAGGTCTGGACCGTGCCGCTCGACGGCTCGTCGCCGGCCAGGCGGATGTTCTTCGAGCGCGGCCAGAGCGAGTCGCCGACCTGGTCGCCGAGCGGCGACCGGCTGGCGTTCGTGTCGCGACGCGGGGATCACAGCTTCATCGGGATCTTCTCCGCCGACTCGACGCCCATCCGCTACCTCGCGCCGTCCACGTCCCACGACGACGCTCCGGTGTGGTCGCCCGACGGCACCCGCATCGCCTTCGTGCGCCTGGCCGGTTCCGGCGGCGCGCCGGAGACGCTGCTCGATCTGCACCCGCGCCCATGGTCCATCTGGGTTGCAGATGCCGCCACCGGCAGCGCACACAAGGTGTGGCAGAGCCCGAGCACGCTGCGCGGCTCATTTCCCACCACGGCCGGCCAGGCGAATCTCTCGTGGGGCGCTGGCGACCGGCTGGTGTTCCTCGCCGACCTCGATGGATGGCCGCACCTCTACTCCATCGCCGAGCGCGGGAACGGAACGCCGCTGCTGCTCACCCCGGGCGCGTTCATGGTGGAGCACGTCGCCACCACGCCGGATCATGCGTCGATCTTCTACAATGCCAACACCGGCACGACCGCCGGCGACGTGGATCGGCGGCACCTCTTCCGCGTGCCGGTGGATCACGCCGCGCCGGTGGCGGTCACGCAAGGTGATGGACTGGAGTGGAGCCCGGTGGTGACGGGTGACGGACGCTCGCTGGCGTTCATCAGCGCGACGTCGAGCCGGCCACCGCTCCCGACGGTCACGTCACTCACCGACGATGTGGGAAGGCCGCGCGTCCTCGCGCAGTCGCTCATCCCGGCCGCCTTCCCGGCCGCGGAGCTCGTCGTCCCGAAGCCCGTCACCTTCCGCGCCGCCGACGGCACCACGGTGCACGGCCAGCTCTTCGAGCGCGCGGGCGGCGCGGCGAAGAAGCCGGGGATCATCTTCGTCCACGGCGGCCCGCCGCGGCAGATGCTGCTGGGCTGGCACTACATGGACTACTACTCCAACGCGTACGCCGTGAACCAGTACCTCGCCACGCACGGCTACGTGGTGCTGTCGGTGAACTACCGGCTCGGCATCGGCTACGGGCATGATTTCCATCATCCGGCGCACGCGGGACCGTGGGGCGCGTCGGAATACCAGGACGTGCAGGCGGGTGCGGCGTACCTGCAGCGGCTCGCCGAGGTGGATGCGCGCCGCATCGGGATCTGGGGCGGCTCGTACGGCGGGTTCCTCACCGCGCTCGCGCTCGCCCGCAACTCCAACGTGTTCAAGGCGGGCGTTGACCTGCACGGCGTGCACAACTGGATCGCCGATTACCGCGGGCTCACCAACCAGCAGCTCCAGTACGAGAAGGGCGACATCACGCGCGCGCTCGACGTCGCGTGGAAGTCGTCGCCGGTGGCATCGGTCTCGATGTGGAAGAGCCCCGTCCTGCTGATCCAGGGCGACGACGACCGCAACGTGCGCTTCCACGAGACGGTGGACCTCGCGCGCCGCCTCGCGAAGGCAGGCGTGCCGTTCGAGGAGCTCGTGCTGCCCGACGAGATCCACGGCTTCCTGCGGCACGCGTCGTGGCTGGCCGCGGACTCCGCCACCGTGAGCTTCTTCGACCGGCAGTTCCGGGTGCAGGGCGCGCCGTAAGGCACGTCGCGCACCCGGGGCAGCCGTCACGAGACGCGATGCGCCTCTGGAGCATTCACCCGAAGTACCTCGACTCCGTCGGCCTGGTGGCGCTCTGGCGGGAGGCGCTCCTCGCGCAGGCCGTGCTGCGCGGCGAGACGAAGGGCTACCAGCACCACCCGCAGCTCCAGCGCTTCCGCGAGGCGACGGATCCGGAGGCGAGCGTTGCGTCGTACCTTGCGGCGGTGCACGACGAGTCGCTCCGCCGCGGGTACAGCTTCGCGGCGGAGAAAGTCGGTGCGCGTCGGGATCCCACGCGTATCGAGGTGACGCGCGGGCAGCTCGACCTCGAGTGGAAACACCTGATGGCCAAGCTGCGCGCGCGGTCGCCGCAACAGCATGAGCGATTGCTCACCGTGAGCGCGCCGGAACCGCATCCGCTGTTCACGGTGGTGAACGGCGGGGTGGAGTCATGGGAGCGGGCGTCCTGACCGGGCGCCCGATCTACAGCGACTGGAGCACCGCCTCGTAGACGGCCTTCGTCTCGCGCGACGGATCGACGCCGAGCTCCGAAGCGATGAGGCGGCGGCACTGCTCGTACGCCCACAGTGCCGCCGCGCCGTTGCCGGACTCGGCGAGGCTGCGCACCAGCAGGCGATGCCCGCTCTCGTGGAGCGGCTCGAGCGCCACGAGCTCACGTGCTGCTGCCACCGCGAGCGGGAACTCGCGGTTCCAGAGATAGACGTTTGCCCGGCATTCCAGCGCGCGGAGCAGGATGCCGCGAAGGCGGGCGCGTCGGCCGTTCACCCACGGACCATCCTCGCCTGGCAGCAACGGGCGCCGCGCGATGTGGTGCGCCACCGCCGATGGCCCGTAGGCAGACGCCGGATCGCCGGCGCGAAGCGCGGACTCCGCTTCATGGATGGCGTCCGAGGCGGCGTCGATGTCCACCCATGTATCCGGGGGAAGGCGGAGCTCGTAACAGCCCGGTGAGCTCACGAGTGCCGCGCGATCCAGCCCCGCATGCTGAAGCAGCGAACGCAGCTTGCTGATCACGGCGCTCAGCGCCGCTTCAGCTGACGGGGGCACATCGGCGGCCCAGAGTACGTCAACGAGCTCGGCGCGAGCGACGGGCCGTGTCCCCTCGCTCACCAGGTACGCGAAGGCCAGGCGTCCCTGCTGGCCGGGAAACGCGCCCTGGTCCGCGAGCTGTCCGTCCACCTCGATGGACACGCGGCCAGCGAGATGAACGCGAACGGAGCGCGGCGCCACGGTTCCTCCATGCATTCGCCAAGGGAACGCCAAGGTGGCCCAGTTATAGTCGTCCCGTCCCACATTGGCAACGGCGCTCGTTTCCGGAGGATGCGACCATGGCAGAAAAGAAGGTGGCGTGCGACTGCGGCAAGGTGATCCGCGAGAAGAACGACGACGCGCTGGTCGGCGCCGTCCAGCAGCATGCGCGTCAGGTGCACAACATGACACTCACGCGTGAGCAGGTGCTCGCGATGGCGGAGCCGGCATGAGGAGAGCGTGCTGTGCGGCTGCCATGCTCGCCGCAGGCGCGTGCTCGAACGTCGCCGCCGGCACGGCGGGCGAGCTACCCTCATCAGCGCCAGTGCCGGCGCGAGGTGTCGTGGGTGACACGGTGCGAGTGATCATCAATCACGTACTGGCCGACAAGCGAGGCCAGTTCGAGCACTTCACGCACGAGGTCCTGCTGCCGGCGATGACGAAGATGGCGCCCGTGGACTCGATCAGCGCGCGGCAGATGCACCAGGCGCGACTTCTCCATCCGACGCGGATGGAGCCGGACAGCACCTATGCCTACGTGTTCATCGTGGACCCGGTGGTGACCAGCCGCAGCTACAGCTTCCCCGACCTGTTCACGCGGGCGTACGGGAGCCAGAAGGCGGACGAGTACATGCGAATGTTCCGCGAATCGCTGGCACGTCCATCGGACACGTACCTGGTGACGAACGCGAGCTGGTGAGGCTCGAGATGCGGGAAATCAGCAGAGTGCGACTGCTCGTGGCCATGATCGCACTCTGCTGCTTCTGCCGTACCGATGGCGTGGGGCCATTGCACACGCGAGCTAGTACGCGATCTCTCCCGCAAACGTCCCGCTCACGCCGAATGGCGGAGCGAGGCTCCCGCTGACGTCCACCGTGCCGCCGCCCGTCGCTCCCGAGAATCGCCCCGTTCCCCCCGTCACCTGATAAGTACCCGTCGCCGTGAGGGTGCCCGCGCCGAAATCGGCGTTCACGGTGGTCAAGTAGCTCTGCGTCACCTGGTCTCCGTTGGCGGCCGTGATCACCATCGTCCCCGTAACCGCGGCCGTGGCCGGATTGGAGGGATCCACGCAGAAGTTCGCGACCTCGGTGGATGACCAGGTCACCTTGCCCATGTGCTCCGCCGTACCGGTGCCCGACTCGGTGTTGGTGACGTTGCAGGGGCCCTGCGAGAAATCGGGATTCGCGTTGCCGGTGAGCTCGAGGCGGAAGGGTACCGATGGTGAACGGTCAGCGCGGGCAGCAGAGCTCGCGGTCATCGGCGACTCGGTGGGCAGCGCGGGTTCGCAGGCAGCACCGGCGATGAGCAGCAGGGCGCCGAGGTGCAGGTGGTGGCGACGCATGGGATCTCCTGGTGACGGTGAATGGAGACGCGCCAGGCGGTGGGGGCCCGGTGGTGCCGAGTGAGGGCAATGATAGCCGCTCCGGACTCGTCGGCAAGCAGCGGGCGACGAGCGCGCTCGGCGCTGGACAGCAGCGGCAACCCGGCGCACCTTCGACGCGCACTCCTCCTCGAGCCCTCACGCCTAGAATGCCGAGCCTCGCCGTCCGCCGACTCGCCACCGCGATCACGCTGTTCCTCCCCGCTGCTGCCGCCGCGCAGACCTCCGCACTCGAGGCCACCATCCGCGCGCGACTCGACTCGCTCCCCGCGCAGAGCGCGTTCTACGCGAAGCAGCTCGCCACGGGCAACGAAGTCGCCATCCGCGCCGACGTGCCCATGAACACGGCGAGCGTGATCAAGATCCCGGTCATGATCCTCGCCTTTCGCGACGCCGACGCTGGGCGGCTGAACCTGGACGAGCGCCACACCATCACCGCCGACGAGCTGCGACGCGGCAGCGGGCTGCTGCAGACGTTCGACGTCGGGCTGCAGCCGACGTATCGCGACCTCATCACGCAGATGATCATCACGAGCGACAACACGGCGACGGACATCATGATCGCCAGGGTCGGCCGCGAGCGCGTCAACCACATGCTCGACTCGCTCGGCTATCGCGAGACGCGGCTGCGCATGTCGGTGGGCGAGACGTTCCGGCAAGTGTTCGTCGCCGCCGACCCGAAGTACGCGTCGCTCACCGACCGCGAGGTCTACCAGCGCGGATTCCCGAGCGACACGGGCGCCGAACGCCGCAACGTGGCGTTCGTGCTGGATTCCACGAAGTGGCTCGGCCGCACCACGGCGCGCGAGATCTCGCGCCTGCTCGAGCAGCTCGAGCGTGGACAGCTCGCGTCGCCCGCATCCACCGCCGCCATGCGCCGCATCCTCCGCAGCCAGCTCTACGCGTCGCGCCTTCCCCAGCGCATCAGCTTCCGCGTCGCCATGGGGCACAAGACGGGCGACTGGCCGCCGCAGCTCGGCAACGACGTCGGCATCATGTACCCGCCGAACGGGCCGATCGTGATCGCCGTCTTCACGAACGGGAATACGGGCCCCTTCTACCAGCTCGAGGCCGCGGAAGGGCGCATCGGCGAGGACATCCTGAACGCGTGGGGAGGGTCACCGCGGTAAGAGAGCGGTAAGACCGCGGCGGCGACCTCGCTGCCGACACGTCCGCCACGACGCGTCGGCGTTCGCCCGACACATTTGTTTCTCCCCTCCGTGCATTCATTCACCGCCAGACGGGGCAGCTCGGCATCGTCCCTCGCCGGAGTGGAGCATGCGCGCACAATCGCGATACATGGTGGTGGCATCCGTCGCGATGATCGGCGCGCTCGCGGCGTGGCGGGCGGGGTCGTCCGGACCGTCGGCGGCGGACGAATGCGCCGGCGCCCCGAACACGCCACCGGCAGTGCACGACACCACGGCCGAGCTGCGCCTCGTCCTCAACCTTCCCGCCTACCGGCTGGATGTGCTCGAGGATGGCCGGATAGAGAGCACGATCCCGGTGGCCGTCGGCCAGCGGAAGTACCCGACGCCGATCGGGCACTACCGCCTCGACTACGTCGTCTGGAATCCCTGGTGGCATCCGCCCGACCGCTGGTGGGCGCGCCACGAGAAGGTGACCGCGCCCGGATGGGCCAACCCGGTGGGCCGCGTGAAGCTGCACGTGACGGAGCTCATCTTCATGCACGGCACGCCCTTCGAGGCGTCGCGCGGCAGCGCGGCGTCGCACGCCTGCATCCGCATGTCGAACGCGGATGCCATTGCCCTCGCCCGGCTGGTGCACTCCCGCGCGGGCCCGCCGCTGCCGCCCGGAGAGCTCGACGACCTCGTTGCCGACACGTCGCGCACGCGCACGCTCGTGCTGTCACGCACCGTGCCGGTGGACATCGACTACGACCTCGCGGAAGTGCGTGACGGTGCGCTGTGGCTCTGGGTGGACGTCTATCGCTTCGCCGGCACGCGCGTGGCGAGCGTGCAGAGCCAGGCGCTCACCGCGCTCACCGACTTCGCCGCTGGCGGCGCGGACGCCATGGAGACGGCGGTCATCGACACGACTCGCCTCCGCGCACTCGTCCGCGTGGCGCGCCGCGCGCCGGCACACTTGCCGGTGGAGAGCCTCTTCGTGCGGAACGTGGCGCTGCCCGACGCGCGCAGCGCCACGAACGGCCGCTGACGCTCAGCGGTCGGGCAGGAAGCGCAGCAGCGTCTGGCCCTTGCCGTGCCGGAGGCAGAGGCCGAGGTCCCGCTCCTCGCTATCGCACAGCACGGCGACGCTCTGCACCGCGGAGACGCCACGGCTGAGGTGCGTCGCTCCCGCATGCGAACCACCGATCATCAGCTCCACTCGGCCATCGTGTGGATCGTAGCTGGCGCCGAAGAACGCGTAGCCGGTCTCCTGCCGCTGTGCCCCGATGTCGGGATCGTCCACCTCCACCTCGCACCGTCGGCCGGCGTTGCGCGCCGTGAAGGCCTGCAACACCTCCTGCCACCGCGCCGGATCCTTGCTGCGCGTCGTGCCCGTCAGCTGGCGCTGCATGTGATCGAGTGCCTCGAACGACGGCTCGGGGACGACGAGCACGGAGCAGCGCGCGCCGCGAACGAGCGCGGTCGTCACGCTCCCCACCATGAGGCGCGAGAGGAACGACAATCCCTGGCGGCCGGCCACCATGAGGTCCGCGTTCGTGCTCTCGGCGAACTCGAGCACCCGCTCCACGACATTGCCTTCCACCGTATCGGTGGTGACGCGAACGCTGGCGGGCACGTCGAGGACGGCGCGCAAGCGGGCAAAGTGGTCGGGGAGGTGATCAGCGTATCGCTGTTCCGCCGCGAGGATGGTGGGGTTGGCGGAGCCACTGCGCTGCCAGGCGTGGACCAGGTGCAGCGCGGCACCGTCGGCGAGCAGGGGCAGGGTGGCCTGCGCGGCGAGCGCGCTGCGGGGCGAGAAATCGGTGGCCACCACCGCGCGCTTCGCAGTGCCATCGAACGCGCTGTCGATGGCGAGGACGGGCGCAGTCGAGTGCCGCATCACGCGGAGCGTCGTCTCCACGGCGAGGAGCTGCTCCACGGCGCGGTGACGGCCAAGGCCCATCACCAGCATGGACGCGTCGAGGCTGGACGCACGCGTCGTCAGCACGTCGGCCACGTCGCCCACTGCGACCTCCCAGCGCATGCCGGGCGACTCATCGGCCACGTCCCCGACCTCACGCTCCACCATGCGCGAGATGCTCTCACGAAGGTCCATCTCGGCTTCCACCGCCGGCACGTAGACGGGCGCCCCCGTCATCCCGGAGACGAACAGCGGCGGAAGCACGGACACGACCTGCACGCGCGTCCCGAGCCGCGTGGCCACGGCCTGTGCCGTCATCACGAGGTGGTGGACATTCTCCCGGCCCACCGCGGCGATCACGGGGCCACGGCATCGCGTCGCGGTCGTCACGTCACGATGCATCACGGGAGCGGCCTGGTCCGTGCTGCGCATCGTCGTCGACATGAAAGCCCTCCTGAAGCGTGAGCTGCACCGCGAGCTGCACCCCGCGCGGCAATGAGGTGCACGGCGCGCCTCAGGATGTCCGTAGCGCCGGATGTCGGGCATCAGGCAACGGCGGACATCGGCGCTCGCGCAGCAATGCGGGGACGAACGCGCAGCGAGCTGTCAGGCATTGCCTGAATGTGGCGCCCCGGCGTGGCGGGCATCCTGACGCAAGGCCGCGCCGCGCGCAGTGGTCGCACGTCGGCCAACCATCATCGAGAGCTCCTCATGCGATCAGGGAGGTGACGCATGGCCACCATGACTCCTCCGTCATTGCCGACGGTTGCCGCGCCGCCGGCTGCAGCGCCCGACACGAAGCGCGGTACGCTCGCGCCTGACGGCGTGCCCACTCCGCTGGTCGTCGACCTGTCAGAGGTGAGCCGCGCGAACATTCCCCTCGTCGGGGGCAAGGGCGCCAACCTGGGCGAGATGCTGCGCGCCGAGCTGCCGGTGCCGCCCGGCTTCGTGCTGACCGTGGCGGCGTACGAGCGGATGCGCGCCAGCAACGACCTTGGTGCCCGCATCGACGCGCTGCTCCGCTCGGTGAACCCGGAGGATCCGGCCGCGCTGCAGAGCGTGTCGGCACAGTTGCGCGGGATGCTCACCCGGCTGCCGCTGCCTCGTGATCTCGAGGAGGCGCTCGACCACGCGTACGATCGCCTCGCGGCGAGCGCGCCCGGCACGGGTGAGCCCATCGTCGCCGTGCGCTCGTCGGCGACGGCCGAGGACACGGCGGAGTACTCCTTCGCCGGCATGTTCGAGAGCTTCCTCGGCGTGCGCGGCCGGCCGGCGCTCGCCGACGCCGTGCTGCATTGCTGGGCATCGACGTTCAATGCGCGCGTGCTGTACTACAGGCTGTCGCGCGGCATGCCGGCGGAGATGCCGGTTGCCGTGATCGTGCAGCGCATGGTCGCGTCGCAGAAGTCCGGCGTGATGTTCACGGCGGATCCGGCAACCGGCACCACGGACCGGGTGGTGATCGAAGCGGCGTGGGGGCTCGGTGAAGTCGTGGTGGGTGGCCAGGTCACGCCGGATCGCTACGTGGTGGACAAGCATTCCGGCGACGTGGTGGAGCGGCATGTGGCGGAGAAGCAGTTCATGCTCGAGGCACTTCCCGACGGCGGCACGCAGCGGGTGGAGCTCGACCACGACCCACGCGGGCGCGGGGCGGTGCTCACCGATGCGGATGTCGCCGCGCTGACGCGATTCGCCGTGGCAAGCGAGCAGCATTACGGCGCGCCGCAGGACATGGAGTTCGCCATCGCCGGGAGCGAGGTGTTCATCACGCAGACGCGGCCGATCACCACCCTGTCGCACCTGGCGCCGCCCGCCGCGACGGAGGGCCAGGCGCCGGCACCCGCCACGCCGGTCACGCCTCCCACGCCACTCGTCCGTGGAATGGGCGCGAGCCCGGGCATCGCCACGGGACGCGTGCGCGTGCTGGCCAGCGCCGCCAACTCGAGCCAGCTCCAGGCGGGCGAGGTGCTCGTGGCGACGATGACGTCACCGGACTGGGTGCCGCTCATGCACCGCGCGAGCGCCATCGTCACCGACGCGGGCGGCATGACGTCGCACGCCGCCATCGTGTCGCGGGAGCTCGGCATTCCATGCGTCGTCGGCACGCGCACCGCTACGCAGACGCTGAAGGACGGCATGCAGGTGACGGTGAACGGCAAGGAGGGCGTCGTGGTGGCGGGTGCCGCGCCAGCATCGGCGGCCGTCACCAGGCCAGTGCGCGCGCCGGCGACCGCCACGGCCGCGCCCGTGACGGCGACACGCATCTACGTGAACCTCGGCGAGCCGGAGCGCGCGTCCGAGATCGCCGCCCGCGACGTGGACGGCGTGGGGCTGCTGCGTGCCGAGTTCCTGATGATGAGCGCGCTGCAGGGCGTCCACCCGCGCGAGCTGATCGATCGCGACGACACCGATGGATTCGTCCAGCGGATGACCGACGGGCTCACGACCTTCGCGGCGGCGTTCGATCCGCGGCCGGTGATCTATCGCGCGATGGACTTCCGCTCCAACGAGTTCCGCGCGCTGGAGGGAGGGAAGCGCCACGAACCGGAAGAAGCGAATCCCATGATCGGCTATCGCGGCTGCTTCCGCTACACGAAGGAGCCGGATCTCTTCGCACTCGAGCTTCTCGCGCTGTCCAACGTCCGGCGCACGCACGGCAACCTCCACCTCATGCTTCCGTTCGTGCGCACGGGCTGGGAGATGCGCCGCTGCCGGGAGCTGATCGACGAGAGCGCGCTCTCCGGGTCGCGGGGCCTCGAGCTCTGGGTGATGGCCGAGGTGCCGTCCGTGGTGAGCTGGCTCGAGGACTACGTGCAGCTCGGCGTCACGGGCGTGAGCATCGGCTCGAACGACCTCACCCAGCTCGTGCTCGGCGTGGACCGCGACAGCGAGCTCCTGGCGCCCTTCTACGACGAGCGGGATCGCGCCGTGATGGACATGATCCGCGCCATCATCGAGCGGGCGCACGCGCTCGGCATCACGGCCTCCATCTGCGGACAGGCACCGTCGGTGCACGCCGACTTCGCCGCGAAGCTGGTGGAGTGGGGGATCGATTCCATCTCCGTGAACCCGGACGCCATCGAGCGCACGCGGCGGAACGTGGCCATCGCGGAGCAGCGGCTGCTGCTGGCGGCGGCGCGCCGCGCGAGCGGCTGACGGCGCGTCCGATCAGCGGGACGCGCGCACGCGCGCGCCGTCGCGAAGCTGGTCGGGCGGGAGGAGCACGACACGGTCACCCGGCCGGAGTCCGGCAAGGACTTCGGCCGCGCCGCTTCCCACATGGCCGATCATCACGCGCGACCGGACCGCGCGGCCGTCGCGCAGCACGAACACCTGCCACGTGTCGCCATCGCGCACCAGTGCGCCGGCCGGCACGCTGAGCGCGCGCGCCTCCCACACTACGATGCTCGCGTCCAGCCGGTAGCCGTCGCCGAGCGCGCTGGGCGGGGACACGGGGTCGATGATCACGTTGAGCCGCTGCTCCTCCACGCCGAGCGCGGAGAGGCGCGTCCGGGCGGAGGGTTCCACGACGCGCACGACGCCGTCGAGCGTCGGGCCGCCCCATCCGCGCAGGATCACGCGCTGGCCGGGCCGCACGGCGGCGGCGTCGCTGCTGAGCACGTCCGCCGCCACCTCGAGCGCGCCAGGATCGCCGAGCTGGAGCAGCGGCGTGCCGGCGGCGACGACGCGCGCACTGCGCTCGGGCACGGAGAGGACGCGGCCGCCGCTTGGTGCGCGCACGATGGTCGCCGCGCTCGGCTCCTCGACCGCGGCGTCGAGCGCCGCGCGGGCCTGTGCCAGCTCGGCGACGGCGACGCGCTGCTGGGCGCGCACCGTGCCGAGCTCCGCGCGACGGCTTGCGACCGTCAGTGCGGCGAGCTCCTCGTCGCGCTCCGCGAGCGCGCCGGCCTGGAGCAGCTGCCGCGCGCGAGACTGGTCGCGCAGCGCCTGCGCCAGCGCGAGCTCCGCCTGGGAGAGCTGCATGTCGAACTGCAGTGCGCCGGCGCGCGCCGCGTCGACACGCGCGGCGGCGGCGCGACGTTCCGTGGAGTGCAGCGGCGGCGTGGAGATCGTGGCGAGCGCCTGTCCCCGCTGCACCTCGTCTCCCTCGCGCGCGGAGAGCCGCTCCACCAGCCCGCCCACGGGAGCGGTGATCATGAACGGCTGCCGGACGCGGGTCACGGCGTCGGCGTCCACGGTGACGCGCATCGGCGCCGTTGTCGCCACCGCCACGTCCACGGCGACCGGCTTCGGCCGCAGCGCCATCAGGAGCAGCGCCCCGATTAGCACGATGACCAGGAGCAGGACGAGACGCGCGACGAGGTGCTGGCGCGACGGCTTGACCTTCACGGGCGCTGCCCTGGGCGGCGAAGCTTGAGCCGAGGCCGCGGTGGCCGGTTCCGCGGGCGCTGTCGCTGGCGCTGTCGCTGGCGGTGGGGTGGGGGGAGCGGTGGGGACTGCTGCTGGCTCCCTGGTGGCGGGTACGTCGAGGATGGCGGACATGAGTCACTCCCGGGTCTTGAGCACGGCGATGAGGTCGAGATGCGCCGCGCGTCGATACATCAGTGCGCCGGCGAGCACGGAGGCGAGGAGCACGACGACGGTTCCCCAGGCGTACGTCGCGGTGCGCACGACGAGCGGCACCTGGTACTGCTCACTCTCGAAGGCTCGTGCGAGGTAGCCGGAGAGGAGCCAGCCGAGCAGCCAGCCGAGGGGAATGGCGAGCAGGGTGAGGATCGCCTGCTCGCCGAGCAGCAGGACGCCGACCTCGCGCGTGGTGAATCCCAGCACGCGCAGGCTGGCCAGCTCGCGGCCGCGCTCGGAAAGCGCGATGCGCGCGCCATTGTAGACGACGCCGATGGCGATCACCGCCGCGAACGCGACGACGAGCACCGACGTGACGCGGAAGCCGCGCCCCATCATGCGGTCGAACTCGTCGAGCATCGCCTGTCGTGACGAGATGCCGATCACGCGCGGCATGTCGCGGATGCGATCGAACAGCGCCGCCGACGGCGGGCCGGCGACCTGCAGGTTCACCCCGTTGGCGAGGTACCCGTCGCCCACCAGGCGATCGAGCGCGCCGAGCTCCATGTATGCGTTGGGCGACATCAGCTCGTCGAGCAGGGCGACGATGACGAGCGGGCGCGTCGCGTCCTGCTCGAGCAGCTCGGCCTGGACGGTGTCGCCGACGTGCGCATCGAGCGCCGTGGCGAGAGACGCGCTGACGGCCACCCCTTCCGGGGGCGCGGCCCGCGTGCGGCCCCCGACGTCCACGAGGCGGTGCAGCATCGCGCCCGATTCCACGCCCGTGAGCGCCAGCGAGCGCGCGTGGCCGGCGTGGTGCAGGCGCACGGGGACCATGCGCGTGAGCTCCACGTGCGTGACGCCCGGCAGCGCCGCGAAGCTCGCCCGTGCCGTGGCGGGCACCGCGTTGATGAAATGCACGGCCAGCGCCTCGCGGTGACCGATGCGGAACTGGATATCGATCATCCGGCGCGACGCGTCGTAGAGCGACAGCGAGCCGGACATCAATCCCAGCGCAGCGGCCACGCCCGTCGCGCCGAGCACGGCGCGCGCCGGATGCCGCTCGAGCCCGCGCAGCACCATGCGCGCCGCGGCGGGAAGGGCGTCACCGAAGCCGAGCCGGTCGAGGAGCAGGGCGCCGTAGCGTGCAGGAGCGGGTGGCTGCATCCCCGCCGCGGGGGCGAGCCGCGCGGCGCGGAACGCCGCGCGCGCCGCGCCGGCCAGCGTCGCGAGCGAGAGCACGGCCATGGCGATCACCATCGCGCCCCAGTCGATGCGGAAGTGCAGCCCGGGAATGCGCAGGATGTCCGCGTACAACGAGGTGAAGCGGCGCCCGAGCCAGGTGCCGAGCGCGATGCCGACGACGATCCCCAGCGCGACGGCGATCGCGGCGTACGCGAGGTAGTGCCGCGCGACCGCGCCGTTGGAGTAGCCGAACGCCTTGAGCACGGCGATCTGCTCGCGCTCGGTGGCCACGAGCCGCGTGAGCACCATGCTGGCGAGGAACGCCGCCACGCCGACGAAGAACATCGGGAAGGCCATCCCCATGACGTCGAGCTGCTGCAGCTCGTTCTGCACGACCCGGTGGGAGAGCT
>Ga0070714_100001107_pt1 | contig 19311 bp, 24 predicted proteins | sample LARL83metaG_FD_65450 | JGI IMG/M metagenome (GOLD analysis project Ga0070714, IMG submission 65450) | Corn, switchgrass and miscanthus rhizosphere microbial communities from Kellogg Biological Station, Michigan, USA - LAR L8-3 metaG | ecosystem: Host-associated > Plants > Roots > Rhizosphere ... | reverse complement strand
CGGCGCCGCCGCGGAACGCGGGCTGCTGGTCGTGCTCGAAGACCTGCAGTGGGCCGACCGGACCTCGCTGCTGCTGCTGCGCCACCTGGCGGGCGAGCTCTCCCGGAGCCGGCTACTTGTCATGGCGACCTTCCGGGAGACCACGGGCAGGGAAGCCGCCGGCCCGCCGCTTGCCGAGCTGCTGCCCGCGCTGCTGCGGGCGGGTGGCCGGCCGGTCCGGCTGACCGGGCTGTCACGGCCGGATATCGCGCGCTGGCTGCGGCTGATGCACGCGGGCGGCGACGTGGACGGGCTGGCCGGCCGGCTGCGGGCGGGCACCGGCGGCAACCCGTTGTTCGTCCGGATGCTCGTGGAGCGCGGGCCGGCCGCCGTTGACGGCGGGCTGCGCGGCTTCCCCGAGCTGCGGCACCTGGTCCTGGCCCAGCTGAACGGGCTCGGCGCGCCCGCGCGGGACCTGCTGGACGCGGCGAGCGTGCTCGGCGAGCGGATCGACCCGCCGGTGCTCGCCGAGGTCACCAGGCTTCCCGCGGCCGAGGTGGCCGCGCTGCTCGACCAGGCCTCCGCGCAGGGGGTGCTGGCCTCGGCGCCGGATGTCACCGGGCTGTCCTTCGCGCACGCCCTGGTGCGGGACGCGGTATACGACGAGCTGCCGCCGTCGCGGCGGACGGCGCTGCACGAGCGGGCCGCCCGCGCCCTTGAGCGATCGGAACGCGGCGCGGCCCGTGCCGGGCAGATCGCCGGCCACTGGCAGCGCTGCGGCGGGACCGGCTGGGCGGCGCAGTGCGCCCGCTGGGCAGGTGAGGCGGCCAGGCTGGCGACGGCGTCGCTCGCCTACGACGCGGCTCGACCTGCCCGGCCCGCTGGCCGACGCCGGCGTCCTGCTAACCCGCATCGACACACAGGCGCGCGCGGCCAGCCCGCTGTCTCCCAGGGAATCGGAGGTGGCCTCGCTGATCGCGCTGGCGATGTCCAACCGGCAGATCGCCGAGCGGCTCGTGCTGTCCGAGCGCACCGTGGAAACGCACGTGCGCAGCATCCTGGCCAAGCTCGGCTACTCCACGCGCACCGAGATAGCCACCTGGTCGCTGCGCGGCGCCTCCCGGTAGCGCCCCGGACGGCCGCGCTGACCGGTGCGGAAAAGTCAGGCGCCGGCCGTCGGAGTTCCCGTCGCCCGGACGACGATAAGGGTATGACGGACCCGCGGGTGCGGCCCGACCCGACGCTCGGGCTGCTTGAGCTGTACGACGACGCGCTGCCGCACGTCTACGGCTACCTGCTGGCCCGCTGCGGCGACGTGAGCCTGGCCGAGGACCTGACGGCCGAGTCGTTCCTCGCCGCGGTGCACGCGGCGCGCAAGCCGGGCGCGGCCGAGCCCTCGGTACCGTGGCTGATCGGGGTCGCCCGGCACAAGCTCGCCGATCACTGGCGGCGGACCGAACGGGAGCGGCGCGGGCTGCGCCTGCTCGACCGCGAGCCACCGCCGGTCGACGACCCGTGGGACACGGCCATCGACCGGATCCGGGCCCGCGAGGCCCTTGGCCGGCTCGGCCCGCACCACCGGGCCGCGCTCACGCTGCGCTACCTGGACGGGCTGCCGGTCCACGAGGTGGCCAGCCACCTCGACCGCACCGTCCACGCCACCGAGGCGCTGCTCGTGCGGGCCCGCGCCGCGTTCCGCCGGATCTACGAGGAGCAGGAGGGCGCGCGATGACCGATCCGTTCGAGACGCTGCGCGAGCCCGTCAAGCCCGCGGAACCAGACCCTGGCTTCGCCGCCCGGCTGCGGCAGGAACTGGCCCGTGAAGTGTTCGCATCCCCAGGAGGAACCATGCCACAGCAGACCGCCGAGCCACAGGCCGAGGGACAGCCGGGGCGCGAGCCCGCCCGCGCCCCGGCGCTAACCCCCTATATCACGGTGTCCGACGCCCGGCGCGCCATGGACTGGTACGTCCAGGTGCTCGGCGCACAGCGCCGCGGCGAGCCCGTCGTCAACCCGGACGGCACCATCGGCCACGCCGAGCTCGGTTTCGGCGACGCGGTGCTGATGCTCGCCGAGGCGTCCGACCTGTGGCCCGACGTGCCGGTGCGCGCGCCCGACTCCCCCGCGACGTTCAGCCACACCCTGCACCTGGAGGTCAGCGACGTCGACGGGACCACCGAGCGGGCCAGGGACAACGGCGCCACGGTGGAGCGGCCGCCAAGCGACCAGTTCTACGGCCGCCGCGCGGCGATCGTAGACCCGTTCGGGCACCGCTGGATCCTGCTGCGCCCGCCGGCCGACTGACCCAGGGGCGTGCGGGGCCGGGCGCGCTCCCGGCCCCGCTAGCGCTGCGCGGCAAAGAAACTGGCCAGGAGGGGGGCGATGACCTCTGGCGGGGCGTTGTGATCATACCCGTCGAGCATCCTCAGCTGCGCGCCCGGGATGGCGGCCGCCTGTTCGGCGACCGAGCGACGGAACCAGGCGGGGCTGTTGCCGCCGCCAAGGATCAGCACGGGGGCGTCGACCTTCCCGAGCTCGTCCACCGGGACGCCGCCACCGGTCACCGCGAGGTCATAGGGCAGCGTGGGTGCCAGCGGCTCAAGGGCCGTCACCCACGGGGCGCCGTCCAACTGCGCCAGCACCGGTTCCGGCACGTGGACCACGTCCTTCATCCAGAAGATCACCGCATCGCGGTTGCGGCCGGCACTGACCAGCTGCCATATGTGCTCCGCCGGGTCGACCGGTGGCGGCTGGGTCTCATCGTTGGTGAACGGCGCCTCGTAGGCGACGAGGCCCGCGACGGGGAGCCCGGCCGCGGCGGCGCGCAGCGCGATCGCGGCGCCCGACGAGTGGCTGAACACGAACGGCGGCTCGCTGCCCGCGGTCGCCGCCGCGACAGCGGCCAGGTCCTCGTACTCACGCTCCGGCGCGAACGGTTCAGTGTCGCCGCTGTCACCCCGGCCACGGCGGTCATAGGTGACTACCGTGAAGTGCCGGGCCAGTTCGTCCGGGGCGACGAACGTGTGCCTGGTGCAGAAGGCGCCCACGCAGACAACGAGCACGGGACCCTGGCCGACGCGGTCATACGCGATGACGGTCCCGTCGGCTGACGTCACAGTCTCCAAGAGCGTTCCCTCTCTCTCGCTAGTGCTGACTGTAAGACGAGCAGGGAGCACGGAACTCACCGGGCCGGGCTGACTACGGTCACGCCAGGCGAGCGGCGGGCGTTAACCGGTTGACGGTTCACGCGGGCATAAGGTTGCGTTCTGCTCGTGACCGAAATCAAGGGCAGCTGCGACAAGCGGTTCGAGGCGGTACGCGACGCGCTCGCGGAATCGCTCGGCGACCGGGACGTGGGCGCGTCGGCGGCGGTCTTCGTGGACGGCGAGCTCGTGGCCGATCTGTGGGGCGGGTACGCCGACGCGGCGCGAACCGTGCCGTGGCAGCGGGACACGGTGGTCAACGTCTACTCGGTCAGCAAGACGATGCTGGCGCTGTCCGCGCTGATCCTCGCCGACCGCGGCGTCCTCGACCTGGACGCGCCGGTCTGCCGGTACTGGCCCCAGTTCGCCGCGGCGGACAAAGAGAACGTCCTGGTGCGGCACGTCCTCGCGCACACTGCCGGGCTGCCGCACATCGACGGGATGATCGCGGAGGAAGAACTGTACGACTGGCCCGGCATCACCGCGCGGCTGGCCGCGCAGCCGACGCGCTGGGAGCCGGGGACGCTGGCTGGCTACCACTCGATGAGCCAGGGGTTCATCCTCGGTGAGGTGATCCGACGGGTGGCCGGCCGGCACCTGGGCGCGTTCTTCGCCCAGGAGGTGGCCGGGCCGCTCGGCGCGGACTATCTTGTCACGCTGCCCGCGGCGGACGATGCGCGGTTCGCGCCCGGCATCGCGCCGCCGGGCGCGCCAGCCGGCTGGGGGACGGCGTCGTCGGCCGGTGCGGAGACCGAAGCAGCAGGCGGAGCGGGGAACGCGGCCGGGACCAGCGCGGGAAGCGGGTCAGGGACCAGCGCGAAAACGGACGCGGCGGCCCCGTCCGGGATACGCCTGACCGTGGCGAACTCCATGGCGTGGCGGCGGGCGGAGATCCCGTCGGGCAGCGGGTACGGCAACGCCCGCTCGGTCGCCGCCGTCCAGTCGGTGCTCGCCTGCGGCGGCACGGTCCGCGGGGTGCGGCTGCTGTCACGGGAGGCCTGTGCGCTGGCCGGCCAGGAGCAGTACCGCGGCATCGACCAGGTCACCGGCATGTCGGTGCGCTACGGCATGGGCTACGGGATCTTCGAGCCCGCCGTGGGCTGGGGTGGCTGGGGCGGGTCACTGGTGATGACTGACCCGGATGCCCGCATGACGGTCGCCTACGCGATGAACCAGATGCTCGACCGCGGCGCGGACCGCGGCCTCGCCGTCGTGATCGCCGCCTACGAAGGCCTGGGTTCCTAGGTTTTTCTTAGGTTCCCGGACGGCCGGTCTTGGGCGCCCTCTGTGGACTTGGGATGTCCCGTTCAAGTAAGCGGAGAGGAAGCATCCCATGCTCGTTCTGCGTCATCGCCTGGCCATCGCGGGAGTCATCGCGGCGGCCGCCATCGCCGTCCCGGTCGCCGCCCTGGCGTCCGGGCCCGGTTCGCCGCCGGCCAAGCAGGGGCCTTCGCCGACGACGGCGGCCGCTCCCGGCATCGGCAAGACGGCACCGCCAGGCAACCCGGCGCCGCCCGCGGCTGCCGTCGCGAGCAAGAAGGCCGCGGCTGGACAGCAGGAAGTGCCCGCGCCGGTCCAGGCGTTCGCCGCGCGGCTCGGCGTCGGCACCGATGCGGCCGGCCCTGCGCTCAAGGAGGTCGCCGGGCTGGCCGGGCAAAACGGCGGCCTTGACCCGGCCAGTGCGGCGTTCACCGCGATCGCCCGCGAGCTCGGCGTCAGCCCGCAGCGGCTGGCCGCGGCCTGGGCCGCGGTTGCCAGTGACGTGGGCGGCACTGACGGCGGCGGCAAGGGCGCGGCCGGAAAGTGAGCGGCGCCGCCGGGCGCGGGTCCCGCGCATAATGAGTCACGTGCGGGTCCTCGTGGTCGACGACGATTCGGCGGTGCGCCGGTCTCTGTCCACCGCGCTCGGGCGTGACGGCTACGAGGTGCTGGCCGCGGACGGCGGCCGGGCCGCGCTGGCCCGCCTCGTAGCCGCCAGCGTCGACGCGATCGTGCTGGATGTCGCGATGCCCGAGCCGAACGGCCTCGAGGTGTGCCGGCGGCTGCGGGCCCGCGGCGACCGGACGCCGATCCTGATGCTCACCGCCCGCGACCTGGTCGACGACCGGGTCGCCGGGCTGGACGCCGGCGCCGACGACTACCTGGTCAAGCCGTTCGCGCTCGCCGAGCTGCGCGCCCGGCTGCGCGCGCTGCTGCGCCGCAACGCGGCAGGCGCCGAACAGCTCAGCCATGGCGACCTGGTACTCGACCTCGCCGCGGCCCGGGTGACCCGGGGCGGGCGCGAGGTTTCCCTCACCCGCACCGAGTACCTGCTGCTCGAGCTTTTCCTGCGCAACCCCGGCCGGGTGCTCAGCCACGCGCAGATCTTCCAGGCGGTGTGGGGATACGACTTCGGGCCTCGTTCGGGCAACCTGTGGGTGTACATCGGCTACCTGCGCGCCAAGCTCGAGGCGGCCGGCGAGCCGCGCGTCCTGCACACCGTGCGCGGGCTCGGGTACGTGCTGCGGGACGCGCCGTGACGCTGCGGGGCGCGCCGTGACGCTGCGGAACCGGGTGGCGGTGGCGGCGGCGGCCGGGGTGCTCGTCGTCGTCGCCGCGGTCAGCGGGGTGCTGTTCTTCTCCTACGCCGCCAGCCTGCGGTCCCGCGTCGACGCGGCCCTCGTCGATGAAGCCCAGCAAGCGGCGAGCATCGCCAGGGACATCAAGCAGTCGGGGGCCGGCCACCACCCGCCGGCGACCCCCGACCTGCTCAGCCCGGTCACCGTCGGCAGCGTGGAAGTCCAGCTCTTTCCCAACCCCGCGGCCGGCCAGCCCGCCCGGTTCGGGCCGCTCGGTGGCCGTGACGTCGCGGTGGCCGGGCAGGCGGAGCCCGCGTACTTCGCCGATGTGCGCGACAGCGGCCGGCCGTACCGGGTCTACACCGCCGCCTGGCTCGGCGACCCCGGCGGGCTTGTCCGGGTCAGCAGGCCCGCGGACGCCGATGACGGCGCGCTGCGCGAGGCGGCCCTGCTCCTCGCCGGGCTGACTATCGCGGCCGCCGGCCTCACCTACGGCGCGGCGCGGCTAGCCGCCGGCCGCATCCTGCGGCCGATCGCCGAGCTCACCGCGGCCGCCGAGCACGTCACCAGGACCCGCGACCTCACCGCCCGCCTCGGCTTCACCGGGACCGGCGATGAGGTGGGCCGGCTCGCCTCGTCGTTCGACACCATGCTGGCCGCGCTGCACGACTCGCTCACCGCGCAGCGCCAGCTCGTCGCCGACGCGTCGCACGAGCTGCGCACCCCGCTGACCAGCCTCATCACCAACCTCGACCTGCTGGAAGACGGCGCGGGACTGGCGGACCCGCAGGCCCCCGCCCTGGTGCGGGCGGCCAGGGAGCAGTCTGGCGAGCTTGACCAGCTCATCACCGACCTGCTTGACCTGGCGCGCTACCGTGAGTCCGCGCCGCACCGGGAGACCGTGCGCCTTGACCTGCTCACCGATGAGGCGGTCCGCCGCCTGCGGCAGCGCGCGCCGCAGGCCGTCATCGACACCCGGCTCGACCCGTGCCTGGTCCACGTCGATCCTGCGGCGGTCGATCACGCCGTGAGCAACCTGGTCGGCAACGCCGTCAAGTGGACGCCGCCCGGCGCCGCGGTGGAGGTGACCGTCACCGGCGGCCGGGTGTCGGTCACCGACCACGGCCCGGGCATCGCCGACGCGGACCTGCCGCGCATCTTCGAGCGCTTCTACCGGGCGCCCGCCGCCCGCGGCATGCCGGGCGCGGGCCTCGGGCTGGCGATCGTCGGCGGCGTCGCGCAGGCCAATAACGGCACCGTCGACGTGCGGACCGGGCCGCACGGGTCGACATTCACGCTCGCGTTCCCTCCGCTCCCTGACGAAGCGCGAGGCTAGTTCCCCAGCTAGCGGTCGGCCCTTGCCGATTTCCCTGACGTGGCTACAGGGCGGTGCCAAGATCCCGGCGGCTGGTGATGCCGAGTTTGCGGAACGCGTTCGCCAGGTGCCATTCGACGGTTTTCGTGGTGACCGCGGTGCTTCTCGGGAATGGCCTGAAACCATGGACGGTAGACGAGGCAGGGCTTGAATGGTGGGATAACCCATTCGCCAGCCAGCCCGTGCCTGAAGCTCTCATCCCTGACGTCGCCACCCGTCGGCAGCTGCTTCCCGGCCAGGCAGGCGAGGGCATCCTGCGGGCAACGCAGCCAGCGCGAGCCACTGGTTCTGTGATGGCCTAGCCAGGGTTCGCCCAGATCACGCCTCGGATGCACTCCTACTTCCCGTTCACAAAATCCCGATCGCCAGGGACCGGCAGTAGAGCTGCACTGAGCGCTTCGGGGCGCCGCGTCGGCACCACCCAGGTCGGGCTCAGCTGAGGCTCAACGAGATGAGAGAAGTGGCCGTCCTTGAAGTTGGTATAAAAGCGCGCTGGCCTGATCTCGCTGACCGTCACCGCAAACGGGTTGACCTCGATTACCAGCGCCGCGCGCATGAACGGCGACGTGAGCACGCCGATGTTGCAACGCCGCATGCCGGCCTTGTTCGCCCATCGGTTGTTCAGCGTGTAGTACTGCGCCGAGGTCTTCATCCGCTTTAGCTCGTCCCGGTCGGTCACCATGCGGACGCTCTGCACCGCTGGCCACGGGCAGGTGTACAGCCCCCAGCTCTGGTGATTGACGGTCGGCCTGCGCCGGACGGCCCCAGCTGATCGGACCGCGCCGATGCTGATGCCTGACTCGTCGATCCGGACGCCGGTCGGCCAGTTCCGGTACAACAGTCCGACAGAAACCAGCACGAGCGCCAAGAGCGGCCCCATGAGTGCGAACAACCACGACTGGCCGACCGCTACGCCGAGGATCAGGCAGACGATCTCGGCGGCAGTCGGCAGCAGTCCGAAGGCGAGCAGCGCGCTGTTCAAGGCGCTGCGCGGTTCGACGTACGTCTGTCGCGGACTGTTCATGGCGATGCCTCGGTGAGTAGCCTTCGCATGATCCCGCTCAGCCCCTGGAGGTCGTACGCAGCCCCGGCAGGCTCGCCGCTCTCTAGTCCGTCGATAACAGCCCGCTGCCCGTCTCCCCGGACGCCCAGGCGGTAGCCAGCCGGCTGTTCCCTGTCCGGCCGATAGGCGGACACCAGGTAGCGCACGGGGGCGGCTTTGCCCGGCTGCGCGGGCGGGGTAATCGTCCATCTGGCGAGGATCTCGGCTGCCTTGCCTGGCGAGACAAGGACGTACCGGTAGATCCAGCCCAGCGGCCCGAGCTTCCGGGCTTTGGGGTAGTCAGCAACGTGGCCGGGCGGTAGCGCCGCCGGCACTTCGGCAACGATGCCGCGCACAGGTTCAGCCACATCCCCCAGGGCGAAGAGATTCAGCGGGCGCAAGCCCCCGCCCTCTCCTGCAGCGACAACGATGAACGTCGGGCGGCAGCGTGCGGCGAGCATCAGCCCGAGTTGCGGCTGGAGCGCGTAGGTGCCGCCCTGCCTCCCCGTCCCGGGCTGCGGGTCATCGTCTATGAGCAGGCCTCGCCGGACCAGGCCGGCAGTTACCTCGTCCATGAGCTGGCGCCGCCGCCGGTCTCCCAGCTGCATCCAGGCACTGGCCACGGGCTCTTCGAACAGCGGCTGGCGGGGACCGTCGAGCACGCACAGCTCAAGTGCTGAGAGCGTCACCAGGTCAACGGCATCAGCGTGGGCCTGGGCGATCAGGTGCCGCGCGGCCTCAGTCCGCTCGGCCGCGGCGATGGCGGGATCCCACATCATCTAGAACAAGCTCCCGATAGACGTCACCGCGTGCCAGGCCGATACAGCCGCGTGTCCCACCTCGTCTGCCTGCTTGACTGTGTTGTGGCCGATGTCGTCAACGACGTGGACCGTCGCGTGGCCGACGTCGTTGGCGACGTCCCTGAACGGCGTCCAGTGCTGGTACAGGTAATCACCCGCCAGGTAGATGCCGGTCGCCGCCAGGGCAACCTCACCGACAACGGGAAGGCCGCCAAGGGCCAGGTCGCCCGTGATCAGGAGGGCGTTCAGCCCGGCCACGCCGCGGTCCACATTGCCCAGCGCCCCCCGGTTCTGCGGCGAGATGATGGTGCCCGCGTCGGCGACCAGGCCGAGCCCGCTCAAGGTGTAGGAAAGTCCCCTGATCTCGGCAATCGAGCCAGCCGCTGTCCTCAGCCAGCCGGGAGCGAACGCATACCAGGCGTCGATCTTCCCGCCTGCCGATTCGGCGGCCTTCCCGGCCGCGATCAGCTCCTCGACTGGCGACTTGCCGGCGCGGATGAGCGCATTGACCGCCTTGATCTTCTCGTCAACTTCCGCCACCCACTCCGAAGGCACGCCGGCGACCTCTTTCAACGCGCTTACCCAGTGGTCGGCCGCAACCATGTCAAGCGGCGCCAGGACAAGTTCCAGGACCTTGCGCACCGGCTCGGTTCTCTCCCAGGCACTGGGGTGGTCGCCGACGGCGGCGGCTGTCTTGCTGGCTGCGGCTAGGTAACGCTGGTGCAGTTCCTGAGCCTGACTGTGGATGCCGGTAACCGTCGTAGCAGCCGTCTGCAGGTCGGCGGTCAAGACGACCGAGCCTGGCGGCATGGTCGCCTGCTGGGCCTGCAGAGCCTGCTGGTGGGTGGTCGCTGCGGCCGCCTGTCGTTCGAGTGCGTCGGCTTCGGCCTGGAACCCGCTGAGCTGATTCGCCCATGATGATGCCGCTGCCTGCAATGTCTCCGCGGTGCTGACGGTGCTGCGCAGGGCGGGCGGGAACGTGGCCTGGATAGTTCGCAGCGCGTCGGCTGTCCGTCCTTGCAGCGGGCTCAAGTTGAGGCGTTCGACAAGGGCCAGCACCTGGCGTGCCTCCTGGGCGACCAACGAATGCTGCTGTGCCAGGTTCCTGGTCAGGTTGACATCGCCGGGTGCCGGATCGAACCCGAGCACAGGCAAGGATCGGGCGTAGGCGTTCAACGCGCTGCCCCGGCCACTTGGCTCAGCTGCTGATCGGCCTGGGCAAAGACGGCATCGATCGTCGCCGTGCGGGCAGCCAGCTCGACGAGGGCCTGGCCGACGATGCCGAGGTCCGCCCCGAGTAGCTCTTGCGCGTCCTGCAACGGCCCGATCAGCGGGTCAGCACCCACCACCCCGGCATCCAGGCGCCGCAGCGCCTGGGCGGCGGGAGCTAGGCGATTGCCTGCCGTTTGGAGCGTTGCCTGCGCTTGGGTGAGCGCCGCGTCTTCGATCCGCAAGTCCGCCACTGCCACTCCCGTCCGGCTCGAAGCTTTGGCCGAATCGCCCGGCGACCAGGTTTACTGCTCTTTCTCACTAACACGGATTTAGGTACCCGCCCGGTTCATAGAAAGTACGTATTCCAGCTAGTTCATGGCGCTCGTAAGGAAATGGTTATGTGCGGGCGCTCTTTGCTCGTCCGCAGTGTCTGTTCATATCGTTGCTTCTTTCGCAGGCGTGATCCATAGCCCCAACGGGTGAATTCGACACACCTGAGGCGATGGCTTCTCACGCCGCAGGGACGGTGACCGTGACGAGCATGCCGTCGCCGGTGTGCAGCAGGGCCTCTCAACCGTAGGTTTCTTTTTCAAACTCACAGAAAACCTACGGTCAAAGTACGGTAGAGGAGCGTACAGAAACACCAAGAAGCGCTCGAACATTTATCGGATGTTTGCCTCATGGCTTGCCGAAACAACTAGAGGCCGAAGGATCCAGACATCCCCTCTTGACATGGGACATTAAGAGATGCCTTAATCGTCGCTCGTGCGCACCCGAACCCCCGCGTTAGAGTCACGTGTACGCTCGGTGGAGACAGGAGGGACGCATGGCCAGGGACGCGGAGCGCGCGGAGGCGCTCGAAGTACTCAGGGACCTGTGGCACGGCCAGGCGCAGGGCACCGCGGACCTCGACGCGTTCCGCGAGTCGAGCTGCAAGCGGATGACCGACGCGGGCGTCGGCTTCGACGAGTTCGCGGCGGGCGACGAGCGGGACCGCGCCGCGGCGTGGCGGGCGCGGCTGGAGCGGGAGGGCAAGCTCGGCACCGCGGGCAGCCTGGCCGATCTCGTGCTGCGGCCGGCGAAGCCGGCCGACGGCACGGCTTGACCCCGCCGGTGGAGGACGCGCAGTACCCGGGCAGCGTCGCCGAGCTCACCAGCCGGCTGCGGGACGGCGGTTACCTCGCCGACCGCGGCCTGGCCACCACCCTGCTCGTGTCCCTGTCGCTGCGCCGTCCGGTGCTGCTCGAGGGCGAGGTCGGCGTCGGCAAGACGGAGGTGGCGAAGGTCCTCGCCGCCGTCTTCGGCCGCAAGCTGATCCGGCTGCAGTGCTACGAGGGCATCAGCACCAGCCAGGCGCTGTACGAATGGGACTACGCCAGGCAGATGCTGCAGATCAGGGCGCTGTCGCAGGCCGAGGTGACCGACGAGCAGTCCGTGGACCGGCTGTTCGGTCCGAAGTTCCTGCTTGAGCGGCCGCTGCTCGAGGCGGTCAGGCAGGGTGACCGCGCGGTGCTGCTCATCGACGAGGTCGACCGGGCCGACGACGAGTTCGAGGCGTTCCTGCTCGAGGTGCTGTCCGACTTCCAGGTCAGCATCCCGGAGATCGGCACGATCAGGGCCGACTCGAGCCCGGTGGTCATCTTGACCTCCAACCGGACGCGGGAACTGCACGACGCGCTGCGGCGGCGCTGCCTCTACCACTGGATCGGCTACCCGACCGCGGCGCGCGAGGCGGAGATCGTGGCCGTCCGCGAGCCGGCCGCCGCGCAGCAGCTGGTCAAGAAGGTCGTCAACGCCGTGCAGCGGCTGCGCGAACTCGACCTGGCCAAGCCGCCCGGGGTCGCGGAGACAATCGACTGGGTCCGCACGCTCGGCGTGCTCGGCGAGACCGAGCTGACCCGAGACTCGGCGAGCGACACGCTCGGCGCGGTCGTCAAGGACCGCGACGACCTCGACCTGGTGCGGGAGAACCTGGCGGAGATCGTCGCCGGTGGCTGAGGAGGATCACCAGGACCGGGGTGAGCTGGACACCGGCGAGCTGGACGCTAGCGCGAGCGACCCGTTCACCGATGTCCTCGTCGGCTTCGCGCACGAGCTGCGCGCCGCCGGGCTGACCGTCGGCACCGGCGACGTGCTCGGCTACTTCGCCGCGATGACGCCGCTCGACCCGACCGACCTTGTTGACCTCTACTGGGCGGGCCGCGCCACCCTGGTCGGCAAGCACGAGGACCAGCCCGTCTACGACCGGGTGTTCCGTGCCTACTTCCTCGGCGAGGACGCGCCCGCCCGCGTGGGGTTCCTGACCGCGCAAACGGTCTCCGAAGCCGAGGCCGCGCTCGTCATGCCGGGCACCGAACCGGGCCCCGAGCAGGACGAGGAGCGGCCGTCACTCGGCTGGATGGCCTCCGACGTCGACGCGCTCAAGCACCGCTCCTTCGCCGCGTGCACGCCGGACGAACTGGCCGCGCTGCGCCGGATCATGACCCGGATCCGGCTCACCCCGCCGCGCCGCCGCACCCGGCGCACCCGCCCGGCCGCGAAGCACGGCACCCAGCCTGACCTGCGCGCCACGATCAGGGCGGCGATGCGGATGCACGGCGAGCCGCCCGGCCAGCTGTTCTTCACCGAGCGCAAGGTGAAGCCGCGCCCGCTGATCCTCATCCTGGACGTGTCCGGCTCGATGGCCGACTACTCCAGGCACCTGCTGCAGTTCGCGCACACCGCCAGGCGCGCCGCCACCCGGACAACGGCGGGCCGGGTGGAGGTGTTCTGCTTCGGCACGCGGCTGACCCGCATCACCAGGGAGCTGCGCCACCAGCGGGTCGAGGTGGCACTCGAGGAGGCGGCGCGGACGGTGGTGGACTGGGACGGCGGCACGCGGATCGGCCAGTCCCTCGACACCTTCACCAGGACGTGGGGACGCGGCGGGCTGTGCCGCGGCGGCGTGGTGGTCATCTGCTCCGACGGGCTCGACCGCGGCGACCCCGAGGTCCTGTCCCGCGCGATGGAGCGCCTTGCGCGGCTGTGTCACCGTATTGTGTGGCTCAACCCGCACAAGGGCGACGACCGGGATTTCCGGCCGAGCACGCTGGGCATGATGGTGGCGGCGCCGCACATCGACCGGCTGCTCTCCGGGCATGACCTCGCCAGCCTCGAAGAGCTGGCCGGGATGCTGCCGGCACTGAACTAGACATAACAACAAGGAGTGCGCCCGTGAGGTGGAGTGTCGGCATCGAGGCCGAGGGCGACCGGGTATTCACCCGGGAGGAGATCGTCGAGCTCGCCGACGCCGTCGCCGAGAGCAGCGGCGTCGCCACCGGCATCGGCACCAGCCGGTACGGTGCCCAGCTGCTCGTCACCGCCGACAGCCGGGAGGACGCGGTCGCCGCGGCGACCCAGCTGTTCACGGCCGCCGCGCGGACCGCCGGGCTGCCGGCCGCGCCGATCGTGCGGGCCGAGGCGATCAGCGAGGAAGAGGAAGCGCAGGCCTGGGAAGCAGAGGCCTGGGCGGCCGACGCGGGCGAAGCCAGCGGGCCGCGGTGATCCGGCTCGGGTCGCTGGCCGGCTACCCCTTCGACGGCCCGCGACTGCTCGCCGGCTGGACGCCGCCGCAGGCCGCGGCCGTTTACGCCGTGCTGTACAAGCCGGACCCAGAAAAGGAGAACTACGCCGTCATCTACGCCGGCCACGCCGACGACCTCTCACAAGAGCGGTTCCCCTTCAAGCACCCGCGCGCCGCCTGCTGGACCCAGCGGGCGGGTTCCAAGTGGAAGGTCTATATCGCGACCTACCAGGTGCCGGGCGGCACGGCGGCGCACCGCGAGCAGATCACCCGCGAGCTGGCCGCGGTCTACCGGCCCAGCTGCAACGAGCAGCAGTACGACCACGCGTGGAAGGACGAGTGGATCGGCGAGTACTCGGGGGCGCCCAACACCGCGCCGGTGACGAAGCGCGGCCCCGATCCGCGTCCGAGAGAGTAACGGAAGGATCCAGAACGGGAGCTGGTTCCACCCGGCACCCCAGGGTGATGGCCGGAGGCCCGGCGAGGTTTGTTATTCCGGTTGCCGACATGTCGGTCATCTACCTATGGTGGGCGCATGGCGGAACCACCGATGAGAGAGCCCACGTACTTCGTGCTGGCCGCGCTGCTGCAGGGGCCGCTGCACGGCTACGCGATCATGAAGCGGGCCGGGGAGCTGTCCGGCGGGCGGGTCCGGCTGGCGACCGGGACGCTGTACACCGCGCTGGACCGGCTGACCGCCGAGGGGCACGTGCAGCTGGTCAGCGAGGAACGGGTCGGCGGCCGGGTGCGGCGCACCTACGGGCTGACCGAGGGCGGGTCGGCCGCCCTGCGGGCGGAGGCCGTGCGGATGGCCGAGGCGGCGCGCCTGGTGACTGAGGGCGGCGCGGGGCCAAAGGCCCGGACCGCGACCAGGAAGCTGAGGACGACGTGAGCGAACCTGATGTCAGCCTGCTGGCGCGGCGCACCCGGCTGCTGCTGCGCTTCTACCCGAAGGCCTACCGGGCGCACCGGGGGGAGGAGATCTTCGGCACCCTGCTGGAGACAACCCGCCCCGGCCGGGGCTGGCCGCCGGCCCGGGAGGTAGCCTCGGTGATCGGCGGCGGCCTGCGCGCCCGCCGGGCCGCCAACCTGAACCAGGGCCTGCGCGCGAGCCTGCGCCACGTGGGCATCCTCGCCGCCGCCATGTTCATGGCCGGGGATACCGCCCTCTTGCTTAGCCAGGTCGGGCAGCACGTCGCTGACCCGTCCTACCATAACCCTTCTCTTCCTTCCCAGGTGCCTGGGCTTGTCCTGAGCAGTCTCCTGGCGGTCATGGCCCTGGCCGCGACGTGGTGCGGGCGCCGCTGGCTGGTGGCTGCCGCCGCGGCCGCGGCCGCTCTCGCCGCGGTTGCCTGCTGGTCTGTCCTCGACGAATGGCAGGGAAACGACACCCTGCTACTAGCGGCAGGGCCCGCTGTGCTTACGCTCGTGGTCCTCCTGCCACTTACCAAGCGCGCGGGGCGCCCGCCGGTCTCGCTGCTGTGGCTGCCGTGCCTGCCCGTTGCCGTGAGCTTCCTCGAGGGACTCGCCGCAGGGTCCGGGCTGAACATTAACGAAGTGCTCCCGCTTCCCCTCCGCACGTTCCGTCTGGAAGTCCTCTTCTACCCCTACTACACCTACCTGTCCCTGGTCCCGGTGCTCGTCGCCGTCTGCTGGCTGGTCACCGACGTGCGACCGCTCGCCGCTGTCACCTTGATGTTCCTGCTGGAAAGAGTCTTCTACTCTGCTGCGCTCGGGAACCGCGGTGGCATCTGGACCCAGATGGCGATCGCGGCCGGGCTCTCGCTGGCACTCGCCGGCGCCCTTATCTGGCTGCTCCGCCACCGCGCCAGAACTGCCCCGCCCACCATCGGGTAACCGCTAACGCTACGAGTGCGACGGCGGCGGCCCGTAGCCGACCGCGGACAGCAGCCGGGAGCGGCGGGTGCCGGACGCGGGGCGGGCCACCGCGGGGACCTCCGGCAGCGGGGCGCGCGGCGTGACGCCGGTGACGATGCCCTCGGCCATGCCGTACAGCAGCGGCAGGGCGCCGGCGACCACGCCGCCGGTCCGGTTGATGTGGTCCACGCCCGGCATGATGAGCTTGGCATCCTCCACGATGCCGTCGACCAGGCCGGCCCCGGCCTCCAGCTTGGCGCCGATGCGGTCGAGCAGCGTGCCCGCCCAGTACAGGTAGACGGCCAGGCCGGCGATCAGCGCGACGATGACGATCACCGTCAGGATGACGAGCACTGTCATGACTTGACCTTTCCGAGTACCCGGCCGAGGAACAGGTGGTGCTCGAGGCCCTCGGCGAGCACCGCGTCCACGCCGGTGGCGACCTGCGGGATCAGCACGGTACTCGCGGTGTTGGCCTTCGCCGCGACCAGCGTCCCGGCGATCGTGTCGACCCGGTGGTCGATCCGCTTGATGAGGTAGATCAGCAGGCTGAGCAGTACCGCGACCGCGACGACCACCACGAAGCCGACGATGATGGCGGATACCCACAGGGCGTGTTCGGTGCCGTTCACCGTTAGCCTCCCAGCCGGTGCCGGCCGCGCTGCAGCCCGGCGATGATGATGGTGGCGTGCTCGATGGTGGTGTTCAGCGCGGCGAGCGGCGCGGTGTTGCGCACGGCGCCCTCGAGCCCGGCGTTGATCTTGGGTGCCTCGTCGCCGATCTGCTTGGCGAGCACGAGGATCCTGGCCACCAGGACCACGACGGCGAGCACGATGACGCCGCCGATCACGTAGCCGATCGTCCAGTCAGTTGTCATGGCTTATATGCCTTCGCAGAAGTCGCGCACTGGCTTGAGGTTCGCGTTGACCGAGGTCAGCCGGGCGGGCACCGTCGAGGTGAGCCGGTCGACCAGCTCCACTCCCCCGGTGAGCGCGCTGAGCGTGCGGCGGATCGCGTACAGGTGCAACGTGATCCTGATCAGGCCGACCGCGATGAACACAATGATCAGGCCGGCGACGGCGATGGTCATCCAGGCTGCTGCTGGCATGTTGTTCCGCTCCCTTCGCTAGCCGAGCAGTTTCGCGACGGAGCCCGCGTAACGGACCGCGCCGACCTTGACTGCCTCGATGGTCTGGTCCGTGACGGCCAGACCGTCCGGGACTTCTTGCAGCTGGCCGATCAGGGCGACGCCGCCGGCCAGGATGTTGTCGCTCGCCGCGCGGATCCGCTCAAGGGCCGCGAGTACCCGGTTAAGCAGGTAGATCACGACGGGCAGCACCACGACGAGCAGGATCACGTTGCCGATCCACCACAGGACCATGTCTCGTCTCCTTTCAGGCAGCAGTGGGCTGGTAGGGAAGGAAGAACCGGCGGAAGACGCGCATCAGCGCCATCCGCGCGGCCCGCGCCGCGATCGTGAAGCCCTGGGCCGAGCTGGTCCCCGCGGCGGCGAGCTGCTCCGCCGACTCGCCGCGGTCGAGCCGCTCGATCCTGTCCTGCATGGCCGCGGCGAAGTCACGCATCAAGATGGCGGAGACGTCGGCGATCATGCCGCGGCCGTACTGCGCCGCCGCACCGGACAGCTGCAGGTCCTGGCTGACCGCGACCAGGGTGCCGCGCCCCTTGGACGACAGGGTGGCGCCGACCACCATGGCGGCCTGGCCGCGCCCCTTCACGTCGGCGCCCGCCGCGTGCACGGTGATGCGCTTGGCGGCCTCGTCCCGCTCGGTGATGTCGGCGGTGCCGGTGAACTGCAGCCGGACCGGCCCCATCCGGATCGCGACCTGGCCCTCGTACTTGTCGTCGCCCAGGTCCTTGGTCAGCTCTGCTCCCGGCAGGCAGGACGCCACCTGCGGGATGTTGTCGAAGAACTTCCACACCCGGTCGACCGGCTGCGCGACCTCGAAGTCGCTGGTGATGATCACCTGGTTGCCGCCTTCGAGTCTGATCCTTTTGCCATTACCTCAAAGTTCACCGTGTGTCCTCCCAACAAAAGGATCAGACTCGCAGTATGCGCTGGGGTTGTCGCTGAATGCCCGGTGGCAGCCGGAGCAGCAGAAGTAGTAGGTCACGTCGTTGTGCTCGGCGTGCGGCGTCGAGGCGTTCGGCATAACCGTCATCCCGCAGACCGGGTCGACGGCCTCGGCGAGCTTGAGCATCGGCCGTCCTTCCTGTTGATGGGCTGGTGCTTGCCGCCGGACGCTCGCGACGGGCAGTGGGCCGGACGCGCGCAGCTGCACGAGCTCGGCGAGGATCGCCACGGCCATCTCCTCGTGAGTGGTCTTGCCGAGGTCCAGGCCCGCGGGCGCGCGCACCCGGTCGAGCTGGTCCTTGGGCACGCCCCGTTCCGCGAGATAGCCGACGACGGCCTCGCCGCGCTTACGCGACGCGACCAGGCCCAGGTAGGCCGGGCGCAGCGCCGCCGCACGCTCGATCACGTCCTCGTCGCCATGGCCCTGGGTGGCGACCACGACCAGCGAACGCTCGTCGGCTCCGAGTCCGGCCGCACCGTCGGCGGTGAACTCCTCGGGGCTGACCAACGCGGTGCGCCAGTTCAGTGCCCCGGCCAGCTCGGCGAGCGTGCGCGCCATCGGCGAGCTGCCCACGATCACCAGGTGCGGCACGGGGAGCACCGGCTCGATGTACACCTCAAGTGCTCCCTCGCTCTGGCAGGAGATCGGCACGACCGCCATCCCCTCGGGAACGGCCGTGCCGAACTGGTCCGGGCTGCCGAGCAGCAGCAGCCGGGGGTTCCCGTCCGCCATGGCCTGCTTCGCCTCGCGGATCACCGCCGGCTCCGCGCAGGCGCCGCCGATCCAGCCGTCGAGCTCGCCGTCGGCGGTGATGATGGCGCGGGAGCCCTGCTTGCTTGACGAGGGACCCTGCCGCCAGACCACCGTGGCGAGCGCGAACGGCTGGCCGCTGCGGGCCAGCTCGCTGGCCCGCTCGAGCACGCCCAGACCGTGCATCGCGTCCTCCTCGGCTCGTGCTGACGTACCGGCTAGTCCTGGCGAATCGGGGGCGCGCCGGACACGTCCCGGTGGTAGGTGAGCGCCTCCCATACCCGGTCGGGCAGCACCGGCATGTCGATGTTCCGTACCCCGGTGCCGCCGAGCGCGTCCATGACCGCGTTGACGAAGGCTGCCGGGCCGCCGACCGCGGCGCATTCGCCGATCCCCTTGGCCCCGATCGGGTGGTGCGGGCACGGGGTGACGACCTCGCTGTGCAGCTCGTAGCCGGGGGTCTCCCAGGCGCTCGGCAGCAGGTAGTCCATGTAGTTCGAGCCCACGCAGTTGCCGTCGGCGTCGAACGTGATGAACTGCATGCTGGCCATCGCGTAGGCCTCGGTGAGCCCGCCCATGATCTGGCCCTCGACGATCATCGGGTTGATGCGCACGCCGCAGTCGTCCACCGCGACCATCCGCAGCACGTCCCACACGCCGGTCTCCGGGTCGACCTCGACCGTGACGATGTACACGGCGAACGGCCAGGTGAGGTTCGGCGGGTCGTAGTACGCGGTGTTCTCAAGGCCGGGCTCCATGCCGTCGGGCATGTTGCTGTACGCGGCCATCGCGCACTCCTGGATGGACACGCCGCGGGCCGGCGCGCTGCGCACGTAGAACCGGCCGAGCTCCCACTCGA